>Ga0210384_10000619_pt1 | contig 53820 bp, 44 predicted proteins | sample IncBWH2MmetaG_FD_160574 | JGI IMG/M metagenome (GOLD analysis project Ga0210384, IMG submission 160574) | Forest soil microbial communities from Barre Woods Harvard Forest LTER site, Petersham, Massachusetts, United States - Inc-BW-H-2-M | ecosystem: Environmental > Terrestrial > Soil >...
ACGTTCACCGATGTCACCAAGTCCGCGGGAATGTGGGGACCGAACGAGTTCTCGACCGGCGCCGCCTGGGTGGACTACGACCGGGACGGCAAACTCGATTTGGTGGTCGCAAATTACGTGCAGTGGACTGAGCAGACCGATCTTTACTGCACGCTCGACGGCGCGCACAAATCTTATTGCACGCCGGAGTCGTATAAGGGCACGTCGGTGCGCCTCTGGCACAACCTGGGTTCTGGCAAGTTTGAAGACGCGACGCAAAAGGCTGGGCTGGGCGATCCCACGTCGAAGAGTCTGGGAATTGCGATTCTCGACTACAACAGTGATGGTTGGCCCGACATCGTGATCGCCAATGACACGCAGCCCAACAAGTTATACCTCAACAAGAAGGATGGGACATTCGAGGAGCGCGGCGTGGCGGCCGGCATCGGGTTCAGCGAGGACGGGATTGCACGCGCGGGCATGGGTGTCGACGCCGCTGACTACGATCACAGCGGCCACGCCAGCATCATGATCAGCAACTTCGCTAATCAGATGGTCTCGCTCTATCACAACGAGGGCAACGGACTGTTCGTCGACGAAGCGCCGCAGTCGGAGGTGGGTCGGGCGAGCCTGGTTACACTGGGCTTCGCGTGCTTCTTTTTCGATTACGACAACGACGGTTGGCAGGATATTTTCGTCGCCGACGGCCATATTGAAGATCAGATCGAGCGGGTGCAGAAGCGCGTAAGCTATGCCGAGCCCCCGCACCTGTTCCGGAATCTAGGCGGCGGGAAGTTCACCGAAGTCACGGCCCAGATGGGAAGTGTTTTCGCAGCGCCAAAAGTGGCGCGGGCCGCGGCCTATGGCGATATCGACAACGACGGCTTCCTCGACATTTTGCTGACCACGAATGCCGGGCCGGCTTACCTGTTCCACAACGAAGGCGGGACGAATCACAGCCTGCGGGTCAAACTCGTGGGTACAAAGTCGAACCGCGACGGCATCGGCGCGGTCGTCCGCGTGGGCGCGGGCGGGGATAACAGTGGGGATAACAATAAAGACAAGCAGTGGAAGATGCTGCGCTCCGGATCGAGCTACCTGGCACAAAGCGAATTGGTGCTGACCTTCGGTCTGGGCTCGCAAAGCAAAGCCGACAGCGTTGAGATTCAGTGGCCCAGCGGGCAGGTCGACAAACTCTCCAACATCGATGCCGGGCAAACGGTAACCGTGCAGGAGGGGAAGGGCATAATCGCCAAACGGGCCTACGGTAAGGCGTCTGCGAGGAAGTAACTAAGGGTTCCGGGTTGGACGGCCGCGGTTCAAAAAGCACTTGTCATTCCGAGGAGCGCAGCGACGAGGAACCTGCTGTTCGCTGTCACCCCCGCGGAAGCAGATTTCTCGCTTCGCTCGAAATGACAAAACTTTGATTGCTTTTGGCCGGGTTGCCGCCGGCTACTGAGTGTGCCTTCGTGCTCTTTATGGTTAAATCCTTGTGATGAATTCCCGGATTGCTGCTGCACTCGTCGCCACGCTGCTCGCTGCCTTCGGCCTGCTGTCGCCTGACTCGAAACCGAATCCCATCGAAGCCGCGCGCCTGAACAACCTCGGCGTGGCTTACATGAACCAGCAGTTGTTCGAGAAGGGATTGAAGGAGTTCCAGCAGGCCGCTGAGGCCGATCCCAAGCTCGCGATCGCGCGGCTGAACATGGGTGTCGCCTACCTGAACCTGCAGAAGGTCGACGAAGCTAAGGCTGCATTAGAAGATACGCTCAAGCAGGATCCGAAGAACCCCAACGCCTGGTACAACCTCGGGATGCTGGCCAAGAATACCGGCGACGCGCCGGCGGCGATCGATGCCTTCAAGCGCGTAGTCGAGATCGATGCGAGCGATGCCGACACCTGGTATTTTCTCGGCAGCGCGTACGTGCAGGCCAAGCAGTTCCCCGAGGCCATCGACGCCTTCGAGCGCGCCCTGAAACTCAACCAGCATCATGCCTCGGCTGAGTTCGGCTTGTCGCGGGCCTACCAGCAGTCCGGCGACGTCGACCACGCCCGCGAGCATCTGAAGAAATTCCAGTACATCACGCAAAACAAAATCGGCGCGCCCATGAGCCTCGCTTATGGCGAACAGGGCCAGTACTCACGGGCGGTGGAATCGCCGTCGGCGGTGCTGAAGGCTCCGGCGCCGATTAAGGTGCGGTTTGTGGATGTGACGAAGGAGGCCGGGATTACGTTCAGGGAGGGCTCAGATCGCAAGAATGCTTCCGGTCCCGGTGCGTGCTTTCTCGACTATGACAACGACGGGAAGATCGACCTTCTGGTTGCGGACAACGGAGGGCAAGGTGGTATGACGCTGTATCACAACCTTGGGAACGGCAAGTTCGAGGATGTGACGAAGCAAACTGGGCTGGACCCAAGCTTGCACGCGCTCAGTTGCACCGCAGGCGACTATGACAACGACGGCTTTACAGATTTTGCGGTTATAGTCGAGGGTCAGGTAAAGCTATTCCACAACGAGAAGAACGGCAGTTTTAAGGATGTGACGCAAGAAAGCGGGATCAAGGGCAATGGACACGGCTCTAGCCTGACGTTTGTTGACTATGACCACGACGGTGATATCGATCTATTCGTTCTCCAGTCCGACGAGGGACGCCCCGTTGCATCTGTCAATGGAGTTGTGGAGCGGAGCTTCAGAGCTTCGAACCAGATGTGGCGCAACAACGGAAACGGAACCTTTACGGAACAGACAGAACAGACGGGCCTGGTCGGGGACATCCCAGCCACGGCGGCCATTGGGACTGACTATAACAATGACCGTGCTGTTGATCTACTTGTTACAGGAAGAACTCTGCTCTACAAGAATCAGCGTGAAGGCAAGTTCAGTCGACAGCAATTGCTTGGGTCTCTGGATTTGGGAGCAGCTGTGCTTGATTTCGACCACGACGGCTGGATGGATGTTGTTTTCAGCCGTGTGCAGTCCCCGGCACTAACTCTGTGGCGGAATTTTCGCGGTACCGCTTTTGAGCAAGTCGGGGAACTCGGGACCAACTGGGTCCGTGCCTTCGGCGTGGCCGCCTTCGACTACGACAACGATGGCTGGGTTGACCTCGTCGCCGTCGGCGAAACGAAAGACGGCAAGGGCGAAATTAAACTCTTCCGCAACCTGGGGCCTGACGGCTTCAAAGACGTCACCGTCGATGTCGGCCTCGACAAGATTCAGCTCAAAGACCCACGCGCCATCATCACCGGAGACTACGACGGCGACGGCGCCACCGACCTGCTCATTACGCAGAATCACGGGCCGGCCGTGCTGTTGCGCAATGAGGGCGGCAATCAGAATCACTGGCTGCGGCTCTCGCTCAAGGGACTGGCGGACAATAAGTCTGCCATCGGCACCAAGGTCGAAGTTTTTGCGGGCGGCAATCGGCAAAAGTTTGAAATCTACGGCTCCAACGGATACCTGGGGCAGAATTCCACCGACATCGTCGTCGGCCTGGGCGATTCCAAAGAAGCCGACATCGTGCGCATGCTGTGGCCCACCGGCGTGCTGCAGGACGAAATTCAAATCGCTGGCGACAAGCAGCAAAACTTCCAGGAGATCGACCGCCGCGGCAGTTCCTGCCCCACGCTGTTCGTGTGGAACGGCAAGCACTTCGAATTCGTCGCCGACATGTTGGGCGCGGGCGTGGTTGGCCACTGGGTCGGGCCCGGCCAGCGTGACGTTCCACGGCCCGTGGAGTGGATCAAGATTCCGCGCGATGCGATTCGGGAGAGAGAAAATTCCCACTTCTCGCAAAATACGCGAGAAATGGGGCACCCGGGTTCGACTGAGGTCGAAGGTCCGAGGTCCGACGCCGGTCTTCTCAGTTTCCGCTTCATGGAGCCTTTGGAAGAGGCCGTTTACCTCGACCAAGTGCGGCTGCTGGCGGTCGACCACCCGGCGAATATCGATGTTTACCCCAACGAATATTTCGCTTCCAACCCCCCGTATCCGGCGTTCAAGGTGGTGGTGAGCAACAACGAAGATGAGCGTCCACCGGCCGGGGCGTGGGACGATCACGGGCACGACGTTCTGCCCGATTTGCTCGCGCACCATTATTTCGGCGATTTCGCGCTCACGCAGTTTCAGGGATTCGCCCAGCCACACAGCCTTACGCTCGATCTGGGTGAGGCCTATCGCGGAGGTCCGCTGTGGCTGCTGCTGCATGGCGAGGTCGAATACTTTTCGGCGAACAGCATGTACGCCGCCTCGCAGGCCGGAATTCAGGCGATCTCTCCGTATGTGGAAGCACTCGGCGCCAGCGGGCAGTGGAAGCGCGTGATCGACGACATGGGATTTTCCGCGGGCGGTCCGCGCACTATGACCGCCGATCTCACCGGCAAACTGCCGCCGGGCACGCAGAAGATTCGAATCACTACCAATCTGCAGGTTTATTGGGACAGCATTCAGATCGACCGTACGGAGCAGAACGGTCCGCGCTGCCAAACAGCAGGTTCCTCGACTCGCGCGGAAAACGCGCTCGCTCGGAATGACATAGAAATTTGTGGGGATGAAAAGGGAACAACCCGCCTGACGCCCGTCCCCCTCAGGCGCGCCGATCTCGAGTTCCACGGCTATCCGCTCAAGATCGAGGGCAAGCCCGCTGGCAACGTGCAATATGTTTATGAAAAAGTCAGCGCGACCGGGCCCTACACGCGTCCCTCGGGAACCTACACGCGCTATGGTGACGTGCTGCCGCTGCTGACTGCGACCGACGACAAGCTCGCCGTGTTCGGCTCGGGCGATGAAGTTCGGCTCGACTTCGACCCTTCCAATCTGCCCGCGCTTCCGAAAGGTTGGGTGCGAGATTATTTCTTCGCCGCCAACGGCTACGAAAAAGACATGGACTTCTACGCCGCGGAAGGAAATTACGTCGCTCCGCTGCCCTTCCTCAGCATGGGTGAATATCCGTATCCGCCGAAGAAGTCTTTCCCGCTCGATGATGCGCACGTGAACTATCTCCTCGAATACAACACGCGGCACATGTCAGGAAACGAGCAGCGGGGGTACTGGTTCGATTACGGCGACACAAGATAGAACCTCGTCAGCCAACGAGCCGATATAGAAACGTTTTAATATTGACATTTCCGCCCCTGCCATAATCCAATAGCCGGACCCATGGAAAACACTTCCGCGTCCTCCTCCGCCGCGCCTCGGCTTCGCCGCACGCTCACGCTTTGGGACCTGATTTTCTACGGAATCGTTCTCATCCAACCCATTGCGCCGGTTCCGCTCTATGGCGTGGCGCAGAAGCTTTCTGACGGGCACTTCGTCACCATCATTCTGATTGTGCTCGTGGGCATGCTCATAACTGCGGTCAGCTATGGACGCATGGGCGCGCTGTACCCGCAAGCGGGATCGGCCTACACCTATGTCGGTAAGGGACTCAACCCGCATCTCGGTTTCCTCGCCGGCTGGGCAATGATTCTCGATTACCTGCTGCAACCGCTCATCAACACGGTCTGGATTGCGACTGCGCTTCACGAGCGTTATGTGCAGCAAGTTCCTTTTATGGTGTGGGCTTTGCTGATCGCGGGTGTCATGACGGTGCTGAACCTGATTGGCGTGAAGGCCTCGGCAAAGGCGAACAAGGTGCTCCTTGCGGTGATGTCGGTGGTAGTGGTGGCTTTTATTGTGCTGGCGCTGAAATATCTGTATGGCGGCCAAGGGTGGGCAGGACTGTTTTCCTTACAGCCGATCTACGATCCGAAGACGTTCGATGTGCACAAGATCCTGAAGGCGAGCTCGTTTGCAGCGTTGACTTACATTGGCTTCGATGGCGTGACTACACTCGCCGAAGATGTGGAGAATCCGAAACGGAACGTTCTGCTGGCAGTGGTGTTGACCTGCATTTTTGCCGGCGTTTGCAGCGGGATTGAGGCGTACCTCGGAGCCCGCGTCTGGCCGGACTGGCATACGTTTACAAATTTTGAAACTGCATTCATGGATATATGCAACCGCGTCGGCGGGAAGATAATGTTCAACGCCATGGCCACGATCCTAATTGTCGCGGCGTTTGGCAGCGGACTGACCGGGACGCTGGGCGCGGCGCGGCTTCTGTTTGGCATGGGACGTGACAATGTGTTGCCGAAGGGCTTCTTCGGGAAACTCAAGCCCGGAACCAGCACTCCGACCAACAATATTCTTCTGATTGGCGGGCTCTCGTTTACTGGAGCCGTTCTCTTGTATCACATCGGCAATGCCTACGAGCATGCAGCCGAACTCCTCAACTTCGGCGCATTCCTTGCCTTCATGGGTGTGAACCTGGCGTGTTTCTGGCAGTTCTCGGTTAAGGTGCGGGCAGGATATCGGCGACGCCTTCTGGTCGACGCTTTCTTGCCGCTCATTGGTTTCCTGGTCTGCACCTACTTTTGGTGGAATCTGAATTCGCTGGCCAAGACCGTGGGTGGGATCTGGTTTGCAGTCGGAATTCTCTATGTGGGATACAAGACGAACTGGTTCCGCTCCGCGCCCGTGATGATTGATTTCAGCGACTCGTAGCGGCGTGGGTTGCGAAGTAACGTCCGGGCGTAGTCCCAAGCGCCTTCCGGAACATGGCGATGAACGCGCTCGGCGTGCTGTAGCCCGCTTCCAGGGCGGCATGCGTGATTTTTTCGCTCGCGGCGAGCAGTTGCAACGATCGCATCAGGCGGAGTTGCTGCCGCCATTTTCCGAGCGACAAATGCGTCTCTACCTGGAACAGCCTCTCGATCGTTCGCTTACTCGCTCCCGCCCGCTTGCAGACCGCTTCCAGCGAGCGCTGCTCACTCGGATCGCGCTGCAGCGCCTCGGCTACGCGGACCGCTCTTGCATCCACAGGACTCGGGAGTTGCAGCGGGATTGCCCGCACCGTCCCCAACTGATCGACGATGACGGCGACGAGACGGGCCTGAATCTTCGACCGCAGGTTCAGGCGCGGATACGTGCACGCGTGCAGAATCAGTTCCTGCAGAACCGGCGAAACATTGACCACACAGCAGGTTCGGGGTAGGCGTCGTACCAGCCGGGCTCGGAAGTAGATCGTCCGCATCGATACTGCGCCCGACATGACAATGCTGTGAGGAATCCGCGCCGGAATCCAGACGGCCCGTTGCGCCGGAACAATCCACGCGGCCTCGCGGGTTCGCACCGTCATCACTCCTCGGCACGCGTACACCAGTTGGTCTTCGGGATGAAAATGCTCAGGAATGGCGTGCCCGTGCACGAAGTCGTACGCGAGCGTGGTCACCGCCGACGGGAGGGCAGGGCATGCCTCCGGACTTTGTCGTATTTGCGACATTTATTGTCATAATAGCGAAAGATAGCAATCTCTATCAATGCTGTAATGTGCAAGTAATTCGGGATCCGGAGCCGCGCCGCACCGGCACCAGGAGGATTGTATGCTGGGGTCCACCAACATCGTGGCTTTCGTGCCGACCAGGGATGCCGACAAGGCGAGGGCGTTTTATGAGCGGGTGTTGGGGTTGCGCTTCGTCAACGACGACGGCTTTGCGCTGGTGATGGATGCGAACGGAATCATGATCCGGGTCGCCAGGGTGGGAAAAGAGTTTACTCCGGCGCAGTTCACGATTCTCGGCTGGCAGGTGTCTGAGATCGAAAACATGGTGCGGGCGCTGCAGAACAAGGGCGTCCACTTCGAGATCTACGGATTCTTCAAGCAGGACGAACTCGGAATCTGGACCGCGCCCACGGGGGACAAAGTGGCGTGGTTCAAGGACCCTGACGGGAATACCCTCTCGGTTTCGCAGCACGTGCAATAGGAATCGGGTATTTGGACGATCAACTTGAGATCACAGATTGTGATCTCAAGATTCGATCTTCCAATTACTCAATTTCCCCAATTCCGCAAATTTCTCACTCCACGTTCCAGCCGCTGACTTCGACCGCCGGTTTCGCCGCACCTAACTCGCTGGCGCGATACGTCGCCGTCACTTCGCGCTTCTCGCCCGGCATCAGGGAAATGTAATTGTCTTCCCAGACCACCGGGAGAATCTCTTCTCCCTTCACACCTTTGACGACTTTCAGGCGCACAAAGAAGGCGAGACTCTTGCTCGGGTTCTGAAGAATCACGTGGGTGATCTCTTCCTCGCCTTTGCGTTCGCTGCGGTCGGTGACTTTCAGTTTCACTTTCGGCAATTGTGAAAGCGCGGTGAAGTCCGCGTAGGACGCGGTTGGAGTCATCCACCAATTACTCTTTGCCCAGTCGAGCGTTTCGGGCTTGGTGGAAAGCCAGTAGAAATTCGAGCCGACGAGTTTGCCGGTGGAATCCTCCAGCCGTAGAGCGAGGAAATACGTTGGGCTCAGTCCAGTGACGTCGGGTAAAGCGAAAATCTTCGCAGTGCTGTCAGCCGGAGCATCGACCGTATTCGATTGCGAAAACTTTTCCGTCGCATCGAGATTGTAGATTTTCGTCGTCAATTTCAGCCCCTTCACACCTTCATACTGGCTGCTGACCACCCAGATCGAATGGTCGTCGTAGCCATAGACCGGATGCAGGGCTTCCATGGAGCGCTTGGCGCCGAAGTATCCGCCGCCCGGACGCAGATAGTAGTCGTAGAGGTGCCAGATCATCGACGGCCAGGCGTTGTTCAGCATCCACTGAATCACGCCGGTCGCCTGATATTTGTTGCGGCTGTAGGCCTCATACATCGCCCGCACGCCTTCGTAAGTCTGCATCTGCGACTTGATGGCAAAGTCATCCACGTTGTCGGACTTGCCGTAGCGGTTCGCCAGGGCCTCGCTAAAAACGCCAATGGTTTTAAACTCGCCGCCGCCGGCGTGATAGTTCCAAACGTCGTCGATGGGCCACATGTGGTCTTTGCCGACCATGGCGCGAATGCTTTCGACCGGCGGGACGGCGGGTCCCATGCTGGTTTCAGTGTTGAAGCCGTAAGCGCCGCCGCAGCCTCCGGGATTGCACAGCTTGCGGCCGGGTTGGCCCTCGGGCGTGTCGACCTGCCAATAGCTGGGAGCTACATACTCGTAGGGCCCGCTCATCTTGACGCCGCTGTCGCCGGTGACGCTGGTCTTCTTTCCCGTCGCCGATGAGACCACGGGATTGGGCCAGAACAAATCTTTCTCCACGTCGAGATACATCTGTTCGACGTCCGGCGGCGGGGCGTTGTCGCTGCCGTTCAGCCACATGACGATGCTGGGATGGCTGCGCAGGCGGTAGAGTTGGTCACGCAGAGACTGCTTGGCAATTTCAAAATCCTGCGGCTGCCAGCGCGGCCAGCGCTCCCAGAAATCGCAGCAGCACCATCCGGCCATCACGAGGATGCCGTCGTGGTCGGCGATGTCAAAGAATTCCTGGGTCTCGAGTTTGCCTTCCAGTCGGACGGTGTTGAGTCCCATATCGCGGACATAGCGGAATTCGTCGTGCAGGCGCTGGGAACTTTCGCGGAGCATCAGGTCGGGAGTCCAGCCGCCGCCGCGGATGAGGATGTTCTTTCCATTAATATGAAACGCCCGTCCGCCGATGGCATTCAGGTCCGAGGTGATTTCGCGAATGCCGAACTCGGTCGAGGAATGGTCGCTGACCGCGCCGTTGACTTCAAACTCCATGTGCAGAGGATAGAGATTGGGCTTGCCCATTTGCGTGGGCCACCACAGTCGCGGGTTCGAGAAAACCAACTGCTGGAATTTGTCGGGAGTGAAGGTGACATCTTTCGATTCGTTGGGTGCGAGTTCCACATCCTGTTCGAACTTGACGGCCTCGATCTGGCCCTTAAGCTTGCCCTTGACCGACTGATTGGTGCCGTTCTTCACCTGCGCGGTGACAGTCAGTTGCGCGCTATTGTTTGTGGGCATATTCAGCTTCGACACGACGGTGGGATAGCGCAAGGCCACCGCACCGCTGGTGGTGAGGTATACATCGCGCCACAGTCCCATGTTCTTGTCAGGCGGGGCGGGATTCCAGTCGACGAAGGTGATGGCGAGATCGTGCTCGGTGGGCGAATAGACCTGAACCGCAAGCACGTTCTCCGCGCCGGGTTTGGCGGCATCGGTCACATTGAATTCGTAGGTCCGCCAGGCTCCCGCCACGTCGTCGGTCTTGGCGATCTGCTTGCCGTTCAGCCAGATGTTCGCGCGGTAGTTAATACCGTCGAACTTCAGCCATGCCGTCTTGCCCTTGTAGGATGCCGGGACGGTGAACAGCTTGCGGTACCACCACGAGACCGCGTAAGGGCTGTCGGGCGCCATGGCGATGTTGGAAAAATTTGCGCCAATGGGATAGTTGACCCCCGGGAAGTCGCGCAGGTTCGTGCCGAAGAGTGGGTCGGGGAAAGTCTTGTCCTTCACCAGTGCGGCCACTACAGTTGTCGGCACGGTCGCCTCGTGCCATCCTTTGGGCGAGAACTGCGGCGTCGAGATGACTTCTCCTTTCGCTTCGACCTTGGCGGACGTTTGCAGAGACCAGCCCTCGCGCAGGACCAACTTGGCTTCCGCGGCTTGCTTCGTCGCGGCCGGGTTCTGGGCCAGAAGGGATGAAACCAGGAGGAATTGAATCACAACCAGAAGAGTGACTGCCGACGGCTTGCCTGAGTTCATGGTGCTCCTAATCATGGTGCTCCTAATCAAAGTATTCAATCGAATTGCGGTTCGGGCAGCGTGGGAACCGTTGCGGTCAAGTTCGCGGGAAAATGTCCCCGTGAATGGATAACACTTATATTAATACGTTTCAATAGCGGAGTTTTGTGGCATTGTGGATTCTCTGGCTCGGGACGCTTCCGACGGCGGGCCGAGTCTTTACACGGCAGTTTAGGGCTGGTTGCCAGTCGCATACCGTCCGGCGAAGCTGGCCGGGCTGGTTTATAATTAAAAATTCGCCTCTCTACTCTGGAGTGATAAGACAATGATTCGATTTCTGCAAAAATCCGGGCAGACCACCAAATATGTTCTCGGCGGGCTGCTCCTGATCATTTGTGCCTCGATGGTGATTACGCTGATCCCCGGCGGGTTGCAAGGGGATGTATTCACGGGCGGGACGCCCGGCCAGGGTACGATCGCGAAGGTAGATGGCGCGGATATCAGCACCGACGACGTGCGTCAGACAGCGCGTCAAAATGCGCAGCAGGACGCCCAGCGCTACGGCGAGATGGCGGCGAAGATCATGCCCTTTCTCATCCAGCAGGAGACCACCCGCGCGGTCGACCAGTTGATCAGCCGTCAGGCTCTGCTGAGCGAAGCCGCGCGCATGGGGTTGCGCGTAACCCCAGGGGAAGTGAAGGACGAGCTGCAGCACGGACGCTATGCGGCAACTTTTTTCCCCGGCGGCAACTTCATCGGACAGGCCGAATATGAGGACCAGCTGCAGCGGCAAGCGAATATGACTCCGGCCAAGTTTGAAGAGGCCGTGGGCCACGACATTCTGCTGACCAAGCTGCAGGCGCTCATTTCCGGTAGCGCCGGCGTGAGTGAAGCGGAGATTCACGGGCAGTTCCTGAAGCAGAATGCGAAGGTTAAGTTCGACTATGCGGTGTTAAAGCAGGACGACTTGCGCAAGGGCCTGCACCCGACTGACGAAGAACTGAAGGCGTATTACGAAGGCCACAAGGCGAGATACGCGAACTCAGTGCCGGAGAAGCGCAAGGTGAACTACGCAGTGGTCGAGACCGGTAAAGCGGAAGATGGCGTAAAGATTACCACGGACGATCTGCAGGCTTACTACAATCAGCACCGCGATCAGTACCACGTTCCAGAACAGGTGAAGGTCAGCCATATCCTGATCAAGACTCCCCTGCCCGGGCCCGATGGCAAAGTAGACGAGAAGGGCGTGGCGGAGGCCCAGCATCGCGCCGAGGATTTGCTGAAGCAGTTGAAGGGCGGGGCCAAGCTGGAAGATTTAGCCAAGAAATATTCGGAAGATCCGGGCAGCGGGAAGCAGGGCGGATCGCTTGGCTGGATCGGCAAGGGTCAGACCGTCCCCGAGTTTGAGAAGACCGCGTTCTCGCTTCCAAAGGGACAGATCAGCGATCTAGTGAAGAGCAGTTACGGCTTCCACATTATTCGTGTGGACGACAAGCAGGAAGCGCACACGAAATCTCTGGACGAAGTGAAAGCTGAGATCGAGCCGATCCTGAAACACCAGAAGGGACAGCTGATCGCGCAGAAGCAGGCGGAGGACCTCCTGAAGCAGGCTCGTGCCCAGGGTCTGGACGCCGCCGCGGCGGCGCAGCACATCCCCGTGATCAACTCGGATTTCGTTGCCCGCAAAGATATACTGCCCGGGCTGGGGCCGGCGACACAGTTTATGGATGCCGTGTTCAGCGAGGCTGAAAAATCGCCGCCGGATGTGGCTCCGGCCTCGCAAGGCGTCGTAGTGTTTCAGTTGCTGGCGGTGAAGCCGGCTTCGACACCCACGTTTGAGGAGATCCGCACCAAGATCGAGGAAGAGTTCAAGAACGAGCGCTCGAGCGTTCTGCTCTCGCAGAAAATCCAGGAACTGTCGGACCGCGCCAAGGCCGAACATGATCTGAAGCGCGCGGCTAAAGAACTAGGCGCGACCATGAAGACCAGCGACTTTGTTCTGCCCGATGGACAGGTGCCCGACGTGGGCTCCATGTCGGGGCAAGCCTCGGTGGCGTTCAACATGAAGCCCGGAGAGATCAGCGGTCCCATCAACAGCGGCACAGACGCGGTAGTCCTCGCGGTGCTCGACAACCAGCAGCCCACCGATGCCGACTATGCTACTAAGCGCGACCAGATCCGCGATCAGTTGCTGCTGCAGAAGCAGCAGGAGCGCTTCGCCCTGTTCGTTTCCAGCCTGGTCGACGAGATGACGAGGGCAGGAAAGATCAAGCGCAACGAAGAAGAAATCAAGCTATTGAGTCGCAACGGCAGCGAGCAGGGAATGTAGCGGCGGTGACATGTCCTTTCCGCGCGCCGCAGGCATTCTGTTGCATCCCACGTCGTTGCCTTCGCGCGGCGGCGTCGGTGATTTTGGGCCCGCCGCTTATCAGTTTGTAGACTTTCTCTCCTCCGCCCGCCAGGGCGTATGGCAGGTTCTGCCGCTGGGGCCGATCGGCTACGGCAACTCTCCCTACTCTTCCACCTCCGCATTCGCTGGAAATCCGCTGCTCATCAGCCTGGAACGACTCGCCGAGCGTGGCTGGATTGATATTGATATTGGTATTGATAAGGAAAAGATCGACCCGGCCCTCGGATCGACGGCCAGTTTCGGTCCCGTCGAATACGAGCAGGTTTTCGCGCAGAAGATGCCGCTGCTGTTTCAGGCGGCGCGCAACTTTCTGCGCTCGGCTTCGGGTGATGCCCAAGCTCGGTTTGACAGGTTTCGCTCGGAGAACGTTTGGTGGCTGGAAGATTTTGTTCTCTTCGATGCTCTGCGCGCCCGGCAGAAACTGGAAAGCTGGAATCGGTGGCCGCCCGATTTGGCGCATCGCGAGCCCGCTGCATTGGATAAGGCGCGAGAGGACCTCGCGGCCGATGTCCAAATTCGAAGCGCATTGCAGTTCGCATTCTATGAACAATGGAGGTCGTTGCGGCGTTACTGCTCCGCGCGGGCGATCCGCATTGTGGGCGATGTCGCAATCTTCATGAACCATGACAGCGCCGATGTCTGGACGCACCCAGAACTGTTTCGGCTGAATGAAAATCTGGAGCCGGAAGTCGTGGCCGGCGTGCCCCCTGACTTTTTCAGCAAGACCGGGCAGCGTTGGGGAACTCCGCTCTACCGTTGGGATGTGATGAAGGAGCACGGTTATGACTGGTGGATTCAGCGGCTGCGCTGGGCCACGCAGCACTGCGACTACATTCGGCTGGATCACTTTCGTGGGTTCGACCAGTTCTGGGAGATTCCCGCCGCCGACGCTACCGCGGTGAACGGCCGCTGGGTCGATGGTCCGCGGGACGATCTGTTTTTGAAGGTCCGCGAGGCGCTGGGCGGCCTGCCGTTTTTTGCCGAGGATCTGGGCTACATCACTCCCTCGGTGTACGCGCTGCGCGATCGCTTGCAGATTCCGGGGATGGCCGTTTTGCAGTTCGGCTTCGGAGATGAAGGCGCTCATATCTACCTGCCGCATCGCGCCGAGGGCAAAGTTATCTACACCGGCACCCACGACAACGACACGGTGGAGGGGTGGTGGCGTTCCGGCGCGGCCGAGCACGAACGCCGCAACGCGGAAGCCTATGTCGGACGCTGCGAAGATGGCATCCATTGGGCTTTCATCCGCGCGGCCCAATGTTCCACGGCGAGCCTGAGCATCGTTCCGCTGCAGGACGTTCTTGGTCTCGGCAGCGAAGCTCGGATGAACACGCCCAGCCTGCATGGCGGGAACTGGCGGTGGCGTTTCGACCCGCAGCGGCTCAAGAGCGAACTGGCTGCGAAACTGGCACTGCTCGCCGAGGTCAGTGATCGGGTTCCCAAGCCATTCGCCGCGTTGCCGAGTGAGAACTTTGCCGCGTGAACTGCTGACAGGGCAGGTCGCGTATTCTGGGGTCGTTTCTCGATCGAGCTTTCGCGTTGGTCAAACATCAAAATCCCCACGTCTCGCAAGAGAACAAAGACGCGAGACACGGGGCACCCTGGCAGCCAGCTTGAATTCAATTGTGAATGCACTGTTAAAGCAAGCTTGCTTTGCGCTTCGGCGCTGTTCGTGTATAGAGGGTAGGGGAGTACCTGCGTGAGCGAACCCATCATTAAACCGCCAACCGCACCGCCAACCGAACCGATCATCGAAGCGGTCGCGGTCGAGAAATCCTATCCGCAGGCCGATGGCACGCGGATTCAGGTTGTCGGTCTGACCAATCTCGCGATCGAGCCAGGGAAGATTGTCGCCTTGCTCGGGCCCTCGGGCTGCGGCAAATCCACGCTGCTGCGCATGCTGACCGGGCTGGCGCAACCATCGTCGGGCACGCTATTGTGGCACGGCAAGCCGCTGGACGGCCACATGCCCAACGTGGCCATAGTTTTTCAGAGCTTCGCTCTGTTCCCCTGGCTCACCGTGCTGGAGAACGTGGAAGCCCCGCTGGAAGCCAAGGGCGTACCACCCGTCGAGCGCCGCAAACGCGCTCTGCGCACGCTCGACACCGTGGGCCTGGACGGTTTTGAGACGGCGTATCCCAAGGAACTTTCCGGAGGCATGAAGCAGCGCGTGGGATTCGCGCGCGCTCTCGTCGTCGAGCCCGAAGTATTGTTCATGGACGAGCCGTTCTCGGCGCTCGACGTTCTTACCGCCGAAAACCTGCGCGGCGAACTGCTGGAACTCTGGCTGAACAAGAAAATGCCCACCAGCGCCATCTTCATTGTGACCCACAACATCGAAGAGGCCGTGATGCTCGCCGACCGGGTCATGGTGCTGGGAAGAAATCCCGCGCGCCTTCGTTCCGATTTCAATATTCGATTGAAGCACCCGCGGGACCGCAAATCTGCGCGCTTTGTGGAGTTGGTGGACTATATCTACAAGGTGATGACGGAACCGGAGGTCGAGCACGATTTGCCCGACGCCGAGACCACGGCGGAAATCATCCTGCCCACCGGCGGACTGACGAAGGATGTTCTGAAGAAGCAGGAAGCGCCCCTTCGCACCGCGAAATACCAGATGCTGCCGCACGCGCGGGTGGGCGGAATCGCGGGCCTGACGGAATTGCTGCGCGATCGTGGCGGGCGTGAGGATTTGTTCCGCCTCGCCGAGGAACTGGTGCTGGACGTTGAAGATTTGCTCCCGATTCTTGAGGCTTGCGTGCTGCTGGGCTTCGCGTGGCTGAAAGAGGGCGACGTGCAGATTACGCCGCAGGGAGTGGCATTCGCCGAGGCCGACATCCAGCAGCGCAAGGTGCTGTTCCGGAAGGCAGCTCTGGAACACGTGACGATCTTGAAACAGATTGACAGCATCCTGAAGCGGAAGTCGGATCACTCGATCGCGGACGAATTTTTTCACGACATTCTCGACGAACATTTTTCCGAGGATGAAGTGCAGCGCCAGTTCGAGACCGCAATGAATTGGGGCCGCTACGCCGAGATATTCGATTATGACCGCGAAAGGGGCCGCCTGGTTCAATCCGAACCTCCCGCGTCGTCAGAGCCTCCATCGGCCCCGGCGAGCGAGACGCAGGGCTCAGCCTCCGCACCGAAATCCTGAAGAGAAGTCACTGGTTCGAACAGCGATCGCAATGAAAAAATCAGCCAGCCTGCGGGGATTTTCGGCGTATCGAATCTGGACGCAACTGCCCAGCATCGAGACCTCGTACCTGCCCGACCTGCTCATGTTCGGTGCGGGAATCGCCTTGTTCTACGGCGTGATAGAAGTCGGGCGGACCTGGCTTGGCCCGTTCACGCCGGAGGTGGAGATCTCCCGCAGCCTGCTGGCGCTGCCGGCCTACGCGGGATATTCGCTGCTGCGCATCACGATCGCCTACGTGCTGAGCCTGGCCTTCGCGCTGGTGTATGGATACGTGGCGGCGTCGAACCCGCGCTTAGAACGGTTCATGATTCCCCTGCTCGATGTGTTGCAGTCGATTCCAGTACTCAGTTTTCTTCCTCCCGTCATGCTTGCCATGGTGGCTTTGTTTCCGGGGAGGCAACTCGGTGTGGAAGCGGGCGCAATCCTGCTGATCTTCACCGGCCAGGTATGGAACATGGCCTTCAGCTTTTACGCTTCGATGAAGAGCATTCCGAACGAAATGCGCGAGGCCGCAAAAGTTTATGGGTTCAGCTGGTGGCAGCGCTTTATTGAAATGGAATTGCCCTTCGGGGCGATTGGCCTGGTGTGGAATTCGATGATGTCGGTAGCCGGCGGCTGGTTTTTCCTGATGGCTTGCGAAATGTTCGTCCTCGGCTCGCGCGACTTCCGGCTGCCCGGGCTGGGTTCGTATCTGCAGACGGCCGCCAGCGCGGGCGACACACGTTCAATTCTCTGGGGAGTCGGCACTATGATCGCGGTAATCGTGCTGCTCGACCAGTTCGTCTGGCGTCCCGTAATTGCCTGGGCGGAGAAATTCAAGGTGGAGCAGGTCGAGAGCACGGACACTCCGAGCTCGTGGGTGCTCGATCTGATTCGGCATTCGCGCAGCCTGGCGCAGATTCGCAAAAAGACGGTGCGCCCGCTGAGCGAACGACTGATGCAGTATTTCTCCCGAGTGCGTTCCAGCGACAAGGCCGAGCGGCGCAGCGCGTGGACGATCTGGCTTGTGCGGGCGTTGGTGGTCGTGTTGCTGGCTGCGGTGAGTTATGGCGTCGTGCGTGTCGTAATGATTTTGGCAGGCCTGCAGAAGGCGGAGTTGCAGGAGGCGGGGATCGGTTTGGTTGCAACATTCGTTCGCGTCAACGTTGCATTGTTGCTCGGGGCGTTGTGGACGATTCCCGCCGGCGTAGCGATTGGCTTCAATCCGCGCCTGGCTCGCATCGCACAGCCGCTGGCGCAGATTGCCGCTTCGGTCCCCGCGACCGCACTGTTCCCCGTGGTGCTGCTATTGCTGATTCGCGTGGGCGGCGGGTTGGGAATTGGTTCGATCGTGCTCCTTCTGCTGGGAACGCAGTGGTACATCCTGTTCAACGTGATTGCTGGGGCGATTGCAATTCCGACGGATTTGAAGGAATGCTGCTACGTCTTTCGGTTGCGTGGGATGGAGCGATGGAAGAAGTTGATCCTCCCGGGGATTTTTCCCTACCTCGTCACCGGCATGGTCACGGCTTCCGGTGGGGCGTGGAACGCGAGCATCGTCGCTGAGTACTTTCACTTCAAGGGTCACATCTACACGACGGTGGGGTTGGGCGCCACCATCTCGCAGGCCACCGATGCCGGGAACTTCGATCTGCTGCTGGCCGCAACCATGATGATGGCCGCGACCGTAGTGACGATGAATCGCCTGGTGTGGCGCAAACTCTATGCCCTCGCCGAAAAGCGCTACCGGCTTGAGACCTGAATCGCGAGCTTCGAGTAGTGGTCACCCGTGGTTACTTCCGAGTTTCCTCACCTCTCATTTCATCAGCTTTTAACCTGCGCTTCATGCTGGCGCAATGGGCTTGCGCTATTGCTATGAAATGCCCTCAGACCATTTGCACGCGGATCCGACGCAGCCCGAAGTGTTGGCGCACGCTGCTGAATTTCCCGGCTTGGCGGGAAAGTTCGCTCCTGTCAGCAAGGTCAGAGAGTTGTACCGGCGCGTGCAGCGATCGCCCGATGGTTTTCGTCTGGAAAGCCTGCTCGCAGAAATGCGCGTCGGACTGCGCGTCGCTGCGGCCGATGAAGCGCGGATTCCCGCCAGCGGCCCCGTTGTGGTGGTGGCCAATCATCCCTATGGCGTGCTCGATGGCGCGATCCTCACTGTTCTCCTGACGCGCGCGCGGCCCGACGTAAAAGTTTTGACCAACTTCCTCCTCGCGGATGTGCCGGAATTGCAGAACCACTGCATCTTTGTCGACCCGTTTCAAACCGACCGATCGGTGGAGTCGAACCGGCGCGCTGTGCGGGAAGCTCTCGCCTGGCTGCAGCGGGGCGGCATGCTTGCGATCTTTCCCTCCGGCGAAGTTTCGCACTGGCAGATGCCGGCGGCACAAATCGCCGATCCGGAGTGGAACGACACGGCAGCGCGGCTGATTCGCAAGACCGGAGCTACGGCGCTGCCGGTATATTTCTGCGGGTACAACGGCGTCGGCTTTCAGCTGATGAGCATGCTTCATCCCAAGCTGCGCGCGGCGTTTCTGTTGCAGGAATTTCTGCAGCAGGAAGGGAAGACCGTGGAAGTCCGTGTGGGCAGCGCAATCCCGGCGGATACCGTTGAGACGATCCCTGGCGATCGCGAAGCGATTGAATACTTACGCTGGCGGACTTACCTGCTCGCGCGTCGAACCAAGCCGGAAGCGGTGTGGCACACCGCATTGCGCTCGCGTCTCGCCTTCAAGATTCAGGAGCCAGTGGCGGCTCCGGTGTCGCCGGACTTGCTGACCGAAGAAGTTGAGAGCCTACCGGAAGACCGGTGTCTGGCAGCGAACGGCAATCTTGCCGTCTATCTTGGAGCGGCGGATCAGATCCCGCAACTGCTGCGGGAAGTAGGGCGTTTGCGCGAGTTAACGTTCCGCGGGGCCGGCGAGGGGACGGGAAAGAGCCGCGATCTCGATCCGTTCGACGACTACTATTCGCATATCTTGTTGTGGAATAAAACGAAGCAAGAACTAGCGGGGGCTTACCGCGCAGGCAACACGGCGGAGATTCTGAAAGCACGCGGTATCAGCGGGCTCTACACCAGCACTCTCTTCCGCTATGACGAGAGAATCTTTCAGAAGCTCGGCCCGGCGCTTGAACTCGGGCGTTCATTTGTGCGGCCGGAATATCAGCGGCAATATGCGCCGCTCTTGCTGTTGTGGAAGGGAATCGCCCGCATGGTCGCCCGGCAGCCTGAGATTCCGGTGCTGTTCGGCGCAGTCAGCATCAGCAACGACTACAACCAAGCGTCGCGCGAAATGATTTACCGCTTCTTTGAAGCCCACATGCAACAGGATGAACTCGCGGGATTGATCGAACCGCGGCAGCCCTTTCGCGCGGGACTCCTGCGAAGGTGGGATTGCCGCGGCATGTACCATGCCTTCCGCGACCTGGACGAACTCTCTCAGCCCATCACTGATGTGGAAGCCGACGGCAAAGGCCTGCCGATTCTGCTCCGGCAATATGCCAAGATCGGCGGCAAACTGGTCGGCTTTAATGTCGACCGCAAGTTCTCCAATGTCCTTGACGGGTTGGTGGTGGTGGATTTGCGCCAGACCGAACCGGCGGTGCTGGAGCGTTACATGGGGCGGGAAGGTGCGGCCCGATTTCGGCAGGTGCACGCAGCCGCAGCGCCGCGCTGAGTCGCGGCGCAGTTCATTTCGCAGGCGGGCGCGTCGCATTCGCAGGCAGAGCGCACGCTTGCGAAGCCTCTTTGAGCGCTTCTTCCAACCCTTGTCCCAACCGAGCGAGTTCGCCCTGACTCATCAATTCCTGCATGCGCTCAAACAACTGGCGTTCTTCCTTGCGGATGTGCGTCGACAAGCGCTGCGCGAATTCAGATAGGTCGGCCGCAGACATTTCTCGTGCCTCCACTTCGGCAAAACATTCGCGCAGCATGAAGTGATCGAGCAACAGTTCGTCGACCAGCGGACCCAATTCCGGGGACCTTCGCGCTGCCGGGAACAACACTCGTTCTTCTGCCGCGAAATGAATTCTGATTTCACTCTCAAAGTGCTGCGCGACTTCCGCCAGCCATGCGTCCAGATCGGCGTCGCCGATCGGCGAGGCGCGGTCGATGCGAACACACAGAGCCAGGGCGTGCTGGTGCTGGCGAGAAAGTGGAATCAGATTTCGGTCGCGCAGCATAACGAGTCCGCCCTCTTCAGGAGTTCGCGCGCTCCAGCCGAGACGCTGGTTCCCCTTCTACCGGCGCAGGCTCGACGGCGGGGCGCACGGTCAGCCAGTCCGTGCGCACGCGCTCCCACTCTGAAATCAGCATTCCATTGGCCTCGAAGAAGCTGCGGATGCGGTAACGCTCCCAGCCGGCGATCTCTTCGAGAATCGGCGCCAGCACGGCGAGTGCGCTCGTACTCAGCACGGTGCGCTTCGCAATCTGCGAGACGTTGGGCGTCTCGGAGACGGCGATAGTGAGTCCATCGCGCGAATTGATGTGCAGCATCACGTGAATGTCGGAACTGCCATCACCGGTATAAATCACGTGATCGGGTCCAGCCACCTGCTGCTCGAGCAGGCGGTCGAGCACCGCGACTTTGCCGTAGCCCGCCGTTGCGCGAACGATGGTGTCAATCTCTCCCGATGGTTTGTAGCGAAACTCCGTCCCGAAAATGTGGTCGGGCGGAACAATATCTTCCAGCGCCGAGATAACGATCTCCACCGGCGCAGCCGATAGAACATAAAAATCAAATTGATGGCCGTCGATGCCCGCATCGAGAAGTTGGTACAGGAGTTTGATGTCGCCTTTCAGGCGTATGCGCTTGCCCACCTCGTGAAGATGTTCCTTACGAACTTTCGCTTTGAACTCCGGATCATGCAGCAGCAAATAGGCCAGTTCCGCGCCCTGCTGCACCAGGTTGATCTTGGCCATTCCCTTGGACTTGCGCTCGAACTCCTCGGTGGGAATGCCGACCAACTCCGCGAGCACGTAGCCCGAATCGTTGAAGGTGAGCGTCTGGTCAAAGTCGCTCGCGAAAATGTAGCTTTTTAGAGCCTTGTCTGCCATATACCATTCGATTCGCGCCAGGGCGCAACGCCCCATTAAAAGAATTGATTGCGATTATATGCCCGCCTGGTTATCTCGTCGTGAATAAAGGTGTGAATAAAGAAGCGGCCACCGAAGCTTGAGAATGTCGATTTCAGCCGCGTTTGGAGCGGCGAGGGTCGTCGCCTTTACTAAATTCGTGGGCACGTCCAAAATAGAGGGTCGGCGCTGGAAGGTTCGGCACTAGATGGTTCGGCTCACGAGGCCAGCCTCTAACCGTCGATCGAGCCGCAATAGGATTTTTCCGGCACGTTGACACCAGAAGATTCAAGACGAGAAAGAGGAGTCTCATGGCAGTAGTGACAGGTGAACTGATTCGAGCAATGAATTATGTGGAAGACATCACGGCGACCTTGCGCCGGATTTGTATTTATATCCCCGCCATGGGCGCGGAGGAGCGCAAGCGGCTGGCCGACTCGTTGCGCGCGGCCGGCGGCGCGATCAATGCGGCCATCGCCGATTTGGAAAAGGCGGAGAAGTAGGTGAGCTGGGTCCGATGAGCGAAGTCCAGACGATTGCAGTGATCGGCGCCGGCATCATGGGACGAGGCATCGCGCACGCCGCGGCGCTGGGCGGGTATCGCACCATCCTCGAAGACCTGCTGCCCGGGGCTCTGCGCAAGGCAGAGACCGAAATTCGCGCCAACCTCGATAAGGCGGTGGAACTGGGCAAGGTCACCGCGCCTGACGCCAACTCTGCGTACCAGCGCTTGGAATATGCGGGCTCCGTCGAAGAGGCCGCGCGCGAGGCCGACCTGGTTATTGAAGCCGTCCCTGAGGAGATGGAGTCGAAGATTGAGATCTTTACTCTGCTCGATAAAATCTGCCGGCCTACGACGATGCTCGCGTCGAACACATCGTCACTCAGCGTGACGGAAATCGCGAGCGTGACCTATCGCGCGAAAAAATGCATCGGCATGCATTTCTTCAATCCCGTGCACAAAATGAAGCTGCTCGAAGTGGTGCGCGCGCTCGAGACCGACGACGACACTTTGTCGACCGCGGTCGAAGTGGGCAAACGCATGGGCAAGGAAGTCGTCGTGATCAAGGAGTCGCCCGGCTTCGTCACCAGCCGCATCAACGCCGTCATCGGCAACGAGGCTTTCCACATGCTGCAGGAGGGCATCGCTTCCGCGGCCGACATCGACAAGGCGCTGAAACTGGGGCTAAACCATCCCATGGGTCCGTTTGAACTGGTGGACCTCGTCGGCCTCGATACGCGGCTGAGCATTCTCGAGTATTTGCACAAGACGCTGGGCGAGAAATATCGTCCGGCTCCGCTGCTGGTGCAGTACGTGAAGGCCGGACGCCTGGGGCGAAAGTCGGGGCGCGGAGTGTACGAGTATCCGGAAGTGCCTTCCAAACCCTGACCCGCACTTAGGAACGTGTCGCCTCGGCTGTGCCGTCGTCATAATTTTAGGTGACGCGCGCTTTGCGGCCGAAACTCAGGCCAGCCAGGGCGGCGACCTTTTCTTCGTCGATTCCTTTACTGGCGACCATGACGTGAAAGCTCTCTCCCATCCCAGCGGGTGTGACTAGGTGTTTGAGCTGCAAAGCGACCTTGGCGCGCTCCTGCGGCAAGCGGCATTCCTCAAAGGCGTCGGCAAATTCATTGGCCTCGCCGATTCCAAGCAGGAACTGAGATTGAGTGACGAGCTTCTGCGGCAGCAGGCCCAGTTTCTCCGCGACCGCCCCCAGTGCGGTAAAATTTACGTCAGCGGTGATGTCTTGTTCGCCGGGCGCCTCATAGGGATAGGCGCTCACCGAATGCTGGCGGATCGCCTTCAGCGTTCCGCGATGCCGTCCCGCGAGTTGCTCGTCGCGGGTATAGCCGTAATCGATGACCACTACGAATCCGCGCTCCAGCTGGGCGGCGCCACTCATATGAGTCTGCGCTTGTAGGGGCACTTCAACCCGCTCCCCTGGTTCAGGATGGATTGAATAACGGTCGAGAAACTCAAGTTCTTCCGGCGACGCCTGCGTCCGGGTCTCAACAAAATGTCCGTCCCGCGCGTCGATGCGCATGGCGCCGCCGGAACAGAGAATCTCGACCGGCAGCGCATCAAAGAATTCGTTAGCGAAGACGATCTTCGGTGTGTCAACATCCTCGCCCACGCGCTCGCTCGACAGCAGCGCCTTGCCCGATTCGAGATGACGGCTTAGAACAATCTCGATTCGCTCTCGCAACGCCGGCGACCGTTCGTCTAAAACGTAACGAAGCGCCCCAAAGAAATCTGGAAACTTTTTCTCCGACCAATCCAGCACATCCTGCGCGAAAAGTCCGCGGCCCGGACCAAGTTCTTTCAGCGTGATTTGCGTGGGCGATCCCAACGCCCGCCACATTTCCTCGAACTGCCGAGCCAGAAGGCGCCCAAACACCGCATGCACGTCGCTCGAAGTGTAAAAGTCTCCGGCTTTTCCAAACTGCGCCGCGTTGCGCGAGTAGTAGCCGAGTTCTGGATCGTACAGGCACATTTCCATGTAGCGCGAGAAGGGAAGCGGCCCGCGTTCCCGGATCTCCTGCTCGATCTTCTGGCGGAGCGCGCTCACAGTCCCCTCTGTCGCCGGTCAGCGCGGTCTTGCGGGGTGCGGATGAACATTTCCATGAAGTAGTCATGCAGCGCGTCGAAGAGCTGGCGTTGAAAGCTCCATTCAAACTGCGGATCGTCGAGATCGCGCGGGTGCAGGTCGAAATAGTAAGTGTGCACCGGGATGCTCTCGTCTTTGAATTTGATGATGATCTCCACCCCTTCGCCCTTGGCTCGCGCCGAAAAGGTCAGCAGCGGATGTTCGTATAGACGAAGCTGCGCCAGCACGCGCTCCAGGCGGCTTTGGGCGTCAGACATCGAAGGATTGTAAAACATATCCCGTAGCGGGCACTGGCCCTGCACCTCCCAGGATTCGTCATAGGAGAAAAATGTAAAGCAAGCTACAATTGCCCCACTCTAAGCCTCTGGGTTGCGGTGTTGTCTGGAGGCCGTCCGGAAGAGGAGCGGGAATCTCCTCAGACTTGGGGAAAACTAATGGCCACTGTCGTCCCGCCTATCAGGCGGTCACGTTCTCAGTCCAAGCTCGTGTTCTTCGTAATATTCGGTTTGTTAACTCTTTTTGTCACCTTCATGAAAAACGCCCGCGTCTTCGATCCCACGTCGGAGATCGCGCAGCACTTCGCGCCGATCAGGTGGTACCTGGTCCCGCATGCCTTCTTCGGCGCCCTCGCCATGCTTCTGGGTGTGTTCCAGTTTTCCAACCGCCTGCGGGCCCGGTATCTGAGCACACACCGGGTTTTGGGATATCTATACGTGGTGAGTGTATTCATTGCCGCGCCTCTGGCTGTTCCAATGACCGCCCGATTCGGCCCGTCTCTGGTTGCGGCTTCGAGCATGCAAGCATTCGGATGGATGTTGACTACGGCGATCGCGCTCTACTGCGTCCGCCATGGCAATGTCACCCACCATCGTCGCTGGATGATTCGCAGCTATCCCTTCGCCATGGTTTTTACAGTCACGCGGATGATCATTCCGCTTCCGCCCATTTCCCGGCTCGGTGTTGTCGGCGTTGAAACCGTCGTCTGGACCGTGATTGCTCTGGCTGCCATCCTGCCGAATGTTCTCCTGGATTGGCGAGCTATCGCGGCGCAGCCGATTCCCAAAGCGGTCGCCGCTGACTGATTCTTGACGGGAGTACAGAATCCTGCGCGCTTCATTGGGAGCGGCTTTTGATCGAGACTACATACACGAACCTGCGTCAAAGTCTGGCGTCAGTGCTTGATCGCGTGGCGAATGACCATGAAGTTGTGATCGTGCGCCGACGGGGTGACAAAACGGTTGCGATGGTTCCCGCCGATGAGCTCGCCGGCCTCATAGAGACTGCGCATCTTCTGAGATCGCCAAAGAATGCGCGGCGACTGTTGACTGCGCTGCGCCGAGCTACTGCCAGAAAAGGCAAACCGGAGCCGTTGGACAAATTCCGGCGGGAGATTGGAATTGCCGGTTAAGGTTGACCGGGAAGCGGTCTTTCATCCCGAGTTCCGGCAAGACCTTCGCTACTGGGTCGAAACCAACCGAAAAATTGCCCTTCGCGCCCTCGAACTCATCGAAGGAATCTTGCGCGACCCCTTCACAGGAATCGGAAAGCCGGGGCCCCGAAGTACATCCTTGCGGGATGCTGGTCGCGCCGGTTGACCCAAGAGCATCGCCTGGTGTATCGCGTGAGCGAACGAAGGATTGATTTCCTGCAGGCGCGCTACTACTACTAATGGCGAAGGGAAATTATTCGTAGCGCAGTGCTTCGATCGGATTGAGCCGAGCCGCCTTGATCGCAGGCAGCATGCCGCTGATGATGCCGACGAAGCTCAGAATCATCGTCGACCAGATCAGCGTGGCGGAGTCGATGTAGAGGTGAATGTCGCCCTCGCTAGCGTTTTCTTCAAATGCGCTCCACAGCGTGAGTGATCCCACCGACCACGAGACCAGATATGCCAGGACCACGCCCAACAGCCCGCCCAGAGCGGTAATCACGAGGGCTTCCGCCAGGAACTGAAACAGAATGTGCCAGCGGTGTGCGCCCAAAGCTTTTTCCACGCCAATCTCGCGAGTGCGCTGCGTCACCGACACCAGCATGATGTTCATCAAGCCCACACCGCCGATTCCCAGCGTCAACAAGCCAATAAACCCGAGCAGAATTTTGATTCCGGTGGAGATGACCTGCAAATCCATCAGATCCGCAAACACGTCGAAGACGAAGATAGCGCGGTGATCCTTGGGATCGAAGCTGTGGTGAAAGGCCATCGATTCACGCACCGCCTGCACGACCTTAGCGTGGTCGCCCTCGTATTCCATCACTACCGCATTCAGGTAGTACGTGTTGGTCAGATCGCTCATGGCGCTGTAGGGAACGTAGACGTGCTCATTAATGTTGTCGTCCCCGTTTTGCACCTGATGTTTCAGCACGCCGACGATCTGGTAGGAAATGCCGTCGAGGCGGAGATTCTCGCCGAGCGCGTTCTGACCCGAGAACAGCTTTTTCTTCGCATCGGAGCCGATCACGGCTACGCGCGTGTGCGTGAAGTCGTCGGCTTCGCTGAAGAAGCTGCCTTCCGCTACGTCCATCTTGCGCATGCGGCCATACGAGGCATAGACGCCGCTCACGCCATAGTTCGAGCTGCGCGTGCCATAGGCCACAACACAATTCTTGAACGCTTCAGGCGAGACGCGTTTCAACAGCGGAACTTCGGCGCGAATGGAATCGACATCGTTGATGTTGAGCCGAACCTGCGTTCCAGCTTTCGTGCCTCCAGCCTGCAACTCCGTGCGGCCGGGAAAAATGAACACCAGGTTGGTGCCGAAGGAGCGGAACGCCGACCACAGTCCTCGCTCGAAACCCGTGCCATAAGCCAGAAGCAGCACAACCGTCGCAATGCCCCACGCCATGCCAAGCATAGTCAGCACGCTGCGGCGCCGGTTATGGCGAAGCGCGTTGTAGGCCTGGGTTGCGAGATCGATGATCATAAAGTCAGCTTCTAGCTACTAGCTACTAGCCTCTAGCTCAACTCCTGTCTGGTTTGGCTAGAAGCTAGAAGCTGTTTTCTACTCCTGCCGCAACGCTTCAACCGGCGGCAGCAACGCCGCTTTCCGTGCCGGATACAAACCCGCGGCGATACCCGCGATCGCCAGCGAGCCAATCGCTGCGATGGCCGATGCCGGGATAATGCGGGGCGTGTCAAAGCCCTCTGGCGACGGCAACATGGCCAGCAGCGTCACAAAGCCGGTTGCGATGGCCAATCCAATCCCGCCGCTGAACGCGGTCAAAAACGCGCCTTCGATAAAGAACTGCGTCAGGATCGCGCGGTAGGTCGCGCCCAGCGCTTTGCGCAGGCCGATCTCCTTGGTGCGCTCCGTCACCGACACCAGCATGATGTTGATGATGCCGATCGCCCCCAGGCCCAGGGTCACAACCCCTACAACGCCCAGAAACCAGTCCATGGCATCGAAAATCCTTCCCACGCGCTTCATGTTTTCAATCGTGTCCCAGTCTTCGAAAGCGTCTTGCAGCTTGGGACTGAAACCGTGGCGGCGCGCGATGATGCGATGAATCTCGTCCTTCGCCTCGGCGTGCAGTTCTTTGGTGATCGGGCGATAGTTGATGAACGAGATCGCGTTCTCCGAGTTGGCCTTGGCCAGGGGGAACAGGTCGCGCATGGTTTCGATGGGAATGAATATGCGCGAGTTCGTTCCGTTATTGCCGTCGCGCCCGACTTTCGCGACCACTCCGATCACGTCAAAGTTGATGCCGTTGAGCAAGATTGTCGACCCGACGGCCGGACGTCCTGGAAACATGTTCTTCAACAATTCCCAGCCCACAATGGCCACCCGGCGGCGGTCGGCATTGTCCTGGTTATTGAACCAGCGGCCCGGTTCCACGGGAACGTTGCGAATCTGGCTGTAATCGGAGGCCACACCGAATACCTGGCCGTTGGTCGAACCGTAATCGCTGACCGCCCGGATGTCCTCACGATTCAAAACCGGCGACAGCGCCCCCACGAACTGAGCCTCGTTGCGGATCGCCAGATAATCTTGATAGGTGAAGTAGTAGAGCTGCCCGGACTGGGTGCTGCCCTCGACTGCCGGAATGCGTCCGGGAAACATAAACATAATGTTTTGTCCGAGAGTCGCGAGCTGCTTTTCCTGGCCGTTCCGAAAGCCCTCTCCCAGACCGACAAGCAGCAGCAACGAGCCCACGCCCCACGCGATTCCGAACATGGTGAGGAACGACCGTAGCTTGTGCGCCCATAGGGTCGACAGGGACTGCCGCACGATGTCCAGAAGCATTCGCATAAAATGTTGGAGAATAATGCCCCCACGCCTCCGGGGAGGAGCGTGGGGGCACCCGGGTAACGTTCAGGCGAGGGGTCTCAATCCCGCCTAACCATCTGATCAGATATACGCAGCCGGGTCCCTTAAAGTTCCCTGCTGGCATGTAGTGACTTAGACCCCGCGAAGAGGAAAAAGGTTAGCCGATTACCCGCTCTTCTCGCAGCCTGTCCAGCGAAGCGGGAAGAATTTCACGGATAAGAGTAAGCCAGGTTATCGAATCGCAAACCATCGCCATTCTTCAGTTCGAGGGTAACCTGCGAAGTAGTTTCTTTCCACAAAGTTCGAATGCGGCGCAACTCTCCGGGATGCAGAGTCACGGTCGCGGGCGCTGCGTTCCCGGAGAGCAAGGTGACCGTGGCCTCGGACGATCCACCGTTGTACGCATCGATTCCCGCCAGAACGCGAGCTGAATGGAAGCTGAATTCCAGCCTCTCCTGCGATGGATCTACGGAAATCAGGTTGAAGGTTCCGAACTTTCCCTCGGGAAGTCCAATCTTCCATTCTCCGTGGGGCCAGTCGATTACGCCGGATGGATATGCTCCCGCCAGCGCAGTGCCAGCGGCGAGGTGAGGGTCGTCGAAGGTGACGTAAAGAGGAGGTTCGCGGCCTCCGCTGCCCTGAATGTCGATGTCACGTACCGCCTCGTGGCGGATGCGGAGCACGTGTGTTGATTCGTCAAAGACGAAGGCCGAGCCGGTGAGGGGTAAGCTCGTGGCGCGGGTCAGCGGCCGGCCGTGGGCGGTCACCGACTCGGGCACGAAATCCAGGCGCAACACATCCGTCGATTCGGGATCAAAGGTCGAGTAGGTCACTGAACTTTTTCCGTAAGCGATTTTCGTTACGACCGACGACGAGCCGAGCAGATGTGATTCGTCACCCGGAGCCCACTCCGGGACCGCCCAGAATGAATCCATGAGACGCCGCGGTCCGTCGGCGAATTCGTCGGTAAACCACCACTGGTTCTCGCCCCAGGGCGCGTGCGTCTTTCCGGGGAGTCCCTGAAAATATGTGACCCAGTTGAACGACCGAAACGCAGCTTCACGGTAATCGGAGTCTCCGGTCTTGGCGAAGTAGAGCGCTTCCACGGCCGCAAGCCGCGAAGTGTGGCTGTCGCAGCATTGATTGGGCAGGTTGCAGCAGAACTCAATGCCGTTGCCCTGCTCGGTAGTGACCGTGGCGCCGTGGACGATGTACTTGGGCCATTTTGGAGTGTTCTTGACCCAGTCGATCAAAGTGCGCGCGTGCTGCCGCGACTGCGGATCCTTTTCCGGGTGGAGGAGAACGTAGCGCGCGAACTCCAGCGGAATGACCTGATTCATATTTCCCATGCTGGGCACAACGTCTTCGAAGTATCCGACCCAGACGTTGTTGACCAGGGGATAAGTCTGAAACCAGACCCAGGCATTCTGCCGAGTGCGGCGGTAATCCGCGACACTGCCTTGCCGCAGGCGAATGAGCTCATCGAATAGCATGATGGGCGCGATCACGTTGGCCGAATACGGTCCCATGGGCTTCTCGCCACGCGTGCTGCCGTCTTTCGCGTAGCAGCGCACCGGCCAGGGCGAATGAGTCTCGTCGCCCTTCTTGTAATTCTTTACCAGGGCGTTGGCGCAGCGGATGGCCGCCTGCAAGTATTTCGTATTGCCAGTCATCTCATACAGGCGCAGGTAGGCGTAGCCGTCTTCTCCGACCACGTGCGGTTCAATGTAGTCGATTCCGTGCGAACTCCAGCCCTTGTAGTCCCGCGCACCGGGATCGGCGGAGGCATAGGGCACGCCCGCCCACGCATAATCCGCGGGCGTGGTGCCGTGTTCGAGTTCGTAGTCGAAGAAGTCTTCAAGGAAGGTCAGCATGCGGGCATCGCCGGTGTAGGGATAAAGCCGTTCGATGAATCCCTGCAGCATGGCGCGAAGGTAGCCGGTGGAGTTGGCCCACTTCTGGTCAGGGATGAGTTCGTAGGTGGTCTTATCGATGTCGAAGCAGCAGTGGTAGTAGTGCAAGCGCTGCCGATTGTACTGGTCCCAGAGAATCGTCCACTGCGAGAGGACGTGTGAGGAGTAGGAGTAGCCGATATTGTCGGGCATGGGCCAGGGCAGCAGCTTGCCCTGGGCGTCGAGCGCGACCGGGCGGGCGGCGATAGTGGGGGCATCGACCACGGAAGTGATGGGAAACTTCTGCTGGGCGGAGGTTTGGGTCGCGATCAGCAGGGCGAGGCAGAAGCTCAGCGCGGATTTCTTCATGGGAGTTCGGGGATGAGGATATCGCAGAAATGCGGCAAGCGGCGTCGGGGCCTGGAAATTGTCGTTGAGAAATGTCGTTAGATAGTGAAGCTCTGTCGGCGATACGTCAGTGAGTCAATCGGCGATTTTTCAGCAGTCGACCCATCGAAAGAGACGCTTTCTGAGTAGAATGCTGAGCGTAGCGATTTCCCCGAGACGAACCTATGACAACTGTGCGAGGCGTCCTTAGTGCCGTGGCCGCTGTATTTATCTCTCTGCTTGGACCTGGAGTGGTTTTTGCTCTGCGGGGCATGAACAATTCCAAAGCAACGGGTTTGGCAGCGGTCGCCGGGGAAGCTTTGGAAAGCCTTTTCTCGCCTTTGTTCTGGATTCTCGCAATCTCGTTCTTTGCTATGTTCTTCGCGGCGAGTCGGCTCAGCAGCAAGCCGTTGAGAATCCTTCTATTTTGGATTCCAGTTACCGCTATTTCAATGCTCGGACTGAGTATTTTCTCCTTTTTCACATTCGCATGGATATATCTCAGAAGAGGGTAGTTGACGCAGACAGGCCATTGCACGTCTTGGACGGTGGGCTTAGTTCCTCGTCCCCCACAGGCGGCCTGTAACCTGTAACCATCAATCACTTTTTTGGATGCGCGGTGCTGAGTGCCGAAGACGAGATCAGAAGTTGACCTTCGGCGCCATCGATTAGCTCGAGCTTCATCCCCGGTATCGTTTGGAGATGGGTGATTTCCATGATGGTCGTTCGGATGTAATAAACCTTCCCTGCCTCCGCACGGAAACTCAGCGCTGCGCTTTGCCGCGAATAAGTCTTGCGGCTCGACTGCCAATCCGTACACGCAGCATGTTCTCCGGGATCCACCGAAAGAAAGAAATAAGACTTCCCGTGGTTTGCTCCCACCCAAGCCCCATCGATTCCTACCCTGCTCGTGACCCAGCCCTTGTTGATATTGCCGCCGTCCTGGCTCTCGACATGCAAGAAATAAACCAAAGCCTTGCCCGGTTCGGGCCGGGACACGGGGTGTTGCTTACTGTCGGTCTTTACATCAAATTCGGCGTTGCTCGGGCCACAACCAGCAGCCGTGCGGGCTGCCAACGCCTGATCTTCTTTCGGGGCCGGCATATCGCCTTGCGCGTAGCCAGAGACAACGATTGATAACGTAAAGAGCGCCACCAGACCCAGAGTTTTCATCACTGCTAAACTAGCACAGTAAAAGTCGCTCCCGGCGTCCCCGCTCAAGCCCAGCGTCTACGGCGGTTCCGGATGCTAGTTCGAAGATTTCTCTTTGGGCCGCTCGTAGGCCTTCTGCAGATATTTCCGCGCCTCTTCGAGTGCTCCAAAAGTGTTGTCGTTGGTTTGGGTAGCCTGGCGGTACTGTCCGACTGCGCGTTCGCGCTGGCCGGTGATGTCGAAAATCTTACCCAGCTGAATGTGGCTCCAGACTTCGGTCCAGCGCGGCTCGCCGTCCCCATCAATCGAGGCCCGGTAGGCGTTGGCCGATGACTGATAATTCCTCTGGTAAAAGAAGACGTCGGCAATCCGGTAGTGGGCCAGCGAACTATTCTTGTTAAAGTCGAGAGCCTTGTTGAACTCCGTCAGCGCGCCCGAAAGATCCCCTTGCTGCTGCAGAGCCTGTCCCCGCAGGATGGAGGCGCGCAGCTTTATATCGCTGGTATTGGTCAACACGTGGTGGTCGGGATCGATCGCGATGCGGCGCGGACGGCCGAAGGTCTCAATCGAAAACGGTGACGTCGTGCCCACCACTTCAACGCGCTTGTTTTCCGTTTTGCCGTCGGTATCGATGCGCAGGTCCACGGGCATGCGGAACAGATCGAGATCCTGCGATATTTCGCCGGTCACGCGGAATCCGGCAGCCTTCTCTTCCTTGGGCTGTTGAGTGCCGGCTCCGCCCAGGCGGTAGGTGGTGTACTTCAATTTGAATTCCGGCGCGCCCGTGGAATCGAGCCACTGCGAAAAGAACCAGGTGAGCTGGTCGCCATAGTTTTTCTCGGCGATGGCTTTGAAGTCGTCCATGCTCGCCGCTTTCCCGGCGAACTCCCCGGCAAATTCGCGCATCGTCTTGTTGTATTTGTCTTCGCCCAGCACCCAGCGCAGCATGTGCAGGATCATGGCGCCTTTGTCAGTGGCCAGCGATTGAAATTCTGTAGAGAAGATGTCGAGCTTGCTGGCGCTCGATAGCGGCACAGAGTCATAGGCCAAGGCGCCGACCGACATATCCTTCACTGCTTCTTCCAGGCCGGCGGCTCCGGCGGCATTCTCCACATACATGGCTTCCGAGTAGCGGGAGAACCCGTCGCTCAGCCACCAGTCATCCTTCGTCTCCGGACTCACCGAAACGCCCCACCACTGGTGCGCAATCGCATCCGCCAGCAGGCGGTAGTTCGTCTTCTCGGTGACGGAAGGCCCGGCCAGGCCCGCGATTTCCGGCGCCCAGGCGTAAGGCAGCGTGTCGCCCGGCAGTTCCACGACGTTGAGTCTCTGCGAAGCCGGCAGGCCGTAGAGCGTGATGAAGAAGGTGAACTCCTGCACTGCCGTCGTGGTGTACGCCGAAGCGAGGCTCTGATGCGTCGGCTTGAAGAAGACGTGCAGGTCCATCCCGGCTTCGTCGCTCTTGTACTCCTGAAAAACTCCGGCGACGATCGTGCCGGGGAAACTGGGCTTGCTGGAGACAAACTTGAAAGTCTTGGTCGGCAGCACGCTGGCGTTGGGCTTCTTCGAGGCTGGAGCGTTGACCACGGTCGACTGGCCGCTGCCGATCACGAACATGTGCGCCGGCACGGTCACGCTGATGGTCGAGGTGAAACGGTTCAGGCCAAAGCCGCTGACCGGGAACCAGCGTCCGGAATAGAACAGGTAGCTGGTGTCATCGCCGATATAGGCCAGCTTCAGGCCGGGCACGGGGCTGTTGTCGGCGTTTTCCAGCACGCCTTCATATTCGAAGGTCAGGGTGGTTGAGGCGTCCTTAGCCAGCCCTGCGGGCAGCGGAACCCGCACAGTGGAATCCTGGGTAACGCGCTCGGCCGATAGCGGCTGATTCTTTTCGTCGAGAACCTTGGTGACGCGCAGGTCGTTGTGCAGTTCAAAGACCGCGACGCTCAGATCCTGCAGCGCGGTGAATTTTATCTTGGCGCGTGCCGTAATCTGGTGGAGATGCGGGCTGAGTTCAGCCTCGATCTGGTAGTCGTCCACGCGCAGGCGCGCTTTGTCGGCGGCCCGCGACGGCATCGCGAGCAGCACCACCAACGTCAGTATCAGAGAACTACTTAGGACGCTGACAGCGCGCCGCGGGTGACTCGACATTCAGGAGATTCTCCCGGAAATGATAACCCAATTTCCTATGATGAAGATTCTCACGCAAAAGATGCTGGGAGCACAAGGTTTAGCTGCCGTATGTCAGGATTTTGTCATTTCGAGCTTTTGTTCGTCATGCGAGCGAAGCCAGGAATCTTAGCTTCTTCGCCATCGCAAGAGGGTTGTCATTCCGCGCGTTACCTCCATTGGTATCCCACAAGGTTGTCATTCCGAGGAGCGACAGCGACGAGGAACCTGCTTCCCGCCTGCGCCCTATGAGCTCAGAGCTTAGGCAGTAACGCCAGGATGATGTCCGCCGCCCGGTCGGCCGGGTGTTGCACAGCCCCGGAACCAGCCTGTGGGGCCCGAAGGCGGGCCTTTACCCGCGCCAGGCCCTCCAGCATACGGTCGCGCGCAGGGCCGTCGGGCAGGATTTCCTTCACCCCGGCCACCACCTTTTCCGCGGTGAAATCCTGTTGCACCAGCTCCGGCACGACCTCCTCCTCGGCAATGAGGTTGACCATCGCGAATCTTGGAACCTTCACCCGGGGCTTGCCCAGCAGATAAGTCAGCCGCGAGACGCGGTAGACCATCACGAAAGGCGTGTTCATCATCGCGGCCTCGACCGTTGCCGTGCCGCTGGCCACAATCCCGGCGCGTGAGTGCCAGAGTGCTGGCAGGGCATCCGGCACGAGAGTGATTTTCCCCTGGCCTAGGAGGCTCGGCAGAAAGCTGGGGTCGAGCGTGGGTGCCACCGGAAGCAGAAACTCATATTCCGAACCAAGCCGCGCCGCCGCCTCCAGAATCGTCGGCAGGTTCATCCGAACTTCCTTCACGCGGCTGCCCGGCATGAGCGCGATCCACGGCTTGGTGGGGTCGAGATGAAATTGCGCTGCATAGTCGCCCCGCTCGACTGTCGGGTGCGGCAACTCGGCCAGCGGATGACCGACAAACGTCGCGTCCACGCCGCGCTCGCGGTAAAACTGCTCTTCGAAAGGAAAGATGACCAGCGCCTTGTCGATATAGTCGCGGATCAGACGCACGCGTCCCTGCCGCCACGCCCAGAACTGCGGCGCCACGTAATAGACCGTAGGAATGCCGCGCCTCTTCATCTGCCGTGCCACCCGCCAGTTGAACGCCGGAGAGTCGATGACGATGGCCAGATCCGGCCTGCGCCGGTCGGCTTCGGCGATCAAGTGCCGGTAGAGTCGCAGGATCTTCGGCAGATGGCTGAGAATCTCCGTGATGCCCACGACCGCGAGGTCCTTCGAGTCAACCACGGTGTCACACCCCGCAGCTCGCATGCGATCCCCGCCGACCCCGAAAAACTCGAGCGATGGTGGTGAAGAGTTAGAGGCTTGTGTGGAGAAGGTTTGTGTAGGGACAGCCGCCCTCGGCTGTCCAGCGGAGCGCAGCTCCACAAGGTTTCGCCCCGCGGCCCGCCGCAAAGCCTCAATGAGCTGCGCTCCATACATTTCCCCCGAAGCTTCGCCGGCTGAGATAAGGATTCGCAAGAGAGCATTGTAAAGGCACTGAATCCGATACGTCGCAAGGTTTGCGATCATGCCGATTGGCGGGATCTCTCGCACATAAGAACCCGAGTTTGTGCTCTATGGTGTCTAATGAGTGAGAGACCAAGCGGAACGTTTGGTTTATGTCGCTTACTAGCGGAGGCTCTTTGTGCTGCAAGAATCAGGAGGGTTGATCACGTCGCCAGTGTCGATCGACCGGGAATTCTGGGTTGGGTACAAAATCTATATCTGGTTCCTGCTCCTCACATTTGTTTGGACCGCCTACAGGATGCTTAGGGTTTGGTATCGAGTCCCGCCTTTTTTTGTCAGGTTGCAGCAATCCAAGGATCCTGGCTATCTCAAACTCTTGGAGTATTCAACCAGGAATTTCACCCGGTGGTCTGGTTTGGTCTTTCTTGGATGGGGTCTTGTCACGGCCACGACGATCTACCGCATGTCTGATGATCTCCGGTGGGAAGGAGTAATCAATGCTGCCGAGTTCCTCTCGCCTGTCGGAGACCTGTCGGCGTCTTTATGCGCAGCCCTTTGGGTTGTCTTGTTTCTCTATCTTGCGCGTTGGCACCTACTCAACCGGATCGAACGCCACAACCATCAGGACTAGATCAGATGAAGGTTGAGTTTAGTCGTCCCCTCTCGCGGCTACTTCGGGCTGGCGAAAATCAGACCCATTCGCTGGCGCGCGCCCGGCGCTGATCTCCTGATCTTTATACTGCAGCTGATATAGCTTGAAGTAAATGCCACGGTTCGCCAGCAGTTCCTGGTGCGTCCCCATCTCTCGGACCTGACCCTTATGCATCACGATGATCTTGTCGGCGCGCTGCACCGTCGACAGCCGGTGCGCGATGATCAGCGATGTCCGGCCTTCCACCATGCGTCCCAGCGCGTCGCGCACTTTGAATTCGGTCTCGGTGTCGACGCTCGAGGTAGCTTCGTCGAGAATCAGAATCTTCGGCTCATGCGCCAGGGCCCGGGCGAACGATATGAGTTGTTTCTGCCCCGTCGAAAGCGTCGAGCCGCGCTCGCGGACTTCTTCGTCGAAGCCCTTCGGCAGGGCGCGCACGAAATCGCCGAGATTCACGTCTTCCGCGGCCTTCGCGACGTGAGCGTCCAGAATGCGCTCCGTGCCCAGCCGAATATTGCCCCCGATCGTTCCCGTAAACAGAAACGGGTCCTGCAGCACGACGCCAAACCGGCTGCGCAGGTCGTTGAGATCCATTTCCTTGACGTCGACCCCATCAATGCGGACCGCGCCTTTCTGCACATCGTAGAAACGCAGCAGCAGGGAAATGAGAGTCGTCTTGCCGGCTCCGGTGTGGCCGACGACCGCGACGGTTTCTCCCGGCTCGATCGCGAAGGTTACGTCACGCAGAACCCAGTCGGGAGTATCGGCAATGTTCATGTGGGGACGGCCGCCATCGGCCGTCCGGCCGAGCGAAGCTCGGCTGCTGGCGTTGGCGTCACCACTCTCCGCCGGCACATCCCGGTACGCGAACCACACGTGGTCGAACTCGATGCGTCCGGGGCCTTCCGGCCTCTTCGTCACGACGGGGGAAACCACGTCGATCGGCGTATCCACCAACTTGAAAATGCGTTCGCTCGCCGCCATCGCCGACTGCAGAATGTTGTACTTCTCGCTGAAGTCCATGATGGGACGGAAGAAACGCTGCGCGTACGCCGTGAAGGCGATCACCACGCCGAGCGACGCCGCAATCGGCTCCACGCGAAGCGACACCAGCGTCTGCCGGCTGAACTCAATGGAAACGCTATTGGCAACGACGCCGCGCAGCACATCCTGTCCGCCCCACCAGATCACGGAAGCGATCGCAATCGCGGAAAAGAAATCAACCACGGGGTAGTAAACGGAGTAAGCCATGATCGCGTCTTTGAACGCGTCCATGTGGCTGCGGTTGATTTCCGAGAAGCGGTCGTAGGCCTTGCGCTCGCGGTTGAAGAGCTGCAGCACGACCATGCCGCTGACGTGCTCTTGTAAGTACGCGTTGATACGGGCGATGGCGGTGCGAATGCGCCGGTAAGAATCGCGCACCTTGTCACGAAAAACCTTGGTCGCGACCACAATGAACGGCAGCACCGCAAACGTAATCAGCGCCAGCTTCCAGTTCATGCACAGCATCACGCCCAGGATCCCCAACAGCACGAACAGGTCTTCAAAAATCGACACCACGCCGGAGGTAAACATCTCGTTCAAGGCGTCCACGTCGGTAGTGACGCGCGTGACCAGCCGTCCGACCGGATTCTTGTCGTAGAAAGCGACGTGCATGCGCTGCAGGTGGCGGAAAATCTGGCTGCGCAGGTCGAACATCACCTTCTGTCCCGTCCACTGCATGAAATAGGTTTGCAGGAATTCCAGCACGAAGGTAAGCGCCAGCAGCCCGAAGTAGATGGAGGAAATTTGCGCGATCCCGTGCAGCGGCCGCGGGCTCAGCCAGCTCCAAAGTCCCAAAGTAGTGCCCCTCACTGGTGCGAGGTAGCGGTCTACGGCGACTTTTACCAGGTAAGGTCCCAGCACGTCGCAGAACGATTTGAGGACGATCGAAGCAATGGCAATTACCACCTGCCAGCGATAAGGACGCAGGTAGGTGAGCAGCCGCCGCATCAGGCGGCTGTCATATGCTTTGCCTAATACTTCCTCTTCCTGGGCCATTGTTTGCCGGTCAAACTTCGCAAAGAAGCGGGTGAGCGGCGTTGAGCACGCCTCTCAAGGGTACCTCAAATAGATGGTCGACACAGCCGCCGGGATGGAAAACGTTTCTATGTGGCGCGGACCTGCCCTGAGCGAACGCCGAACGGCCCCACGCCCGCGGGTGGGATAATCAGAACGGTGGCTTTGGGCATCTACATCTCCGTTCCGTTCTGCCGCACAAAGTGCAGCTACTGCAACTTCGCGTCCGACGTGTTTTCGTGGGTCGTCTTTGACCGCTATGTGGATCGCGTGTGCGCCGACGTCGCCGATGCTCCCAAGGTTGCGAAAGAGATCGGCGGGCATTTCGAGCACGAAGTGGACTCGATCTACCTCGGCGGTGGCACGCCCACGGTGCTCGAGGCCGGACAACTGCAACGGATCTTTGACGCAGTCCGCGCGCAGTTCTCTGTGCGGCCCGATGCCGAGGTGACGGTCGAGTGCGCGCCCGGAACGCTTGGTCCTGAGATGCTGCAAGCATTGCTGCGCTGCGGCGTGAATCGCGTCAGCCTGGGCGTGCAGTCCTTCGTGGATGCCGAGGCAGCGGCGGTTGGCCGGTTGCACAAGCGCTCCACTGTGTTGGAAGACATCGCCCGCCTGCGCGCCGCGGGGATCGCGAACATCAATGTCGATCTGATCGCGGGTCTTCCCCATCAGACCGCCAATTCCTGGCAGCAGTCGCTCGATGAGACCCTCGCCACCGGCGCTGCCCATGTTAGCGTCTACATGCTCGAGGTGGACGAAGATTCGCGACTGGGCCGCGAGGTGATCGCCGGTGGAACCCGCTATCACGCTCACTTTGTCCCCGACGAAGAGGCCACTGCGGATTTCTATCTCGCCGCGTGCGACCGTCTCGAAGCCAGCGGCATCGCGCAATATGAAATTTCCAACTTCGCGCGCACCGGGTCCGAATCGCGCCATAATCTCAAGTACTGGACACGCCACCCCTATCTCGGTTTCGGCGTCGACGCTCATTCGATGTTGAGGTCGGCGACGCCGGAGGCTGACGCAATCCGCTTCGCAGCCGCCGATGTCTTGGAAAAATATGTTGCCGGATCGCCCTTGCAGAGCACTGTGGTCTCGCACGCATCCGCATTCGAAGAATGCTTTTTTCTTGGATTGCGCCTGAACCGCGGCGTGGGCCTGCGAGAGGTGAGCGCGATATTCGGTCGGCAAGTCGTCGATCACGTGTCGCCCGCGATCTGCGAGTTGATCAATGACGGACTGCTGGAGCGCGACGCCGACTGCATTCGCCTCACCCCGCGCGGACGATTGCTTTCCAATGAGGTCTTCCAGTCTTTCCTTGCCCCGCGCATTAGCAGCAACTCAATCTGACGACCTTCATCACCAAGGACACGAAGTCACGCGAAGGAAGGTCTTACCCAAGAGCCCTTCGTGATACTTCGTGCCCTTCGTGGTTTAAGCTCTTCTGTCAGCTCTACCCCGAAAGCGACCGGATAATTCGCACTGGATCTTCCGCGTCGGCTCCAGAAGAGCATCGCAGGTAAATTTCCAAACCATCCGGTCGGTTGGGTGGCAAAACGAAACCCGCAGAATCGCCAGTGTTCATGCGGTTCATCCCATCCTCCCCCTTTTCCTTCCGGCGGTAACTTCTTCCTCGTCCAGCGCTATGTTCTAATCAAAATTCGGGCTAGTCGAAGTGAAAGTGCGGGACTTCACAAGCAGCGGTGCCCGAGTGCGCCGGAGGAACCTTGGATTTCCAACTGAACGATGAGCAGTTGCAACTAAAACAAACCGTTCGCGAATTTGCCGAGCGCGAGATCAAGCCCAACGTCATGAAGTGGGACGAGGCCGGCGAGTTCCCGCTCGCCACCATCAAAGAATTGGGCAAGCTCGGAATGCTGGGGATGGTTTTTCCTCCTGAGTACGGCGGCGCGGGCATGGGCTACGTCGAGTACGTCACCGCGATCGAGGAACTCTCGCGCGTCGACGGGTCGGTCGGAATCATCGTGGCGGCGCACACCTCCCTGTGTTCGAATCATATTTTTCTGGCCGGCAACGAGGCGCAGAAAAAGAAATACGTCAGCAAACTGGCAACCGGAGAATTCATCGGCGCCTGGGGACTGACCGAGCCGTCTTCCGGCTCGGACGCGGGCAGCGCGCGTATGACGGCCGTGCGCCGGGGCAACAATTGGGTCCTGAACGGCACCAAGACTTTCTGTACCAACGGCCACTATGCCGACGCGATCGTAGTGCTGGCGGTGACCGATCGCGCGGCGCACACGCACGGAATCTCGGCGTTCGTCGTCGACAAAGACACCAAGGGATTTCGTCCCGGCAAGAAAGAAAACAAGCTCGGACTGCGGGCCAGTGACACGGCAGAACTGATCTTCGAAGACTGCGTGATTCCCGCGGAAAATCTGCTGGGCGGCGAGGGCCAGGGATTTCCCGACGCCATGCGCGTGCTCGATGGCGGCCGTATCTCGATCGCCGCATTGTCTCTTGGTATGGCCGAGGGCGCCTATGACGCGGCTTTGAAATATTCCAAGCAACGCAAGCAGTTCGGCAAGGCCATCAGCGATTTTCAGGCGATCCAATGGAAGCTGGCCGACATGGCCACCGAGATCGACGCCGCCATGCTGCTCACCATGCGCGCCGCGTCCATGAAAGACGCCGGCATGAAGACCACCCAGGAATCATCCATGGCGAAACTCTACGCCAGCGAAGTGGCCGTGCGGTGCGCCAACGAAGGCGTGCAGATTCACGGTGGCTACGGATTCATCAAAGATTATCCCGCCGAAAAGTTTTACCGCGATGTGAAGCTGTGCACCATCGGAGAAGGCACCAGCGAGATTCAGCGGCTGGTGATCGCGCGGCAATTGCTGAAAGACTAGCGACGCCACCCGAGCCTCAACGGGTGAACATCACTCTGGCGTAGCTCAACCTGTCGGGCTCGGTCGAGCGCCTTGCCTTGGCCCGCAGTTCGAAGTATGGTACGTTCTCACCGTCTCGGAGGTCCTTTGCCTGACAGCCCAGGAATCGACGGAATCGTCCTGATGCAGGACGAGCGCACAATGGCCACCCTGTCTCATGTGCTGCAGCTCGTCGGCGGATGGATTGCCCCCTTGGTCATTTTTTTGGTCAAGCGGAATTCACGGTTCATCTCGTTCCATGCGCTTCAGGTTCTGTTGTTACACGGCGTGTACATATTCTTCATGATCATCGTCATGGGAGGATTCGTTGCCGTTGTAATCGCTGGTGTTGCGTTTCATGCGCCAGCCGATCAGCACGCTCTTCCTCATGCGTTCGTCTTCCTCTTTCCGGTGATATGGTTGGGAATGATGAGCTGGTGGATTTTCTTGGTGGTAGTGGCCATCGCCTATGGAATTAAAGCTGGGAGGGGCGAATGGGCTGAGTATCCCGTGTTCGGTCGACTCGATCGCAGAATTCTGAGCATCGGACCTGGAGGGGAATCGCTGACCTGATCTGTTTTCCGGGTCAATCCTCGCTTATGACTCGCAGCAATGGAGCAGAGGAGCCACCGCTTATGACTCGTCGACTGGTCACGGCCTCAATTAGGATGTGCAGTCTATCCTGTGCACTCGCGGTCGCCGGCTTGTTCATTCCTTGTCGGTGCCCCGCAGCTCCGCTAGCCCATAGCGCCAACGCAAAGGAGGTCGCAAAGCAACCCTTGCGCTATAGGGCCATAATCTCGGAACCCAGCGTTTGCCGGAACGACAGTGTCAGCCTCGATCTAGAACTCGAAAACGTTGGCAATCGAAGAGTCCTAGTCGACACGAGAGCGTTGCTTCACTCAGTTGGTGTCTCCCGTGAAGGGGGTGCAGTGCAGTCCACGGGTGACCTCGTGGGAAGGATCCCACCAGAACAACTTGTCGCATTGGAACCTGGGCAGTCCTACAGGAAAACAACTCTTTACCCACTGCAAGGCAAATTCTTCACCGTTGGTCTTTACACCATTCACTTAACGTATGGCCAACTCGCGGACTCTTCCCCTGAACTTCCGGACCTATACAAAGGCACCGCCGAGTCAAATCCAGTTCTGTTCGAGATCAAAGCCTGCGATTGAGCTCCTTACTTTTCATTTCAGCCTCTTAGCCACACCTGCCACACGAGCAATCCCCAGTAGCTGCTGGCGAGAGCCACGAAGAGACACGTCAGCAGGATGTGTCCGATCACGAACTCTCTTCCCTGAGGCCAGTCTTCGTGGGAAAAATAGAACGCGTCGACCAGGATGCGCGTCGTCCAGTAACTTCCAATGAAGCACGCCAATCCCAACGCCGCCCGGTCGCCCCTCAGCATTTCCGTATGCAGCGCAAGCGTCAGCGTTCCAAACGCAATGATGGTCAGCACTGTGAATCCGCCCTGCACCCAGAGCAATTTTCGGTTGAACGGCATGAGCTGCGCCAAATCCTGCTTCCAGCGCAAACGGGACGGCACCTGAGCGCTGGCAATCAGAATGACGAAGTGTCCGGCGCCCGCCAGCCACAAAATCAAATCGAAGCATCGTTCCGCGAAAGTTTGCGTCATAGAGCGTGCACCGCCCGCATGAAGGGAAGTATGACACGCAACACAAACGGAGGATGGAAAAGCCAGAAGGCCGGCCCGGCGGTCACGATAACCATAAAGATCCAGGCGGTCGGGCCTTGCTGCAGGCCAAGCCGTCTGCCGAGTCGCGATCTCTCCAAAGTCACACCCATGCCCTGCAGGGCGAAATATCCGGTGGGCAGACCGTATCCCCCTCGGGCAGGCAGTGAAATCACCAGGTCATGAATCAGGCCAGACGCGACGAACACCAGCAGTCCAGCCGCGGCCACTCCCGTGCGCCTGTGAAGCGGACGGAAAATCAGATCGTGAGCCAGTTGCCGAAATCCAAGATTCCAGCGCTTTCCCCAGAACTCGCTCAGCGTTTTCGACAGAATCGGCTTCGACATGATCGGCTCCGCGTCGATGCCCACCGCCTGCCAGAACAGGGCGATCAAATGAAAGCTCCCGAAATGCAGCAGGAAGATCAGGCCGAGGAGCCCGATCCACCCGCGCAGCAACTCGTCGTGTTCCGGAACCCGGCGGGCGACCATCCACACCAACGCAACTCCCAAAGCAGTCTTCGCGGCAGCCCAAACCCACTGCTGAGCGCTCGGTCGAACCGGTCGCTTGTCCGCGTCGAGAAAAGTTTCCGCGTCCATACCCGGCCAAGCCAACAGGTAGGCCAACGAACGTCCAGCGCCATGCGCAACGTAGGAGCGAGCCTTCCACCACGTCATCCACTTCAGCCCCGCAAAAATGGCAAACGACAGCGCCCACATGAACAACCAGGCGGGCAGCCAGCTCTGCACAGCGATCGCCAGCGCGGGGAAAACAAGCAGCGGAAGGGTCTCAATCCAAAGGTTGCGCTTGCCGGCGCGGAGCGGCGTAGAGACAGAAGACAATGTGTATTCCTTGAAGCAGTGGACTAATATACAGCAAACCGCTTGCGGCGAATCCATGCTCATCATTCGCGGCTCCTACCGTTTCTGGCCAAAGAAGGTTGCGTTTCGCAATGACTACTGCCTGCGCTGCAAGGCGCCGCGCCGATCCATTGCCATCCGGACCTTCGATGTGGGACACGTCTTCTGGATCCCGATATTGCCGGTGGGCTTTTGGAAACGCTGGCAATGCGAGGTGTGTGGTCAGCCCCCACACGCTCACCCGAAGGTTCGCCGGGCCTTCAAATGGGTAGGCCTCGTGTGCGCGCTTGCCCTTTCGTTGCTGGTGTGGGCTGTCCCGGCCAGTGCGGATCTTGGAGTGGTCGGTTGGATCCTCCGAGTTGCCGCCCCGGGAGGAGCGATTCTGCTTCTCTCTGATCTGTTTGGTGCTCCGAAGGAGCCGTCTCTGCGGCAGCAACTCTCGGTGGTGCCTCCGGCCACCGATACGGTGTGCCCGTTCTGTACGACGCCGCTGGTGGCGGTCACCGGAGAGCGCTGGTCATGCCCGGCCTGCAACGCCGTGAGGTGCTAGTAACACTCATGTGGGGACAGCCGCCCTCGGCTGTCCGTCGAGCGAAGCTCGACACTGCTTTCTTTCCCAGACTCCACTCCTGCTTTACACTGATTGCTTGAACAAAGCTCCCTTGGACGCTGCGCACGCGAATCCCGACTCACGGGTCGACCAGGCACGGGTCGACCAGGCACGAATCGACCAGGCACGGGTCAACCAAACATGGATCGACTTGCTCCGCTCGGGCGACGTACGCACCCTGGCCCGCGCCATTTCCACCGTCGAGAATCGCAGCCCGGGATGGTCCGACCTGCTAAAGGCCTTGTTCCCGCACAGCGGCCGGGCGCGCGTGATCGGGCTGACGGGCGCGCCGGGAGCGGGCAAGAGCACACTGGTCGACCAACTGGCGCGACTCTATCGCAAACAGAACCGCACCGTGGGAATCGTCGCCGTCGACCCAACCAGCCCCTACACTGGTGGAGCGATTCTCGGCGACCGCATCCGCATGCAGGACCATTTCGCCGACCCCGGAATCTACATCCGCAGCATGGCAACCCGCGGATCGCTCGGCGGCCTGGCCCGCACCACGGCCGATGTCACCACCGTCCTCGACGCCTCGGGCCGCGACCTGATCCTCGTCGAGACCGTCGGCGTCGGCCAAGATGAAATCGACATCGTGCGCCTCGCCGACATCACCGTCGTGATTCTTGTCCCCGGCATGGGCGACGATGTGCAGACCATCAAAGCGGGCATCATGGAAATCGCCGACATCTTCGTGATCAACAAAAGCGACCGCGAAGGCGCTGAGCGCGTGGAGCGCGAGATTCGCGCCCTGCAATCCCTGGCCCTCCGCCAAGATGGATGGACGCCCCACATCGTCAAGACCGTAGCCAGCGATGGAACCGGCGTAGACGACCTGGCCGCGGCGATCGCCGGCTACGAGGCCTACCTGCAAAAAGAGAATCTGGCGCTCAAAAAGAGTGTGCAGAACTGGCAGGAACGGCTCGTCGAAATGCTTCGCGACGTCATGCTAGAAAAAGCGCGCGCCCAGCTCGGCGATGGAAACCTGACTAGGCTGGCGGCAGAAGTGGCCGAACATAAACGCGATCCCTACACGCTGGTCGAAGAAATAGCGGCGCGGGCCAAGAACACGTAGCCCCGGACGCATTCGTCCGGGGAGGTTTTGAAGTCGAGCGGGTTTTGAAGTCAGACGCCAGCGGACGAATGCGTCCTCCGCTACGTGAGCCAACTCAATGTTTCAGATCGACCATCTCGGCATCGCAGTAAAGTCGCTGGCGGCTGCCAAAGCGATTTACGAAAAGCTTGGCCTCCCCGTCTCCCCCGAAGAGACGGTCGAACAGGAACAAGTCCGGCTGGTGATGGTCCCGGTCGGCGAGAGCCGGCTCGAACTGCTCGAAGCAACCTCAGAAAATTCGACCATCGCGAAGTTCATCGCCAAGCGCGGCGAAGGCCTGCACCATGTGTGCCTGAAGGTGCCAGACTTGCCCGCCGCCGTCGAGCGTCTGAAAAAAGACGGTGTCCGCCTGGTGTCGCCAGAGATCAAAACCGGCGCGGGTGGACATAAGTACGTGTTTGTGCACCCCGCGAGCACCGGCGGCGTGCTGCTGGAACTGGTGCAAGGATAAAGTGCAGGGATAAGAGCCCACAGCGGCCGCGGATTTCACGGATTACCACGGATAAATCGAAAAGCCGACAAATGCTTCTTCTCGTCACCGACACTTCCGGCAGGAACGGCACCGTTGCACTGGCGCGTGCGAGCGAAGGTTCCGGCGCCAACGAAATCCAGCTGATCGAAGTTGCGCCTCTCGCGGGCGGCGCCTTCTCCGCGCAACTCGTGCCGCAGATCTCTGGGCTTCTGCAGAAGCACAATCTCCGCAAAACCGACATTGGCGCCTTCATCGTTGTTTCTGGGCCGGGTTCGTTCACGGGCCTGCGCGTCGGCCTCGCAGCAATCAAGGCGTTAGCCGAGATTCTGCAGAAGCCCATCGTTCCTGTGTCCCTGCTGGAGCTTGTGGCAACCGCCGCTCGCGTCCAAGGCAAGGTCGTCGCAGCACTCGATGGCGGTCGCCGTGAAGTCTTCTTCGGAGCGTACGAAATCGCGGGCGAATCGGTCCAGGTTCTCCGGGAGGAACTGCTGTCGCAGCCGGAGTTCTTGCTCTCTGCGAAAGAATCAACAGTCGTCACCCCGGACTCGGCCTTAGCGGATGCGGCGCGCACCGCCGGTCTCCCCGTGCTCGCGGTCGATCCCCCCAACTCCGCAATGATCGCCCGCTTCGGATGGAAAAAGCTGCAGGCCGGCAGAACAGTCCCTCCCGAGCAGTTGGAAGCGAACTACATGCGCCGCTCCGACGCCGAGATGTTTGTGAAACCGAGCTCCTAGCTACCAGCTTCTAGCTGCGAGAAACCCGTGCATATCCGCCCCGCAACGCTCGCCGACATTCCTTCCATCCTCGATCTGGAGCGCCAGTCCGCCACCGCCGGACATTGGGCCGAAGAGCAATATCGCCAGGCATTCCGTCAGGAAGGTGGGGGAAGACTCGTACTCCTGGCTGAAGATTTCCCCCCGACCGCGTCGGCCCAAGAGACTAGGAACCGCGCAGATACCAGGATCTTTGGCTTCCTCGTCGCCCAACATCTTGCCCCCGAGTGGGAGTTGGAAAACATCGTCGTCGCCCCCACAGTACGCCGGAAAGGCCTCGGGAAACGCCTTTTGGACGCCCTGCTAGCCGCTGCCCGCGAAACCAACAGCACCACCGTGTTTCTCGAAGTCCGCGAATCGAATGCTGCCGCGCGAAGTCTTTATGAAAACGCAGGTTTCGAGCAGACAGGCCGCCGCAAGACCTACTACACAAATCCCCCGGAAGACGCCATTCTCTACCGCCTGACTCTCGGCTAGGCCTGTTTCTCACACTGAGACTGCACCACTTTTTTGGCATTGAACCCATTTTTGCCCTGTGCTAGCCTCAGCTCATATCCCGGTTGGAGGTCTGCTGGATGCTGACTTCGAGAGACCAACTTCTGACCAATCATGAGGAATTCCGCAGATTGGCTCAGGAGCACACGCAGTATTCGAAACGCCTCGATTCACTCACCCAAAAACGTTACCTCAGCGAAGACGAGAAGCTCGAAGAGGTCCGTCTGAAAAAGCTGAAACTCCGCCTCAAAGATCAGATGGAGTCCATCGAGCGCGAGTACCGGCAGCAGTACGGCGTCAACGTAGCGTAAAAATCTGGCCAACCTCCAGGCGGCTTCGCCGCTCAGGGAGAAACTCATCTACCACCAGGGCTCGACGAAGCGCCTTTTTTATTGATACTTACCAGCTTTCCCATTCCCAATCTTCTATGCGTTTTTCTGAGCTTAGCCGTGTTCAACGCGCGCCTTTATATCATCGTATGCATCCTCGATGAGCCTGCTTAGCGCTGTGGCGTTTGTGGCCGTTCCCGGTCGCAGCTTCACATGGCGCATGAACTTGCCTGTGCCTTGCAGCAAGCGTGCCGGATCCCGCAGCGCTGCGCCGTGAAAGAACCCCACGTTTACGTGCGACGTGAATACATTGACGTAGCCGAACGGCGCATCTCCCAAACATGCCACCGGACAGCCGTCATGCAAAAGCTCTCGGACTTCGTCCCCGCATTTTCGCATCGCCTCGAACCACAGACGGGCCATGGCTCCCAGTTCACCTGCATGCTCTTCCATCCACGCATCGATAGCGGGATCGCGCTCGACCGCGCCGTTGAATCGCAGAAATTCCGTTTTCATCGTCGCTCCACTTTCTGCTTTCGAAATCCGTCGCTACGTAGGACCATTGCCTTCTCCCCAGCAAAAATCGCTCGTCTGGAACAGCCGGTCTTGTCGAAGGGAGTATCGCTTCCGGCTAACGCCGTAGTCTTTTATAACCCAGAGCGTTTATAACCGCCTTTTAGTCCGACTGGAAGCCATCGTTCGCGCTACAGAGTCGGCCCCGCGAAACCCACGGACCACCCCAAATCGTCCCGGGCCCGGTCAGCCTGCTCTATAATTGAAAGCTCTCATGGTGCGTGACGGATACTTCTACGCGGTGCCGCTGATCGCAGCCGCTGTGCTCCTCGGCTGGTTGACTCAGCCTGCCTGGGCGATCGTCCCCTGCCTGTTGGCATTTTTCTTTCTCTGGTTCTTTCGCGATCCCGAGCGTGCCATCCCGCAAGAGGCCGGCGCGGTGGTCTCGCCCGGCGACGGCAAAGTCACCGACGTCTCCCCCTTGACCGTAGGAAACCAGAAGCTAACCCGCCTGAGCATTTTCCTCAGCGTGTTTAACGTGCACGTCAACCGCTCGCCAATCGCCGGCGTGATCCGCGACGTCCGCTACCAGCGCGGCCAGTATCTGAACGCGATGAATAAGACGTCCGCCGAATTGAACGAGCAGAACATCGTTACCGTGGAAAGTGACGGCGATGGCCAGAAAGTCGTCTTCAAGCAGATCGCGGGCCTGCTGGCGCGGCGCATCGTGTTCTACCCCAAGGTTGGGGATCGCCTGGAGCGAGGCCAACGCGTGGGCCTGATCAAGTTCGGATCGCGCGTCGACGTCCTCCTCGACGCCTCTGCCCACGTCAACGTGAAAGTCGGCGACCACGTGAAAGGCGGCTCCAGCGTGCTTGCCCATCTGCAGCCCCAGGGCGCGCTGGCGGCCGCCGGAAGCGCTCCGGCCACCGAGAGGGCGCTCTGATGGATCAAGCCAAGACGGATCAATCGGCGCTGGATCGAACTGCGATGGATCAACCTGCAATGGGTCAACCGGCAATGGGTCAGGCTCAGATCGCTCAACCTGCCCGCAAACCCCGCCGCCGTCTCAGCAAGGGGATGTACATTCTCCCGTCCTTGTTTACCACCGCGAACATGGCCCTGGGCTTCTATGCGATGCTCGAGGTCCTGCACGCCACCCTTGCCGACTATGGGCATCTCGACAATGCGGCCAAGGCGATCGGATTCGCCGTGCTGTTCGACGGCCTCGATGGCCGCATCGCTCGCATGACCGGAACCAGCAGCGATTTCGGCAAGGAACTGGACTCTCTGGCCGACGTGATCACCTTCGGCGTCGCCCCCGCCATGCTGGCGTGGAAGTGGGGATTCTTCCTGATGCCTCCGGTCCTGCTCACCGATTGGCACAACACTTGGCACGTCAAGCTGACTCAGCTGGGAGCGATTGCCAGCTTTCTTTTCCTGGTCGCGGGAGCCAGCCGTCTGGCGCGGTTCAACATTACCAGCAACCCTGAGCCCTCGAATCCCGGCCGTCCGGGGAAGAAGTATTTTGTCGGCATGCCAATTCCAGCCGGCGCGGGCGTGATTGCCGCCGTGGTGCACTTCGCCGCCGGCGATCCTCTCGAGTCCTGGTACACCGCTTTGACCTGGTTCGCCATGGTGATGACCGTCGGCTACCTCATGGTGAGCACCTGGCGCTTTTACAGCTTTAAAGACATCGATTTCCGTTCGCGGCATCCCTTCCGCCTGATTCTTTTTCTGGGCATCCTGATCGCCTCGATCTGGTTCTTTTCGCGCCAGATGCTCTTCTTTATCGCGCTGCTCTACATGGTCTCCGGCGTTTTCTGGCGCTTGCAATGGATGTTCCGCCGCCGCCCTGATCCTCCGCCTCCGCCCTACAAGGAGGCGTCGCAGACCTCATGAACGACTCCGTCAAGTCCCCGCCTGCGTCCCATCCCATCGCCGCCCGCGGAAATCTTTACCGCGCCGCGATCGTGGGCGCCGCTTCGCTCAAGGGCAAGGAAATCGCCGAGATGCTGAACGAGCGCAACTTCCCGGCCGCCGATATTCGCCTGCTCGACGACGACGAGTCCCTCGGCCAGCTCGAGGCCATGGGCGACGAGATCAGTTTTATCCAGAGAGTGCGCGCCGAGCAGTTCGAGCACGTGGACTTCACTTTTTTTGCCTCGGATGAAGAGAGCACGCGTAAAAACTGGAAAGATGCTCGCGATGCCGGCAGTGCCATCATCGATCTTTCTTCCTCTCTGGAAAACGAAGCCGGGGCCAGCGTGCGGTCGGTGTGGGTGGAGCGGGAACGCGGACAAATCCCCGCCCCGGAACTGCAGCCCGGACCCTGCGTCACCGCACATCCGGTCGCCGTGATTCTGGCTTTGCTGCTCCTGCGGACCACGAAGACGGGCGCGGTCCGCCGTGCCGTGGCCACGGTTTTCGAACCTGCCTCGGAGCACGGTCAACGCGGCATGGACGAATTACACCAACAAACCGTCAACCTGCTTTCGTTCCAGCCTCTCCCTAAAGACGTCTACGACGCGCAGGTCGCTTTCAATATGCTGGCACGGTATGGCCAGAAGTCGCAGCCCGCGCTCGATTCGGTGGAGGCTCGTATTTCCCGCCACTATCAGAAGATTGCCGGCGACGGTGCTCCGCGGCCTTCGCTCATGCTTCTCCAGGCTCCCATTTTCCACGGTTATGCTCTGGCGCTCTTCCTGGAAATGGAGAGCTCTCCTGATATACAGGCCCTGTTCCAGGCTTTGGCCGGAGATCATGTGGCGATTCCCGGAGCGGAGGAAGATCCTCCCAGTAACGTCAGCGCCGCCGGACAAGCCGACATCCAGCTCGCGCTCAAAATCGATCCCGCACAGCCCAACGGCGTCTGGTTGTGGGCGGCTGCTGACAATCTCCGCATCTCCGCCCTGACCGCCGTGGAATGCGCCGAGAGTATGACCGCCACGCGCCCCACCGGGAAGATTCAATGAAGACGCCTGCGGCCAGCCTGTCGGCCCTGATCCTGCTCGCGCTGGTTGCGCTGGAGTGCGGATTAGGCTGCGGCTACCACACCGCCGGTCACGCCGTTCAGCTTCCCGAAAACGTTAAGGCCATCGCCGTTCCGGTCTTCAAGAACGAGACCCTCACCTACCGGATCGAGCAGATGCTGACGGCCTCGGTGGTGCGTGAATTTACTACCCGAACCCACTACCGCATCCTCAACGATCCCACCGAAGACGCGGACGCCACTTTGCGCGGCACGGTGCTTTCCACCGTGTCTTCTCCGCTCACCTATAACACCTCAACCGGGCAGGCAGCCAGCGTACTGATCGTGGTCAGCATGAAGGTGACGCTGACCGATCGCAATGGCAAGGTCCTCTACCAGAATCCGGCGTACCTGTTCCGCGAGCAATACGAAGTTTCGCAGGATCTGACCAGTTTCTTCGAGGAGGACTCTCCCGCCTTCCGCCGCCTCTCGCAGGATTTCGCCCGCACCCTGGTCTCAAACATCCTGGAGGGATTTTAGGTCGTGAAGCGATTCTTCCGTAGCAGCCAGCGCGCTAAATCCTCCAAGGGCGTCATCCTGAGCGGAGCCGCTTTTCAGGCGAAGCGAAGGATCTCGCGCGCACACTCTCAATGTTTTCTTTGCCTGGCCCTATCCGCGACTCTCTTCGCTTCCGGCTGCTTCACCAGCTCGCGGCCGCCTCACATCGGCGCTGCCGCCCGGGACTTCACCGTGCAAGACTCCGATCGAAAAGTGAGTCTGAACCAGTTTCGCGGTCAGGTCGTGGTCTTGAATTTCTGGGCCAGCTGGTGTTCCCCTTGCGTAGAAGAGTTGCCTTCGTTGATGACCATGCAGGATCACCTGCGCGGCCGGGGCGTGACCGTCCTGGGCGTCAGCATCGACGTCGATGGCGATGCCTACCACCGGTTTCTCAAACTACGTAACGTTAACTTTCTCACGGTGCGCGATCCCGAACAGAAAGTCGCGACCACCTACGGCACCGCCGGCTGGCCCGAAACCTACGTGATCGACCGCCAGGGCGTAATGCGCCGCAAGTTCATCGGTGCCGTCGACTGGACCTCGCCCGAAGTAATAGACTTCCTGAGCAAGTTATAGCCATTCGCGAGAAGTTGTGCAGTTGGATCCCAGGTTTCAAACGTGGTGTCATCCTGACGGGAGCCGTTCTTCAGGCGGAGGGAAGGATCTCGACAGGGAAGGATTTCGGCACTTTGCGAATCGAATCCCCGATGTTACATTCGAAAACAATGACCTGCGCCACGAGGGAAATCTGATGCGGGCCTTCGCCCAGGCCGAGCGCTTTGTCGGCGAACTGGAATCGCGCAAGCTGCGCGCGGCCTACGTTTTCGTCGGCGATGAGGCCTTTTTCCGCAAGCGTTTCCGCGATGCGATCCTTGAGCACTTAGTCCCCGCCGATCTGCGCGACTTCAGTTTCTTCGAATTCGATCTCGCCGAAACCGATCTTGCCGAGGTTCTCGACCGCGCCCGCACTCCCTCGCTGATGGCTCCGTTTCAGGTTTTCTTCGTCCGCGGCGTGAAGAATCTTTTTGGCCGCGGTTCGAACGAAGACAAGTTGGCCGCGATCGAGGCCTACTGCAAGAATCCCAATCCCGATGCGCTCATCGTTTTTGTCGCCGACCACATCAGCATTCCCGCCGACGTCCGCCGCATGGAGATGCAAGACAAAGAACGCTACCAGCGCATCCGCGAAACCATGGGCCAATACTGCGGCATCGTCGAACTGGCGCGCGTCGAGGAGGGTGAGGCCGTCCGCTGGATTTCCGAGTACTGCGCCGGCCGCGGTGTGAAAATCGACGCCGACGGCGCCCGCGAACTGGTCGACGCCCTCGGCGGCGACATGATGATGATTTCCAACGAACTGGAAAAGCTGATTCTCTACGTCGGCGAAAAAAAACGCGTCACCCTGGGCGACGTCGAAACCATGGTGCTGGCCGCCAAGCAGCGGTCTTTATATGAACTCACGGACGCCATCTCCGCCAAAGAGCGCGTCCGCGCCCTGGAAGTTCTCGACGCCATCCTGCTCTCCGGCGAAGGCGAAGAAGCCGCTATCGGACACATCTACATGCTGGCCAAAACTTTCCGCCAGATGCTGGTCATCCTCGAGCGCAACGTCCGCGACCAGCGCATGCTGTGGGCCGCGCTGTGGCAGGGATTCCGCGTCCCCCCGTTCGCCGCCGACGACATCATCAAACAGGCCCGCCGCTACAAATCCCGCCGCGAACTCACGCGCGCCATTCGTCTCGTGGCCAAGGCTGACCTGGCTCTGCGCTCCAATCCCGTAAGCAAGCGCATGGTTCTGGAGCGCCTCGTCATGGACCTGACTACCGAGCCCAAGCCCGAAATCCCAGGCTGGATGCAGGAGCAGCTGCCGGTGTAAAGTCAGCCCTCGGCATCAGCCGTCAGCTCTTGGTCAGGCAGTTGTTCTAATGGGAGCGCGTCGAATCCCGGTCAACCAAGTGCAGCACCACCTCAGATTGAATCGAATAATCCTTCGCGAGCGCCCGAACCATCGAATGCCCTGTCCCTGCCGGTGAATCAAGCCAGGGAATCAGCGTCACCACAACCGTGTACGTGCCCGAGTGTTTCGGCAACCATCCCTCATTGGCCAGTGTTGTCTCAATTGGGACGACGCTCCCCTTGGGGTAGGCCGACATGATTGGACAAGATAACGTCCCGTCATACGCCGTCGGTTTCTGCAATCTCTCCTCAGGATGCAAGGCTTGCCCGGACTGATCGCGAACCTCGATGTTGAAATGCTCTCTCTCGTTACACGAAATGTCTGGGAACCCCCCGCCATAAACCGGCACCTGGGAATCAACATTCTTGACCGCCAGGTGCAGAGGAACATCCTCCCCCGCGACATACGTGTCTTTATCGAGCGTCGCGTTCACCATGACGCCCTTCACCGGTGCTCCCCACGTGCGCGGGATGGCGGAGGCGTCGGCAAACCCAATGCGCAGGGTTTTTGAATATGCAAAGTGGACGGGACCATCCTCCGGAGAAGGCATCGCCTGGAAAACCTGGAACGTGTGTTCAGCAGAGCGTTTCCATCCCAGGAACGAATCGCTGAATTCAGGACTCAAATCGAACCCGGTCATCGAGTCACAACGCGGTGGGACTGCGGCTAATATCACCCCCCTACCATAGGTGTCTCGATAGCTCT
>Ga0210384_10000620_pt1 | contig 53755 bp, 36 predicted proteins | sample IncBWH2MmetaG_FD_160574 | JGI IMG/M metagenome (GOLD analysis project Ga0210384, IMG submission 160574) | Forest soil microbial communities from Barre Woods Harvard Forest LTER site, Petersham, Massachusetts, United States - Inc-BW-H-2-M | ecosystem: Environmental > Terrestrial > Soil >...
CGGATGGCGCCGAAGTATATTTTTGTTACCGGTGGTGTTGTATCCTCCCTGGGCAAGGGCGTAGCAGCGGCGTCGATTGGGTGTCTGCTGGAAAGCCGCGGTCTCCGAGTCACTCTCCAAAAATGCGATCCTTACTTGAACGTGGATCCGGGGACCATGAGCCCGTATCAGCACGGCGAAGTGTACGTCACCGACGACGGCGCCGAAACCGATCTCGACCTCGGGCACTACGAACGCTTTACGCACGCCAAGTTGACACGCGAAAATAATTGGACGACTGGAAGAATTTACGAGTCCATTCTCACCAAAGAGCGGCGCGGAGATTACCTCGGCAAAACCGTGCAGGTGATCCCGCACGTTACCGACGAGATCAAAGCGGCGTTCCGAAAAATTGCGGTCGATACTGACGTGGTGATTATCGAGATCGGCGGGACCGTGGGAGACATCGAATCGCTTCCGTTTCTCGAAGCGGTCCGGCAAATGCGATTGGAGCTCGGCCCGGAAAATTTTGTGCACGTGCACGTCACGCTCGTCCCATTTATCCCCACCGCGGGTGAGTTGAAAACCAAGCCGACGCAGCATTCCGTGAAGGAGCTGCTTTCCATCGGAATTCAGCCCGATCTGCTGCTATGCCGCAGCGACCGCACCGTGCCGCAGGAATTGAAAAAGAAAATCGCGCTGTTCTGCAACGTGCCCGAGGCGCGCGTCATTTCCATGCCGGACATGGACACGATCTATGCCGTGCCGGTGGCGCTTGCGGATGAAGGGCTGGACGACCAGATTCTCCAGCAGCTCCATTTGCAAGCGCGGGAGCGCGATTTGAGCGCGTGGTTCGAGCTGCTCGACCGCATACGCAAGCCGCAAGGCCAGGTGCGCATCGCGGTGGTGGGCAAGTACGTGCAGCTGGAAGACGCCTATAAAAGTTTGCGCGAAGCGCTGATCCATGGCGGCCTCGCGCACAAGGACCGCGCCATCGTCGAGTGGGTCGAAGCCGAAGAGCTGGATTCACGCGAAACCGCGGCGCTGCGCTTGCGGCATGCCGACGGAATCCTAATCCCCGGGGGATTCGGCAAGCGCGGCATTCAGGGAATGATTTACGCCATCGAGTATGCCCGCACGCGCAAGGTTCCGTTTTTTGGCATTTGCCTGGGGATGCAGTGCGCGACGATTGAATACGCGCGCGATGTGGTAGGCCTTGCCGGGGCGGACAGCACCGAGTTCGATCCGCAAACGCCGCACCGCGTGATCTACAAGCTGCGCGAGCTGCTAGGCGTGGACGAAATGGGCGGCACCATGCGCCTCGGCGCGTGGCCCTGCAAAATCGAGAAAGATTCCACGGCCTTCCGCGCTTACGGAACCACGGAAATCAGCGAGCGCCACCGCCACCGCTACGAATTTAATTGCGAGTACGAAAAAACGCTCACCGACGCTGGATTCCGCATCACCGGCCGTTCCCCTGACGGAAAATACGTGGAAATCATCGAGGCCCCGAACCATCCCTGGTTTCTCGCCTGCCAGTTCCATCCGGAATTCAAGTCAACCCCTCTCGTGCCGCATCCGCTCTTCTACGCGTTCATGGGCGCGGCGCACGCGCATCAGCATGACGGCAGCGGCGTGGGTTCTGGAAACTCAGCCGCGATTTCCATGTCGGCCAAGCCTTCACCATCCAATTAATAATTAGTGGCACAGGCTTCAGCCTGTGGGGTTTGGTCCTTGTAACGACGAACCCCCACAGGCTGAAGCGTGTGCCACTAGGCCGCGTTCGTCGCGCGCGCGGGCAGCTGCGGGCGGCGCTTGTGCCATTCCGTTGCTTGCTCGTATGCGTGGGCGAGCTGGAAGACTACGGATTCGCCTCCATGCGGGCCGATGATCTGCAAACCGATCGGGAGGCCCTGGCTCGTGAAACCACACGGGAGGGAAATGGCGGGCCAGCCGTTGACGTTGAACGGCGAAGTGTTGCGCACCTCCGGCAAAATGTCGTTCGCATGAGGATCCGAAATCGCCGCGGGAGGAATGGGAATCGTCGGCGTGACCAGTACGTCCACCGACTCCAGCCATTTTTCGGCCGTGCGGCGAACTTGCGCGAGGTCCCTGCGCCCCTGGATGTAAGCGGGCGTGGTCACATTGGCGCCTGCGCGTATCCGGGTCAGCGTGAGCGGCTGGTAGAGCTCCGGAGTGTTGGTGACGTATTCATGGTGGTAGGCATAAGTCTCTGCGGCTCTGACGACATCTCGCAAGGTTTCCATATTGTTCGCCGGCAATGTGACATCGCGAATCCCGGCCGTGAGTTTACCCAACACGGAGAGCGCTTCCTTCACCGCGGCGTCAATTTCCGGATCGAGGTCCGCGAAAAAGAATTCGCGCGGCGCCCCGATTCGCAGGGAAGACACTTTTGTCCCGAGAGCTTGCGCATAGTCGGGGACATTCATCTTCTCGCACGTCGTATCCTTCTCATCGTATCCTGCTATCACTTGAAGCAGGAGAGCCGTGTCCACCACCGTGCGGGCCATCGGGCCGACGTGGTCGAGCGACCAGGAAAGAGGGATGACGCCGCGTATGCTCACCAGTCCGTAGGTAGGTTTCAGTCCGACGATGCCGCAAATGGATGCTGGTAACCGCACGGAGCCCGCCGTATCCGATCCGAGCGCCCCGTAGCAGAGATCCGCCGCCAACGCCGCCGCGGAACCGCCCGACGAACCGCCGGCGATGTGGCTTAGCTCCCACGGGTTGTGCACGGCCCCGAAGTAACTGACGGTGGAGGTGCCGCCAAAGGCGAATTCATGCATGTTGGTCTTGCCCACAACCACGGCGCCCGCGCCCTTCAGCCGGCGCACCACCTCGGCGTCTTCGGTTGGGATGCGATCTTTGAACACGCCGCTGGCGGCAGTCGTCCTCACGCCGGCGGTATCAAACAAATCTTTGAGGGCAATCGGGACGCCGTGAAGCGGGCCTCGCCATTTTCCCCGCATCACCTCGGCTTCCGCGTCGCGCGCCTGGGCCATGGCCGATTCCGCCGTGATGGTGATGAAGGCATTCAGCGCGCCGTTAAATTCGTTAATCCGAGTTAGGCACGCCGTCGTCAATTCCACGGGCGAGACTTTTTTCTTGCGCATTAAATCGGCTGCTTCGCGAATGCTCAATTTTGTGAAGTCATCACTTTGGCTGCCGCTCACGGGATTTGTCCTTTGAAAATTCAGGTCTGATGCCATCCCTGCGGGAACTTTCGCCAAAGAAACAGCGGTCCCTGCCAGAGTGGCTTTGAGGAAAGACCTTCGCGATAAATCATCGGAAGGATTTGTCATTTGCAGCGAAATGTATCACATAACCTGTCAGGGAGTACACGGGAACTCCCCGATTGGAGATTCCAGGTGGCGTTCAACCCTCGGATCAGAAAGGGCGAAGGAGCGTTTGGTTTTGTTGCGCGGGAACGGCAATCTCCTGAATGGTGTGACTTGAAACTCCAATCGGGAGATTGTCGTTCCCGGGCTTCTCGTTGCAAAACTTGGCTGTCCCGCATACGCTATGATCCGCCTGGAGATTCATGGCGAGCATTGAATGCAAATGGCGAGGGAAATCTCGATTGCAAGCGTGCGCATCGGCGGAAACCAGCCGCTGGTGTTAATCGCCGGGCCGTGCGTCATTGAAAGCGAAGCACACGCGCTCATGATGGCGGAGCGGCTCGGGGAGATCGCCGCCAACGCCAAGGTGCCGTTTGTTTTCAAAGCTTCCTATGACAAAGCCAATCGTTCTTCCGAGCAGTCATATCGTGGCCCAGGGCTTGTGGAAGGCCTGCGAATCCTGAAAAAAATCAAAGACCGCTCGGGGGTTCCGATTCTGACGGACATTCACGAAGCCTCGCAGGCTGCTCTCGTATCCGAAATTGCCGACGTCCTGCAGATTCCCGCGTTTCTTTCGCGGCAGACGGATTTGCTCGTCGCCGCCGGAAAGACGGGCCGCGTGGTGAACCTGAAAAAGGGACAATTCCTTTCGCCCTGGGAAATGGCCAACGCCGTCGAAAAAGTAGCAAAGACCGGCAACGAAAATATTTTTCTGACCGAGCGCGGTGCTTCCTTTGGCTATCAAAATCTCGTTGTGGATATGCGTTCCTTTCCGATCATGCGCAAGACGGGCTGCCCCGTGGTTTTCGACGTGACCCATTCGGTCCAGCTTCCCGGCGGGGCGGGAAAGTCCAGCGGAGGCCAGCCCGAATTCATCGAGCCGCTGGCTCGCGCCGGCGCCGCCGTGGGCGTGGACGGAATTTTTCTGGAAGTGCATGAAAATCCCGGGAAAGCTCTTTCGGATGGGACAAACGCATTGCCGATCGCGGAATTGCCCGCGCTGCTGGGAAAACTCAAACAGATTGGCGCGTTGGTTCGCGCGTGGAGCGTGCAGTGAGCCTCGATACGGCGAGACGCGTTTTGCGAATCGAGGCCGAGGCGCTCACCGAGCTTCTTCAACGGCTGGACGCAAATTTCGAGCGGGCCGTGGAACTATTGCTGGCCTGCAAGGGCCGCGTCGTGGTCGTCGGGATGGGCAAGTCGGGATTGATCGGCCGGAAAATCGCCGCGACGTTTTCGAGCACAGGCACGCCTTCGGTTTTCCTGCATCCGGCGGAGGCAGTCCACGGCGATCTGGGCATGCTGATCCGCGAGGACGTCGTGCTGGCAGTGAGCTACGGTGGGGAGACCGAGGAAATCGCGGCATTGCTCGAAACCATCAAGCGGCTGGGCCTGCGCATGATCACGCTCACCGGACATCCGAAATCCACGATTGGAGCGGCGAGCGACGTCACGCTGGATGTCAGCGTCAAAGAAGAGGCGTGCTCGCTCAACCTCGCGCCGACCGCTTCGACGACGGCGGCCATGGCCATGGGCGACGCGCTGGCCGTCGCGCTGCTCGACCGCCGCGGATTCAGCCCCGGCGATTTCGCCGCATTGCATCCGGGCGGGCGCCTGGGCAAAAGACTTTTGCGAGTCGAAAACTTGATGCACTCGGGAGACGCCATGCCGCGCGTCCCTATCACCGCGAAAATGCCGGACGTGATCTACGAAATCAGCAAAAAAGGATTGGGCATGACCACGGTTGTGGACGGCGAGGGTCGCCTGGCGGGAATTCTGACCGACGGCGACTTGCGGCGCTTGATGCAGCAGCGGGGAGCGGCCACGATCGAACTTGTGGTCGGCGATTGCATGAACAGGACGCCGCTGACGCTCACGCCGGGCGAACTGGCCGGCAGCGCCCTGCGCATCATGGAGGAGCGGCACATCACATCGCTCGTCGTGTCTGATGGCGCGCGAAAGCCGCTCGGCGTGATCCACCTGCACGATCTGTGGACGCTCGAGCTTTTCTAGCGGGTCGGGATTTCTCCTCTTTTCTCTGTGTTCTCTTCGTTAAAGATTTTGCTGTGACGCCGAAGAGGCTTTAACACAGAGAACACAGAGAAAAACGAGGGCACGGAAAGTTAAGTAGATATACAACGATTAGCAGCAGATCCAATCCAATGGCAAAGAAGCGGGCAGGCACAAAACCGGCATTATCGCTGAACGCGCGCGCGAAAAAAATTCGCGTGCTGCTGATGGACGTGGACGGCGTGCTCACCGACGGCCGCATCTGGCTGCTCTCGCGCCGCGACGGCACGGCCAGCGAAATCAAGGGATTCAGCGCGTATGACGGAGCGGGATTGAAGCTCGCGCGCGCCGCGGGGCTTCGCACCGGGATCATTACCGGCAGGGAATCCAGCGCCGTCACGCAGCGCGCACGGGAATGCGAAATCGAGTTTGTGTACCAGCGCCGCGCCACAAAACTCGGGGCGTTGGAAGAAATTTTGCAAACAACGGGCGCTGCCGAAAACGAAGTTGCATACGTAGGCGACGATCTCCCGGATCTTCCCGTGTTGCTGCGTGTGGGGCTCGCGGCTGCCGTGGCCAACGCCGCCCCGGAAGTAAAGCGCGCTGCGCATTTCGTCACTTCTCGTTCGGGCGGCGAGGGCGCGGTTCGCGAAGTGATCGAGCTGATCGTCAAAGCGCAAGGGAAGTGGGCTGCCGCATCGCAAGATGCCAAGGCGTAATTTCTTTCACCTTTTTCTTGCCGTCAACTTTCACTGAGGAAAACAAGCACCGATGCAACACCGTAAGCAGGTCTTTGTAGCGCCTGCGTCTCGCCGGCGATTTTCGCAGCCTCTCCAAATCGCAAAAAAGCCGGCGAGACGCAGGCGCTACAACACCTCAATCTTTTGAGGCTGAGGACGCGGATCCCGCCGGATTCATAAGAATCGAGAAGCGCGGTGGCCCGGAAGGACATCTGTCCGAGTTGCGCCGCACAGGACAGGTGGAATATCCGGCGCATCAGAAGCCTGCGACCCGCTATTTCCTGAATAGTACTTTCGTACCATCACTTCCGTCCCGGTTCCCCGCAACTCTCTTCCCGTTTCCGTGTTTTGTATGGTGCTAGCCGGAATTTTTGCTCGGTCTCGGGGCCCGGCGCAATCGTATCTGGCGATGATCCATACAAACGAGTGGAGACCTCCGAGTCTTCGCAGGAGACGAAAAATGAATTCCAGACTATCTCGTATTTTCCTGTGGTCAGTGTTGGCGGCAATGCCTCTCTTCTCTGTCGCTTGCGGTTCCAGCTCCAGCGCCGGTTTGGGCTCGAATGGAGGGGGGACGCAGAATGGCAGCGTGAACATGATGGTAAGCGATGCCTCGACGGAAGATTGGGCCACCATTGGCGTGAAGATCATGAACATTTCTCTTGTCCCCGAAGGTGGGGGCAGTTCCGTCAGCGTCTATACTGCGCCCAATCCAGTGCCCACCACCAATTTGGTTCAACTCGATCAACTCAGCGATCTCCTCGGAACTGTCGCAGCGCCGGACGGTACTTATACCGGCGCGATTCTCACAGTCAGCGCCAATCCGGGCGACGTTACTTTGATTGTTTCCGCAGATCCGGAGACCGGCTTTGCAGGCACGCCGGGGGCAACCATTCCGCCTGGCCAGATTCAGATCCAGGGAAAGACCGGCAGTTCCGGGAGTTTGACCGTCCCGGTTAACATAAATTTTGATTCCCCACTGGTGGTGACGGCAAATCAAACGAGCCTGGTGGACGTGGAATTCGATCTTGCCCATCCGGCGTTCCTGGTCGGGCATGTGCCTCCGGCATTGGGAGGCCAAACGATCTGGGCCATAAACTTCAATAAAGGCCCCGTGCGGCATCACCCGATCCGGGACATCACGCGGCTGATTCTGCGTCACTCGTACGGCATCGTGACCGGCGTTTCCTCCGATGACAGCTCCATCACGATCACAAAGGATTTTCCGGTTGAGCCTCCGACGAATCCGGAAACCTCTATCGCGTCGTCCACATCTCTCACCATTCTGGCGGACGCAACGAACGGGACGCTCTTCTATGACGTGGACGCAAAGACGGTGGTCACTATCAAGAACTTCTCTACTGCGATGAATGGCTTGACGGGCCGGTTCGTTCGCGTCGCGGCAAGGTATCAATCCAACGGGTCGCTCGTCGCCGTGCGCATCTGGGCCGCTAACTCCTTCAGCAGCGTTTATATCAGCCCTGAAGGGCACGTGCTGCATGTGAATACGACGACTGATGTGATCACGGTTCAAAACGAACTCGGCCAGCCCGTTAATCTGATCGTGGATGCGAATACCGAGTTCTTTTTCCGGACTCCTTGGAATGCTGTTGCTGACTCCACGCCTATCGGCCAGGGAACCGGCTTCCTGACGAGCAAGAACCTGGTGCGCGGATTCAAAATCCATGCCAGCGTGGATCCCACGGTGGTTCCGCCGGACCCCACGCTCGGCCCGTTTGTGGCAGAAAGCGTGGACATCGAAATCGCCAGATATGACGGCAGCATTTCCGCGGTGAATGCGAATACTTTCACTTACACTCGCACATTCAACACCCCAGGCGACAACTACACATTCGCGCTCCCCTACATTTCCAGCAATACCCCGAATGGAAGCGATCCTTCCACAGGCGCCGCGATCACCGGGTTCAAGTGGTGGAACTTCACCTTCCCGACTATCGTGGATAGCGGCACGAACGCGATTTCGGATTTTGAGAACGCAACGAACGGCACAGTGAACTTCGGCGGCAGCGCGGGAGCGTATCCAACCTGGGGCGTAAGCTATGCCACATGGAACGATCCCATCCAGGCGAATGCCTGGGCCTTGCCGTGGACGGTGCTGATTCCTACTACCGTGCCCCTGGGTACGGCGGCCACTTCTTACTCCAATGGAAGCTTCATGATGTCTGAGGCTCTTGGCAACACGAACGTGACGGTGAACCTGAGCACGACTATGGGTTCGGCGACGCTGGTATACCAGGTGGATCGGACGAACGGGGTCGTGACGGTTAGTGCTGTCGACATCACCACACCTGCAGGTCAAGCCACGATTACGAGCGGCCTGATCGCCGGTACTCCCGTAAAGGTTTACGGCATCCCGCAGGCCAATGCCACGCTGAAGGCGTACGTGGTCATTTACTTCACGGGAACGATGCCCACTCCGGCGACGGTCGATTGAGCGTCCGAGTTTTTGGGATGTGTCGATCGGAATGGACCGATGCAGTTGAAAAATGGGACGCAGTTCGCAGCGTCCCATTTTTTTCGGTGTGCTTCGACTGATTGCACAATTTCTAGAAGCTAATGCACAGGCGTTCCCGAAACCCCCGCCTCTGAAGAGGCGGGCTACAACAAATCTACCTCGCTCCCACAAATTTTGTAGCCCGGGTCTTCAGACCAGAGGCTCTTATCGTCTGATCGAGGTAACTTCCTCGCCTCACGCGTACGCCAATACAATCGCTCCCGTACAAATGAGCGTGCCTCCCACCCAGTGGTGCCAGGTCATTTTCTCGTGCAGAAAAAACGCGGCCAGCGCGATGGCCACGACGACGCTTAGCTTGTCCACCGGAGCGACCTGTGAAGCTTCGCCGAGCTGCAAGGCGCGGAAATAGCACAGCCAGGACAGGCCTGTGGCGATGCCCGACAGAATCAGGAAAATCCAGGTGCGTTTGCCGATTGCCGAATACGGCGCGTTCTTAGTCACGAGGGCCACCGCCCAGGCAAATATCAATATAACCACGGTGCGGATTGCCGTGGCCATGTTCGAGTCAATTTGCTGGACGCCGACCTTGGCCAGCACCGCGGTCAGGCCCGCGAAAAATGCAGAAAGTAGTGCCCACAGGAACCAATTCATGGAGTCTCCTTACTTTTCGTATAAGATCCTGCGGAGCGGTTTCCGTAGGATGGGCTTCAGCCTGTCTGCTTTTGATTCCCGATGCGGCGCGGAAAAGCAGACAGGCTGAAGCCCGTCCTACTCAACGCAGGCCGGGAATGTTTACGCGAATTTTGTAAACGCCAGTGCGAGCGGCGACATAGAGCGTCTTGTTGTCGCGATCGCCGAAGCAGACGTTGGCTACAAATTCCGGTGTCAGGATTGTGCCGAGATGTTTTCCTTCCGGCGACATGATCCAGATTCCGCGCGGGCCGGACTCCCAAACGTTTCCCTTCGTGTCCACTTTCATGCCGTCGGTGATTCCCCCGGCTTTGTCCGAACTCATATCAATAAACATCTGGCTGTTGGTGAGCGTATCGTCGGACTGCACGTCGTAGCGGCGAACGTACTTGTTCTGGCTTCCATTCGCGTACAAATATTTTTCGTCTGGGGAAAATGCCAAGCCGTTCGGTGTGGCAATATCTTTGATTGCCACCGTGACCTTGCCGTCTTTCCACTTGAAAATTCCGGCAAAATCCAATTCCTTGCCGGGATCTTGATCCCTGCCGCGCAGCCCGCCGAAGCCGTCGGTAAAATAAATCGCCCCGTCCTTCTTCACGACCAGGTCGTTGGTTCCGCCAAAGCGTTTGCCTTCGTAGCGATCGGCAAGAATGGTGCGCTTGCCGTCCTTTTCAATTCGATCGATCGAGCGTCCCGTCCAGGTGGCGATCAGCAATCTGCCTTGACGATCGAGCGCCAGGCCGTTCGATCCGATCATGAAGAAAACGTCTTTTCGATTCGAGTCCGGCTGCGGCATGCCCACGCGCCAGATGTCGTACCCGGTATAGCCGCTGTGATCGAGGTAGAGAGAAACTTTTCCCTCCGCGGTGAGTTTATAGATCACATTTGCGTACATATCGCTCAGGAGCAGGTAGCCGCTGTTGCCCTGGTCGACCCACACGATGCCTTCGGTGAATCCGAAATCGCCCTTCACGAGTTCCAGTTTGGCGTCGGGGGAGATGAGCGCATCGAGCGACGGGTCCAGCTTGACGACCGGTTTGTCGGCCGGCGTCTGCGCGAGCAGGGAGCCGGACGCGAACCATGCCAGGAAAAAAACGAGCAGCAAGGATTTTTTCATGTTTCCCTCGATCACGCTGAAATGACGCTCATCAAATCGCGCGGTGCGGATTCTTTAGCTTGCAGGTGTAAGGAAGTCAAGTGCTTTTGCCCTTGACAAAAAAGTAGCACAGCCACTCCTGGCTGTGCGGTTTTTGCAATCGATAATCGCGCGTTGATATGTAGAGATAGAGAAAACCGCACAGCCAGGAGTGGCTGTGCTACTAAACCACCGGGACGGGAAACACAATCATCATCTGCGTGGGACTCTTTGACTTTCGGACTATGTACCAGCACGGGGTGTACCCGTAGTGAGGAAACAAGGAGTGAACGCACGGGTCCGATTCCATGGGCGATTGCGCGTCCAGGGCGTATTCTACTTTGTTGCCCTTCTGCGGGATCGCCAGCAAGTGGGGATAGGTCACCACGTCGAAGGGATCGCCGGGTTTCTGCGCGCTCATCCGGTGGCGCACTGAGGCAAAGTCATAACCGTAGGCGACAGCGACTAGCAGAATCAGTGCGTAGAGGCCCCGGATCATGTGTGTGCGCATGTGATCGGCTCAGCAAGTATAGTCGCACAAATTCGTGGCGAAGCACTTCTTGGCGGCACAAGTGTCAGAGCGTGTGTGTCAACTCGATTTCCAACAGGCCAGCGGCAAAAGCCGTGTTAATTCTGCCAAGATTACGGCACGACTGAAGCCGTGCCCTACAAAGATCCGGCAGTTGCCACAGGCTCTTCAGCCTGTGCCACTCGGTTGTGAGGTAAAACGCAAGAGCCCCGCGGCGATTCGCCGCGGGGCTCTTGACCCTCCATCGGGAGGATGCCGAAGGAGTGAGCACCTGCCCTGATTACTCGGCTAGGAAGAGCGTCGAGCCTTGACGGTTCACCAGGAGCAACGGATGGTCGCCGGCCTTGCGCATCGCTTCCTCGAATTGCGTGACATTCCTAACCGGTTGATGATTGACTTCCTGGATGACGTCGCCGCGCCGCAGACCCGCCGACGCCAGCGAGCTCGTCGGATTAATGTCCGTGACGACGACTCCGGTGGCTGCCGCGGGCAATCCCAGTTGTCTCGCCGATTGCGCGTCGAGATTTTCCACGGTCACACCGTCCAGCGCCTTGTCGGATGATCCTCCCTCGGTTTTGGCCTGTTCCTTATCCGAGGGCAGATCGCCCAGCTTGACGGATACGTCGGTCGGATTGCCGTTGCGCAAAATTTTCAGCTTCACGGTGGAGTCGGGATTCATCATGGAGATGGAATTCCGCAATTCGCGGCTGTCTTCCATCGGTTTTCCATTGACTTCCAGAATCACGTCGCCTCTTTGGACGCCGCTTCTCGAAGCCGGGCCGGACGGAGTGACGTCGCCCACTAGAACTCCCTTCATGTCTTTCAAGTTCATGGCCTTGGAAATTCCCGGCGTAATGTCCTGCACCATGATGCCGAGGTAAGCGCGATTGACCTTGCCGTGATCGAGGATTTGACTCATCACGTTGCGCGCCATATTGATGGGAATGGCAAATCCGATGCCCTCATTGCCGCCGGATCCGTGCGAAAGAATGGCGGTGTTGATTCCCACCAGTTCGCCGCGATCATTCACCAGCGCGCCACCGGAATTGCCCGGATTGATCGGCGCATCGGTCTGGATAAAATCTTCGTAATCTTCGATACCCAGGTTTCCACGGTTCATCGCGCTAATGATTCCCATGGTGACGGTCTGGCCGACGCCAAAGGGATCTCCGACCGCCAGGGCGTAGTCGCCCACTTGTACCTTGGAGGAATCACCGATGGTAATGGCAGGAAAACCGCTTCCTTCGACCTTCAACACGGCAATGTCCGTCTTTGGATCGGTGCCTATCACCTTGGCCTTTAACTGGCGCTTGTCGGAGAGCGTGACGCGAACGTCCGTGGCACCTTCCACGACGTGATTGTTCGTCAAAATGTAGCCGTCAGGGCTGACGATGACGCCGGATCCGAGGCTGTCTTCGCGCTGGTCGCGCGGCCTCATCGAGCGATTGTCAGAATTGGGGCCGAACTGTTGTCCGAAGAACTGCTGGAAAAACGGAGGCATTTCATCCGGCATATCAAATTGCTTCCGCTCGGATGCTTTAACTACTTTGGACGTGGAAATATTCACGACGTCCGGCAAAACCGCTTTCACCACGGGCGCAAAGCCGGTCCTGCTGGGCCCCTCGGCCGGGTCGGCCAGGTTCATGGAAATATGCACGCCGGGCGTAAAAAACTTCTGGCTGGCGCGGGCTACGCCCCAACCGGCCATCCCCAACAAAATCACCATGGCCCCGGCAAGAATCTTTGATTTCCCCGTAAACCTCTGCAAATTCATGGCTTCTCCTTATCCGCAATCCAAAATTTCAACTTCCTGGCTTATCGAGGCCAGTTTTGTGCTCCCTCCATAAGACGGATGGCAATGCGATGGGTTAGCGTTGCGGAATCGGCGCTATGGCGCCCTCAAATTGCGCGGCCCGCCACCGCGCCCGAGGCCCAGGCCCATTGGAAATTGAATCCGCCCAGGTGCCCCGTGACATCAACCACTTCGCCGATGAAAAATAAACCTGGCACACGCCGGCTCTCCATCGTCTTGCTCGATATTTCTTCCGTGTCCACGCCGCCCACGGTGACTTCGGCTTTTTCGTAGCCCTCCGTGCCTGCGGGTTCGACAACCCATTCATGTAATTGCCGTTCCAGCTCATCGAGCGCTGGGTTTGTCCAAGCAGGCGGCGCATGCAAATCCAGCCAACGAGCGGCCAAGCGCTTGGGAAGAATTCCCTGGAGAGCGGACCTCGCCACGCCCAGATTTCTTTCTTTGGCTTCGCGAATGGCAACCGTGACGTCGCGGCCGGGCGCCAGGTCGATTCGGATCGAACGATGCTCCCGCCAGGATGTGGAAATCTGCAGGATGGCGGGCCCACTCAATCCCCGGTGCGTGATCAACATTTTCTCCCGGAAGGCTGAGTGGTCCGTGGAAACCTCGACTTCCGCAGAGACTCCCGCCAAGTCGCAATATTCCGCGCGGTCTTTTTTCCCCAGTACGAGCGGAACGAGCGCGGGCCTGGTTTCGCGGATCTTCAGCCCGAATTGGCGCGCAATGTCATACCCCTGCGAGGTTGCTCCCAGTTTTGGTATCGAAAGGCCGCCTGTGGCAACGACTAGGACTGGCGAATGAAATTCGCCGGACTTCGTGCAAACTAAAAATTCGTCCGTGCGTCGAATCTCCTGAATATCGCTGTTTAGAATAATTTGCGCTCCCGCAGCCCGGCACTCGGCTTCGAGCATTTCCAAAATGTCTTGGGAGGAACGGTCGCAGAAGAGCTGGCCGAGAGTCTTCTCGTGGTACGGAATGTGGTGTTTTTCAACCAGGGCGATGAAGTCGGAAGGCTCGTAGCGGGCCAAAGCGGATTTTGCGAAGTGAGGATTTGCGGAATAGAAGTGTTCCGGCCGGCAATACAGGTTCGTGAAATTGCAGCGGCCTCCGCCGGAGATCAGGATCTTTTTGCCTGCGCGATTGGCGCGTTCCAGGACTGCCACGCGCCGGCCGCGTTTGCCCGCCTCGATTGCGCACATCAATCCGGCGGCTCCCGCGCCTAAAATAACCGCGTCAAATTTGTTGACCATGATGGGAAGGCGAGCACAGCCAAGCATGCCGCAAACGATTATTGCATTCCGGAGGCGGCTTTGGGCGCGCCTCGCCATCCTAAAACCGGTTTTAGCATTCCAACCATTTGCTATATCGCGGATAGATATTGTCGATTGGACTTTCCCTGAGGCGGAAGCGACAGTAGACCCGAAATATGTGTGAACGGGAAGCTTGCGTGAAATAAGGGGACTCTGATGGCGCAACCGATTTCGGGACAGGAACGTAACGAAGAAGAACTTCCTGCCGCGATTCAAACCTCGGAACTAATCCGTTCCAGCTATGTTTTGACACTGGAAGAAATCGGCAATCTTGCGGCGGAGGGAGGCAAGCCGGCGGAAACCCTGATGAACGTTGTGGCCTTGATCGCCAAACGCTTCAAGACGGAAGTTTGCTCCGCTTACTTGCTCGAGCCGGACCGCACCAATCTCATCCTGGCTGCGACGGTCGGCCTGCGCCCGCAATGCGTCGGCACTTTGCGCATGGCGTTGCACGAAGGGCTCGCGGGCCTGGTTGCCGAACAGGTGCAACCGGTCGCCGTCGAGCAGGTCAAGAATCATCCCCGCTTCAAATATTTCAGCGAGGCGGGCGAAGAGGCTTACCAGTCTTTTCTAGGAGTGCCCCTCATCGATGGCGGGGTATTGCAAGGCGTTCTGGTGGTGCAAACGATTGATGCGCGCATTTTTGAGGATCGCGAAATCAAGATGCTCTCCGAGGCAGCCGCGCAACTTGCTCCGGTAGTGAGCGAGGCGCGCACGGTGGACCGCTTTGTCGCTCCCTTGCAAGAGCGCCTGTGGTCTCTGGCGCGCAACCTGTGGTGGAGCTGGGACAACGATTCCACGAGTTTATTCCACGATCTGGACCCCCACCGCTGGAGGGAGCTCAATCACAATCCAATCGCGTTGCTCTCCGAAATCCCGCTGGCGGCGGTGGAGCGCCGCGCCCAGGAACTCGTCCTGCATAGCCGGGTCAATTACGCCTTTCGCCGCAAGCGCGAGTACCTGGATGCGGACCACACCTGGGGCGCACGGCATGCCGGCATTTTGCGGCCGCGCCCGGTGGCTTATTTCTCCGCCGAATTCGGCCTGCACGAGTCTCTTCCGGTCTATTCCGGCGGCCTCGGAGTCCTGGCCGGAGATCACATCAAGAGCGCCTCGGATCTGGGGCTTCCGCTGGTGGGCATTGGATTGTTTTACGGGCAGGGTTATTTCCGGCAACGCTTGGACAAGAACGGCTGGCAGCAGGAAGAGTATCTCCAGACGGACGTCAGCCAAATGCCCATGGAGCCGGCCATTGGGATAAAGGGCGAGCCCGTTACCGTGCAAATTGAGACGCGCAACGGCTCAATCCGCGCCAAGGTTTGGCGCCTCAAGGTTGGACGCTGCGCCTTGCTCCTGCTCGATTCGAATGTCGAGGGAAACGCGCCCGAGGATCGCGAACTTACGTCGCGGCTCTATGGGGGCGATGACCGCTCCCGAATCCGCCAGGAATTGCTACTGGGCGTGGGCGGCTTCCGCGCCTTGAAAGCGATGGGCATCACGCCGAGTGTTCTGCACTTGAACGAAGGGCACAGCGGGTTTGCCGTCCTCGAAGCGATTCGGAGCCGCATGGAGGAAGAGGGGCTGGATTTCAACCGTGCGGTTCCGCGCGTTTCCCGCGAAGTGGTCTTCACGACCCACACGCCAGTCCCCGCCGGCCATGACCGCTTCGACGCGGGTCTGATCGAGGAACATTTGGGACCTCTGCGGGATTCGCTGGGTCTTTCCAACGAGTGGCTGATGTCGCTGGGGCGCGAGAATCCAAACGACTGCCGTGAGAAGTTCTGCATGACCGTGCTGGGCTTGAAGCTGTCACGGCGCGCCAACGCGGTTTCGGCGCTGCACGGGGAAGTGTCGCGCGCGATGTGGACGTCGCTGTATCCGGGCAGTCCGGAAGAAGCCGTGCCGATATGTCATATTACGAATGGAGTCCATGTTCCCACGTGGCTGGCCCCGCAGATGTTCCGCCTCTATGACCGCCACCTCGGGCCCGGCTGGGCCGAACACAGCGGCGAGCCGCAGATCTGGGAGGGTATTGAGAGCGTCGATGACGCGGAGCTGTGGGAAACGCACCTCAGCTTGAAAACCCGCCTGATTGAGTTTTCCCGCCTGCGCGCCGTGGAACAAGCCGAACACCGCGGGGAATCGCCGAAAACGTTGCAGACCCTGGGAAAAGTTTTGAGTCCCGACGCGCTGACCATCGGGTTTGCCCGCCGGTTCGCCACCTATAAGAGAGCGAATTTGATCCTGGCCGACATCGAAATGCTGGCCTCCATGGTGAATGACCCCAAGCGGCCCGTGCAGTTCGTTTTCGCGGGGAAAGCGCACCCCCTCGATACCCCCGGCAAACAGGTCTTGCAGCAAATCGCTGAGTTGATGCGCAACAAACGCTTTGCGAATAAATTCGTGTTCATCGAAGACTACGACATCAACGTAGGCCGCTTTCTCGTGCAGGGCGTGGACGTGTGGCTGAACAATCCGCGCAGGCCGCTCGAAGCCTCGGGCACCAGCGGCCAGAAAGTCGTCTTGAACGGCGGCCTGAATCTTTCCGTTCTGGACGGCTGGTGGGCGGAAGCGTACGACGGGCTGAACGGTTTTGCGATCGGTATCGGGCGAACGCACACGAATATGGATGTACACGATCAACGCGATGGGCAAAACCTGTACCGCGTTCTTCACGAGGAAGTCATACCCCTATTCTATCAGCGCGATCGCGATGGCCTGCCGCGCGGATGGATCAAACGCATGAAGCGGACGATCAGGACTCTTGGCTGGAGATTCAACGCCAATCGCATGGTGATGGATTACACCATGAAGTGTTACATCCCGGCCGCAGGGGGCGCCTCCAGTGACATGCGATCCGCGGGTTGATTCGAGTAAAACAAACTTCAGAAGGGGTGGGGTAACCCGGTTTTAGTTTGTGTAACGCCCGCCTTCAAGCGGGCGCTACAGAGCCGAGAGGCCCTGCGCCGCCAGCGAGTTCCGCGCCGGACTCTCTCAAGATTCATCGTCAGTGATTCGTGAAACCCACAAGCAAGGATGTCCTCTCATCCGCCTGAATCTGAAAAAAACTGGCAACAGGAAGCACACCACTGGGGACACTTGCGATTGATCCCTGAGCCGGAATATTTCTAAAAAGGACCTCTCCTGATATGATGGCGGTCATCATTCGACTTTCAAATGCTTAAACGGGGAATCGTTGGGAGGCGCATCGTGAAAAGAATATTGCTGGTCGTCCTAGCCGCGGCGGGGAGCCTCGCTATGTTCGCCGGCTCCGTGATGGCGCACCACGGCGTGGCCGGATATGACATGACCAAAACAATCACGCTGCGTGGAACGGTGGCCAAATTCGATTGGAGCAATCCCCATGTGGTTGTCTATGTGGACGCCAAGAATGAAGGCGGGGAGATGCAGCATTGGACGATCGAATTCGCCGCCCCGGTTCACATGGTGCGCGCCGGATGGAGCAAGAATTCGATGAAGGCCGGAGACGATATCATTATTGAGACTCATCCCTCGCGAAACGGCGCGCCTGTCGGAATTACGAGCACGATCACTTTCATTCTCAAAACGGTTGTCAACGGCCAGGCGCTTCCCGGCCGATCCGAGTGAGTTAGCCTTTCCACGCGGAGGAATCTGCAGATGCGAATTCATTTGGTGGTTTTGATTGCTGCGATAGCGGCGGCGCTGGCATGCTCTCCTCACTTACAGGCTCAATCCTCTCTTGGCTCAGCCGGCGCAAAGGCTCAGCAGCCGGGGCTGATGTCCGGCGGCATACCGGACTTATCTGGCATTTGGGATGCGGACTTCCACGGCCCCGAAGGCTTAAGACTGAATACCTGGGATTCTTCAGACCCGTTCGCGAAGCATCCCGAACAAGCTCCCATGACGCCCTGGGCGGCGCAGAAATTCAAGGACGTGAGACCTCCGTTCGGCGCCCTGCAAACGTTTGACAATACCAACGACCCCGTGCAGAGGTTTTGCGATCCGCCCGGCGTGCCCCGCATTTATATGTATCCCTGGGAACTGACATTCATTCCAACGCCAAAAATCGTGTACATCCTTTACGAGTATACGAAGGTGTGGCGGGCCATTTACATGGATCGCGACCATCCCAAAGATCCGGATAGTAGCTGGATGGGCGATTCCGTTGGAAAGTACGAGGGCGACACTTTTGTCATCGACACCATCGGATTCAACGACAAGACCTGGCTGGATCAAACAGGGCATCCGCACAGTGACGCGCTTCACGTCATCGAGCGCTTCCGCAGGCTGGACCACGATCGACTGGAACTTTCCGTCACGATCGACGATCCAAAGGCTTATACGAAAATTTTCTCCAATACGAAAGTGTTCAGGCTGACCAGCGCGCCGATGGGTGAAACCCTGTGCGCTTATTCCGAAATGAAGGAATTTCAGGAAAAAGTCGTGGACAAGACGCAAACGCCGCCCAGCAAATAGGGCTTGCCGAGCAGTGTCGGACTGATCTTAGATCGTGGTTTCGCTGTCGCGGATGGATCCGAGTAGCGCAGGCACTCTTGCCTGTGCGGTTTTTGCGATTGCCGGTGGGTCGCGTAAACTATATTTGCAAGCTACAAAACCGCACAGGCAAGAGTGCCTGTGCTACTAATACTGGAAGCACCCCGCCTATTTTTTCTGGTTTGTGACGCCAGTCACACGCAAAGGTTCCCTCCATCACATCGCTGTCCAATGCAACGCGCCACGCTGTTGTTGGGTAGAGGGATCAGCAAAAGGAGGGCGTCATGGTCAGACAAGACCATCTCTTTATGTTGATTGTAATGATGTGCCTCATTTTCTTCACGCACTGGAGAGGAACGCGCGATATCCGGCATTGAGTTGCAGCGCGTGATTGCTCTAACGCCGACAGGGCGGGATCTTTTGCAATAAGGAACGTGACCGGGATTTCGGCGGCGTGCGTTTGGCGATCCTGATCGAGGAGTCGGAGACTGCGCGGCGGAAGTTGCCTCTTCAATTCAGCATTGACCATGGCCACGGCTTAGGATGTTGTTCTTCAGGCGCAGAGTTATTTCTGACATCCGCATTCAGTTTACAATAGTCACATGCAGCGAAAAGTCTTTTGGACTACGTTTGGCGTATTGGGCTTGGTGGCCGATCTTGCCCTGCCCTTTTGGTGGGCGTTGGGTGCGACCATTCCTTTGGCCTGGGTGAGCTGGTGGGTCGCCTATCGCAGTGGCTGGTTCTAGTGGCACAGGCTTCAGTCTGTGGGGGTCGTCCTAGCAAAACCCAAACCCCACAGACTGAAGTCTGTACTACTTGATTTTGCGCCGCTCGCTTCTTCACGCTAAACTGCTTGCGGGAGAAAACTAAGTCATTTGCCTCCGATCATCGCTGCACAAGGGCTTTCCAAGAGATACGGCGCTGAACCGCTCTTCCAGAATATTTCGTTCACCGTCTCCGAAGGCGAGCGAATTGGCTTGATTGGCCCGAACGGTTCGGGCAAATCGACGCTGCTCGAAATTCTGTATGGCCGCGTGCGGCAGGACACCGGGGAAGTGGCGATTCGCAAGCGCACGCGCCTGAGCAGCGTGGCGCAGAATTCGGAATTTCCACTGGAGGCGACGGTCCAGTCCGTGATCAAAGGCGCCCTCGATCGCGCGGAAGTGCCGGAAAAAGAGCGCGCCTCGCGCGTTGCAGAGCCCTTGGGCCGCGCCGGTTTCACAGACCTGGATACGCCCACGGCGGCGCTGTCCGGCGGATGGCGCAAGCGGCTGGCGATCGTCGAAGGCCTGGTGCAAGCGCCGGATATTCTGCTGCTCGACGAACCCACCAATCACCTGGACCTTGCCGGAATCCAGTGGCTCGAAACACTCCTGCAAAACGCGCCGTTTGCCTGCGTGGTGGTCAGCCACGACCGCTATTTTCTCGAAAACGTGGCCACCGCGGTGGTCGAGCTGGCCCGCTCGTACGAGAACGGTTTTCTGCGCGTGAGCGGAAACTACAGCACGTTTCTGGAAGCAAAAGAAATCTATCTGCACGCGCAGCGCAAGCGGCAGGAAGCGCTCGAAAACCTGGTGCACACGGAAATCGAATGGCTGCGCCGCGGTCCCAAGGCCAGAACCACAAAATCGAAAGCGCGCATCGACACCGCTCAGGAATTAATCGGCGAACTGGCGGACCTCAACGCCAGAACGCGAGCTCCCTCCACCAAAATTGATTTTTCCGGGACGGACCGTAAAACCAAGCGCTTGGTTACACTGGACGATGTGACCTATGGGATTGGCGGCCGCACGTTATTCGCCGGAATTCATTTCAGCGTCACTTCAAAAATGCGAGTAGGGCTGGTGGGGCCGAATGGCAGCGGCAAGACCACTCTGCTGCGATTGCTGCGCGGCGACCTTCAGCCCACGCGCGGAGAAATTCGCAGGGCCGATTCTTTGCGCATCGTGTATTTCGATCAGAATCGCGAACTGGATCCGGACATCAGCTTGCGGCGCGCGCTCGCGCCGGACAGCGATTCGGTCATTTTCCAGGACCGGGTGATTCATGTCGCCGCCTGGGCCGCGAAATTTCTCTTCGATCCCGAACATTTGAGCCAGCCCGTCGGCAAACTCTCCGGCGGCGAGCGCGCGCGAGTCCTGATCGCGCAGCTCATGCTGCAACCGGCGGACGTTCTGCTGCTCGACGAGCCGACCAACGATCTCGACATTCCCACGCTGGAAATTCTGGAAGAGAGCCTTCTGGAATACAGTGGCGCGCTGGTGCTCGTCACACACGATCGCTTCATGCTCGACCGCGTTTCGACCGTTGTGCTCGGTCTCGACGGCCTGGGCCGCGCGGAACGCTTTGCCGATTATTCGCAGTGGGATGTCTGGCAACGCGCGCAACAAAAGGGAACCACGAATTTGTCGAGCGGCAACAAGCGTTCCCCGGCGGCGGGAGAAGCGCAATCCGCAAATGCAAAGAAGAGGCTGTCCTATCTTGAAGTGCGCGAGCTGGAAACGATCGAAGCGCGCATCGACGATGCGGACAAAAATCTTGAGGCCAGGCGCGCCGCCCTGGAAGATCCCGCGGTCACGGGCGATCCTCCGCGCCTGAAGGTAGCATGTATCGAAATGGATGACGCGCAGAATGCCTTGGATCGTCTGTATGAACGCTGGGCCGAACTGGAAAAAAAGAAGGGCAGCCCCTGAGACTCTTTCGTTGTTCCGGAGCAAAAAAGTTCAATTCATCGTACTCTGATGTCAAGGAGCAGCCATGCAGAAGCCGCAAAAAAATATCCTGGTCATCGACGTGGGCGGAACGAACGTAAAAGTGCTGGCCACCGGGCAAAAGGAGCCGGTCAAGATTCCTTCCGGTCCGAAGATGTCGGCGAAAAAAATGGTGAAGGAAGTTCGAGAGGTGGCAAAGAATTGGGACTACTCCGTCGTCTCCATCGGATATCCCGCGCCGGTGGTTCACGGCCATCCCTTGAGTGAGCCGCACAATCTCGCGGGCGGCTGGGTCGGATTCGATTTCCGAAGAGCCTTCGGGCGTCCCGTGAAGATCGTGAATGACGCGGCCATGCAGGCGCTCGGCATCTATCGAGGGGGCAGGATGCTTTTCCTGGGCCTGGGCACCGGCCTGGGTTCCGCCATGATTGTGGACGGCATCCTCGAGCCGATGGAGGTCGCCCATCTTCCCTACAAAAAAGGGCGGACTTACGAAGACTTTGTCGGCATCCGTGGATTGAAACGCCTGGGAAAAAAAAAGTGGCGGCGCCACGTCGCGCGCATTGCCGAACAACTCAAGAATGCGCTCGAAGCCGATTATGTGGTCCTCGGCGGCGGAAATTCAAAGCTGCTGAAAACATTGCCTCCGGGCTGCCGATTGGGCGACAACTCGACCGCCTTCACGGGAGGGTTCCGGATTTGGGATGACCCTGAAGAAAAAGCAAAATGGAATCGAACGCGCGCGCCGGAAGCGGCCCCAAAGACCGCCTAAACTTGTTCCCGTTTTGACCAATAATTCCTTAGTTCCGGCGGGCTTCAAGTTGCCGACGCGCCAAAGCCAGCGCTTTGGCGACGGCGCGTAAAGCCCGCCCCCGTCGGAGTCATCGGATGCCCGAATTAAACGATCCGGAAATCTGTCAAAGCGTCCTTGATGCCAGGAGGAAGCGAAACCTGCGGCAGCGGAAGCGCCGAAATCTCCTACCGAGGGAAAGTAAGTCTCGCCTCGATTGCGGAGATGGGGGTTTCGTGGCGCCGGCGCCCCGCCGGCGTTTTTTGCTCTGCGTCGAGATTGAATAAATCACCGGCGCCACAACACACCCTTCGTTTCCGCGTTTTCCCCCATCTGAATTTTTAAGGAGGCCCCCGGGCTAGTGCGCCGAGCGGGGATCCGGTCCGATCCTGTAACCCGCTCCGCGCACCGTGTGGATTAACCTCTCGGACGCGTCCGCGTCAATCTTCTTGCGCAGATAATTGATGTAGACGTCGACCACATTGGTCATGGTGTCGGAGGAGAGTTTCCAGACGTGATGGATGATGGAAGAGCGCGACACATTGCGGCCCGCATTCAGCATTAAATATTCCAGGAGCGCAAATTCCTTTGGCGTGAGCTCGATGGAGTTGCCGCTTCGCCGCACCACGCGCCGCACGCGGTCCAGTTCCAGGTCCTTGCTGTGCAGGACGGGTTCGAACGGGAGATTCCCGCGTCGCAACAGGGCCCGCACGCGGGCTAACAATTCCGAGAAGGCAAACGGCTTGGTCATGTAATCATCCGCGCCGGAATCCAGGCCACTCACGCGGTCCTCCACGCGCGCATTTCCCGTAAGAATCAAGATGGGCAAATGGGGCTTCTGGAAACGCACCCGGCGCAGCACCTCCAGCCCGTTCACGCCCGGCAAGTTCAAATCCAAAACCAGCAAGTCACATAGCCCCTCATCGAGCATCCGCGGAACATCGTTGCCGCTGGGAGCAAGCCGTACTTCGTAGCGTTCGGCTTCCAGGCCGGAGGAAAGAAATTTGGCGACGGGTAAATCGTCTTCCGCAATCAGAATATGCATGGTCGGAGTCTCGCTGGAAATGCGGCGCTCGTCGAAGGGGACGTCAGTTTCCCAGTGAGGTTAAGAATTGTCAAGACATCATTAGCCATTTCATGTGCCTGCCATTCAAGGTGAAACACAATTAGAAAAAGTTTGTGGAAATTCTAAGCTCGAGTTCATGGAATTTTTTTTCGTCTTTCATGAGAAAGTCTCAATTTAGGATGCGCCATCCACTTTTGGCCCAAGGCGAATCCGCACGCTTCACTATCCCTCTTGTTTCTCGCATGAATTTCAATCCGGTTTGGAAGCACAAGCGCACCGTGCGCTGCACTGATTGGGGAGAGATAGGAATCGGTCCCCAAACCGAGAAATAAGCAGGATTTAATTTGGTGGCGAGCGCCAAGGAAAAGGGAGTGAAAAATGGCAACGGCGGAGACGCATCCAGCGATTCGGAATTCACATGTTCTGGTCGCCAGCTCCAACGAATCATTTCGCAAGCTATGGGTCGAGAAACCGGAATACGAAACAGTCGAAATGGAAGAGGCCGCCGGCGGCGCGGACGCGCTGGCCAAATTGGAGTCCGAAAACTGGGGCGAAGTCCTGCTGGACCGGCACTTGCACGATCTGGACGTGGATGAAGTCCTGCAAATTATTCGCGGGCGCTATCCCCATTTGTTGGTCCGGGTCGTGGATTCCGATTTCGGCGCCGTCGAAGGCGGCGAAGTCGAAGAACCGCCTCGCATCATCGCCCCTGCTGCGTTCGGTCCCGGGATGCAACTCGACCGGGGAGTATCCTTCCTCCCTGCCGCAGTTCCCATCGAAGATCGTCAGCGGATTATAGGAAAAATGCTGCTGCCTGTCGAACCCTTGCCGGGGATGATGGGCGATGGCCCGGGCCTCGAACAGATTTATCGTCTGGCGCGCCTGGTCGGTCCTCGCCAGACGACCGTGCTGATTACCGGCGAGACCGGCACGGGCAAGGAACTGGTCGCCCGGGGAATCCATCAGATCAGCCCGCGCGCGAAGAGTCCCTTCGTGGTCGTGAATTGCGCGGCCATCCCCGAGCAACTGCTCGAAGCCGAGCTGTTCGGGCACGCGCGCGGGGCCTTTACCGGCGCCGTGCAATCGCGACTGGGACGCATTCACGTCGCCCAAGGCGGCACACTCTTTCTCGATGAAGTCGGAGAATTGCCGCTCGGCATGCAGGTCAAGCTTCTGCGCTTCTTGCAGGACGGCGAGGTGCAACGCCTGGGAAGCTCCGACGTGTTTCGCGTGGATGTGCGCATCATTTCCGCCACCAACATCGACCTGCTGCGTTCGGTTCATCAAAAGCTGTTTCGCCAAGATTTGTACTATCGCCTGGCCGTGTTTCCGATCGAATTGCCCCCTCTGCGGCAAAGAAGAGAGGACATCATCCCACTGGCCTGCCATTTCCTGGACCTCTTGTGTGATCAAACCGAGTACTCGGAAGACGCCATCGAAAAGCACGGCCTCCGCGGAAGGACGGTGCGAGTTTTGCAGAAGCCGTTCACGCACGAGACACTTGCGCGGAGCGTTCGCGAAGCCCTGGGGGCGGTGGCACAGGCTTCAGCCGGTGGGGTTCGTCCCTGCAAAGACCAAAACCCACAGGCTGAAGCATGTGCCACTGAAACCTGATTCGGGTAACGCACATCCTGCCACAGTCGTGGTTGACTTCCTGCCTTGCTGCTCTTGTAATGGATAACGCGAAACTATGAATTCCCCTTGCAGATTCTGTTCGTGAGCGGCGCCGGGACAGCCGTCGCCAGCCGCTTCGCTTCGAAGCGCTCGTCGTTTCTGGTGGCCTCCGGAATTTTCCTGAGCCGCATCGCGGGACTGATTCGCGATCGCGTGTTCGCGCATTACTTTGGGAATTCCGACGCCGCGGACGCGTTCAAGGCGGCCTTCCGGATTCCCAACGCGTTGCAAAATTTGTTTGGCGAAGGAGTTCTTTCCGCTTCCTTTATTCCCGTATATGCCGCGCTGCTGGCGCGCGATGAAGATGAGGAGGCCCGCCGCACCGCAGGCGCCGTCGCGGCCTTGCTCGCGCTCAGCACCTCCCTCCTCGTATTATTCGGTGTTTTGGCAACCCCTTACTTGATCGATGCGATTGCGCCGGGATTCAGCGGCGAAAAACGGGAACTGACCATTCGGATTGTGCGTATCCTATTTCCCGGCGCGGGGCTTTTCGTTTTTTCCGCGTGGTGCCTGGGCATTTTGAACAGCCACCGGCGATTTTTTCTTTCCTACACGGCGCCGGTGATTTGGAACGCGGCGATGATCGCCACGCTGTGGGGATTTGGCGCGCGATACGCGCAGTTTCCGCTGGCCATTATTCTGTCGTGGGGATCGGTCGTGGGCGCGGCGCTGATGGTGGTGATCCAGCTGCCTGTAGTAATGGGCTTGTTGCGCGGACTGCATCTTTCCTTCGCGTTTCACCTCGAGAATGTCCGGACGGTAATCCGTAATTTTTTTCCGGTCTTTATCAGCCGGGGAGTGGTGCAGATCAGCGCCTACGTGGATGCGCTGCTTGCTAGCTTGCTGCCGACGGGGGCAGTCGCGGCGCTGGCTTACGCGCAGACGCTATACACGCTTCCGGTGAGCCTGTTCGGGATGTCGGTGTCGGCGGCGGAGCTGCCGGCCATGTCAGGCGCGGTGGGTGCGGAGTCTGAAGTCGGCGAAGTGCTGCGCGCGCGGCTCAATGCGGGTCTGCGGCAAATTGCATTTTTCGTGATTCCATCGGTTGCGGCGTTTCTGGTGTTGGGCGACGTGATTGTGGCTGCAATCTACCAGTCCGGCCGCTTCACGCACGCGGACGCAAACTATGTTTGGGGAATTTTGGCGGGATCGACGGTGGGGCTCCTGGCATCGACTCTCGGACGGCTCTATTCGTCAACTTATTATGCGTTGAAAGATACGCGCACGCCCCTGAACTTCGCGATCATCCGCGTGGTTTTAACGACGATTCTCGGATATCTCTCGGCGATTCCGCTGCCGCACGTTTTGGGAATTGATTCGCGATGGGGTGTTGCCGGTCTTACGATTTCAGCGGGGATTTCTTCGTGGATTGAGTTCACGCTGCTGCGGCGCACGTTGAATCGGAGAATCGGCGCGACGGGCCTTTCTCCGGCGTATCTTGCCAAGGGTTGGTTTGCTGCGCTGGTGGCCGCAGGGATCGGCCGCGCAATTTTACTTGCGGTTGGTCATCGCAATCCGATCCTCGTTGCTATCGTGGTCCTCGGCTCTTATGGCATTGCTTATTTTGCGGGAGCCGCAGCGCTCGGCCTTCCCGAGGTTCGCGCCATTCTTGGATTGTTCTCCCGGATGCGTGCCCGGTCTTAACAGCCATTTTTCACAAATGATGCTGGGGGGCACTTTGGGTTGCGCGTCACCCATGCCGATACGGTAGCCGAATTCGGGGGTTGGTGGCGGAGGCTTCAGCCTGTGGCGTTTGGTCCTTGCAAGGACTAACCCCCACAGGCTGATGCCTGCGCCACTTAAAGCTCGGAATTTACCTGGCTGATTTTTCTTGAGTTGCCGCTGCTTCCGCCGGTTTCCGCGCAGGTGAATCCGGCGGGGCCGCGCGCAGATATTGCGCGGGCCAGCTTATTTTTTGTTTCAATTCGCGTGCGGCTCGCAGAGGCCAGTAAGGATCGCGCAGGAATTCGCGGGCCATGCAAACCAGGTCGGCTTGATTTTTGGCGATGATGTCGGCGACCTGTTCCTTCGTTTCGATCAAGCCGACTGCGGCGGTCAGAATGTTGGCGTCGCGGCGGATGCGTTCGGCGAACGGAACCTGAAATCCTGGGCCGGCTATGATTTTCTGATCCACGGCGAGTCCCGCGGAGGAGCAATCGACCAGGTCCACGCCCATAGGCTTGAGCTGCTTGGCCAATTCCACGGCCTGGTCCAGGTCCCAGCCCCCTTCCTTCCAATCCGTGGCCGAGATTCGAATGAAAAGCGGAAGATTTTCCGGCCAGACTTTGCGGACCGCGGAGACGATTTCCCGACCGATCCGGGTGCGGTTTTCGAACGAACCGCCGTACTCGTCCGTCCGGAAATTGCTGAGCGGGGAATAGAATTCGTGGGCCAGGTAGCCGTGCGCGGAATGAATCTCCAGAACTTGAAAGCCGGCTTCCAGGGCTCGGCGCGCGGCCTGCGCAAAGGCGTCCACGACGCCTCGAATCTCTTCTTTCGTCATGGCCCGGGGCATGGGATAGGTTTCCGAGAAGGCCACAGCGCTTGGCGCTATGGGCACCCATCCGCCATCCTCCAGCGGAATCATGCTGGAGCCTTCCCAGGGCCTCTGCGTGCTGCCTTTGCGTCCTGCATGGGCGAGCTGCATTCCGGGCACAGTCCCTTGACTCTTCAGGAATCGAACGATGCGTGAGAGATACTCGACGTGCGCGTCCTTCCAAAGTCCGAGGTCCTCGGGGCTGATGCGGCCTTCCGGCGTCACGGCGGTTGCTTCCGTAAAGACTATGCCTGCGCCGCCGATGGCGCGGCTGCCCAGGTGCACTAAGTGCCAATCGCTCGCGAAACCATCCTGGCTGGAATACTGGCACATCGGGGAAACGACAATGCGATTTTGCAGCGTGATTCCGCGAATCGATAGGGGATCAAATAAATGGGCCATGTTCTCCTCTTGAGAATTTGGGTATCGTACGAATCGCTCTGCACTCGGGTGTCTTCATCCGGTATTGCAACTCACGATATTGGATGATCCTCAAGCCCGGTCCGGTGCAGCGGGATATTGTACAGTCTGTCAGCGCCCATTGCCTGAAATTCGTAGGGCCTGGGTGAAAGTTGTTTTCTGAAAGGCCCTGTTGCGGTGAAGGTTTTGGTAGCGCCGGCGTCCCGCCGGCTCTGTGCTTTTTTTAAAACTCGAAGACTGGCGGCAAGATGCGGGCGTTACAAAGGCCCGGAATTTCGCGCCCTGAGCAAATAATGAAAACGGAAACATTTATACGCCGTTCTCGAATTAGCGCTCCTGCCGGCGACGTGTATGCGTGGCACGCCTTGCCGGGGGCGCTCGAGCGGCTCACGCCGCCCGGGGAACACGTGAAAGTAATTGAAAAAACCGGCGGAATCGAACGGGGGGCGCGCGTGGTGCTGCAATTTGGGCGATGGCCATTCCGGCGCCGTTGGGTTGCGGAACATCAGGACTTCGAAGAAGGCCGTTACTTTTCCGATGTTCAGGTTTCCGGGCCGTTTGCGTACTGGAAGCATGCGCACACATTTGAACCGGACGGACCGTCCGCATGTATTCTTGAAGACCGCGTGGAATATGCCCTTCCGTTCGGCATTCTGGGGCGATGGCTTGCCGGGTGGTATGTGCGCCGAAAGCTGTTGAAGCTTTTTGCATATCGGCACGAAGTTACGGCCCGCGAGGTAAAGATGCATGGCAACTAGTGGCGTGGGCTTCAGACTGTTGGTTTCGTCCTTGCAAGGACCAAACCCCACAGGCTGAAGCATGTGCCACTAGGTGCGCTTCAATCGGTTTCTTGCGTGACGATGTGCACATCTGCTGCGGGGGCGTCGCGCAAAAAGCGGTGGATGGCAGTCATGTACAAATATTTCCTCCACCCTTCAACCGCGGAACGGCCGAAAATCACCTGGGTCACGTGTTTTTCGCGAACAAACGCCGCCGTGGCGGAAGACACATCCTTGCCTGTCAATTTCACGACCTTGGCGCCCAGGCTTTCCGAAAATTGAATGTTGGCGTTGAGCGAATTTTTATCCTGCTCGGACGTATCGTGGCCGATGTCCACATAGATGGCATACAGCTCGGCGTCCATGCGGCGCGCCATGCGGGAGGCGCGTGCGATCAAATATTGCGCCCGGGGATTCGAGCTAAAGCAAACAGCAATTCGCTCCCGCACCGGCCACGGGTCATGGATTTCTTTCTGATCCATGTAGGTTTCCAGGCTGCGGTCGACCTGTTCGGCCACCTGGCGCAGAGCCAACTCGCGAAGGGCGATGAGATTTCCTCTACGGAAAAAATTTTTCAGCGCCTGGTCCACTTTTTCGGTGTGGTAGACCTCACCGCGCCTCATGCGGTTCTGCAGGGCTTCCGGCGTCAAGTCGACCATGACGATTTCATTGGCGTGTTCCATCACCCAATCCGGCACCGTTTCGCGGATTTTGATCCCGGTGATGGCGCCTACGGTGGGGGCGATGCTTTCGAGGTGCTGCACGTTGACCGTCGAGAGCACTTCCATTTTCGCTTCGACCAGATCTAGCACGTCTTCATACCGCTTGCGGTGTTTGCTTCCCGGTATATTGGTGTGCGCCAGTTCGTCGACGAGAACGACCCGGGGATTTCTGGCCTTGATAGCTTCGGGGTCCATCTCCTCGAAGATCGTGCCCTTGTATTCGATTTTTCGGCGCGGCACCTGTTCGAGCTGGGAGGCCAGCCCGGCGATGCCCTTTCTTCCGTGGGTTTCCACGAAGCCAATGACCACGTCTTCTCCGCGGCTGCGCCTCCGGATGGCTTCGCTCAACATGCCATAAGTCTTGCCTACACCCGGGGCATAGCCCAGGAAGAGCTTCAGGATTCCCTCGGTGCGCTCCTTGGGGGAGACCTCTTCCAGCCACTGTTCCGGTGTTTTTGTCACGCTAGATATTCTCGTTCATTCCGCCCCAGAAATGCTAGGCTAGAATCGGACTGTGACTAAAAATCTGCCCACGACCATCGCTCGATATGCCGCTGCGCTGGCTGCCGTCCTGGCCATCACCTATTTTTACCAGCACACGCACCGATTTAATGCGACCACCATCGCATTCACGTATTTGCTTGCCATCCTCGGAGTTTCCGCAGTTTGGGGACTTGGGATTTCCGTGTTTATGTCGCTATCTGCGACGCTGGCCTACAATTATTTTTTCCTGCCTCCCGTTGGGACTCTGACCATCGCAGATCCTCAAAACTGGGTCGCGCTTTTCACATTTCTGGCCACTTCGATTCTTGCGAGCGACCTCTCTTCGCGGGCGCGCAACCAGGCCGCGGAGGCGAACCGCCGGCGCCATGAAGTGGAGCGCCTGTATAAATTCAGCCAACGCCTGCTGAGCGCCGGAAATCCCATCGAATTGCTGAACGCCATTCCCCGCCAGATCGTTGAGTCGTTCGAGGTGGGTGCAGCGGCGCTGTTCCTTGTGGAAAAGCAGAAAGTGTACCGCTCCGGAATGAACCTGCCGCAGCTCGACGCGGCCTTTTTGAAAGCGGTTGTCGCGCGCGAAGAGTTGCAGATCGATGCCGAGCACAGCGTCTGTTTTGCTCCGCTGCGACTCGGCTCGCGGATTCTTGGCAGCATGGGAATTTCCGGACCTGTCTTGTCGCGGGAATCTCTGGAGGCCATGGGCACGCTGATCGCCGTTGCCATCGAGCGGGCCCACGCCATCGAAATGGTAGGGAAGACGGAGGCGGCCCGCGAGGGCGAACGGCTGAAGTCGGCCCTGCTGGACGCGATCACTCACGATTTCCGAACGCCGCTCACGTCCATGAAGGCTTCGGTAACCACGCTGCTTTCCCCGGCCAAACTTGACGGCGGCCAGCGGGACGAACTGCTCCATATCATCGATGAGGAATGCGACCGGCTGAACCGGCTGGTAGGGGAAGCCGCGGAGATGGCGCGTCTGGAAGCCGGCGAAGTCAAACTTCAGCTGGAAGCCGTTCGGGCGGAGGATTTGATTTCCGGCGCGCTGGAAGTTTGTAGGGGCGTCCTGGGAACCCGGCCGATCCGCATAGAATTAAAAAATCCGGACCTGCAAGTGCGCGCGGACGTGGCGCGCGCAAAAGAAGTGCTCGTCCATTTAATCCAGAATGCAAATCTATATTCCTCTCCGGACCACCCCATCACGATGAGCGCGGAAGAAAAAGATGAATTCGTTCAGTTCAGCGTGGCCGACCAGGGGCCGGGGATCAGCGAGGCGGAACTCGGGCTCATCTTCGATAAATTTTATCGCGGCACCGATCAACGCTATCGCGTGCAGGGAACGGGGATGGGTCTGCCCATCGCAAAAGCGATCGTCGAGGCTCACGGAGGAACGATCGGGGTGATCAGCCAGGTGGAACACGGATCTGTATTTTCTTTTACTTTGCCGATTCTTCGGAGGACAACGGAACAAAAATGAGCACACCCACGATCTTGGTTGTGGACGACGAACCGCAGATTCGCCGTGTGATGCGGACGACGCTGTCGAGCAACGGCTATACCGTGCTGGAAGCGCGAAGCGGGGAGGAAGCGCTTGAAACTTTGCGCAAGGAGCGCCCCGAACTGGTCCTTCTGGACGTGAATATGCCGGGCAAAAGCGGCCTCGAAACTTGCCGGGAAATTCGCGACCAATCCGACGTCGCCATCATCATGCTGACCGTCAGGAATACGGAGCATGACAAAGTGCTCGCACTCGACGCGGGGGCCGATGACTACGTCGTGAAGCCTTTCGGCATGGAAGAGTTGCTCGCGCGCATACGCGCAGCCCTGCGGCGCACCGCTTCGGCTGAGCCTGTCCCCACGTACGTTTCGAGCGATCTGGAGATTGATTTCGAACGGAGAAAACTGCTGGTCCAGGGCCGGCCGGTGCGGCTGACGCCGAAGGAATTTGAGCTTCTTCGCCACCTGGTGGCCAGCCAGGGCAAGCCTCTGGAGCACCGGCGCCTCTTGCAGGCCGTCTGGGGGCCGGACTACGGCGACGAGACGGAGTACCTGCGCGTGTTCATCAACCAGTTGCGGAAGAAGATCGAGCCGGACCCCGCCCACCCGAAGTACATCCACACGGATCCGTGGGTGGGCTACCGGTTTGAGCCTGCCGGCCCCGCTGCCAGCAAACCGAAGAAGAGCAAGTAGGACGGGCTGCAGCCTGTCTGGTTTTGAATTTTGTCGAGCTGGCAGAGTTCAAAAAAAAGAGGACAGGCTGAAGCCCGCCCTACTTTTTCATCGGATGCGTCGTATCCAAATCCAAATTCAATTCCAGCACGTTGACGCGGGGCTCGCCGAGGAATCCCAGCTGACGCCCTTCCGTGTGATTGGCGACAAGGGCACTGACGTCGGCTTCACTTATGCCGCGCTCGCGAGCGATACGCGGAACCTGGAAGGCAGCGGCTTCCGGAGAAACGTGCGGGTCCAGTCCCGAACCGGAAGTCGTGACCAGGTCCATCGGAACGGGAGTACCCGGATTTTCGGCCTGGGCCTTCTGAATGTCCCCGTTCATTCGATCTATCAACATCTTATTCATAGGTCCGAGATTCGAGCCGCCCGAGTTGCCGGCGTCGTAGCCGGTGCCAGCCGCGGAAGGACGCGAACGAAAATATCCGGGCGAGGAAAACGGCTGGCCGATGAGGCGGGATCCGATGAGTGTGCCGTTGGAGGTGATCATGCTGCCGTTCGCTTGCCTCGGAAAGATCAGCTGCGCCAAACCCGTGACCACGAACGGGTAGATGATGCCGAGCAATACTGTCGTCACTACGGTCATCAGAATGGAAGTTACCAAGTGCTTTTTCATAGCGGATTCCTCACTTCGGTCCTCAGGCCCACCCAATCGTGGTGATGATCATGTCGATCAGCTTGATTCCTATGAAGGGCGCAATGATGCCGCCTACACCGTAGACCAGCAGATTCCATCGCAGCAGCGCCGAGGCGCCCACGGGACGATACTGCACGCCGCGCAGTGCCAGCGGCACCAAAGCAACGATAATCAGGGCGTTGAAAATGACTGCAGACAAGATTGCCGATTCCGGAGTCTTCAGCTGCATGATGTTCAGCGCCTCGAGCACCGGGAAGGCTCCCGCGAACATCGCGGGTATGATTGCGAAATATTTGGCTACGTCGTTGGCCACGGAAAAGGTGGTCAGCGCGCCGCGAGTGATCAGCATTTGCTTGCCGATTTCCACCACTTCGATCAGCTTGGTCGGATTGGAATCGAGGTCGACCATGTTGCCCGCTTCCTTAGCCGCTTGCGTGCCTGCGTTCATCGCCAGGCCTACATCCGCCTGAGCCAGCGCGGGCGCGTCATTGGTGCCGTCCCCGGTCATGGCCACCAATTTGCCTTTGGCCTGTTCTTTGCGGATCAGAGCCAGCTTGTCTTCGGGCTTGGCCTCGGCCAGAAAATCGTCGACTCCGGCTTCCTGTGCAATGGCTGCCGCGGTGAGACGGTTGTCTCCCGTGATCATCACTGTGCGAATTCCCATGGCGCGGAGGTGATCGAAACGCTCGCGCATGCCGCCCTTGACGATGTCCTTGAGGCGCACGGTGCCCAGCACGCGGTTGTCGGCGGCGACCAGTAACGGAGTCGCCCCGGAGCTGGCAACTGCCTGCACGACCTCATCCACGTTCATTGGTACCGTGCCGCCCTTCTCCATCACATATTTCTTGATCGAATCTGGAGCGCCCTTGCGGATGGCGCGGCCATCGAAATCAACCCCGGACATACGCGTCTGCGCGGTAAACGGAATGAATGTGGCATCCATGGAGGAAAGAGGCCGCCCGCGCAATCCGTATTTTTCCTTTGCCAGCACGACGATCGAGCGCCCTTCGGGGGTTTCGTCAGCCAGCGAGGCGAGTTGCGCCGCGTCGGCCAGTTCCGCGTCGGTCACGCCGGGAGCGGCGATCAATTCCGTGGCTTGCCGATTGCCGAGCGTGATCGTTCCGGTTTTGTCGAGCAGCAGAGTGTCCACGTCGCCCGCGGCTTCCACGGCGCGGCCTGACATGGCCATGACGTTTCGCTGGATGACGCGGTCAATTCCGGCAATGCCGATGGCGGAGAGGAGTCCGCCGATCGTCGTCGGAATCAGACACACCAGCAAGGACCACAGCACGAAGGCGCTTTGCGGCGCGCCTGAATAAATGGCCATGGGCTGCAGCGTGGCCACTGCCAGCAGGAAGATAATCGTGAGTCCTGCCAGCAGAATGTTCAGCGCGATTTCGTTGGGTGTCTTCTGGCGCGATGCTCCCTCGACCATTTTGATCATACGGTCGAGAAAGGTCTCGCCGGGATTCGATGTGATGCGGACTTTGATTTCGTCGGAGAGCACGCGCGTGCCGCCGGTGACCGCCGAGCGGTCGCCGCCCGATTCGCGAATGACCGGCGCGGATTCGCCGGTGATGGCGGATTCGTCCACCGATGCCACGCCTTCGATGACTTCGCCGTCTCCCGGAATAAATTGCCCCGCAGTGACCACGACCACATCGCCCGAGCGCAATTTCGCCCCGGGCATTTCCACCGTGCATCCATCGGGTTTCAATTTATAGGCGATGGTTTCCGTGCGCGCCTTGCGCAGCGTGTCCGCCTGCGCTTTGCCGCGCCCTTCGGCCATGGCTTCGGCGAAATTGGCGAAAAGCACCGTGAACCACAGCCAGATCGTAATTTGAAACTCAAATCCAAACCCGTGCGTGTGGTGCAGTACGTGGCTCACCAGCTCCACGGTAAGCAGAGCGGCGCCAATCTCGACGACGAACATGACCGGATTCTTCATCAGCGTGCGAGGATTCAGCTTTACGAACGAATCCCACGTTGCCCGGCGGGCAATTGCGCCGTCCCAGATCGACTTGCCTTTCCTCGCTTGGGCTTTCATGTCTTCTTATTTTCCTTAGAAAGTCTTTCCCGCGTACATCAGCAGGTGCTCGAGGATCGGGCCCAGGCTGAGTGCCGGGAAAAAAGTCAGTGCGCCAACGATCAAAATCACGGAGATCAACAGGCCGGTGAACAGCGGCGTCGTCACCGGGAAAGTACCGGAGGATTCCGGAACATGCTTTTTACGCACCAGGCTGCCGGCAATCGCCAGCACAGGAATCACCATGAAGAACCGGCCGAATAGCATGGTAGAGGCGATGCTGGTGTTGTACCAAAGAGTATTGGCGCTGAGGCCGGCGAAGGCCGAGCCGTTGTTGGCGCCGGCTTCCGCATAGGCATAGAAGATTTCCGACAATCCGTGCGGGCCCGCGTTCGTGAGAGCCGATAAGCCAAATTTCGAGATCACCGCGATGCCGGTATACACGAGTACGAATAGCGGATAAATCAGCACGGTCAACATGGCCATTTTTACGTCGAACGCTTCGATCTTTTTGCCCAGATATTCCGGCGTTCGACCCACCATCAGCCCCGCGATAAACACGGACAGGATAATGAAGACAATCGTTCCGTAAAGGCCGGAGCCGACTCCCCCGAACACGACTTCGCCCAGCAGCATATTGATGAGCGGAATCATCCCGCCCAGAGGCGTGAAGGAATCGTGCATGGAATTGACCGCGCCGCAGCTTGTGTCCGTGGTCACCACGGCCCACAGCGCGGAGTTGGCAATGCCGAAGCGGACTTCCTTGCCTTCCATGTTTCCCGCCGGCTGCACATGGTTGGCCGAGGTTTGCACGAGCGGATTTCCGCGGGCCTCGGCCGAGTACGCAGCCGTGATTCCCACCAGAAACAAAATCGCCATGGCGCACCACACCGCCCAGCCGTGGCGCGGCGATCCCGTCACTTGTCCCAGCGTGTAGGTCAACGCCGATCCGATTGCGAAAATCAAAACCAGCTCGAAGAAGTTCGTGAGGGGCGTGGGGTTTTCAAACGGATGAGCGCTGTTGGCGTTGAAAAAACCGCCGCCGTTGGTGCCCAGCTCCTTGATCATTTCCTGCGAGGCGGTGGGGCCGAGCGCGATGGTTTGTTCCTTTACGATTTGTGTTGTGGACTTTCCGGCGGAGTCAGTGGTCTGCACGGTTTGCGGATCCACGAGCTCGGCGGTCGCGTAGGGCTTGAAGTTTTGCGGCACGCCCTGCCAGACGAGCAACATGGCGCCCAAAATACAAATCGGCATCAACACCCAGAACGTGGCTCGCGTCATATCCACCCAGAAGTTGCCGAGCGTATCCTGCTCGCGCCGCGCGATCCCGCGGACAATGGCGATGGCCAGAGCGATTCCCACCGCCGCGGAAATAAAATTGTGGTACGCGAGTCCCGCCATCTGCGTCAGGTAGGACATGGTTGTTTCCGGTGTGTACGCCTGCCAGTTTGTGTTGGTTGTAAAGGACGCGGCAGTGTTGAAGGCCAAGTCCGGGGCTACACCCGGAAGATGTTGCGGGTTCAGTATCTTCAGGTGACCTTGTATGCGCTGCAGGACGTACAGCACGAACATGGTTACGCCGCTGAACATCACCATCGCGCCGGCGTATTCGGTCCAGCGCATCTCTTTGGTTTCATCGACGCCCGTCAGGCGGTAGACCAGCTTTTCGATGGGGCGCATGATCGGATCGAGGAAAGTTTTATCCCGATTGAAAACACGCGTCATGAACGAGCCCAGCGGTTTTGTGAGCGCCAGCACAACCAGCAGAAAGAGCAGGATTTGGAACCAGCCGTTGTTTGTCATGGTCAGAATTTTTCCGGACGCAGCATCGCGTACACTAGATAAACAAGCAAACCCGCACACACCGCCAGCGATATGACCGTATCAAACATTTTCCTTACCTCAATGCGTCGCAGAATTTCACGTAAAGAACGGACAACACAAAAAAGACCAGTGTCGAGATGGCAAAAATCGTGTCCAGCATCGCCGCCCTTTCTTCCTAACTCCCGGAGCATCATATCTCGCAAGCCGGGCACATGCTTTGCTAATCCTGTGGACAAACCTCTGACTCCAGCCTTGGAAGCCCTTATGAGGCCACCTTGCGAGTCGGCTTGTCAATATATCGGTCTCTGCGCCGAAGCGGAATCACAGAAACGCCGCCCTGGGCAGAGTGAGAAATCGGGTGGGTCACGACGACCATGTTAGCCCAGTCCCGCCGCCAATTTTCTGCCGCGTACTTCCGGCCATTGCTGCTCGGCCTGTGCCCCTCTTTCCAGAAGTTGGCCAGCACGTACAGCATAAAAACGACCCCCAAGCCATTCAAAATAAGAAAGATTGTCATGGCCATTGGACCCCCTTCCGGCGCTGCACGAGCACCTCATGAATCCGGCATCCCTTCCGTTCCCTGCCTGGGAACGCCCGAAATCGCGTAACACCAAGCAGTTGCATTTGGGCGCCGAATGTACCGTTTTGAGGCTTCTCACGCTGTGCGCGTCGTCGCACTTCACCTCTTACAGATCAACCTTTCAACTTCTACCTTCCTCTGAAATCATGCGTCTTCTGGAGTTAGGAAGTCGTGCACAGCCCATAAGGATTCTGTAAGACGGCGAAAAGTGCGGGTAAGGCCTCTTGTTCCAACCAGCTAGGGCCTCTACAATGGATGTTTCTTGTTTATGCCTTCTTCCCATCAAAGGCCCCATCTCGGACGCATCGCGGCATTTTTGTTTCTGGCGCTTCTGGCCTCGGCCGGCGCGCACTCGCAGGAGCGTGCGGACTGCCGGGCGTTCCGCAGCGCCATTCTTCAATCCTCGGTGCGCTATTGCGTTTATCTGCCGGCCAGTTATTCGGCCGCGGATGCGAAGACCAGAAAATACCCGGTGTTGTACCTGCTGCACGGACTCGGGGGGAACGAACAGTCGATTGCATCGGATGGAGAGTGGACTGCTTTGCAGGATTTGCGCCACGAAAACAAGGCAGGCGAATTCCTGGTCGTGGCGCCGGATGGCTGGGACACGTTTTACATCGACTCACGGGACGGCAAGACTCCCTACAGTGATTTCTTTGTTCGCGAATTTGTTCCGTTCGTGGAGCGCACCTATCGGGTCCGGAGCGAGCGCGCCGCGCGCGGAATCACCGGTTTTTCGATGGGCGGATACGGAGCGCTGCGAATGGCGTTTGCGCATCCGGATCTGTTCGGTTCAGTCAGCGCCCATAGCGGGGCATTGATGCGAGCACCGCCTCAGGGAGTGAGCGCCAGCGCTTCGTCCGGCAATCTGGCGGCGCAGCTGCTCGCAAAAGTGTTTGGCAATCCGATCGATCGGGAATTCTGGGATTTGAACAGCCCGTACGTGCTGGCGCGGAAAAATGCGGCCGCTCTTTTGAAAATGAAAATATACGTCGATTGCGGCACGGAAGACTCGTATGGCTTCTACCGCGGGGCGAGCGAACTGCACGAGACACTCGATTCCCTCAAAATTCCGCACGAGTTCCATCTCTACCCGGGAGGCCATAGCGTTTCCTACTTGCGGGCCCACCGCGATGCTTCCTTTGAGTTTCACTGGCGCGAATTCAGTTTGGCGAAATGAATTGAGAATAAGCGAGGTCCTGGCCGGCCTGAGTTTCCCGCTTCGGTAGGATCTCCGTGTGTCATGGTTCATGACATTTGTCTTGATCATCGAGATAGCGATAGGGTAGGATCTCTCTCACGCGGTGAAGTCCTCCCGCTCCAGGATCCCGCGCAGAAGCCGTTCACAGGATGATTTTGGGCATCCTCCTTCTCTCAGGCCGCAGCGGGAAGCCTCGGTCGTTCAGACCTCACGGATATCTTCCGCGTTCGTAACGGGCGTCCGTTCCCGGCCCCGCTGACGACTGAATGGGAGGCGCCCGTGCGTACAATTATTGCAACAACGATCTTTGTCTTCGTTTTTGCGGCATTTTGCCCGCCGTTCGTGGCGCAGACCGTTCCCCCTACTTTCCTGTTTTCGTTGGAAGGCAAAGGGACGCCGGCCGGCACGATTCACGTTTACAGCGTGAACTCCTCGACGGGCGCCATAACAGAAGTTGCCGGTTCGCCGTTCAACGCCGGGCTGATACCAGAGCAGCTTGTTGTCGATCCCACGGGAAGATTTGTGTACGTCACGAACGAACAGTCCGAGGATATAACGGCGTTTTCAGTCGATGCCTCCACGGGCGCGCTGACGGAGTTACCCGGATCGCCGTTTTCGATTGGAACCCCGCCCAATACGTCCGCGCCTGTTACTTCCGCCGTTGACCCGACCGGCCGGTTCTTCTATGTTTTTGCGACCAGCCGCATCAACGGCCTGACCGATGAACTCCTCTACGAATACACAATTGACAGTGTCACGGGAGTCTTGACTGCTGCGGCTTCATCCCCAACGATTTGGGAATCCGGGAACGGGATCCTCATCGCTTCGATTGCTTTTAATCCATCGGGCAGTTACGCGTATTTGGGTCAAGTACTGGGCGGCAATGCGGGAGAGCCGACCTTGATTTGCACTGTTGATTCCAGCAGCGGGGCACTCACGAGAGTCGGGTCGACCCAGCCTGCAATTGCGGGGGAAGCGAGCCAAATTGCCGCATCTCCGGGCGGCAGTTTTCTCTATTCGATTGATTCCGCGTCGAATCAAGCCGATGCCTTTACCATCAGTCCTGCGAGTGGGTCGCTCTCCGAAATTCCGGGATCACCATACGTGGTGCCAAACAATCCGTCTTCGCTGGTCGTGCATCCAACGGGGAATTTTCAATATGTTGTAAACAAAAATCAGTCTTACCAGTCGACCAATCCTCCAAGCCAATATGACGGAAGTATCTCCGCTTTTGCCGTTGCTTCCGGGACTGGGGGGCTCACGCAAGTAACCGGCTCGCCCTTTGCGGCGGGGATCAATCCCAGCTCCATAGTTGTCGACCCCACGGGCAATTTTGCCTATTCGACGTCGACCATGTATACGTCTGCCACGACCTCGTTCGCGCAAATTCTGGGTTTCTCCATCGACCCTTCTTCCGGGGTCCTCACGCCCTTGTCCTGGTCACCGTGGACGGATTCGACAGCATTTACCATTGGCTACCAGTTGGCGATCGCTTCCGGCCCGTCGACGACGGCGAATCCTGTGCCCATGATTTCTTCGCTTTCACCTCCTTCGACGGCCGCGAGCGACACCGCGTTCACTTTGCAAATCAATGGAGCTAATTTCGTGAGCGGATCCACGGTGTATTTTGGAGGGCAGGCACGGACCACGACGTTTGTAGGCTCGACGCAATTGAACGCCAGTATTCTCGCAAGCGATACTGACAACGACGGGACCGCGGTAATCTATGTGTTCAACCCTCTCCCCGGTGGGGGTGCTTCGACTTCAGTCGAATTTCCCGTGTTCGCTCTTTCACCGATAATTTCATCTCTCCAACCATCGAGCGTAGCCGCCGGAACCTCCTTCGTTTTGTCCGTAAACGGCTCAAACTTCGTGACCAGTTCCGTCGTGAATTTCAACGGCACTCCCCAGACAACCTCGTACCAAGGTCCATCACTACTCACAACGGAGATATTAAGCGATGAAATTGCATCGCCCGGAACTGCCAGTATCACGGTGACGACCCCAACAAACGGCGTCCCCGGCGGCGGGACTTCCAACGCGGCTACGCTCACGATTACCCCGGCCAACGCTCATCCCGCGATTACAACCATTTCTCCGGCCAGCGCGACTGCGGGAGGGCCGGCAATCACTCTCACTGTGAATGGAAGCGGCTTTGTGCAGGGTTCACAAGCCAATTTCAACTTGAACAATGTGCCTACCACTTTCGTCAACTCCACGCAACTTACAGCTGCCATTCCGGCGAGCGCGATTGCCATCCCAGGTAACCCCTACGTGATAGTGACGAACCCGGACGGTTTCGTCTCTCCGTCGGTGACGCTTCCAGTCAACAATCCGCAGCCTGCAGGAATTTCCGTTTTTCCGCCGAGTCTCCCCGCAGGCAGCAACGCGCTCAAGTTGAATGTCACCGGCACGGGCTTTACGCCAGAATCCGTTGTCCTTGTAAACAGCAGCTCGCGTATGACAACTTTTGAGAGTTCCACACTGCTGCACGCCACGTTGCAGCCAAGTGATCTTTCGCATGGAGGAACGCTGATCATCACGGTGATGAACCCGCCCCCTGGCGGCGGCTCGACGGCCGACATCAGTTTTCCGGTGTCGGACTACACAGTGACCCCGCCCAGTACTACTCCTCCAATCACGGCTGGGCAGACGGCGACTTTCGCTCTGGTCGTTTCGTCCATGGACGGCACGTTCTCCAATTCAGTCACGTTTGGCGTTTCCCAATCAACTTCCTTGCCTGCAGGCACGACGATTTCCTTTGCGCCATCTGCGACCATCACTCCGGGCGCTACCCCGCAAACTGTCACCCTTTCAATCACGACAATGCCGCATACGGCTGCGTCTAGGATGAATTTTCCGATTGGGTCCTCCCCAGTATTGCGGTTACTTTGCATGGCGGGCTTGGTATTTAACCTGGTGGTGCAATGGCTCAGGGTATGCGCAGGGCGTATGAAGCGCCTCGCGCCGGGAATACTATTCGCGTTGCTGATCGTGGCAGCCGCGAGCCTAGTTGCTTGCGGTGCGGTGGGGACTGGACCATCTTCCTCACCGCAGATGAACCCTTCGAGTGGTACTCCGGCGGGGACATACCCAATAATTGTTACGGCAACTTCTGGAGGGGTCTCGCACTCCGCGACCGTCACACTTACGGTTATGTGATAATTGTCTCCGTGCTTCTTCCAGGGCTGATGGGTTTTCCGAGGGGCGCGCGTGGGATCGGCCGTCCGTGTCGTATCTGGCGCGCGACGGGAGTTTGCGTCCGTTTGCTGCTGTTAGGACTGCTCCTCGCCGGAGGATCGGGCGGGGGAACCGCGGTCCGCGCCCAGGAGGCGCCGCCAAATCCTCAGCCGCCGGCAGCCCCTGCCGACTTGCCCGGAGAGGTCGTGCAGAACCCTACGGGACCGTGTGTCCAGCCGCCACCGATGGTCCAATTACAGGACTACAATGGGCCGTTTCACAAAGTGATCGGCACATTCACTCAAAAACTCGACCGGCTGTCTGTCCGTGATCCGCACTACAAACCGGGCGTGGTCCTCTGCTCGCTTGAAATCAAGGACAAATTCTTTTTGTTCCTTCGTGATTCCGTCGATCCCGAAACATTTTTGAGTGCTGGATTCGACGCGGGCATTTCACAGGCGGAAAATGACGACCCATCGTTTGGCCAAGGAGGGAAGGGATATGCCAAACGATATGGCGCCGGTTATACCGATGAAGTCCAATTCCGATTTTTCAAGGAATTCACTTATCCGACTATTTTTTCAGAAGACCCGCGCTACTACCGGATGGGCCAGGGCGCGAAGGGGCGGCGTTTCATGCACGCCGTGGCGCATGCTGTCGTTGCGTACAACGACAACGGCAGGCCCATCTTTAATTATTCAGAATGGCTGGGAGAAATCAGCGGAACATCGCTCAGCAATCTGTATCATCCGGGGGCGCGGCGCGGCTTTGCGCCCGCAGCTCGGAGCGTTGCTATCGATGTGGCTTTGGACATCGGATATGACGAGCTGCGCGAATTTTGGCCGGAAGTTGCGCGGAAGCTCCGGCTCCCCTTCCGCGATCAGAACGAGCCGCCGCCGAATGCGCTTCCTGCCGGGAGGTAGTGGGACGGGCTTCAGCCTGTGGAGGTTAGTCCTTGCTAGACCCAAACCCCACAGCCTGAAGCCTGTGCCACTTTAATTCAAGCGAGCTTGCCGACATGAGCTTCGAGCATGTTCCAGGCGCGCTCTCCAATCGTCTCTTTCCAACGGGAGTAATAGCTCGCCAGCCGCGGCCGGAATGAGGAAGTGTCGGCTTCGTTGAAGGTCATGCCCTGCGTGGCCAGCTTGGTGCACAGGTCGGTATTAAGCGCGCTCAGTTCTTCACGCTGCAGGCGGACGAATTTGACGGTGTTGCGCTCGATGATTGCTTGCACGTCGGAGGGGAAGCGCTGCCACAGTTTCCAGTTCGCGAGCAGATTGAATCCGGACCAGCCGTGATTGGTCATGCTCACGTATTTCTGGACTTCGTAAAGTTTTAATAATTCCGCGACGGCCAGCGGGTTGGTCTGAGCCTCGGCAGCGCCGCTTTTCAGCGTTTCGTACAGTTTGTTGAAATTGGCGACGACGGGCGAAGCGCCCATGGCTTTCCAGGCTTCCACGTAGATGGGAGCGTCCGGAGTGCGAATTTTCAGCCCTTGCAAATCCTCCACCGCGCGGATGGGCCGGCTCGAGCAGGTAATCTGGTGGAATCCGTTGTCGAAGCAACCTTTGGGGACAGCGTAGATGCCTTTGGCTTTTATCTCCTCGCGCAAATAATCGCCCAGGTCGCCGTCCAGCGAGTCAAACACTTGGGCCGGCGTGCGAAAAGCGAAAAGAAGTCCTTGAGCGTTCGACGCCGGCACGAGATTTCCTATGGAGCCGCCATTTAACGTGAAGAAGTCCAATTCGCCGCTGACCACCATGTTGAGCGCGGCCGGGTCTCCTCCCGCGATCTTGTTGTTGTCCGGAAAAGTCTGAACCTGCACGCGTCCGTTGGTTTCGGTTTTTACGGTGTCCCACATCTGGGTGAGCCATTTATCCAGTGGGCTGCCGGGCGGCTGGTTATGGAATTGGCGCAACTCAAACTCCGCGGCGCGAGCGCGGCGGCTGAGGAGCAGTATTCCGCTCGTGGCCATCAGGCCAACTGTGAATTTTCTTCGTGAGACCATGTGAGGCATAAATTTCTCCTGGCTGCGGTAAGGTGATCCCGCTAAAGAGCGCGTGGCGACTCGAATTTCAATCGCATTTGTAGCGCCCGGCTTCAGGCGGGCATGGTAGATTCAAGCGGATGCCCGCCTGAATGCGGGCGCTACATGGCCTGGCTTTTGTCTGTCACACACGCTCTCCGGACTAACCCATCTGGCTCAACGATCGGCCGAAATAAAAGCTGCGGGCGGTTTGGTCGTCCCACCCGACGTTGCAGTGGGGGATCGACCAATTCTGGACTTTCGTGGGCTCGGTTACCGGCTTGCCCAGCGCGGGACAGGACAGGCAATAACTTCCTTCGTGCGTCCCGATCCAGATCAGGTTGCGATCGAACTCGACGAAAACATTTTCCGTCGTACCGCGCCACCAGGAATCATAGTTATTGATTTCACCCTCGAGAGGCGGTACGAACCACGCCACTTCTTTCGGCTCTGTGGGATTGGAAATATCGAAAACGCGGACGCCCGCATTGAACCAGGCAATCACGATGATCGCGGGATTGGAGGTGCCGGGCGCGAGCCAACATTGCGTGTTGTGCGAGCCAAACCGCCCGCGCGCGAAGCAGAAGTCCGTGTAAGGTGCGTCGGGAGGCGCGGCCGGGCGAGGGAAGAAGCCGATGATCTTCGGATTTTTCGGGTCTTTCACGTCCATCATGTAGGGCGTGTGGTAATTCTCCCGGCAGTCTGCTTCCAGCGCTTCGTGTACGGCGACGACTTTGTTCATGAGCCGCGGATGGGCCGCGTCCGCGATCACCGGATAGCAGGTGTGGAACGGAATGGTGCCGAACGTGTCAAATTCATATTGCATGTGGCCATAAGGTTTGGGGTGTTTTATGTCGGACAAGTCCATGGCATAAAACCCGAAGGCGCCAAAGCCGCCGTAGCCCACTGTGCCGCCATCTTCGACGCGTTTGGGCACGCTGATGGCGCCGTGATTTCCGGTCCAGGAGGTGTGGTCTCCGGCGAAGCGATATTTCTTGTATTCTTCTTCCTCGCCTAATTTTTGTCCGGGAACCCACCACCTGGAAACTTCCTGTACGTTCGAGGGATCGGACATATCCACGATCATGAGCGCGTTGCTGTAGGGGCGCTGGTGGTTCTCCAGGCGCAGCGTCTCGTCCCATCCGCAATCGAGATAGGCGTACTTTCCGCCATCGTAAAAGTTGTGGTGCGTGCCGTTACCTTTTTCTCCGGTGTTGTATTCCTGGAGCATATTGGGTTTGGTGGGATCGGTGATGTCGTAGTTTCGGATTCCGCGGAGGCCTTTGTAGGCGAGGACTTTGTCTCGCAATTCCTTGTCATACTGGCCGTGCGGATATTGAATATTCGCGCTGGTAAGCGGCTGCGCCGCGGTGCACATCATGATCCATTTCTTCAGCTTGGTGTTGTACACGACCGCGCCGCCGCCTTGAATCACACGCTTCTTGTTTAGAGCGACTGGATTTTTGGCCTCGCTGACGTCGATAAAATCTCCACCGGCGGGCAATAGTCGCTGCTTGCCTTTGGCCCACATGGCCATGAGCGGTTCTCCGCCGCTGATGCCTGCGCCGGGCAAGCGGGAAATGACTTCCATGTTGTGGATATATTTTTTTTTATCGAGGAACGTCAGCGAGCCTAAAGGGAGGGGAATTTCCGGCGGGGTATTGGATGTGTAAAGCCCTTGCACCTGTGCGCGTGAATTCGTAGTGCCCACAAATTCCGCCGCAGCCGCGCCCACCGCCGCGCCGATGGCGCTCTTGAGAAGCGATCTCCGGCTGAATTCCTTACCCGTTCCCGCGAGTTGTTCAGCGTTGTTCTTTGGCGAGGCGGAAGGCTTGCGAATTTTCGACATGGATCTCCTTTGCCCGCTGCCTATATTTGTGGGGCGCAACGAAACATCATTCAGGCGCAGGCATCGATATGAGTGCACGCAGGCGCGCCCGCATTCCGCGCATCATACTCCAATATGTTGCGGGTGATGCATCTGAAAAACCGAGGGCTGGACGGAACGCTGCGAATCGCGGCCAGCCCAGCCGTCTCTTATGTCCCGATCCTACTTCCAGGCCTGATACACCGGCTTGGCGAGCAGGAACGCGGGATTGGCTCCCGGTCTCGGCGTGAACTTTTGAATGCGCCCAGAATCCACTTCCGCAACGTAGAGATTGCCGTCCTGGTCCACGCTCAATCCGTGTACGCCCCAGAGGTAGCCGGGATAGTCGCCCATGCTTCCCCAGGTGTAGAGCAGGTGGCCTTGCAAATCGTACTCGATCATTTTGTTGGTGGTACGATCAAAGGTCCAGATTTTGTTTCCGGATCCGATGTAGAGCAAATGCAGACTGGAAGGAGGATTGTCAATCTTCCATTCGTAGAGATACTTGCCGTTTTCATCGAATACCTGGATGCGGTGATTATTGCGATCGTTCACGAAAACGTGGCGGGTTTTCTGGTCAATGGCGATGCCGTGTACGTTGCTGAAATAGCCGGGACGAGTTTCAAGTGGTTCGTTATCGCCTCCGCGCCGCGGACCGCCTTTGATGCCCCACTGCATCAGGAATTTTCCGTTCTTGTCGAACTTGGCCACGCGCGTTCCGGTATAGCCATCGGAGACATAGAAGGTGCCATCCGGCAGCCAATCGAGGTAGGTAGGACGGTTGAAGTGAGTGGCATCTTCGCCGGGAATTTCCGGCGTTCCGATGGTTTGCAGGAGCTTGCTGCCGTCATGCGTGAATCGGTAGATGACTTGCATGTTGTCGTCCACCACCCACACGTTTTTTTCCGGATCGTAGGGGCTGATATAGACAGAGTGAGGACGGCGGAAGAGCTTGTCCCACTGCTTCCAGGTCTCGATGATGTTGCCGCTGCCGTCGTACACCACGAGGCAGTTCTCCCACCTGGCATCTTTCTCCAATTCGCGGTAAGGAGGGCCCTTGATTCCGAGGTCGGGGGCTTTTCCCTCCCAGGAAGTCAACCATTCCCGGGTGTCCTGATCCGTGCCACCTGTTCCGGGCAGCGAAGCGGTTGTGGCGTCGCGCCAGAAGCCTGCCACCGGGTAACTGATGCTGGGGCCCGCTTGCGGCAGCAGCATCGCCTTTGGCGGCGCCATCTTTGGCAATTCTCCACGGTAAAGGGCATAGATGCGATTGGGGCTTTCGGCGAAGACGCTTTCGCCCGCGCCGTAGGTCCACTTCTCATTTCCCGGGAGAGTGCTTACGTCCTTCGGCCAGTTCTTCACAACGTCGTAGGCGCCGGTCAGATCCTCGCCGCCTACGGCTCCCGGGACAGCGGCAAAACCGGTTCCGGGCTTGGCCTGTCCCTCGACGGGCGACAGCCTGCCCGAAATTCTGACTCCGACGGTTACGCCGATCGCCAACATCAACAACATCAAACCTGCTTTTCTCATGAAATTCCTCCGAAAAGACGGTCCATCTAAATCGGCGGCACATGCCATTTTTTCTAATTGCCGATGGTTAAATCGACGCGGCGCGTCGCGGCCATGTCATTCTTCGCCGATTTGCAGTGCCGTTGGCGTGCCTGGGATAAGCGCGCAGCAGGGAGCCTATATATAAGGGTTCTCGCCAATTGGCAAGACGTTTGTTGAGGAGTGTGGGTTTCGTGTGAGCCAAATCCGGACTGTTCTGGGCTTGGCACATCGCCACAAATGCCGCCAAGCCATTCAACCTGTCGTACAATATCCTCTTGCGGTTGGAGAAGCGATCAAGCCAGCTGGCGGGATGGTATTCCATTCCCGTCACCGCCAAGGAGCCAGGATGAGCGTAACCGGCACAAGTGCTTCCATTCCTAAAGTCGCCACCCCGATGGAGATGCTTTGCATCAATACGATCCGCACACTTTCCATGGACGCCGTGCAGGCTGCTAATTCCGGGCATCCCGGCACGCCCATGGCGATGGCGCCGCTGGCTTACTGCTTGTGGCAGGAATTTCTGCGCTACGATCCAAGCGATCCGCTGTGGCCCAATCGCGACCGGTTCGTTCTCTCCGCGGGGCACGCTTCCATGCTGCTGTATTCGGTGCTGCATCTAGCGGGAATCAAAGAGGCCGGAAAGAATCACGAAATTCTCGACGGCCCCGCAGTCCGATTAGAGGACATCAAAACTTTTCGGCAACTTGGAAGCCGCTGCGCAGGCCATCCGGAATCGCATCTGACGACAGGCGTCGAGACGACGACAGGTCCGCTCGGCCAGGGCTATGCAAATAGCGTGGGGATGGCGCTGGCTGGGCAATGGCTCGCATCACGATATAATCAGCCCGGGTTTGAGGACATCTACAATTTCAACGTCTACGCGCTCGGCGGCGACGGCTGCATGATGGAAGGAATTTCCAGCGAGGCGGCTTCGCTCGCCGGGCACCTCAAGCTTTCCAATCTCTGCTGGATCTATGATAGCAACCGGATCACGATCGAAGGCGGCACGCCGCTGGCGTTCTCCGAAGACGTGGCTGCGCGATTCGCGGGCTACGGCTGGAATGTCGAGCACGTCACCGACGCGAACGATTTGAAAATGATTCGCGCCGGTTTCCGCGCATTCCTGGGGACGAGCGACCGGCCGACTCTCATCATCGTGAACAGCCACATCGGCTGGGGCTCGCCGCATAAGCAGGACACCAACGCCGCGCACGGCGAAGCGCTCGGCGATGAGGAAGTCAAGCTGACCAAGCGCGCCTATGGCTGGCCTGAGGACGCGAAATTTCTCATCCCTGACGGCGTGTACGAACATTTCCAGAAGGGAATTGGCGTTCGAGGCAAAACTGACCGCGATCATTGGATCGCGCGTTTCAGCGAGTACCGAGCGTCGTATCCTGAATTGGCCGACGAAATTTCTCTCATGGAGCACCGGGAGCTTCCGAATGGCTGGGACAAGGAATTGCCCTCCTTTCCTGCGGATGTGAAGGGGCTGGCCACGCGCGACTCCTCCGCCAAAGTCGAAAACGCAATTGCGAAAAATGTTCCCTGGCTGATTGGCGGTTCGGCCGATCTCGCGCCTTCGACAAAGACCTTGCTCACCTTCGAGCCGGCAACCGGGTTTCAACCCGGCAACTATTCGTTCCGGAATTTGCATTTCGGGATTCGCGAGCACGCGATGGCCGCGATCATTAATGGGATGAGCCTGACCAAAGTGCGTCCGTTCGGCGCCACATTTTTTGTATTCACCGATTACATGCGCGGCGGGTTGCGGTTAAGCGCGATCATGGGCATTCCGGTGATCTATGTCTTGACGCACGACTCGCTTGGCGTGGGCGAAGATGGGCCAACCCACCAGCCGATCGAGCACCTGGCGATTGCGCGCGCTACGCCCGGCCTGATCATCTTGCGTCCGGGGGACGCGAACGAAGTTGTCGAAGCATGGAAAGTGGTCATGCAACTTCAGCACGAGCCTGCGCTCCTGGTATTGACGCGCCAGGCGCTTCCCACGCTGGATCGCACGCGATACGCATCGGCCGCGGGACTGTCGCGCGGCGCATATGTACTCGCCGAAAATGCCGGAACGCGCCCCGACGTGATGCTGCTGGCCACGGGCAGCGAAGTTTCGCTGTGCGTCGAGGCATTCGAGCAGCTTTCAAAAGAGGGGATCCAGGCACGCGTCGTCAGTATGCCGTCGTGGGAACTGTTCGAGAAGCAAGGGCAGGATTATCGCGACTCCGTTCTGCCGCCTGCGGTGAAGGGGCGCGTTTCCGTGGAAATGGCCGCCACGTTCGGCTGGGAGCGCTATGTGGGCAATGCGGGCCGCAGCATTGGAATGCACAGCTTTGGCGCCTCCGCGCCGATCAAGGCGCTGCAGAAACATTTCGGTTTCACGGTCGAGAACGTGGTCGCGGCGGCGAAACAGCAGATTCAAGCCGCGAAGCAATAAGTGGCACAGGCTTTAGAGGCTGTGTGGCAACTCGATTTTGAACAGGCCAGCGGCTGAAGCCGCGTTGATTTTGCGCACTTTACGGCACGGCTGAAGCCGTGCCCCACAAAGATTTAGAAGCTGCCACACGGGCACTTCAACCTGTGGGGTTTGAATTTCAATTGCGCGGAACCCCACAAGCTGAAGCCTGAGCTACTGAAACCCGGGAGACCCCATGGACGCATCCGAACTTTGGAAACGCTACCGCCAGTATTTTTGCCGCGTGGATTCGCTCGATTTTTCGCTGGATATCAGCCGCATGCATTTCGACGAAACGTTTCTTACCTCGATGGAAGCCGCCATGCAAAAGGCGTTCAAGGAAATGGACGCGCTGGAAAGCGGCGCGATCGCCAACCCCGACGAAAAAAGAATGGTGGGACACTACTGGCTGCGCACGCCACAATTGGCGCCCACGAAAGAGATCGCCCTGAAAATCACCGGCACGGTGGAAGCCATTCAAAAATTTGCCGCCAGTGTTCACACGGGAAAAATCAGGCCGCCCCGTGCGGAACGTTTCTCTCAAGTGCTGGCGATCGGGATCGGCGGCTCGGCGCTCGGCCCTATGTTCGTGGGCGACGCCCTCGGAGAGCCTTCGGCGGACCGCATGAAGATGCATTTCATCGACAACACCGATCCCGACGGGATCGCGCGCATGATCGAAACGCTGAAGGGCCTTCTTCCAGAAACGCTCGTCATTGTGACCAGCAAAAGCGGCGGGACGCCGGACACGCGCAACGGCATGGTGGTTGTGGCCGAGGCCTATCGCGCTGCGCATTTGGATTTCGCGCGTCATGCCGTTGCCGTGACGATGGCCGGATCACACTTGGACAAGCAAGCGGATTCGGAGGGCTGGCTCGCGCGCATTCCCATGTTCGATTGGGTCGGTGGCCGGACGAGCGAACTTTCGGCGGTGGGCTTGCTTCCCGCGGCGCTGCAGGGAATCGACATTGTGCGCATGCTCGCCGGAGCGGGGGCGTGCGACGCGGCTACACGCGCCCACGACACGCGGCGCAATCCCGCCGCGCTGATGGCGTTAATGTGGTACGCGGCGACGGATGGGAAAGGAAAGAAAGACCTCGTCGTTCTTCCGTATAAAGACCGGCTTCTTCTCTTCAGCCGCTATTTACAGCAACTCGTGATGGAATCCCTCGGCAAGCAACTTGACCTTGACGGGCGGCGCGTCGAGCAGGGAATCGCGGTCTACGGTAATAAAGGGTCCACCGATCAGCATGCTTTTGTCCAGCAATTGCGGGACGGCGTGAACAATTTTTTTGTCACGTTCGTGCGCGTGCTCGAATCTGGAGGCTCGCCGGTGGAAGTCGAGCCCGGCGTGACGGCGGGCGATTATCTGCACGGCTTTCTGGTCGGCACGCGAGAAGCGCTCTACGGAAACGATCGCCAATCGATGACGATCACGATTCGCCGCGTCGATGCGCGCACGATTGGCGCGCTGATTGCCCTGTTTGAGCGCGCGGTCGGCCTTTACGCCTCGCTGATCCACATCAACGCCTACCACCAGCCGGGCGTTGAAGCAGGGAAGAAAGCCGCGGCAGCGGTGCTCAGCCTCCAAGCAAAGACGCGCGCCGCCCTTTCAAATACGCCGCAGACGGCGAGCAAAATTGCCGCCGCCATCGGCGCGGCAGAATCGGCCGAGAGCGTCTACCTCATCCTCGAGCACATGGCCGCAAACGGACGCGCCAGAATAGCGCTCGCGGCCGACCCCGGAGAAGTTACGTTTCTGCGCAGCTAAACACAATATCTTGGGTATTGCCTTCCTTATGTACGCGTGGAAAATTTCCGGGAACGCCATTCTCCTGAATGGCGCTATGTAAGACGCCAATCGGGAGATTGGCGTTCCGAGGGGTCCGACCGATGCGGTGAAGTTAGGACGTTACCTGAGCGACGGTACGCGCACCGCCGCCTTTTTCTTGCCGGCCCAAACCGAAGGCTTGGTGCAGCGCCTTCACGGCTTTTTCCATTCCGCCCGAATCCACGAGGAAGGAAATGTTGTATTCGGAGGAGCCTTGGGCGATAGCAATGATGTTGATCGCTTCCTTGCCGAGCGTGCTGAAGACGCGGCCCGCGATGCCCGGCGTTCCGGCCATGTTCTCGCCGACGGCGGCGACGATGGCCACGTTGCGGTTTACCTTGATGTGTTCGAGGTCGTGCTGGTGCACGTCCTCGTACAGCGCGTCGCGCAGCGCCTTTTCGGTGCGCGCCGCGTCGGCGGCCTGCACCACGAAGCAGATGCTGTCCTGCGAGGACGACTGCGAAATCATCAGGATATTGGCGTGCACCGAGGCGCTCGCCGTGAAAATGCGCGCCGCGATGTCCGGCACGCCGATGATGCCGGGGCCTGCGATGGCAATCATGGCGACGTCGCGCGTCGCCGTGACGGCTTTCACGCCTTGCGGCGCGGGGCGCACGATGTGAGTGATTTTGGTTCCGGCCAGTTGCGGCTGAAAACTGTTGCGAATCCATACGGGGATGGCGCTTTCCATCACCGGACGCAGCGTCATGGGATGGAGCACCTTCGCGCCGAAGAATGCGAGTTCGCCCGCTTCGGTATAGGACACTTCGTCGAGAGTGGCCGCGTCGGGGACCATGCGCGGGTCCGCGGTCAACACTCCGTTCACGTCCGTCCAGATGATGACCTCGGTGGCGTCGAGCGCCGCGCCCAAAATCGTCGCCGAGTAATCCGAACCTCCGCGGCCGAGCGTGGTGGGAATGCCTTTCGCCGTCGCGGCCAGGTAGCCGGTGACGACGGGAATCCCACCCGCTTCGAGCATCGGAAAAAGCGCGGCCTGCGTTTTTTTCCGAGTCGGACCGGCCAGCGGGCGAGCGCCACCGTGAACTTCGTCGGTCACAATCAAGTCGGTGGCGTCAAGAGCCGCGCCGCGGAGACCCATTTCGCGCAACACAGCCGCGGTCATCCGCGCGGTGAGGCGTTCTCCCGTGCCGGCAATTACATCGAGGGCGCGAGGCGAAAGCTCGCCGAGCAGGGCGCAGCCGCGGCAATAATTCGCTGCGCGTTCGATCAGCGCGTCGATTTCGGAGAGAAGCTGCCGCCGATTTTCGATGTCGGAAATCAGATGGCCGATCGCTTCGTGATGTTTTTCCTGCAAGGCTCTGGTTAGCGCCTCGGCCGCGGCTTCGTCGCCAGTGGCAGCTTTTCCGGCCGCCGCGATCAGGGTGTTCGTCACACTGGACATCGCGGAAACCACCACGACGACCGCGCGCTCCTTCGATGCTTCCGCCGCAATCGCCGCCGCGCTGCGGATTCGATCGGCATCACCGACGGATGTGCCGCCGAATTTCATCACTTGGATCGGGCGGCTCATCGTACCCTCGCTTCGGCGGGGACCTCATTTTCGCGCGCGGATTTTGCATGGAGCAGGCCGCGCGCGCGCAGCAATTCCGCATTCAAAATGGCCGCGCCCGCCGCGCCGCGAATCGTATTGTGCCCGAGAACGACGAACCGGTAATCCAACACGTTGTCCGGGAAAAGGCGTCCGACGGTGACGCTCATGCCGCCGCCCGCGTCGCGGTCCATGCGCGGCTGCGGCCGGTCTTTTTCATCGCGCACGAGGACGGGATGTTTGGGCGCGGTGTGCAAGTTGAGTTTTTGAGGAACCGAGGTGTACGTTGCGAGGGCCTCGCGAACTTCTTCGATCGAGACGCGCTTGGCGAGTTTTACCCGCACGGCCACGGTGTGGCCGTCCGCCACATTCACGCGATGGCATTGCGCGCTCACAGGGAACGGCGCATTCTCGAAAGAATTGCTGCCGAGGCGGCCAAGAATTTTCCGCGTCTCGCTCTCCATCTTCGGCTCTTCGCCGTCGATGAAAGGAAGCACGTTGTCGACGACATCGAGCGAGGGCACGCCAGGATAGCCCGCGCCGGAGACGGCTTGCAGCGTCGTGGCGATCACGGCTTCAATGCCGAATTTCGCATGCAGAGGCGCGAGCGCCAGAGCCATGATGATGGTCGAGCAATTCGGATTGGTGACAATGTAGCCCGTCGAAAAGCCGCGGTGGCTTATCTGGCGGTCCAGCACTTTCAGATGATCGGAATTGATTTCGGGAATTAGGAGGGGAACATCTTCGTCCATGCGGAACGAGGATGCGTTACTGATGACTGGGTAGCCTGCGCGGGCAAAAGCTTCTTCCGAGGAGCGCGCGACATCCGAGGGCAAACTCGAGACTACTATGTCACAATCGAGCGGCGGCTGCGGCGGCTGCACGACCATCGCTTTCACGAAGGCCGGCATGTCCCCCACCAGCCGCCAGGTACAGGCCTCGCCATACGATTTTCCCTGCGAACGGTCCGACGCCGCGAGCGCGGTAATCTCGAATTCCGGATGGTGCTCGAGCATCTGGACAAAACGTTGGCCGACCATTCCGGTCGCGCCCAGGATTCCAACTCGCACTCGCTTA
>Ga0210384_10000622_pt1 | contig 53675 bp, 54 predicted proteins | sample IncBWH2MmetaG_FD_160574 | JGI IMG/M metagenome (GOLD analysis project Ga0210384, IMG submission 160574) | Forest soil microbial communities from Barre Woods Harvard Forest LTER site, Petersham, Massachusetts, United States - Inc-BW-H-2-M | ecosystem: Environmental > Terrestrial > Soil >...
GGCCGCCGGCGTGTCGCCCGCCACGGCCCTGCGCCGCGTGCGCCGGCTCACCGACAGCGGCGTCATCGAGCGCCAGGTGGCGCTGCTCGCGCCGCGCCTGTTCGACGAGGGCCTCAGCGCGATCACCGAGGTGTCGCTCGACCGCCAGGGCGCCGAGCTGCTCGATGCCTTCGAGGCGCGCGCGCTGGCCGACGCCGCCGTGCAGCAGTGCTACCGCGTCTCGCCCGGCCCCGACTTCATCCTGGTGGCCTGGGTGCCCGACATGAACGCCTGGGCCGCCGTGGTGCAGCGCCTGTTCACGCAGGACGCCAACGTGCGCAACGTGAAGACCTTCTTCAGCGTGAAGCGCGCCAAGTTCGAGCCGCGCATCGCTCTCAAGCCGACGGCCTGACGCGCCGATATCCCGCGGAGGATGCGTCTAGTCGCCACTCTCCTCCTGCTCGCCGCCAGCCCGTTCGCGCATGCCGCCGATCCGGCCTTGCCGCCGTGCGCGCAGGCCGTGCGCTTCATGGCCGACTGGTTCGACGATCCGTCTCAGGAGTTCGACAAGACCTCCGACTTCCTGGTCAGGCAGGGCGCGCCGGCCGGCGAGGGCGCCACGGCGCTGGGGCTCGTGACGGTGGAGGACGCGATCTCGGTGGTGCCCGAGAAGTCCTGCCGCGGCCTCACGGTGCAGCTGCGCTTCGTGCACCCGGTGCTGCGCGTGATCCGCGACCTGCCGCCGGGCACCTGCGCGCACGAGCACGTGCTGCGCCACGAGTACACCCACGTGCGCATCTACCGCGAGATGGCGCGCCGGTTCCGCGAGCTCGTCTACCCGTTCCCGGACTCGGCCACGCCCGACGACGTGCTGCGCTACGCCAGGCAGCAGCTCGCGCAGCTGCAGGAGTCGCAGCGGCTGTTCGACAGCCCCGAGGAATACGCGGGCAACCTCACCGCGTGCAAGGGCGAGATCCCGAAGCTGCTCATGGCCGCGCGCAAGGGCGGCTGAGCGCGGCCATCAGTCGAAGACCAGCTGCAGCGAGTTGGCGGCGTCGCGGATCGGGATGAAGAACGCCAGGCCGTGCGCCTTGTCGGCCAGGAGCACCGCCAGGCCGATCACGGTGGAGCTGCCGTTCAGCAGCGGGCCGCCGCTGTTGCCCGGGTTGATGGCCACGTCGCTCTGCAGGTAATCCAGGCCGTTGTTCTGGCGCTGGCCGCTCAGCACGCCGCGCGTGAAGGTGCCGGCGAGCTCCTGGCCCAGCGGCGACCCGATGGCGAACACGTCCTCGCCCACCGACGGCTCGGCCATGCTCACGTGCAGCGGCTTGATGTCGTTGATCGTCTCGGTCTTGATGAGCGCCACGTCGCGGCGCACGTCGTCGCGCACGACCTCGCCGACCACGACGCGGCCGCTGGCCAGCTTGACCTTCACGTAATGGGTGGTGCCCACCACATGCCGGTCGGTCAGCAGGTAGCCGTCGGCGATGTAGAAGCCGGACCCGCTGGAGTTGTCGTGCATGACGGTGACCACGGCCTGGCGCAGCGCCGCGGCATTCACCTGCGAGCCGCCGGCCAGCGCCGGTGCCGACTTCACGTGCAGCGGAGCCAGCGCCGCGGTTGCGGCGGCGACGGGTGTCGCGGACGGGCCGTCGATGGGGCGCAGCGCCCGGAAATCGGGATCCGACATGAGCTGGCGCAGCGCCGCCGTGTAGGCCCGGCTCTCGAAGTCGCGGCCGGTGACCGATTCCCAGCTGTCGGCGGTGACGGAGCCCGACGTGACCTTGGTGAAGACCACCTTCTGCAGCTTGGGCGCGAAGACTTCCCACTTCACCGTGACGTTGACGCTGCCCTTGCGGTCGGTGCCGCTGGTGCATTCGTCGAACGACAACGCCTGCAGCACGCCGCCCACGCGGTAGTCGGCCTCCACCTTGGCCGCCGGGGCGTCGAAGGCCGAGACCTCGGGCGCGGCCTGCGCCAGGCCTTGCGCGGCCAGCTCGGACTTGAACGCGAAGGCGGCCTGCGCGGTGTTGATCTCGTCGAGGCGGTTGGTGGCGCGCACCTCGTGGCGGCCCATGCAGAACATGCCGGCCGCCGTATAGCCGACCTTCTCGCCGATGGCGATGGACGCCTTGATGCGGGCGAACTCGAAGCGGACCGGAGCCGATGCCGACGCGGGCGGATCGAACGCGCTGATTTCGGCCGCCAGTGCGGCGACGGGCAAGGACAGCGAGCCGGCAAGCGCGGCGACGGCGGCGGCAAGGCGCAAGATCATTTTTCCTCCGACCCCTCCCTGGGGCGCACGTCGAATTAAATCAGATCGCAGGGGGCGGACCGGCGTGCCCCGGCGCGGCGGCGTGAACTACTTCGCTGCGCTCAGCTTGCCTTCAGGATGGCCAAGCCCTTGAGGTATTCGCCCTCGGGAAAGAACAGCGTGGTCGGGTGATCCGGCGCGCCCTCCAGGCGTTGCAGCAACGCGCCGTCCACCTCGGCGTCCATCGCCGCGCCGGCCACGATCTTGTGGAACAGGTCGGCGCTGATGCCGCCCGAGCACGAGAAGGTCAGCAGCAGGCCGCCGGGCTTGAGCAGCTTCAGCGCCAGGCGGTTGATGTCCTTGTAGGCACGCGAGGCCTTGTCGGCGTGCGCCGCGGTGGGGGCGAATTTCGGCGGGTCGAGCACGATCGCGTCGAAGCGTTCGTCGGTCTTGAGCAGTTCGCGCAACAGGGCGTTGACGTCGGCGTCGCGCGCCTCGTGGTGGCGCGGGTTGAAGCCGTTGAGCTTCACGTGTTCGGCGGCCAGCGCCAGCGCGGGCGCCGACGAGTCGACGCTGATCACCCGGGTCGCGCCGCCCGCGAGCGCGGCCACCGAGAATCCGCCGGTGTAGCTGAAGCAGTTGAGGACGGACTTGCAGCCGTACTGCCTCACCAGCTGCGCGAAGCGCGCGCGGTTCTCGCGCTGGTCGAGGTAGTAGCCAGTCTTGTGGCCCTCGGCCACGTCCACGGTGAGCTTCCAGCCGCTCTCGTGGATGGTGGCCACCGAGGCGGCCGGGTCGTCGCTGCCGCCGCGCAGCCAGGCGCGCACCGAGGGCAGGCCCTCCAGCGCGCGCACGCTGGCGTCGCTGCGCTCGTACAGGCGCGTGCAGCCGGTCAGGCGCAGCAGCGCGTCGGCGATGGTCGCCTTCCAGCGTTCCACGCCCGAGGCCAGGAACTGCACCGACAGGATGTCGGCGTAGCGATCCACCACCAGCCCCGGCAGGCCGTCGGCCTCGCCGTGCACCAGGCGCACGCCGTCGCTGGCCACCGCCAGGCGTTCGCGCAGCGCCAGCGCGGTGGCGAGACGCCGCTCGAAGAACGCGGCGTCGATGCGCTCGGATGCCTCGAAGCTCCAGGCGCGCACGCGGATCTGCGACTCGGGGCTGTAGGCGCCCCAGGCCAGGAACGTGCCGTCGTGGCTCTCCACGCGCACGGTCTCGCCGCTGTCGGCCTTGCCCTTCTCGACGCTGCCCTGGAATACCCAGGGGTGGCGGCGCAGCAGTGAACGGTCCTTGCCTTCGCGGAGCTTGATGATCTTCATGGGGCCGATTGTCCCCGACGCCGCATCGAGCCAGGCAAAAGGCAAGACCCGGCACCGTGTCCCTGTGCCGCGTTACGAACTGAAAACGAAAGCTTGCGGCAAGCTGTCATACTTTCCTTCCGTGTCGAGGCTGACGCAAAATGGGAACACACGCGTGACGCTGGCGAACCACCATGGGCGCAGTTCAGCTTCGTGCCCCGCCAGACATGGCCTACGACGTCCCGACCTCAAGAGATGACCTCTGCACGAGGCGCCAGTGAGGCAGCCATGAGCTCCATCCCTCTTTTCAGCCAGCAGGCGCCGCAGCGCCTGGATGTCGTGATCATCAGCTGGCAAGGCCAGCACGAGAACGCCGCCCACATTGCCCGCGCGTTGAGCGAGTCGCCCGGCCTGCGCGTCATCGTGATCTATTCGAACGCGGCGGAGACGCCTGAGACGGGCGCAGGCGAGTGGATCCAGGTTCCCAACGCCCATTTCTTCGGCTGGAAGTTCAAGCGCGCGCTGGACAGCGTCGGCGCGGATGCGCGCGCGATGGTCATCATCCAGGCCGACGCGCGCGCCGCCGACTGGCGGGAACTCATGGAACGCTGCGTCGAGCGCTTCGAGGCGATGCCCAACCTGGGCCTCTGGACGCCCCACGTCGCCTATACGCCGTGGATTCCGAAACGCGTCGACATCGCGCCCGTCGCGGGCACCGACCTGATGCAGGTGGCGCGCACCGACGGGATCGTGCTGGCGCTGGCGCGACCGGTGCTCGAGCGTCTTCGGCAACTCGACTACGGCGCCAACAACATGGGCTGGGGCATCGACTGCGTCGCGATCGCGTTCAGCTTTGCCAACGGGCTGATGGTGGTGCGCGACGATGCCGGCCGTGTCCACCATCCCCGGTCCCGCGGCTACGACCATCGGGTCGCGGTGGCGCAGTGGCGGCAGTTCCTCCTGCAGATGACCGAATCGGAGAAGTGCATCAACGCCTTCGTGTGCCGCTTCACCGAGGAGCCGACGCTGGGGCAGCGATTCAAGGCCCTGCGGCGCAGGGTGCGAGCCCGGTTGAAGGGCGCTCAGGCGGCGTAGTCGCCAGGCCGCTCCGGGTTGCGGGACGGCCGGGGACGCGCCTCAGAGGAACTGCCACCAGGGCCGCTTGCTGGCCGCGATGGGCCGCGCCCGCGAGATGGCCGGCTCGCCCTCGGCGGGGCGCTCGGGGCCCAGGCGGAAGAAGCGGTAGGTGGGCGTGAGCAGCGTCTCCCACGGGCACACGCCGAACAGGGCGTCCAGGCCGTCCTGCAGCATGCGGCCGGTGAGGTCGCGCGCGGGCACCACCACCTCGCGCTCGCCCAGGAAGACCATGCGGCGCGCGTCGTCGGAGGCCGTGGCCTCGGCCTCGACGTAGTGCCGCGCGCCCAGCCAGCGTTGCTCGAAGGGTTGCGGCGCGCCGCTTTCCCGCAGCGCGGGCACGTCGGGCAGGCCGCTGGACTGCAGGCGGGTGCGGGTGCGGCGGCCGTTCTCGAAGAGGGCATAGCCGTGGCTGCCGCCGCTGTCGTAGTGGCAGAAGGCCATGAGCAGGTCGGGCGCTCCGAGCGCCGCGTGCAGGCGCGTCACGTCGAACGCGTCGTCCTTGATCAGCGGCCAGGCGAGGTCGTCGTTGCTGATGAAGCAGACCTCGCCGAAGCTCTGCACCATCACGTCGGAATGATTGCGGATGTCGAAGCGCGCCGACACGGGCAGCGGGATCTCGGTGGCCGGTTCGGCGAACACGGCGCTCATGTACGCCTCCAGGTCCGAGACGGATTCGGAGATGCGGAATGCGATGCCGGCCTGTGCGATGCCCATGCCCGACAGGTTAACGGCGGAGCGGCCGCCTCGCCCATCGTGATGGCCCGAAAATGAGGCGCAGTTCACGCGGCACTAAGTCACATCGTCGCCCATGGCGACGTCGGCCGCGCAGCGGGCTATCGCACGATCGCGTAGCCCCGGTCCAGCCAGGGCGCGAGATCGGTGTGCGATTCGGCGATCGCCTCGGCGAGCATCGCGCCGTCGCCGGGCCGGGCCACGCGGATCGGCAGGCGCTCGGAGTACAGGGTCTCGGGGAGGCGGCCGACAAAGGGCGCGCGCGGCATTGTGGAGGTGCTCGCGTCTGCTCTCTTCATGGCGTCTTGGCAGGTTAGGCGGCGATTGGACGTGCCGTGATGCGATCAGGCGCCAGCGAAGTCACGGGCGCTTCAGCGTTGTGCTAACTTGCCGCGGTTGAGCGGCGGAGTCACTCTCCCACGTTCTTGGTGTGCGATTTGGAGCGGAAAATGGGGCCTTCTCCTACAGGCTTAAACTATACTTTATATAGAATATGCCGAATTACGGAGACCTCAACCCCGGGCTGACGAAGGCCGTCAACAGGATCGCGAAGGCAGGCTCCGAACAGGTTGGGTTCTTGAATCATGCGGTGGAGGCGATGGACGATGACGGATTCGACCATGACGACGTCATGCAGTGCCTGCGCCGAGGCAAGGCGTTCGGACCCGAGGAGCAGAAGGGCGAGTTGCGTGCAAATGTCGTTCACCGCAATCTTCAGATCCGAGTCGTAGTGCGCGGTCTGGATGAGGCGCAAGACGATTGGCCAACCCTCGAATCGATCACGGTCGTCACCGTAATGAAAGAAAAATGACTCACCGACTCAAAGGCATCGGCCTACCGAACGTCGTCCTGTTGGACGGCTTCCGCGTGGAAGAACACGGCGAGCAGAGTTCGTACTTTTACGATGACCTCGCCGGCCTCTACGTCGCGGTTGCTCGAGCCATATCGCTCAGCCCTGGCGAGATGACGGCCGCAGAACTTCGCTTTCTGCGGAAGCGTCTCGGCCTGACCCAGGATGAACTGGGCGCTCGAGTTGAAAAGAAGGGGCAGACCGTCGCAAAGTGGGAGAAAGGCGAGTTGGCTGTCCCCAGAGCCGACGCGCTGGTGTTCAAGATGCATTGGCTTGGCGCCAATTCTCCAAGGGATCTGGTTGGCTTCGCTCTTGCATCTGCGCGGGCCGGCGATCGAGTCGATCCGATGGACTACGTCTTTTCGAGGGCGTCAGGCAACTGGGTGCAGGACGTCGCTCACGGACAAGCCGCAGCGGCCAAGCGGGCCGTGGCTGACGCGAAGGGTGTCATCGAGCGCGCTGTCTCCACTTCACGGCAATTCAAGGTGCCCTCGAACGTGCACGTGGTGATGGCAATTGATGCGGGTCCGAGCCCGTTTTACTCGGCTAACAGGGCTACTACGTGAACGACGTCCCAGTTCAACAACTTCCTGACTTCGAGGTCGAATGGGAAGAGGTCGCCGCAGCGATATTCGCCGCGAGAGGTATCACATCCGGCTATTGGCGAATCGGCATGAAGATCAGCTTCGGCGCATTGACCGCAGACTGGCAAAACCAAGGCGGAGTTTTGCCCACCGCAATGTTCGGGATCAACTCGATCGCGCTCTTCAAGGCCGATGAGGCGGGCCCCATGGTTTTCGATGCCGCGACCGCAGGAAAGAAGCAACTTGTCTCGAAGGCTGCAGCCAAGAAGGTACCGGCGAAGACCGCGTTGGCGAAGAAGGCCGCGCGCGCTAAGCTGCTCTAGCTCGCACGCAATGGCGCGAGCGCAAGCGCCAAGTGCTCACGAAGCACTACCTTGACACCGCGCTCAGCTCAGCGCTCCCGGCGGGAGGTACAGCACTCCTTCGCGAAGTCGGACGAAGTCAGGTTCTGACGCCATGGGGCCTGCAGGCGCGTCGGGCGAGGTCGGCGCGCCGTGATTGAGACACCAGGACTCTCGTCTCACACAGTGCCACGCCATCGCAATGCCGTTTCTGCGTATTTGCGCGCGTCGCCGGCGTCCCCCTATGATCCTGGCCATGCTTGCCGCTGCCCCGATCCCCGACTTCCGTTCCCCCGCGTTCCTGCGCGCCCACATCGCCGACACGATGGCGTTCTACGAGGGCCGCTGCGTCGACCCCACCGGCGGCCTCTACCAGTTTTTCAAGGACGACGGCGGCGTGTACGACGCCCGCACGCGCCACCTCGTCAGCAGCACGCGCTACGTGTTCACGCACGCGATGGGCGCGCGCCATCTCGGCCATGCGCCGTGGCGCGAGGTCGCGCGCCACGCGCTCGCGTTCGTCAACGAGGCCCACGCCCGGCCGCAGGGCGGCTTCGCCTGGGTGCTCGACTGGCACGACGGCCAGGCGGCGGTCACCGACGGCACCAACCACTGCTACGGCCTCGCCTTCGTGCTGCTGGCCCACGCGCATGCGTTGATGGCCGGGCAGGCCGATGCCGCCGAGGGGCTCGAACGCTGCTGGCAGCTGATGGAGCAGCGCTTCTGGCGGCCCGAGCATTCGCTCTACGCCGACGAGGCCACGCCCGACTGGGTGGTGGGCGACTACCGCGGCCAGAACGCCAACATGCACGCCTGCGAGGCGATGCAGGCGGCGTGGCGCGCGACGCAGGATCGCAAGTACCTGGATCGCGCGATCGCGCTGTCCGAGGCCGTCACGGCGACGCTGGCCGCGAAGGCGGCCGACCTGCCCGGCGTCATCCCCGGCTGCGCCGGCCTGGTGTGGGAACACTTCCGCGCGGACTGGTCCATCGACCCCGACTACAACCGCGGCGACCGCAGCAACATCTTCCGCCCCTGGGGCTTCCAGACCGGCCACCAGACCGAATGGACGAAGCTGCTGCTGCAGCTCGATCGCCTGTGCGCGCAGGCGGGCGTGACGCCCGCGCCCGCGCGTCTCGCCCGCGCGCGCGCCCTGTTCGACGCGGCGATGCGCTTCGGCTGGGACGCGCGGCACGGCGGCCTGGTCTACGGCTTCGCGCCGGACGGCTCGCTGTACGACGGCGGCAAGTACCACTGGGTCCAGGCCGAGAGCCTGGCCGCCGCGGCGTGGCTGGCCACGGCGCTGCAGGAGGCCGGCGCGCCGTCAGCCGAGGTGGCGCACTACTGGGGCTGGTACGACCGGATCTGGGACTACGCGTGGGCGAACTTCGTCGATCACCGATACGGCGCCTGGTATCGCGTGCTTGCCGCCGACAACGCCAAGGTCACCGACGAGAAGAGCCCGGCCGGCAAGGTCGACTACCACGACATGGGCGCGTGCTGGGACGTCCTGTCGGCGCTGCGCGAGATCTGAGCGCCTTCAAGGCGTCGCGGCGCGCTTGGGCTCCCACAGCTCGATCTTGTTGCCTTCGGGATCCATGATCCACGCGAAGCGGCCGGTCTCGTCGTCGGTGCGCTTGAGGATCGCGACGCCCTTGGCGGTGAGCCGCGCGACGAACGCGTCCATGTCGTCGACCGCGTAGTCGATCATGTAGGGGCTGGCGGACGGCGCGAAGTAGCTCGAGGAGGCGGCCATCGCCGTCCAGGCCACCACCGGCGGATGCTGCGGCGCGTCGGTGTGCAGGACGGCGCCGCCCCACGGCTGGATCGGCAGGCCCAGCACGTCGCGATACCAGGCGACGAGGGCCTTGCGATCCTGGGCCTTGATGAACACGCCGCCCACGCCGGTGATGTGGCCCGCCGGTGCGGCGGGCTCCGCCATGGCCGCGCCCGCGAGCAGGACAGCCAGCAATCCCGGAATCCGTGTCTTTCGACTCCTCATGATCTCGCTCCTCTCAGTCCGATGACAGTTCGACGACCCGGTCGCCCGCGGCCGGCACGCAACCTTCGGCGATGTCGTCCCACCCGCGGTGGATCACCACGCGCCGCCCCGCATGGCACAGCTCCACGCGCGTGGCGCCGGGCACCCTGGCCCGCACGAAGGTCTCGATGGAGGCGGGCATGCTCACGTTGTAGCGGTTGTGCGCCAGTTCCTCGGGCGGATGGTCGTCGTTGGAGAGCCAGGGCACGAGGTCGGCCAGCCACATCATCGGGTGCGCGCTGGCGGTGAAGACGGTGGGCAGGTAGCCTTGCGCGCGCATCCAGGCCTGCGCGTGCGCGCGGGCGTCCGCGTCGGTCTCCGAAGGCGCGTCGCGCGCGCCCCACGCGTCGGCGAGCAGCTCCATCACCCACTGGTTGCAGTTCTGGTGGCGCGTGCTGAACGGGTAGGCGTTGGCGCTGTAGCTGGCGCCCAGCACGCCCAGCGCGTGATGCTTGTCGACGGCCGTCGCGCGCAGCGGCTCGGCGTGGCCGGGCGGCAGGAAGACCAGCGAGATGTAGCCGGTCTCGGGGTCGTCGGTGCCCAGCAGGAAACCGGTCAGGCCTTCGTCGTAGACGCGCGGCTTCTTGTCCTCGCAGGAGTAGTAGAGCTCGCGCACCGCCCACGGGCGGTTGTCGTTGTCCTTGAGCACGACGGCCGCGTGCGAGTAGCGCACGTCCAGGCGGTGCAGGTCGAGGCCGGAGCGGGCCACCAGCGCCACGTCCTGGCCGGAGTCGGCCAGTTCCTCGCGCACGACGACGGCAAAGCGCAGCATCACGTCGCGCTGGTCGACACCGGGCTCGCGCGGGCGGTCGCACACCTCGAAGGAGACCGCGTGCGCCGCCGCGGACAGCGCCAGCAGGCCCGCCGCCGCGAGGCCACGCGCCCAGCCGCGCGACAGGCGCATCAAAGGGTGACGGGCGCCATCTTCGTGTCGCGGACCACGTCGTCCGCGAGCGCCAGGAAGAACGCGGCACGCGGCTGCGTGGTCGCGAACTCGATGCCGTACGGGCGCTGCAGCGCGGTCACCGTGGCGCCGGTGGCCACGTGGCCCTGGGCGGCGGCCTGGCGCGGCAGCTTCAGGTAGATCTCCGCGCCGGTGTCCGCGCCGGCGACGACGCGCACCAGGTGCAGTTCCACGAGGCCGGGCTGTCCGTCGACCGCGGCCATGTCGATGACCTTGTAGTCGCCCTTGACCTGCTTGTTGTCCGGCGAGCTCGAGTGGCTGGAGCCCTTGAGGGAGTCGGACACGCTGCCGGACGATTCCGTCAGGCTGTCGGAGACCGACGACCCGACCGAACTGGCGGCCGAGCAGGTGAGAGGCGCGGCGCAGGCCAGCAGCGCGAGGGTGGCGAGGCTCTTCTTGAGGGGACGCATCGTGGCTCCAGGGCGGGTGGAAAGGATGAGGCATTTTGCGTCATCGGCGCCCGGCGGTGGCCTTCCATTACCTTGCGTAACGGAGGCGTTCACTTGCGCCGGGCGCGCGGATGGGCCGCGTCGTACACCTTGGCCAGGTGCTGGAAATCGAGCCGCGTGTACACCTGCGTGGTGGCGATGCTCGCGTGCCCCAGCAGCTCCTGCACGCCGCGCAGGTCGCCGCTGGACTGCAGCAGGTGCGAGGCGTAGCTGTGGCGCAGCATGTGCGGGTGCACGGGCGTGGCGACGCCGGCGCGGTCGCCCTGGGCTTTCAGGCGCGAGCGCAGCTGGTTGGGCGAGAGCCGGTTGCCGAGACGGCTGACGAACAGCGCGCCGCCGTCGGGCACGCCCGCGAGCGCCGGCCGATGCAGCAACCAGCCGTTCAGGGACTCGAGCGCGGGGCCGCCGACAGGCACCTCGCGACGCTTCGAGCCCTTGCCGAACACGTGGGCGGTGGCGGAATCGAGATCGATCCAGCCCGCGGACTCGGCGCCGGGTGCCAGGTCGAGTCCCAGCAGTTCGCCCAGCCGCAGCCCGCAGCCGTAGAGCAGTTCCGCGATCGCATGGTCGCGCGCCGCGAGGGCCTCGGACTCGACGGACGCGGCCTCGCCCTCGCCGCCGGCGGGCGTCTCGGCCATCGCCAGCGCCACGGCCTCGTCCACCGCCAGCGCCTTGGGCAGCGGCCGCGCCGCGCGCGGGGCGCGCACGCCGTCGACCGGGTTGTTGGCGAGGCCCGTCGAATCGGCCTGCAGGCTCCACCAGCGGTAGAAGCCGCGCCAGCCCGACAGGATCAGCGCGATCGAGCGCGCGCCCAGGCCGGCGCCGTGCAGCTGCGCCGCGAAGCGCTGGATGTGCGCGCCCTGCAGCGCCGAAAGGGGGCGCTGCGCCGCGTCGGCGAGCTTCACGAGCCGCGCCAGCGCGTCGCCGTAGGCCGTGAGCGTGTGCGCCGACACGCGGCGCTCCACGCGCAGGTGCTCGAGGTAGCGCTGGATGACCACCGTGTCGGGCATCGCAGCGAGTCCGTTATTGCTGGACCAGCAGCCGGGTCAGCGCCGCGCCGGCGATGTCGCCCACCTGCGCCAGGAACTCGATGCCCATGTCCGGCGTGTAGCGCGTGGGGTCGGGCGAGCCGAGCGCCAGCATGCCGAAGGCCGTGTGCTGGCGATCGGGGCGCAGCGGGATCAGCGCCAGCGATACCACCGAGTCGGCGTTCTCGAACCAGCTGGCCGCCTCGAAGCCCGAGTTGGCGCCGCAGTAGGGCGCGACCAGGCTGGTGGCGAAGATCTTCACGTCGTCGCTGACCTCGGCGGCGCACGGCAGGTGCGCGAGTTCCGGGGCCACGCCCCACACGCGCACGGCGGCCTGCGGGATCATGAACTGGTGCTGCAGGTCGTGCACGAGCACCGGCGCGAGGCGCTCGGGGTCGTGCGTGAGCATCACCGAGCGCGTCCAGCGGTGCAGCCGGTCGGAGATGGCCATGTTGTCCTGGCCGTAGCGGATCATCTCCATGATCTTGCGCTCGAGGTTCTTGATGCGCTCGCGCAGCATCTCCATCTGGCGCTCCTGCAGCGACACGGCGCGCGCGCCATGCGGGTTGGACAGCTGCACGCTGGCGAGCAGTTCGGCGTGGCGCTCGAAGAAGCCCGGCGTGTTCGCGAGGTAGCCCGCGATGTCGTCCTCGGTGATGCCCTCGGTACCGCTGTTGCTGTTCACAGTTCGATCTCTCCTTCGAAGACGGTGGTGGCCGGGCCGGTGAGGAACACGCTGTCGCCGGGGCCGCCGGCCCATTCGACGGTGAGCTTGCCGCCGTGCATGTCGACGTCGACCTGGTTGGCCAGCCAGCCCAGGCGGATGCCGGCCACGACCGCGGCGCAGGCGCCGGTGCCGCAGGCCAGCGTCTCGCCGGCGTCGCGTTCGTGCACGCGCAGGCGGATGTGCGTGCGCGAGAGCACCTGCATGAAGCCGGCGTTGACGCGGCGCGCGAAGCGGCGATGCAGCTCCACCAGCGGGCCGATCTCGGCGACGGGATGGTGTTCGACGTCGGCGACGCGCATGACCGCGTGCGGGTTGCCCATGGACAGCACCGCGGCGTCGACGCGGCGGTCGCCGCCCAGCCCCAGCGGCCAGGTCTCGAAGTCGCCCACGTGCGCGGGCACGAGGCCGTTCGAATCGAACGGCAGGTCGGCATGGTCGAAGCGCGGCGCGTTCATGTCGACGCGCACGCGGCCGTCGGCCTGGATGTGCAGCTCGAGCTCGTTGTTGACGGTCTGCACGCGGATGGTGTCGCGCCCGATCAGGCCGCGGTCGCGCACGTAGCGGGCGAAGCAGCGCGCGCCGTTGCCGCAGTGCTCCACCTCGTCGCCGGTGTTGTTGAAGATGCGGTAGGCGAAGTCCATGCCGGGCGCCGTGGGGCGCTCGACGATCAGGATCTGGTCGGCGCCGACGCCGAAGCGGCGGTCGCCGAGGCGGCGCATCTCCTCGGCGCCGAGCGCCAGCGGCTCGCGCGTGGCGTCCAGCACGACGAAATCGTTGCCGGCGCCTTGCATCTTGGTGAAGCGAACGCGGGTCGGGGTGGGCAGCATGGCCCGATTATCGCCGCGCGACGATGTCCCCGCGCCGGGTGTTGCACGCGGTCGTCACCGTCGGCACTCTGGTGGCGGAGGCACGATGTTGCGCACGTGGCGCTCCAGGATCTGCGGCAGCAGCTCGAGGATGCGCCGCTTGCCCGACAGCCCGGACGCCTCGGTGGCACGACGCAGGACGTCCAGCGTCAGGTCGTCGATGGCGCGCATGGCCACCGGGGCGTAGCTCAGGTGCCACGGCTCGGGGAACATGCCGCCCTGGTAGCGCGCGTAGGGCCGGAAGAAGCCGTGCTCGTGGATGTGGGCGTCGAGCCAGCGGTGCAGCGGCGCGAACAGGCCGCCCTCGGCCACTTCGTCGGGCAGCAGGCGCGGCTTGTACCCGGGCGGCAGCACGGCGCCGTCGACGACGTCGATCTCGGTGCCCCACTGGTGCCGGCTGGCGCCGGGCAGCGCGGACCAATCGAGGATGTGGGCGATGACGTCGTCCTCGGTCCAGCCGGTGCGGTCCCGCACGTTGCCGTCCATGTCGTAGAGCGGCGCGCGGCCGCTGAACTTCATCTCCCAGATGCGCGACTGGGCCGCGTAGCCGCGAAACGAGCTGTAGGGGCGCAGCTCGATGCCGTCGCGCGCCGCCGCCGCGCGCAGCCGCAGGAAGGCCGCGGCCACGTCGGGATGGGCCGCGAAGCGCGGTGCGTCGTGCTGGACGACATGCGTGCGCACGCGGCCGGTGACCTGCAGTTCATCGAACATGGTCCGCAGGTTACCGGAGACCCGCGTAGCCAGCCGGGTCGTCAGCGCATCAGGCGCCGTTCTCGATGATGTGGATCGCGCGTTCGGTGGCCTGGATGGCCAGGTCGATGTGGCCGATCACGCGGTTGCGCAGGTCCACGGCCTGGCCGTTGGTCTCGCCCTGCGCGACGTCGTTGCGCGCTTTGTGCAGCAGCTCGTCGGCGTGGTGCAGGCGGCCGCGGAAGTCAAGGCGGGCGTCTTCCGGCGGGTGCTGGTAGATGTTCTTGCCGTCTTCCATGGCGGCGACCTTGGCGTCGTTGATGGCGCGGTCGATCTCGACGATGGCCACGTCTTCCTGCGCGCTGACGGCGGCGTCGCCCGGGCGGTGTTCCAGGTTCCAGCGGGCGTCGCGCAGGTCGGTGAGCGCGTGCAGGTAGGCCGGGTGGTGTTGCGCCGGCGGCGGGGGCGGCGGGGCGACGACGCAGCCGGCCGTGGCGAGGACGATGGGGGCGGCGACGAGCGCGAGGAGGCGCGGGGTGAACTTCATGGAGACTCCGTTGGGGTGTGTACTGCCTGACAACGGGTTTGTAGCCCCTCAAGCTGACCGCGAACTCAACGAGGCGCCCTGAGGAAACCCGGTCAACCGTTCGCGGCGCGCCGATGCAGCAGGCCCCAGACCATGCGGAACAGCGCGTCCTCGAAGCGGGGATCGTCCAGCATGGCGCTCTCTTCGACCGCGGCCGAGCGCACGGCGCCGATCACGGCCCGGGTGAGCATGTAGAGGGTCGGCGCGTCGGGCACGGGCAGCTCGGGATCGTCCAGGCGCTCGAGCGCGGAACGGATCCGCTCGGCGCCGTCGTCCATCGCCGCGACGATGGCGGCGGGCGCGTCGAGCTGCCAGCCCAGGCGGGCGAGCAGGCGCTGCGCCTTCTGGCCGCGGCCGAAGGCGTCGACGATGGTGCGCAGGTAGGTGCGCAGCGCGTGCTCGGCGCCGTACTCGCCGGCCACGCAGCGGTCCAGCATCGCGTCGAGCTCGCGCATCACGCGCTCGCGCTGGCGCCGCACCAGCGCGACGACGATCGCCTCCTTGCTGGGAAAGTACTGGTACAGCGTGCCGATGGAAAAGCCGGCGCGCTCGGCGATTCGGTTGGTGGTGAAGCCGGCCTCGCCCTCGCTGGCCAGGATCCGGGTGGCGGCCTCGAACAGCGTGTCCACGGTGCGCAGCGCGCGCGTCTGCGACGGTGTCTTGCGCAGCGGGTTCTCGACGGAGTCGCGGGGAGGGGCCATGCGCGCACTCTACCGGCTTCGCAGGCCGCGCATCGGAACTGAGCCCGTGGCCGCAGGCCCGGCGTCCCGCCCCTGGAAACGCAAAAGCGAGTAGACCCGCCGGGCCCCGCCGCTTACCCTGCCCGGCAGAGACATCACACGGCCCGAACAATGAACGCACCGCACGAACTCCCCGACGTCCCCGAGGCCGTCCGCCGCCTGCCGATCCGCCGGCTGCGCATCGACCTGTCGACAGGCTTTCCCAGGCTGTGGAACGGCGGCGAGGCCTTCCGCACGCACTACCTGAACGCGCTGTCGATGAGCTTCCCGATCGGCGAGCAGTTCTTCATCGACTCGGTGAGGAAGGGCGTCGCGATGCTGCCGCCCGAGCAGCAGGCCGCCTGGGCCGACGAGATCCGCGGCTTCGTCGGGCAGGAGGCCACGCACCGCTTCCTGCACGGCCAGTTCAACGCCGAGCTCGAGCGCCAGGGCCTGAAGAACCACTGGCAGGGCTGGGCCGCGTGGCGCATCAAGCGAGGCGAGCGGATGCATCCCGTCAACCACGTGGCGGTCACGGCGGCGTACGAGCACTTCACCGCGGTGATGGCCACCAGCCTGCTGCGCAATCCGCACATGCTGGCGGGCGCGACGCCCGATCTCGCGTTGATGTGGCGCTGGCACGCGGTGGAGGAAAGCGAGCACAAGACCGTGGCGTTCGACCTCTACCGCGCGATGGGCGGCAGCGAGCGCCGGCGCCGGCTGTGGTTCGCCTACATCTCGGTGCAGTTCCTGTTCGAGTCCAGCCTGCAGACCTTCATCAACCTGTGGCGCGCCGGACTGTGGTGGCAGCCGCGCACCTGGTGGCAGGCGGCGCGTACCCTGTTCGGGCCGCGCGGCGTGTGGGCCACCAGCTTCCTCCCGCTGCTCCGGTACCTGCGCCGCGGCTTCCATCCGAACGACCTGGGCGATGCCGACGAGATGGCGGAGTGGCTGCGCACGCAGCGCGACGCGTACTCGATCGTGGCGGGTTAGTGCACGGTTGCGCTCATTGAGTGCCCGGCCCGAGGCGGACCGAGCGCACGAGCTCGGCCTGCGAGTGCTCCAGGTCCAGCTGGGGCGACAGCATGATCTCGGGATACGCGTCGCAGCGCGCCTGGAACGAGCGCGTGCCGCGGGCCTGGAAATCCTGGCGCAGTCCGGCGCGATTCGCGTCGACCCGCGCCTTGAGCTGGTCCACGGTGAGTCCCTCCTTGCGGGCCTGCTGGGACGCCTGGCCCCAATACTTGTCGATGACCAGGAACTGGCCCTCGATCTCGTCGACGAACGAGCCGTGGTCCACCAGCCAGACCTCGTAGGCGTGGCGATTGGCCTCGGCGGTGGCGGGGAAGGTCTCGCTGCAGATCTCCTCGATCCACTTGACGCTGCGCACGCGCACGATGAGCTCGGCGAAGTCGTGGAAGTAGTCGCCGGTGGCCTGCGTGCTCGCGCGCGCGGTCGCGAACGCGCTGGGCGGCGGCTTGGGCAGCGAGAAGACGGTGGGCGCGCTGGCGGCTGCGGAGGCCGCGGGTGCCGCGATCGCGGGCGCGCCGCCCACGGGCGTGCCCCATTCGGCCGAGGAGGCCGCCCGCTGGGCCCCCGACGAGGCGGCGAGGGCGAGCAATGCCAGCGGCAGGAAGCGTTTCATCATTTCGTGTAGTCGACCGTCTTGCAGGCGGCGTGGATGTCGCGGTCGCGCTGGGCGGCCGTGGCCTTCTCATGGGTGGGCACCATCACGTTGCCGCCTTCGAGGCAGCGCGCGCGGATCACATGGGGGCCGCGCTTGACGATCTTGTAGCCGCCGGTGCGCGGCGCGGAGGCGCCGCCCGCCGTGGCGGTGACGGCCGCGGCGTCGTGCGCCGCGGTGGCGAGCAGGACGGAGGCGCAGAGCGAGGCGAGGGCGGACAGGCGTTGGCGGGTCATGGGGTCTCCCGTGTCGGATGGAAAAGGCAACTGCGGAGTTCCCTTCGCGGCAATCAACGCGCCGCCTTCGCTCGGGCAATGGGCGATTCTTCCACAGCGCGGACCGCTCAGGCAGAATCAGCCGGCAATGGATCCGCCGCCGGCGCCGGGAGCCTCCTGGCGCCGGCGTGCCAACGACAAGGCTCTTGCATGAAGACCCCGCTGATGCTTGCCCTGGCGATGGCCTCGATCGTGGCCGTCGCCGCGCCGCCCGCCGCCGACGCGCCCTCCCGGCCCCTGCGCGCCGACCACCCGTTCCTGGGCGCCTGGCAGATCACGCGCCGCGACGACGATTGCGCGGAGGTCTACCGCGTCGACCGCAGCGGCCGCACGCTGATCACCAGCGCCGACGAGGTGGCGCAGTCCACGTTCACGATGTCCGACCAGCCCAGCGCCAAGGGCTACTACAAGTGGGTGGACACGCTGGTCAAGGACAACGGCAAGAAGGACTGCTGGGGCCAGATCACCAAGCCCGGCAAGACCACTACCCGCTACGTGCTGATGAATCCGGCGCAGGACCGGTTCATCGTGTGCGCGGCCGAGGACGGCAAGCAGTGCTTCGGGCCGTTCGTGAAGCTCGAGGGCGGGGACATCTGACGATGGCCTGGGACGATCCATCGCCGCGCACGCGCTCCTCGTTCGCATCGGCTCGGCCGCCGGCAGTGCCTGCGCTGCAGCCCGGCTACGGGGATGCGCCGGTCTCGTTCGGCCGCTTGATGTTTCGCGTGGTATTGGCCGGCGCCTTAGGCGTGCTCGCCATGCTGGGCACGAAGGCCGCGCTGGCTGGCTGGCATGGCCCAGGGGGACATGCCTCCGGGCTCGCCCTCGTCCTGGCGGTCGCGGTGGGCTTCGTCGTCGCCACCCTGGCCTGGAAATACGTGATGAACCGGCCGACGCGCCACGGCCTGAGCGCGCGCGTGCGCGACGGCAGCTGGGGTGGCGGGCCGGACGGCCTGCTCGATACATTCGTCGCTGTGGATGTCGTGACCGATCTCGTCGAAGTGGCCATCGACGTCGCGGCCGATCTCTGAGGCTAGTAGAGGCTGGGCTCGCCCGGCGGCCGCGTCTTGAAGCGCTTGTGCACCCAGTAGTACTGCGACGGGTTGCGCCGCACCTCCGACGCGATCCATTCGTTCATGCGCGCCGCGTCGGCCACCGGGTCGTCGCTGGGAAAGTCGGTCCACGGATCGAGGAAGCGCACGCGGTAGCCCTGGCCGCCGGGCAGCATCTCGGCCACCACCGGCTGCACCTTCATGTTCAACGACTTCGCCATCTTCGACGGCGCCAGCAGCGTGGCCGCGGGCACGCCCATGAAGGGCACGAACACGGCTTCCTGCGGGCCGAAGTCCATGTCGGGCAGGTTGAAGAACGCGAAGCCGCGCCGGATGGCGCGGATCAGCGGCAGCGCCTTTTCGTGGCGCGAGAAGACGTCCCCCTGGTCGAAGCGCAGGCGGCCGGCGCGGATCGCCTTGTCGAACACGGCAATGCTCTGCTTCTGGTAGATCGAGCCCACCTTGCGGCCCTGGAACAACTGCGTCGACGCACCCGCCACGTCCAGCGCCACGAAGTGCGGCACCAGCCACATCACCGCGCCCGGCTCGCGGTCCGCGAAGCCGACGTCCCCTTCCACGTGGATGAGACGGCGCAGCCGCTCGGGCGACGCGTACCAGAGCAGGCCGCGCTCGAGGAAGCTGCGGGCGATCCACTGGAAGTTCTCGTAGGCGATCGCGCGGCGTTCGGCTTCGCTCTTGTCGGGCATCGTCAGCTCGAGGTTGCGCAGCGCGATGCGCCGGCGCGAGCCGGCCGCGATCCACAGCAGCTTGCCCAGGCCGCGGCCCGCCGCGGCCTGCACGGCCAGCGGCAGCCAGCTGAGCAGCCACAGCAGGCCCAGCACCCCGCGTGCGACGGTATTCATTCGGTTCCTTCGGCGCGGGGCGCGGGGTCGGCCGTCTCGGCGGAGCGAGGCGACTTGTAGCGGTTGTACCCCCAGAGGTATTGGCCGGGATCGCTCAGGATGGCCTGCTCCATCGTCTCGTTGATGATCGTGGCCGCCTCCAGCTGGGCGGCGGCGTCGCTGCCCGCGGGCAGCGGCCGCACGAGCTCGCTGACGTGGATCACGTAGCCCGCGCCGCGCGGCAGCCGTTCGCCGCGCAGCACGATGAGGCGCGCGCCGGTCTGCTGGGCCAGGCGCGCGGCCAGGGTCATCGTGTAGGCGGGTTGCCCGAAGAAGGGCGCCCAGACCCCCTGGCCGTCGGGCGGGACCTGGTCGGGCAGCAGGCCGACGGTCTCGCGGCGCTTGAGCGCGCGCAGCATCTGGCGCACACCGGCCAGGTTGGCGGGCGCCGTGGGCATCGCCGGACGCTGGCGCGCCTGCTCCTGGAACTCGCGCAGCGCCCGCTGGCGCGCCGGCCGGTACAGCACGGTGATCGGCTTGGCCTGGCCGTGGCGGGCGGCGTAGGCGCGGCCCGCGATCTCGAAGCTGCCCATGTGCGGCGTCAGCAGCAGCAGCGGCTCGCGTGCGGCCACGATGGCGTCCAGCGCCTCGGGGTTGCGCCAGGTGACCCGGCGCGCGAGGTCGGCGTCGTCCGCGCGCAGCCACAGCCACGGGGTCTCGGCCACCATCCGGCCTGCCGCGGCGATGGAGAGCCGCCGTGCGGCCGCCGGCACGCCGGCCAGCTCGGCGTTCGTACGGACGCGGCGGCGGTAGGTGGGCGAGCACAGCCAGACCAGCCAGCCCAGGAGGCCGCCGATGGCGTGCAGCCGGCGCAGCGGCCAGCCCGAGATCCAGCGAACGAGGAACATCAAGTTGTTCTGGTGACGGTGAGCGCCGGGGCGGCGCGGCTCCGGCAGGTGGTCGGCGATTATCGGCCAGCGAGGCCGGCGTCTGTCGCGCGCGGCCGACGCGGCACCCGGCCAGGTGTCAGGGTTATCGCCCGGTCGCGCTAAAGTGCGCGGATGCATCCGACCACCTTCGCCCTCCGCCCGCGGCTGACCGCGGCCCTGACGCTCGCCGCCATGGCGCTCGCGACCGCCGCCCCGGCCCGCGCCGAGACCGGCGCCGGCAGCGCGCTGAAGAACACCGCCATCGCCGGCACCATCGCCACGTGGACGGTGGCGGCGCTCAGGGGCGCGCCGTTCTTCGGCTGCCTGGCGCACGGCCAGCCCGGCAACGACGCCTGGGGCGGCCGCGTCGCCGCGGGCAAGGACGCCGAGCTGTCCTACGAATCGATCGGCGCCGAGCGCCACGAGTGCCAGCTCACCAGCGTGTCGGGCTTCGCGCTCGACATGTCGCCGGTGATCTCGGCCAGCGCGTGGCAGGCCAAGTCCGACAGCGCTTTCTCGCACAGCGCCTGGGACATCGCCTTCGTGCCGATGATGCACTGGCGCTACCCGGTGGGCGGCGGCGCGCGCCTGGACCTCGAGTTCGGCATCGGCCCGAGCTATCTCAGCGAGTCCGACATCGGCAACCGCCTGAAGGGCAGCAACTTCCAGTTCTCCGACCACTTCGGCGTGGGCGTCAGCAGCGCCGACGGCCACTGGCGCGCGGGGTTCGCGTTCCGCCACATCAGCAACCTGTCGATCCGCACGCCCAACAACGCGGTCGATTTCAAGGGCATCGCGCTCGAGTGGACGCCCTGAGAAGGCCTGGGCCTCCATGAAGACGGCGACCCGCGGGTCGCCGTCTTCATTTCGCCTCCAGCGCCTCGCGCCGCCGCCGCCGTCGCAGCGCCACAAGCCGCAGCCACGCCTCGCGGATCAGCCAGCCGCTGGCCCAGACCGCGAGACCCGCGAACAAGGTGTCGCTGAGGAAGTGGCCGCCCTCGGCGATGCGCGCCAGGCTCACGACGGCGCCCCAGGCCAGGCCGATCCACAGCCAGCGCCGGCGCGTGGCCACGCTGCCCATCAGGCCCACGGCCATCAGGATGTAGCCCGAGGTGGCGTGGCCGCTCACGAACGAGCAGTTGTGCGCGCACTGGTCGGTGGGCGTCAGTGCCGGCGAGAAGTGCCGGCTGCCGCCGAACTGGGTCACCTGCACGGGGCGGGCGCGGCCCCAGTACTCCTTCAGTCCGGCGTTGACCACCAGGCCCGAGCCCAGGATGCTCACCCAGGCGAGCGCGACCAGGCGGCGCGACCAGCGGACACCGATCGGGTGCGGGCGCCATCGCGAGACGACGATGACCGCCACGCCCGCCAGCGCATAGAGCTTCCCCGACCACGGGATGCCGTGGTACAGGAAGCGCACGAAGGCGTAGTGGTCGCCGATGAACTCGCCGTTGGCGTCGTGGAACTGGCCGCTGGCCCACAGGTCGAGTTGCGGCCAGGCGGTGAAGATCCACGCGAGCGCGAGCGCCAGCGCGAGGCCGATCCAGCCGGCCTTGTGGCGCGCGCGCCATCCGCGCCGCGGCGCGCGTTCGGGCGCGGCGGCGGTCACGGCTTGCGCGCGGGCCCGGCGGCCGGCGCGGGAGCCACCGGTGCCGGGGCGGGCACGGGCGCCGCAAGCTTGGACGCAGCGGCCGCGGCGGCGGCGCTGGCGGCCTCGGCCGCCTCGGCGGCGACCCTGGCCGCGGCGATGGCCAGCGCCTGGGCCGAGGCGGCCTCGCTGGCCGCCTGCGCCGCGTTCTGCTCGGCGCCGATGCGCGACAGGGGCTCGGAGGCCGCGGGCGCCGGGCGCACGAGCGCGTAGCCGCGCACCTGCTGCACCACTTCCAGCCGGGCGAGTTCCTCGGGCTTGACGCGGTCGATGCGCGTCAGCGCCCAGTCGCCGTTGACCGGATCGGTGCGCTCGGCGGTGCGGTTCAGGTAGAACGCGATGCTGGGCTGGTGCAGGCGCCACTGCACGACGCGCTGGCGGTCGAGCAGCGTCATCTGCGCGATGGGCACCGTGCGCGCGAGCGTGCGGATCGGATCCTGCACCGTCTGGCCCCACCACGGCAGCACCGCCAGCACCATCCATCCGGCGGCGAGCAGCGCCGCGAACACCGCGCCGTCGGCCTCGGTGATGTAGTTGCGCACGTTGGGCACCCAGATCGTGAGCGCGAACACGAGCAGGCCGACGGGCACGCTCAGCCACACCCACGGCGCCACCGGCGCGGTCGACAGCAGCGTGTGGTACAGCGGGTCGCTGGTGCTGCCCGCGGCATAGCCGGCGATCCACGGGCTCGCCGCGCCGAGGGCCACCACCAAGAGGATGGTGGCGCACAGCCCGATCCGCACGGGCCACCTGGCCACGACGAGTTCCTGCGCGGCCAGCAGCATCAGCGGCGTGAAGCCGTACAGCACGTAGTGCGGCAGCTTGGTGCCCGACAGCGAGAAGAACACGAGCACGAAACCCAGCCACACCAGCATGAAGCGGCCCAGCGGTTCGCGCCAGCGCGAGCGCAGGTGCATCGCGATGGGCACCAGCAACGGCGTCCACGGCATCATCGCCACCGGCAGGACCTCGAGGTAGTAGAACAGGCTGCCGGCGTGGCCTTCCAGCGAGCCGGTGAAGCGCTGGAGGTTGTGGTGCAGCAGGAAGCCGTCGACGAACGCCATGCCGTGGCGCGCGACGGCGTAGATGTACCAGGGCAGCGAGATGCACAGCATCAGCGCCCAGGCCACCGGATCGCCGACCAGGCGCGTCATGCGCGAGCGGTCGCGGTTGGTCGCCAGCCACAGGCCGGCCGCGGCCGCGGGGATCAGCAGCGCCACCGGGCCCTTGGCCAGCAGGCCCAGCCCGATCCACGCGAACGCGCGCCGGCGCGGCCAGTCGCGGCCGTTCTCCAGGTGGCGCCACAGGTCGAGCGCGGACAGCGTCAGCAGCAGGTTGAGCAGAGAATCGGCCGTCGCGGCGCGGCCGATCAGCATGGGCCCCAGGCTGGTGGCGAGGATGCCGGCCGCGGCAATGGCGACCTGCGGCCCGAAGCGCCGCCACGCGAAGTGCCCGATGGCCAGGCACCACAGGAACGCGCAGAGCGCCGACGGCAGCCGCACGGCGAACTCGTTGATGCCGAACGTCTTCAGGCTGATCGCCTGGAACCAGTAGATGAGGATGGGCTTGTCGAAGCGGTCGACGCCGTTGAGCGTGGTGCTGCCCCAGTCGTGGCCGATGGTGAGCTCGCGCGTGGCCTCGGCGAACGCGCCCTCGTCGACGTCGAACAGCGGCGCGGCGCCCAGGCGCGCTATCCACAGCGCCAGCAGCACCGTCATCAGGATGCCCAGCAGGCGCATCGACGGCGCCGAACCGTAGGCGCGGCGCATGGGCGCGGCCACGGCGATGACCGTGTCGGCCTCGGGCGACGCCGGGCTCGGCCCGCCCGGCATCATCACCGTGTCGTCGTCATCGGAGGCGAAGGCGCGCGCGTAGTCGTCCTCGTCGTCGGGGCTCAGCGCCGTCAACGGGATGGGCCGCGAGGCGCGGTGCTCGGCGGCCGAGGGCGGCGGTGTGCGCACCGGCGCCGGCGCGATGCGCTCGAACGACGGCGCCCGCGCGGGCGGCTGCGGTGGCAACGGCAGTTGCGGCGGGGGAGGCGGCGGACGCGGCGCGGGCGGCTTCGGGATGGGCTGTGCCTTGCCGGCCTGGGCATCGCTGGCCGTCCACATCTGCGGCTGCGACGGCCGCGCGTCTTCCTCCGGCCGGGCCGGCTTGCCCACGGTCTCCATCAGCTCGGAGATGGAGCGCGGCTTGGCGGGCGGGGGCGGCTGCACGGGCGGCCGGGGCGACGGCGGCGGCGCCGCGATCGGCGACTTGCGCAGCGGCTCCAGCGGCTCATCGGGAGGAAGCGGCGGCACCCACGCCGGACGGTCGTCGCCGACGACGACGCCGGGCACGTCGACCGGGACCGGCGGCCTGGCCGGGCCCGCCGACGGACGCGGCGGGGGAGGCGGCAGCGGGGCCGCCGCGACGTTGAACGTGAGGTTCGGCGCCGTCTCCGGCGGGCGCTCCTCGCCTCCGAACAGGTCGTCATAGGGCATCAGCGCCGGCGGAGCCTCGGCCGCCGGAGCGGGCGCGGGCGGCTTGGGCGCCGGACCCGGCGGAGCAGACGAGGGCGGAGGCGGGGGCAGGGCCGACATCGACGGTTTCGGTGAGGTTGTGTGGGGTCGCGACTTCAGGGAAACGCTAACGGTTCAGGTGCCATGCGGCGTCGTCCGACGGGACGGTGCCCTGCCCATGATGGTAGGGCTGCGCGTGGCGACCGTCATAGTAGATGCGGATGAGCAACTCGGCGAGCACGCCGGCGAGCAATAGTTGCAATCCGGCGATGATCAGGAAGAAACCGAGCGTCAGCAGCGGCCTGCCGCCGATGGATTGGCCGAGGACGAACTTCAGCACGGCCATCCAGGCCAGGATGACGCCGCCGAGGCTGCCGGTGAACAGGCCGATGCCGCCGAAGAAGTGCCCGGGCCGCGTGCCGTAGTTCAGGAAGAAGTGCATCGCCAGCAGGTCGGTGATCACCCGGAACGTGCGCGACAGGCCGTACTTGGACGTGCCGGCGACGCGGGCGCGGTGGTTCACCGGCACCTCGTCCATGCGCGCCGGCGACGTCACCGTGGCCAGCCAGGCGGGGATGAAGCGGTGCATCTCGCCGTACAGCCGCACCTCGCGCAGCACCGAGCCGCGGAAGGCCTTCAGGCTGCAGCCCAGGTCGTTGAACTGCAGGCCGGTGGACTTGCGGATGAGGGCGTTGGCGATCCTCGACGGGAACTTGCGCAGCCAGAAGCCGTCCTGGCGATCCTTGCGCCAGCCCGCCACGAAGTCGAGGTCGCCCTGCAGCAGGCGGGCCACCAGCTTGGGGATGTCCCTGGGGTCGTTCTGCAGGTCGCCGTCCATCGTGACGATGACGTCGCCGCGCGACGCGTCGATGCCGGCCTGCATGGCGGCCGTCTGGCGGAAGTTGCGCCACAGGCGGATCACGCGGATGTGCGGGCCGATGGAGGCGCCGTGCTTCTCCAGCGCCTGGCCGGTGCCGTCGCGGCTGCCGTCGTCCACCACCAGCAGCTCCCACGGGAACGGGTAGGCGGCCAGCGCGGCCTGCACCTCGTCGATCAGCGGGGCGGCGTTCTCGATCTCGTTGTACATCGGCACCACCAGCGACAGGCGGTGGAAGGGCACGCCGTCGACGTCCAGCGCGCCGCGGGTGCCGAACGCGTTGGCCGGGCCGTCGGGGTGCGCGCCGCCCACGTCGGGCGCCGCGGCGGGCGTCGAGGGCAGGTAGTGCTCTCCGGTGGAAGAGGCGGTCATGTCTTGCTTTCTGGCGCCCGCACCGGGCGCACGATCAGGGAAAAGGCGAGGGCGGTGGCCAGCGCCACCACCAGCATCAGGGCATGCACGGCCAGGGCGGCGCCGAAGACCAGGCGGCCCGATGGCGCATTGTCGGTGTTTGCGGCGGAGGCCGTCGCGGCGGGCGCCTGGGCCCGGCGCGCCTGCGTGCCGAGCGCGACGCCCGCCTCGTAGGTGCCCACGCCCGCCGGTGCCTGCAGGGGCAGCACGCCGGCCAGCTCGCCGCCGAGCGCGCCGCAGAAAGCGGCGCCCAGCGGTAGGTTGGCCAGCGAGGCGAGCAGCACCCCCACGATGCCCAGCTTGAGCACCCAGTTGGCGATGGCGAAGCCCCAGGCGGCCGCGCCGCCGCGGGCCGCGCGGAAGGCCGCGGCCACCTTGGCCACAAGGTGCCAGGCCTTGCGCGCGCGCGGCGCGGACGCATGCGCGCGCGCCCGGGCCCAGCGCGCGTGCAGGTGCACGCGGCGCACGAGGGCCGGCAGCAGCGTGGCCGCCGCGACGATGGCCGCCACCGCGAACCCGATGCGCCACGGCAGCGGCGCCGGCACCAGGATGGCGATGCCCAGCACGCCCAGCACCATCATGTCCTGCAGGCGCAGCCACAGCAGGCTGGCCGTGGCGTCGCCCAGGCCCACGCCCCAGCGCCGGTGCAGCAGGAACGAGTAGCTCGCCTCGCCCGAGCGCATCGGCAGGATGTTGATGGCCGCGTTGTGCAGCAGCGTGACCTGCAGGCACTCGCGGTAGCCCAGGCCCAGCGTGCGCAGCTTCCACAGCCACTCGGCGCGCAGGCGGCCGGCGCGCAGCGCGTAGGTGGCGCTCATGCCGAGCGTGGCGCCCACCCAGCCCGGCCACGGCACGGTGGCCACGCGCTCGGCCAGCAGCCGCCACGGCGTGAACGCCACCAGCACGGCCAGCAGCGCGACGCCGGCGGCGATGCTGGCCGCGGCGATCCAGCGGGTGCGGGTCATCGCGTCAACGCGGCGTTCGCCGGCTGGCGCGCCACCAGCGGACGGCGCCCGCGAGCGCCACCAGCACCAGCAGGGTTTGCAGCGGCGCCGCCAGCGGGTAGCCGGTCAGCAGGTTGCGCGCCCATTTCCTGTCGACGAGACCGCTGGCGTCCAGCAGGGCGGGCGTGGCAGCGATGCAGGCCGCGGACAGCAGCAGGCCCGCCGCCATCAGGCGCTGGCCGAGCGGGCGCGACAGCAGCCGGGTCATCGCGCCCACCGGCCAGGCGTGCGGGGCCAGCCCGCCGAAGACCAGGCCCAGGCCGCCGCCCACCAGCGCGTCGGCGGGCCAGTGCGCGCCCACGGCCAGCCGCGACAGCGCGATGCCGAACGCCAGCAGCGTGAGCAGCGCGATGCCGAGGTTGGACGTGAGCCAGCCGTCGACCGCGCTGCGCTCCGTGAAGCGGCGCCGCTCGGCCACCAGCACGGCGAGCATCGCGAACGCCATCGCGCTGTGGCCGGAGGGCATGGAGCCGGCGCTCAGCGGCATGCCGACCACGTTCAGGTTCTCCGCGCCGAGCGCCAGGTAGGGGCGCGGCGAGGGCAGGTGGTGCTTGACCCAGCTCGCGGTCAGGCCGCCCAGCACGATGCCCCACAGCAGTTGCGCGACGCGCTCGGGCACGTCCGCGGCGCAGGCGGTGAGGTAGATCCAGGCCGACAGCGCAAGGCCTGCGACGCTCAGCGCCGACCAGGTGGCCGGCGCGACCGGGCCGAAGGCGTTGACCGCGTGGAACCACGATTCGTTGAGCGCGGCGTCCGCGTGCAGCGCGAGGCCCGCGGCGACGGCGAGCACGCCCGCGCCGAGCACCCGGAAATCCCAGGTCACCGCCTGCGGGGAAGGGGGCGACGGCGGGGTGCGAGAGGCGGCGGACATGGGCGGCGATTGTATAGACGGCCGCCCCGCGCCCTGGCTCGGCGCGTGAGCCAGCCCGGCGGCAGAATGCCCGACATCATGAGCCGCTCCAAGCCCATCACCCTCGACGTCCTGCGCCGCTACGCCGTGGCGCGCTCGATGTTCCCGCCCACCACGCTGCAGAAGGCCATCGATCGCCTCGGCTTCGTGCAGGCCGATCCGATCCGCGCGCCGGCGCGCGCCCAGGACCTCACGCTGCGCCACCGCGTCAAGGGCTACGTGGCGGGCGACCTGGAGCGCCGCTATCCGCGCCTGGACGTGGAGGAGGACTGCCTCGTCAACTACGGCTTCGTTCCGCGCAGCCTGCTGCCGCTGCTGCATCCGCGCGTCGCGCGGCGTCCGTGGGACGCGGCCACCGAGCGCCGCGCCGCCGAGGTGCTGGCCTTCGTCCGCGCGCGCGGCCCCACGCATCCGCGCGACGTGCAGGAGGTGTTCGACCACGGCCGCGTGCAGAGCTGGGGCAACACCAACACGCTCAACGCCAGCACGGCGCTGCTGGACGGGATGCACTACCGCGGCCTGCTGCGCGTGGTGCGGCGCGAGACCGGCACGCGCGTCTACGAAGCGATCGATCATTCGCCCGCCGATGACGCCCCCGCGGCCCGCCACGAGCGCTCGCGCCAGCTCCTGATGCGCATCGTGGAGAAGTACGCGCCGCTGCCCTCGGCGTCGCTGGGCTACCTGTCGCAGCTGATGCAGTACGGCGCGCCGCACCTGCGCGGCGAGACCCGCGCGCTGCTGGCCGAGCTGCGCGCCAGCCTGCCGCAGGCGAAGATAGCCGGCGTCACCTGGCTGTGGACGCCCGGCGAGGACCCGGCATCGGGCAAGTGGCGCGTCGACCCGGAACGCGCGCGCCTGCTGGCGCCGTTCGACCCGGTGGCGTGGGACCGGCGCCGCTTCGAGCTGCTGTGGGGCTGGGCCTACCGGTTCGAGGCCTACACGCCGGCGGCCAGGCGCACGATGGGGCACTACGCGCTGCCCCTGCTGTACGGCGATCGCGCGGTGGGCTGGGCCAACGCCACCCTGGTGGACAAGTCGCGCCTCGAGGCCCACGTGGGCTTCGCCGACAAGGCCTGGGCACGCGACGACGGCCTGGCGCGGGCGATCGCGGTCGAGCTGGGCGACATGGCCGAGTTCCTGCAACTCGACCGCGACGCCGCCGTCCGCCTCAAGCGGGCGCGAAAGTAGTGCGGAAGTTGGCGCGCGAGCCGGTTGCGCGCCCGCCGCATGTCGCCTTCGGTAACAGAAAGAACGTCAAATAGGCGTGCCGGCTCCTGTCGGTGCCGCGTCCGCCGCGGCCAAGGGGCAGCAGGCCAGGAAACAACATTGCGAGGGTTGCATGGAAGGGTCCGAAATCACCTGCTCAGCAAAGCGCAACACGGCGCGCGATCCCGCGCGCATCGTCGTCGCGATTCCGAATGACGTCCCGCCGTCGAGTTCGATGGCGCCGTCCATGGGCTTCGGCGCCGCGTTGGAGCTCGCCGCGCTGGAAGCCGAACTGGCCTACCGCGGGCCCGAGCGCCGCAACGGCCCCGGCGCCGGCCTGGCCAAGCTGCTCGCGGCCGTGCTCGACGAGGTCGACTACGGCCTCGTGCTGATGGCCGCCGACGGCCACGTGGTGCATGCCAACCACGCGGCGCGCGTCGAGCTCGCCCACGCGAAGTCCCTGCAACTGGTCGGACGCCGCCTGGTCGGCCGTTCGGCCACCGACCAGCGCGCGCTCGACGAGGCGCTGGCGGGCGCCCGCGACGGCGGCAAGCGCCGCATGCTGGCGTTCGCGCCGGCCAACGCGCTGTCGGAAGGCAAGTCGTGCGACCTGTCCATCGTGCCGCTGCCGGCCGCGCTGTCGTCCAACCACGCGGGCCACGCCGTGCTGATCGCGCTGCCGCGCAGCCGCATCGCCGAGACGCTGTCGGTGGACGCCTATGCGCGCGAGCTGGGCTTGTCGCGCCGCGAGCAGCAGGTGCTGTCCGCGCTGTGCGAAGGCCTGCGCGTCAAGGAGATCGCCGCCAAGCTGGAGATCGGCGACGAGACCGTGCGCAGCCACGTCAAGCGCCTCAAGGCCAAGACCGGATGCGCGGGCATCGTCGACATCGTCAACCAGGTGTCGCGCCTGCCGCCCATGGTGGGCGCCCTGCGCCAGGCGACGCTCGACCTCCCGCTGGACGACGAACGGGCTTGAGCTCGGCCGGACGCGGTCGATATAATCGCGTCTGATTCCGAGGAGCGTTGCGAGGCCCGGCCGTCACCACGGCCGCGAGACCCCAGGCTCGGAACCCCATCTTGGCAACCGCGCTCACCCGCTTCGCAGCATGCGAGGGGCCGGGTGAGGGTGCACGAGCCGCCTCCCTTCCGGCCTTCATGGCTGCGACCGCGGGTCATCTACGGAGAACCCGAATGAACACAGCACTGACTCCCCTTCCCTCCGACGCCTACGCCGTCGCCGACCTGGGCCTGGCCGCCTGGGGCCGCAAGGAAATCGCCATCGCCGAGAGCGAGATGCCCGCGCTGATGGCGATGCGTGCCGAGTACGGCAGCTCGCTCAAGGGCGCGCGCGTGACCGGCAGCCTGCACATGACCATCCAGACCGCCGTGCTGGTGGAGACGCTGCAGGCCCTCGGCGCCGAGGTGCGCTGGGCCTCGTGCAACATCTATTCCACGCAGGATCACGCGGCCGCCGCGCTGGTGGTGGAGGGCACGCCCGTGTTCGCCTACAAGGGCGAGACGCTGAAGGACTACTGGGACTACACCCACCGCATCTTCGAATTCGGCCCGGCCGGTTCGGCCAACGAAGGCCCGAACATGATCCTGGACGACGGCGGCGACGCCACGCTGCTGATGCACCTGGGCCAGCGCGCCGAGAAGGACATCTCGGTGCTGGCCAACCCGGGCAGCGAGGAAGAGCGCGAGCTGTACGCGGCCATCAAGGCCAAGCTGGCCGTCGACCCGACCTGGTACACGCGCAAGAGCGCCCAGATCATCGGCGTGACCGAGGAGACCACCACGGGCGTGCACCGCCTCAACGAGATGTCGGCCAAGGGCACGCTGCTGTTCCGCGCCATCAACGTCAACGACTCGGTCACCAAGAGCAAGTTCGACAACCTGTACGGCTGCCGCGAATCGCTGGTGGACGGCATCAAGCGCGCCACCGACGTGATGGTGGCCGGCAAGGTGGCCGTCGTGGCGGGCTACGGCGACGTGGGCAAGGGCTCGGCGCAGGCGCTGCGCGCGCTGTCGGCCCAGGTGTGGGTGACCGAGATCGACCCGATCAACGCGCTGCAGGCCGCCATGGAAGGCTACCGCGTGGTGACGATGGACGACGCCGCGGCGCATGGCGACATCTTCGTCACCTGCACGGGCAACAAGAACGTCATCACGTACGAGCACATGGCCGCGATGAAGGAGCAGTCCATCGTCTGCAACATCGGCCACTTCGACAACGAGATCGACATCGCCTCGCTGGACCACTGCAAGTGGGAAGAGATCAAGCCGCAGGTCGACCACGTGATCTTCCCGAACGGCAAGCGCATCATCATGCTGGCCAAGGGCCGCCTCGTGAACCTGGGCTGCGGCACGGGCCACCCGAGCTACGTGATGTCGTCGTCGTTCGCCAACCAGACCATCGCCCAGGTGGAGCTGTTCACGCGCCCCGACGCCTACGAGGCCGGCAAGGTCTACGTGCTGCCCAAGCACCTGGACGAGAAGGTGGCGCGCCTGCAGCTGTCCAAGCTCAACGCGAAGCTGACCGAGCTGACCGAGGAGCAGGCGGCGTACATCGGCGTGGCCAAGAGCGGCCCGTACAAGCCCGACACCTACAGGTACTGACGGCCCCACTGAGCCGAGGGGTCTGGCATCTCCTCCATCCGCGCTGCGGTCCCGGCCGCAGCGAAGACATCGTCGCGGATGGAGGCAATGCCTGACCCCGAACGTGAGCGGGGACGGGGTCAGGCATTGCCTCGCATCGCGATGAGCGCCGTGGCTTAGAGCGGCGGCAAGGCGCGATCCGAGGAGATGCCAGACCCCTCCGGCGGCCGTTCCCCGGCTCGAAGCCTTTTCCGGAACAACCATGATCAACATTCCCATCAGCCTCGAGTTCTTCCCCCCGAAGACGCCCGAGGGCATCACCAAGCTGGCCGCGGCGCGGGCCGAGTTGTACGCGCTCAAGCCCGAGTTCTGCTCGGTCACCTACGGCGCGGGCGGCTCCACGCAGATGGGCACGCTGCAGGTGGTGCAGGCGATCCGCGACGAAGGCGTCATGGGCGTGCCGCACTTCACCTGCATCGGCGCCACGCGCGCGAGCGTGGGCGAGACGCTGGACGGCTTCAAGGCCGCGGGCGTCAGGCGCATCGTCGCGCTGCGCGGCGACCTGCCCAGCGGCTCCGGCAGCTTCGGCGAGTTCCGCTACGCCACCGAGCTGATCGAGCAGATCCGCAGGCACTCGGGCGAGCACTTCCACGTCGAGGTGGCCGCGTATCCCGAGACGCACCCGCAGGCGCGTTCGCCCGAGGCCGACCTGAAGGCCTTCGCCGCCAAGGTGGCCGCCGGCGCGAACTCCGCCATCACGCAGATGTTCTTCAACGCCGACGCGTACTTCCGCTTCATCGACGAGGTGCGCGCGATGGGCCTCGCCATCCCCATCGTGCCGGGCATCATGCCCATCACCAACGCCAGCGGCCTGATGCGCTTCGCCGACAACACGGGCTGCGAGATCCCGCGTTGGATGCGGCTGCGCCTGCAGTCGTTCGGCGACGACACGAAGTCCATCAAGGCCTTCGGGCTCGAGGTGATGGCCGCGCTGTGCGAGCGCCTGGTGGCGGGCGGCGCGCCGTCGCTGCACTTCTACACGATGAACCAGGCGGCGCCGACGCTGGCGCTGGCCGGCGCCATCGCGGGCTGACGAAACAGCGGGGCCGCGCGGCCCCGCGTCGCCGTCAGCTGCGATCGTGCAGGCCGTCGGCCTCCACGCGCACCTTCTCGCCCAACGCCGGCGCCGTCGATTCGCGCACCGTGCGCAGCGAGCCGTCCTGCATGCGCACGCTGACGTCGTAGGCCGTCGCCTTGCGCTGGTGCTTCTCGATGGCGTTGCCCAGCAGGCCGCCGCCCACCGCGCCCACCACGCCGCCCAGCGTGCGGTTGTGACCGCCCGCGATCTGGCTGCCGACCAGCGCGCCGCCCACGCCGCCGGCCACCGCGCCGACGCCGTTGTTCTGGCCTTGCACCTCGACGGCCGTGATGGCCTCGACGACGCCGCAGTCGGCGCAGGCGGCCGCCGCCACCGGCTTCTGGTCGCGCCAGCGCTGCTGGTCGACGTCGGCGTCCCGGTCGGCGCGCGGCGGCAGTTCGCGCGCGCGTTCCGCGTCGCGGTGCGCCTGGTCGCGGCGACCCTGTTCGTACGAGCGGGTGCTGTTCTGCGCCACGACCACCGCGGCCGGGGCGGCCGCGACCGCCGCGGTCGCCGGCGCGGTGGTGGCCACCGACCCGTTGGTCGGCGCGCTGGCAGCGGCGGTCGGCGTGGCCACGTCGGCATCGTTCTTCGAGCACGCGCCCAACGCGACGGCCGCGGAGGCGACGAGGACCAGCTGGAAGTTGCGCAGTCGGGAAGTGTTGCTGTTCATGGAGACTCTCCTGTTGTCGTCCGACGCGGGCGGGATGGCCGATGCGTCATCTGCTCCAGCAGGCGATCCGCGTGCCCGGGGACTCGGCCATGGAAACGTCCTGATGCGTTTGCGGTCGAGCGCGCGGGCTCGCACGCGTCCCGTGCGCCCATGAAAAAGGGCGCTCGCCCTGCGGCGAACGCCCCGTGCATCCTGAAACAGCTGCGGTCTACGGATTGGTGCTTGTCTGCGGCACGCCGGCTGCCGGGTAGCCGGTCATGCCGAACAGCTTGCGCACGTCGGGGCTGCCGTTGCCGTACACGTAGTTGTAGTTGTAGCTCGGGAAGCCGTCGTACACGACGCCGTTGTAGCCCGGGTTGTCGCGATGGAAGAATTGCAGCGCGGCCGGCGCCTTGCTGCCGCCCAGCAGCGTCTGCATGGCGCCCACGGCGTACAGGTAGTAGTTCGCGTTGCCCAGGCGATGGTTGCGCTTGCCGAGCTGCTGCTCGAAGACCGCCAGCGCGCCGGCGAATTCCGGCGACGCGATCGACGTGCCGATGAGGGCGATGTAGCTGCCGCCGATGCCCACGCCGTATGCCGCGACGACCGCGCTGTCGTCGTCGCTGCAGGTGACGGCCAGGCCCGGGCAGCCGCCCACGTGCATGCCGACGTCGGGAACCGTGCGGTACTGCGCCGAGCCGGTCCTGGCCAGGATCTGGTACAGCGGCTTCCTGAAGGTCGTGCTGACGCCACCGCCCGCACCCCAGGCCCCGCCGGAGACCGGCGTGCCGATGCCGTACGGGTCGTACGGAACCTCCGGGTCGCTGTACGCGCTCTCGCGCACGTACGCCGATCTCAGACTGCTGGCGGAGCTCGTGGTGACGAGGTTGCCTCCGCCGACCGCCGTGACGTCGGGATCGGCCGCCGGGGTGCTCACGCCCGCCACGAAGGTCGGGCTCGTGCCGCCGGTGAAGTAGTCGGCGGTCGGGCATTCGAGGCCGGCCTCGTCGCCGGAGCTGGCCACGAAGGTGATGCCCTGCGCGTTGCCCTGGAGGTACAGCTCGTGCTCGGCCTCGAGGATGCCCGTGTAGTCGACGCCGCCGTTGTACGCGGGGGTGTAGAAGAGCTCGCACTCGCCGAACGACGAGTTGACGATGTCGTACTTGTTGGAGTCGACGATGTACTGGTAGCCGTCCATGACGGACTGGTCGGACAGGTCGGGGATGCTCACGAGCGTGACCTGCGCGCCCGGGGCGCCCCCCAGCACCTGCTGCACGTCCAGGCTTGCCTCGACCGAGCCGCCGCCGTTGTAGGCGCCGCCGCCGTCGATCGGCACGGTGGCGACCGAAGGCGCCGGCTTGCCGGTGATCGCGGTGAACTTCTCGTGCGTGAACATGGCCGCCACGTCGCCCGGGAACACGAGGTCGGACATCAGCACGGCCACGCTCACGCCGCTGCCGTCGGTGCCGGGCGCGTAGGCGGGATAGTCGTAGGCCTGTTTCAGGTCCGAGAACCAGTACGGGCCCGTCGCGCCGTAGCGGTTGTCGCCCGTGGCCGCGGGCGCCGCGCCCAGCACGCGCGCATGGACCTGGTGCTCGGGCAGCTTGGCCAGGCCGACGATGTGCAGCGGAATGGCGGCCAGCTCCACGGGCACCTGCAAGGCATGGCGCGCCTGGTAGCGCGTGTGCGAGCGCCCGCTGACCTTCTCGAGCGGCGTCGCGAACGCCTGCGCCACCGCGTCGGCCGTGCCGCTCACGCGCACGCCGTGGGCGTTGGTGGACACGATGGTGAGGCCGCGCGCGGTGAGCGCGTCCTTCACGGCGGCGATGTCGGAGGCCTTGGGGCCGTATTGCTGCAGGAAGTCGTCCGGCTTGAGCCACTGGTGGTATTGCGGCGAGCTCTGGTCGTGCATCCGCGCGAGCAGCGATTCGAGTTCCTTGCGGTGGCGCAGCGGGAGGTACACGCCGAATTCGACGACGTCCTGTGGGGACGCGGCGGTGACGCTCGCCTGCGGTCTTGCCTGGGCCTGCGCGAGGTCGGCCTGCGGGGTGGTGGCGGCCGCCGCCGACTGGGTGGCGAGCGCGCCCGCGGCGCATAGGCCGGCCGCCAGGATCCTGTCGAGTCGCATGGGTTCCCTCTCGTTGGGTGAGCAGTGGTGCGTGTCGAAAAGTCTCTTCGCGCCGGGAGGGCCCGTCAACGGCAGGGCGGCCGAGAAACAGGGGGCGTGCTATCCCTATCCGGGGAAGCGCGTGTCGCGAGGGCGTGGCCGCCTGGCGGATAGGCCGCGGCTCCCGTCGTTCCCCGGGTCGCACGGCGCCCCGTCTGCGCTTGAAAACCCGCGCTCCGGCCCGCAATTGGCCGTCGGGCGACAATACGGGGTTTCCGCCGCCGTGCCGGCGCGCGGATGCGGGGCGGCCCCGTCGCGGCCGATCCTCCCCCGTCCCCATCCTTCGACCCAGACCAAATCGGGCTTCATTCCATGGAAAAGCAAACTCTCTCGTTCCAGGCCGAGGTCAAGCAGATCCTGCACCTCGTCACGCACTCGCTGTACTCGAACAAGGAAATCTTCCTGCGCGAGCTGGTCTCGAACGCATCGGACGCCTGCGACAAGCTGCGCTTCGAGGCCATCGACCACCCGCAATTCCTGGAAGACGCCCCCAACCTCGAGCTGCGCATCTTCTTCGACGCGGAAAAGAAGACGCTCACCATCCGCGACAACGGCATCGGCCTGTCGGCGGAGGAGGCCGTGTCGCACCTGGGCACCATCGCCAAGAGCGGTACCAAGGAGTTCATGTCCCGGCTGGAAGGCGACCAGAAGAAGGACGCCGCGCTGATCGGCCAGTTCGGCGTGGGCTTCTACTCGGGCTTCATCGTGGCCGACCGCATCACCGTGGAATCGCGCCGCGCCGGCCTGCCGGCGGAGCAGGGCGTGCGCTGGAGCTCGGAAGGCACCGGCGACTTCGAGGTGGAGGAGATCACGCGGGCCGAGCGCGGCACCGACGTCGTCCTGCACCTGCGCGAGGGCGAGGACGAGTTCCTGCGCCCGTGGAAGCTCAAGTCCATCATCGCCAAGTACTCCGACCACATCTCGCTGCCCATCCTGATGAAGAAGGAGGAATGGAACGGCGAGACGGCCGAGTACAAGACGCTCGACGAGTGGGAGACGGTCAACAAGGCCTCCGCGCTGTGGGCGCGCTCCAAGAGCGACGTGACCGACGCCGAGTACACCGATTTCTACAAGCAGATCAGCTACGACAGCGATGCGCCGCTGGCCTACACGCACAACCGCGTGGAAGGCCGCAGCGAATACACGCAGCTGCTCTACATCCCGGCGCACGCGCCGCTGGACATGTGGAACCGCGACAAGCGCGGCGGCGTGAAGCTCTACGTCAAGCGCATCTTCATCATGGACGACGCCGAGGCGCTGATGCCGGTGTACCTGCGCTTCGTCAAGGGCGTGATCGACTCGGCCGACCTGCCGCTGAACGTCTCGCGCGAGCTGCTGCAGGAAAGCCGCGATGTGAAGGCGATCCGCGAGGGCTCCACCAAGCGCGTGCTGTCCATGCTCGAATCGCTGGCCGACAGCGAGAGCGCGGAAGACAAGGACAAGTACCAGGCGTTCTGGGACGAGTTCGGCGCGGTGCTCAAGGAAGGCATCGGCGAGGACCACCAGAACAAGGAACGCCTGGCCAAGCTGTACCGCTTCGCGTCCACGCACGCCGACAAGGGCGTGTCGCTGGCCGACTACGTGTCGCGCATGAAGGAAGGCCAGCAGGCCATCTACGTGATCGCGTCCGACTCGCTGGGCGCCGCCAAGGCCAGCCCGCAGCTCGAGATCTTCCGCAAGAAGGGCATCGAGGTGCTGCTGCTCGCCGACCGCGTCGACGAGTGGCTGCTGTCGCACCTGCACGAGTTCGAGGGCCACACGCTGCAGAGCGTCGCCAAGGGCGCGGTCGATCTCGGCACGCTGCAGGACGAGGACGAGAAGAAGGCCGCCGACGCCGCGGCCACCGCGTTCGCGCCGGTGCTCGAGCGCCTGAAGGAATCGCTGAAGGACCGCGCCAAGGACGTCCGCGCCACTTCGCGCCTGGTCGATTCCGCGGCCTGCATCGTCGTCGAGGACGGCGAGATGAGCGCCCACCTGGCTCGTCTGCTCAAGCAGTCCGGCCAGGCCGCGCCCGACACCAAGCCCATCCTCGAGGTGAACCCCGAGCACGCGCTGGTGAAGAAGCTCGAGGCCGATCCGCGCTTCGACGACTTCGCCCACCTGCTGTTCGACCAGGCCTGGCTGGCCGAGGGCGGCCAGCTGGAAGAGCCGGCGGCGTACGTGCAGCGCGTGAATCGCCTGCTCGTGGGCTGATCGCGGAGAAGGTGCGTTCGTGACCTATAGCGTCAAGGAGATCTTCTATACGCTGCAGGGCGAGGGCGCCAATGCGGGGCGGCCGGCGGTGTTCTGCCGCTTCGCGGGCTGCAACCTGTGGACGGGCCGCGAGGACGATCGCGCGGACGCCGTCTGCAAGTTCTGCGACACCGACTTCGTGGGCACCGACGGCGACGGTGGCGGCAAGTTCAGGACGGCCGAACTCCTCGCCGACGAGATCGCCAAGCATTGGGGCGACACGCCCACGCACCGCTTCGTGGTGCTGACGGGCGGCGAGCCGCTGCTGCAGGTCGATGCCGCGCTGACCGAGGCCCTGCACGCGCGCGGCTTCACGATCGCGGTGGAGACCAACGGCACGGTCGAGCCGCCGCCGGGGCTCGACTGGATCTGCGTGAGCCCCAAGGCCGATTCGAAGGTCGTCCTCACCGCGGGCGACGAGCTGAAGCTGGTGTTCCCTCAGGACGGCGTCGACCCGCAACGATTCACCGCGCTCGCCTTCAAGCACTTCTACCTGCAGCCCATGGACAACCTGCTGCAGGCCACCAACCAGCGCCTGGCGATGGACTACTGCCTCGCGCACCCCCAATGGAAACTCGGCCTGCAGACCCACAAGCTGCTCAACATCCGTTGAACGCTTGAGGGTCGAGGTCTCGATCCCATCATGCTCACGATCACCAAACGACTCGAATTCGACGCCGGCCACCGCATCCCGCAGCACAAGAGCCAGTGCCGCAACCTGCATGGCCACCGCTACGCCCTGGAGATCACGCTCGAGGGCGAGCCGATCGATGACCCCGAGTCCAGCGACCACGGCATGCTGATGGACTTCACCGACGTGAAGTCGCTCGCCAAGGAGCACCTGGTCGACCTGTGGGATCACGCGTTCCTGGTGCACGACGGCGACACGCTCATCCGCGGCCTGCTCGCGCAGATCCCCGGCCACAAGACCGTGGTGCTGAACCGCGTGCCGACGGCCGAGAACCTCGTCGCGATCGCGTTCGGGATCCTCGATCCGCTCTACACCGAGCGCTTCGGCAACCACCTCAGGCTGCGCAAGCTGCGCCTGTACGAGACGCCCACGAGCTGGGCCGACTGCGACCGCCCGGCCTGAGGGCGGCCCTCACGCGCTCGCGGGCGTGACGGACGTGCGCACGCGCGGCAGCGCGAGCGCAATCGCGCCGGCGCCCAGGCCCACCGCGAGCGAACCCAGGTACATCCACGTGTACGCGTGGAAGTGATCGTAGATCCAGCCGCCGAGCGCCGGCCCCAGCGCCATGCCCAGGCCCGACAGCAGCGTCATCGCGCCGAGCACGGTGCCCATGATCTGTGGCGCGAAGTAGTCGCGGGCGAGCGCCGAATAGAGCGGCATGACGCCGCCATAGGCCATGCCGAACACGAACGCGACCACGTAGAAGTCGGCCAGTCCCGTGGCGAGCACGTACGAGCCCGCGGCCAGCGCCTGCGTCACCAGACCCACGACGATCATGCGCTTGACGCCCACCTTGTCGCCCAGCACGCCGAACAGCAGCCGGCCCACCAGCCCCGCGAAGCCTTCGACGCTGTAGATCGTCACCGCGGTCATCGGCGGCAGGCCGCAGCCGATCGCGTAGCTGATGGTGTGGAAGATCGGCCCGGCGTGGGTGGCACAGCAGGCGAAGAAGGTCAGCGACAGCACGACGAAGGGCCGTGAACGCAGGGCGCGCCCAGCGGCGGCCTTCAGCCCGGGGCCGCCCACGCCGCCCGCGGCCGTGGCGGCTGGCATGTGTGGCGGCCGGTGCACGCACAGCGCGGCGGGCACCAGCAGCACCACCACTGCGGCGGCCAGTATCAGCTGCGACGTTCGCCAGCCGTGCGTGACCACCAGGTTCGCGGCGAACGGCGACACCGTCATGGGCGCCACGCCGATGCCCGACGACACCAGCGAGACCGCCAGCGCCCGGTGCCTGTCGAACCACAGCGTGACGGTGGACATCAGCGGCACCATCAGGCTGCCCGCGGCCACGCCGATCAGCAATCCGTAGATCGCCTGGAATTCCAGCAGCGAGGTGGAGCGGCTCGCCAGCGCCAGGCCCGCGCCCAGCAGCAGCACGCCGGCCAGCAGGATCATGCGCGGCCCGTAACGGTCGCTGAGCCCGCCCCAGAAGAACGAGCCGACGCCCATCGTGAGGAAGTTCAGCGTCATCGCGAACCCGATGCCGCCGCGCGACCAGCCGGTGTCGGCCGAGATCGGCGCGAGGAACACGGGCAGCGACAGCAGCGCGCCCATGGCCATCCACGTGATCAGCGCGCCCGCGCCGACCACCAGCCAGCCGGAATGAAGTTTCGTCATGTGCGGAGCCTCCTGGTCACCGACGACGTTTCGACGCGCCCGGAATCGACAACGCGCGCCCACATTTTCGCCGTCACACGGCGATACGCGCAGAAGTCGTTCGTCACCGGTGTCAGCCGCCGCACCTCCATCACGTACACATGACTGATCGCGACGTCCGGCTTGGCGGCGGCAAGGGTGTTCGCGATCAGGCCCGGTCGTACCTCGCATGCAACAATCAACCTGAGTGAGGCATATGCAGCGTCTACCTGACATCGATTGAATCGGTCAATGAGATCACTTACGCCCGGATTGATTTCCGTCGTCATTCCCACTCGAAACCGGCCCGAGCTTTTGCGGCGCGCGGTCGCCAGCGTGGTTGCGCAGAACTACCGACCGATCGAGTTGGTCATCATCGACAACCTGTCGGATTCGGCCGTGGAAGTGGATCCCGGCGATCTCGAATGCGTCGTCCATCGCAACAGCGCGATGCTGAACTTGCCGACGAACCGCAATCTTGGCGTGAGCATGTCGAGTGGCGAATTCGTCTGTTTCCTCGATGACGACGACTCGTACATGCCCAACAAGCTGAGCCTCCTGGCCGGCAAGATGGACGGCATCGACCTCTGCTACGGAAATACGAGCATGGTCGGAAGGCACGGCATGTCGCTGGGGGTGTGCCGTGGCGGCACGGAGATCGATCAACTGATGCGCTACCGATACATCCACCACAATGCGACCCTCATGCGACGAAGCATGTTCGACGAGGTGCTGTTCGACGAGAACATGACGACGTTCGAGGATGTCGATTTCATGTTTCGCGTCGTTCGGCAATACGCCGTACGTCACGTGGACGAAGTCGTCGCCGTCTGGAACCGGGATGATCGTCCTGACCAGATGACCGCGCGCAACCTCCCGCGCGCGTTCCGGAATTGGCTCCTGCTTTGCAGGCGCTTCGCACCGGAAATCGATCGATATCCGATGGTGGGGAGGTTCTACTACCGGAAGATGTTTCTCCTGGCGATGACCCAGCTTCGGCCCTTCGTTGCAATCCGGTACTTTCTCAAATATGTCTCGGCACGATTGAAGCCTGGATGAAGCTGCCGTCGATGGGGTGCTGTCGGTTCGGTGGCCTGCCGGATGGCGGGCGCTGGTGGCGAGCTACGCCAGATTGCGCAATTCCCTCAATGCGACGGACAGCATGGCGAGATCTGCCGTTGGCGCATCGCCCAGTTCCGCGAGCAGACGTTGCGCGCGCTCCAGCTCGAACGCGTTGAGCGCTTCCCACTGCGCCAGCATCTGCCCTGTACTGACCGTGCCGGACTTGAGCACCGCCTGCGTTATGGCGCGCTGCAACTGCGCGAGATCGTCGCCGAGCGCGGCCTTGGCGAGGCTTTGCCAGTAGCTCTCGGAGGGCAGGCCGGCGATCTGGTTGCGCAGGCGCGCGAGTCCGAGCCGGTCGGCCACGGCCACGTGGACTTCGCCCACCTCCGCAACGCCGCGCCGCACGGCCTCCGCGACTTCCGCGATGTCCAGGGCGGCATAGAGGCCCTGGCCGGCGGCGACGCGTTGCGCGAGCGTCTCCGGCACGCCGGCGGCGATCCACGCGGCGGCCATCGGCGAAGCCCCCGCCGCCGTCGCCAGCGTGCCGCGAAGTGCATCGACCGCGGGCGTGAATCGCTTGAAGATCGCCTCCATCGGCTCGGCAAGACGCCTTGACCGCAGGAACCAGGTCGTCGCGCTCGCGGTGAGCCAGCCCTCCTCGATCAGCATCTCGGACTGCACGGCATCGGGCACCTTGTTGTCCAGGCCCTCGACGAGCTGCCACAGCGCCACGTGGCCCATGACCTCGCGCGTGGCGAGGTAGGCGCGCACGACCTGGGCCGGCTTGGCCCCGGTCATGTCGGAGAGCCGGTGCACGAAGGTCGAGCCGACGCGGTTGACCATGCTGTTGAGGACATGGGTCGCGACGATCTCGCGCCTGAGCGGGTGGCGCGGAATGTAGGCGCCGAACTTCTCGCGCAACTGGGCCGGGAAGTAGCGCGCGAGCGCGGTGCCGATCCAGGGGTCTTCCGGCAGGTCGGACGCCATGATCTCGTCGAACAGCCACATCTTGCAGTAGGCCAGCAGCACCGCGCGCTCGGGGTGGGTGAGCGCGAGGCCGCGCGCCTTGCGCTCGGCGATCTCGTCGTCGGTCGGCAGGAACTCGATGGCGCGATTGAGCCGCCCGGCTTTCTCGAGGAAGCGGATGAAGCGCGCCTCCTGGTCGATGAGCCGCGGGCCCAGCCGGCCGGTGACCGACAGCGCCTGCGTCTGGAAATAGTTGTCGCGCAGCACCAGCGCCGCGACGTCGTCGGTCATCTGCGCGAGCACCGTGTTGCGCTGCTTGTCGGTGATCTCGCCGTCGGCGATGGCCAGTCCGAGCAGGATCTTGATGTTGACTTCATGGTCGGACGTGTCGACGCCGGCCGAATTGTCGATCGCGTCGGTGTTGATGCGCACGCCGTTCAACGCCGCCTCGATGCGGCCGCTCTGCGTGAATCCGAGGTTGCCGCCTTCGCCGATCACCTTGCAGCGCAGGTCGCGCCCGTTGATGCGCAACGCGTCGTTGGCGCGATCGCCGACGTCGGCGTGCGTCTGCGTGCTCGCCTTGACGTAGGTGCCGATGCCGCCGTTGTAGAGCAGGTCGACGGGCGCCTTCAGGATCGCGCTCAGCAACTCCGTGGCGGTGAGCCGCTCGGCCTCGATGCCGAGCGCCGCGCGGGCCTGGGGCGAGATCGGGATCGATTTCTCCGAGCGCGCCCAGACGCCGCCGCCCGCGGAGATCAGGTTCGAGTCGTAGTCGACCCAGGAGGAGCGCGCCAGCTTGAACAGGCGTTCGCGCTCGGCGAACGAGGCGGCTGCGTCCGGCTCCGGGTCGATGAAGATGTGCCGGTGGTCGAAGGCGGCGATGAGCCGGATGTGACGCGACAGGAGCATGCCGTTGCCGAACACGTCGCCCGACATGTCGCCCACGCCGACGACGGTGAAGTCGGTGCTCTGGATGTCCACGCCCGTCTCTCGGAAGAATCGCTTCACGCCCTCCCATGCGCCGCGCGCCGTGATGCCCATCACCTTGTGGTCGTAGCCCACGCTGCCGCCGGAGGCGAACGCGTCGCCCAGCCAATGGCCGTACTCCTTGCTGACCGCGTTCGCGTAGTCGGAGAACGTGGCCGTGCCCTTGTCGGCCGCCACGACGAGGTAGGGATCGTCGCCGTCGAGGCGCACGACCTGCGGCGGCGGCACGACCACCGTGCCGGCGAGGTTGTCGGTGACGTCGAGCAGGCTGCGCAGGTAGTCCTGGTAGCAGGCGATGCCTTCCTTCAGGGTGGCGTCGCGGTCGCTCGCCGGCGGCGCCTTCTTCAGCACGAAGCCGCCCTTCGAGCCCACCGGCACGATGACGGTGTTCTTCACCATCTGCGCCTTCACGAGCCCCAGGACCTCGGTGCGGAAATCCTCCGGACGATCGGACCAGCGCAGGCCGCCGCGCGCCACCTTGCCGCCGCGCAGGTGGATGCCCTCGAAGCGCGGCGAATAGACGAAGATCTCGTACAGCGGCTTCGGCTCGGGCAGCCCGGGCACGCGGGCCGATTCGAACTTGAAGCTGAGGAAGCCGCGCCGCGGGCCGGGCGCGCCCGAGTGCCCGGGGCCGGTGCGCCAGTAGTTCGTGCGCAGGGTTGCCTGGATCAGGGCCAGCAGCTGGCGCAGCACCCGGTCTTCGGACAGGTTGCTCACGCGGTCCAGGGCCTGCTCGATGGCATTGACCTGGGCGCGCGCGCCCTGTTCGTCGTGCCCCACGGGGTCGAAGCGGAGCTTGAACAGCGTCACCAGCATGCGTGCGATGCGTGCGTGCTGGGAGAGCGTGGATTCGATCGCGGACTGCGACAACGCGAAGCCGATCTGCTTGAGGTACTTGGAATAGGCGCGCAGGACGACAATCTCGTCGGCCGCCAGCCCGGCGCGCAGCACGAGCCGGTTGAAGTCGTCGTTCTCGTCGTCGCCGCGGAACACGCGCGCGAAACTGCCTTCGAACAGGCGCGCCAGCGTCTCGGGCTCGATGTCCTCGGCGACCTGCGTCTGCAGCTCGAAGTCGTGCATCGAGATGGAGGCCCCCTCGGCCTCGATGCTGTAGTTCTGCTCGCCCAGCACGCGCACGCCCATGTGCTCGAGCATGGGCAGGCTCCCGGACAGGACGACGGGGGCGCCCCTGTGATACACCTTGAAGCCCAGCGCCCCCGCCGCCGCGCCCAGCGGGCGGTACAGGGCCAGCGCGAGCGGCGCCTCGGCGGTCAGGGTGTCGATCTTTCGCACGTCGGCGACGGCGGCTCGCGGCGCGACGCGCTCGCGGTATTCTGGCGGGAAGGCCGCGTTCCAGCGCTTGTAGAGCTCGATGCCGCGCGCCTCGCCTTCGCTGTCGATCAGCGCGTCGCGCAGGCGGTCGGTCCAGCGCCGCGCGGCCACGGCGAGCTTGCCCTCGATCTCCTTGCGATCGAAGGGCGGTACCTGGCCTGGCGTCGTGCGCACCGTGAAATGGATGCGCGCGAGCACCGTGTCGCCGAGCAGAACGTTGAAGTCGGCGCCGGTCCCGGCGAACGCCGCCATCAGGATCTGTTGAAGCTTGACGCGCAGGTCGGTCGCGTAGGTCTCGCGCGGCACGTAGACGAGGCAGGAGACGAAGCGGTCGAACGGGTCGCGTCGGATGAACAGGCGCAGGCGCTGGCGCTCGCCGAGCGCGAGGATGCCCAGGGCCGTCTCGTACAGCTCGTCGTCCGAGATCTGGAACAGCTCGTCGCGCGGATAGGTCTCGAGGATGTGGGCCAGGGCCTTGGCCAGGTGTCCGCCGGGCGGCAGGCCGGCGCGTTCGGCGATCGCCTCGACCTTGCCGCGCAGCAGCGGCGTCTCCGCCACCCGGGCGCTGTACGCCGTCGACGTGAACAGGCCGAGGAAGCGATGCTCGCCGACGACCCGGCCCGCCTGGTCGAAACGCTTGACCCCGATGTAGTCGGTGTAGCCCGGCCGGTGCACCGTGGAACGCGTGTCGGCCTTCGTGACGACCACCATCGGCAACGGCGCGTGCGCCAGTGCGCGGGCGCTCGCCGGCAGGCGCGAGAAGCTGGCGGATTCCGTGGCGGCATCGGCTTCGCGCAGCACGCCCAGGCCGCTGCCCGCGACGAGGCGAAGGGCATCCTCGCCGTCCTCCCTGACCAGGTCGTGCTGGCGGTAGCCGAGGAGCGTGATGTGGTCGTCGGCCAGCCATTCGAGGAAGGCGCGGCTCTCGGCGACCAGTGCCGGCGGCAGCGTCGGCGGCGCGTTCGCGTATTCGGCCGCGCCCTCCTGCAGGCGCGCGGTCATCGGCATCCAGTCCTGCACGGCGGCGCGCACGTCGCCGAGCACCCGTTCGATCCCTGCCACCAGCTCGGCGCGCTGCTGGGGATCGACGAGCCGGTCGACCTCGATGTGCATCCACGATTCGCGCGCGGCCTGTGGCGCTTCGTTGCGCGGCCGCAGGGAGGCGAGCGCGCCGCCGGCGTCGCGCTCCACGGCGAAGATGGGGTGCGCGATCAGGTGCAGCGTCAGGCCCTGCCGGTTGATCTCGGTCGTCGTCGAGTCGACCAGGAAGGGCATGTCGTCGTTGACGATCTCGATCACGGAATGGCGCGACGCCCAGCCGTTCTCGGCCATGGCGGGGCTCAGGACGCGCACCTTGGGCTGGCCGGCGGCGCGCGAGGCGCCGAACTGCCATTGGGACAGCAGGGCGCCGCACAGGTCCTCGGCCGTGCGCTCGGCAAGGTCGTCGGCGTCGAGATGGCGGAAGTACTCGCGCGCAAAGACCTCGACCTGCGGTCGCTGTCCGGCGTTCAGGCGCGCGGCGGCGAGGGCCAGGACCGCTTCGATGGTCTCGCGCCGCAGCGCGTCGGTGGAGTCGCTCATGGGTCATTTCCCCCGCGTATCTCACCCGCTTGACTCGGCGGGATTGGAGACGAAGCCTACGCTCATCCGCCGAATTCTGTTCAGCCTTCGTACGCCGCCAGCCGGCGCTGCTCCTCCGGCGTGAAGAGCCGGTTGCGCAATTCGCCCATCGCCGCCGCGCGGTCCGCGTCGCTTCCGGGCGCCGCCAGCACGCTGCCGCGCTGCGCCTGGTAGGTGGCGATGCGGGCCTTCCACGTCGCCTCCTCGCGATCCACGTCGGCCAAACGGTTGGCGGCCTCGGGCGACGTGGCGGCGGCGCGCATGTGGTAGATGTCGTCCTCGCTGCCGCCGTTGGCGCGGATCTTCTGCTCGGCCTCGTCCAGGCGGGTGACGAGCAAGGGCGCCTCGCGGTCCGCGCGCACGCTCGCGGGCAGGCGCGCGTCGAGCGCGGCCAGGCGTTCGCGGCGCTGCGCGTCGCTCAGCGACGGATCCTGCTCGATGGCCATGCGCGCCAGCGCCATGGAGGCCTCGGCGTCCTGTGCCGCGAACAAGGCCTGCGATTCGGCGGCGGTGAAGAAGGTGGCGCGCAAGGCCAGCATGCGGCGCAGGCCGTCGCGCAGCATGTCGACGCTGGAGCCGGTGGGCTTGGGCGGCCGCTGGTCCTTCAGCGCGGTCTTGAAGCGCACGTAGCGGTCGAACAGGTCCTTGGCCTGGCGGGCGGCGAGCGGGCCGAGGCGGCCGTCGAGGTCGCTGGCCACCTGCGCGCGGATCGCGTCCAGGGGGCGCTCGCCCACGGTGGTCAGGTAGTAGTCGAACAGGCGGATCAGCGCCGGATCGAGCACCAGCGACTGGTCGGCCGCGGCGGTGGCCGCGCCGTCGGGCGTGGTGCCGGCGAGCGACGACGTGGCGGCGGGCCGCGACTCGGCCGCCGGCGCCGGGTCGACGACGCGCGACGCCGGGGTCGGCAGCCCTTGCAGGCCGATGACCACCAGCGCCGCCGCCGCGACCACGCCTGCCACCCAGGTGGCGGGAAGCTGGCCGCGTTGCATGTCAGAGCCCCAGGTTCTTCAGGCGGTTGGCCTGGTTGCGGTAGAGGCTCTTGGGGTCGACCTCGAACCAGTTGACGATGCCGGCGGTCTGGTTCACCTCGTCGAGGTGGTTCATGCCGTAGTCGTCGCGGATCACGGTGCCCAGGTGGCTGCTGCACAATCCCACCAGGCCGTCGTTCTTCGCGCCGTTGTAGACCAGCGAAGTGATGGCCAGCGCGGGGTCGATCGGATCGAGCGCGTTGGTGTAGGGCTGCGCGCCGCTCCACGAGTAGTAGCGCACGCCGTTGGACGCGAGCTCGGGGCCGCTGCCGCACGAGGTCGTCGGCAGGCCTTCAGGGTGCGCGGCATTGAACTTGGCCATGCCGGCGCTGGAGAGCGAGTTGAGCGCGGCCGACGAGTTCTGCGACGTGTTGTTGCCGGAGATGAGCCCGATCAGCGACGCGAAGCCGTTGACCACGCTGGCGACGACCGTGCGCGACAGCGAGCCCGATGGCAGCGTGCCGTTGAGCGCATCGGCCAGCGCCGCGCCCTGGTTTGGGCCGGCGACGCTGGTGACCGAGGCGACCAGGTTGGGCGCCACCGAGGCCACGTAGCGCACGGTGGGGCCGCCGTGGCTGTGGCCGATCAGGTTGACCTTGCTGGCGCCGGTGACGGCCAGCACCTGCTTGACGTAGGTGAGCAGTTGCTCGCCACGCACCTCGGTGGAATTGGCTGCCGCCACCTGCGCGACGTAGACCTGGGCGCCGTTGGCGCGCAGGTCTTCGGGGATGCCGTAGAAGTATTCCAGCGGCCCGATGTTGTCGAAGCCGAACAGGCCGTGGACGAGGATGATGGGGTACTTGGTCTGTGCGTACCCGGTGGCCCAGGAAGGGAGCGCGCAGAGCGCGAGCATGGCCACGGTGAGCCACTTCATGAGTGTCTTGTTCATTGCGGTTGTCTCCGTCAATTCGTTGAGTGGCGAAAGCCCGTGCGAGGCTTTCGTTCAGGTGGCACGGACGCACGCATCCGAGCCGAACCCTCCAAGGTTCGATCTGTGTCGAAGCAGTCTCAACTGAGGCCTGGGATGCCGGGCCCGCGCGGCGGAAAGCGCGGGCGATGGGCGTCGTGGCATGGGTAGCACTGCGGATAGGCAGCGGGCGCAGACGAGTCGAACATCGCGTTCGAACCCCGCAACCTCAGCGAATCCATCCTACTGAGCGACGCGGCGCAGCGTCTGTCATCGATTTGCAATTCAAAAAGGGAAGACCCTATGGCACGCCTCACGGCCGCGCAACGGCAGACGATGCTCGACAGCCCGTGGTTCGGCAAGCTGCCGGCGGCCCCGCGCGACGAGGCGCTCGACGTGGCCACGCTGCGCCACCTCAACGAGGGCGACGTGATCTACGCGAAGGATCGGCCGGCCGATGCCTGGTACGGCATCCTGGGCGGCGCCATCCGCCTGGGCGCCAGCGGCCCCGACGGCCGCCAGGGCCTGCTCACGTTCCTGCAGCCCGGAGCCTGGTTCGGCGACACCTCGCTGTTCGACCAGCTGCCGCGCCCGCACGACGCCATCGCCCATTGCGCGACAACGCTGCTGGCGGTGTCGGCGGCGCAGTTCGAGGGGCTGATGGAGCGCTACCCGGTGATGTATCGCCACTTCGTCGAGCTCTACTGCCAGCGCGCGCGGCTGATGTTCCTGGCGCTGGAGGCGTGGACGGCGTTCTCGCTCGACGAGCGGCTCGCGATGCACCTGGTGCACCTGGCCAACGGCCACGGCCTGCGCGACGGCGCCGACGTGGCGATCAACCTGCACCTGCCGCAGGAGCAGCTGGCGCAGCTGCTGGGCGTCACGCGCCAGCGCATCAGCCAGATCCTGCACGAGTGGGAGCGCCTCGGGCGCGTGCACGTGCGCTATGGGCGGGTGGTGCTCGATGGCCTGTGGTTCGCGAGCGATCCCACCGGGCCGCACCTGCACTCGGTGCCGATCGAGAGCCTGCCTGCGGCGCACTGAGCGTGGATGACAGTCAGCAGGCGATCAGCGGCGGCAACGCCATGTGCTCCAGCTGCTCGCGCAACTGCGTCGTCTGCTGGTCCCAGTAGGCCGGCGTGCCGAACCACGGGAACGCGGCCGGGAAGGCCGGGTCGTCCCAGCGGTCGGCGATCCACGCGCTGTGGTGGATCATGCGCAGCGCGCGCAGCGGCTCGATCAGCGCGAGCTCGGCCGGGTTGAAGTCCATGAACGCGCGATAACCGTTCAATACGTGGGACAACTGGCCCTGCATCGCGGCGCGGTCGCCGGACAGCAGCATCCACAGGTCCTGCACCGCCGGGCCCATGCAGGCGTCGTCGAGGTCGACGAACAGCGGGCCGGCGAAGTCGCCTTCCTCGCGCCACAGGATGTTGCCGGGATGGCAGTCGCCGTGCAGGCGGATGTTTCGCGGCGGCCCGGCGGCCTCGAAGGCCTGGCGCGCGGCCGCCACGGCGTGGCCGGCGACGCTGAGCCAGGTGGCCGATTGCGCGCGGGTCAGCAGGTCGCTGCGTTCGACGCGGGCAATGGCCTGCGTGCCGTAGGTGTCGCAGTCCAGCGTGCGGCGATGCGCGAACGGCCGGCGCGCCCCCACCGTGTGCAGCCGTCCCAGCAACCGGCCCAGCCACGCCAGCGTGTGCGGGCTCTCGAGCTCGGGCGCGCGCCCCGCGCGCCGGGGCGCGACGCCGAAGCGGTAGACGGGCGAGGGCGTGCGGTCGTCGTCATCGGGATCCACCTCGGGCTGCCAGTGGCCCAGAGTGGGCGGATCGCCCACCAGCGCCAGCGCGGGGTTCGCGTGCGGCGAGGCCAGCACCAGCGGCGCCGCGATGGGCAGGTCGTCGGCCTCGAGCTCGCGCGCGAACTGGTGTTCCTCGAGCAACTGGTCGTCGTTCCAGCGCCGCGGCCGGTAGAACTTGGCGACGACGGCCGCGCCGCCCTCCAGAGCGGCCTGCACCACGCGGTTCTCGTAGGAGTTGAGCTGGATCAGTCCGCCGGTGATGGGAAAGCCCGCGGCAGCCAGCGCGTCCAGCATCTGGTGGGGCGTCAGGCGGGCGTACGGCGCGCGGTCGGCGAAGTCTGTCATGAGGGCCATGGTACGTGGCCCCGCGGCTTCAGCGCCCGGATCGGGGATCGTCTCTTCCGATGGCCAGCAAGGTGTCCATCTGGCGCGCGCCCTGCTTGAACTGGTAGTCCAGCTCGCCCAGGTGCTGCTCGACCATGCCGGCCACGATGGAGGCGAAGTTCTCGGGCGGCAGGCGCAGGTGGGCCTCGGCGTCGGCGCCGGTGCGCTCGATGGTGGCGCCGGCGTTGCGCACGATCTTGAGCATCGCCGCGTTCTCGGTCAGCGCGTGGATGACGATGGTGTCGACGCCGCGGTTGCGCGCGCGCAGCACGGCGTGGTCGAACAGGCGCGCGCCGTAGCCGCGTCCGCGGCCGCGCACGGCCACCGACACGCCGAACTCGGCGGCGCTGGCGCGATCGGGCTCGGAATCCACCGACGGCTCGTAGGCCAGGTGGGCCAGGGCGATCAGGTCGAGCCGGCGGTTGAACACGCCGAAGATCTCGTCGCGCTCGAACGCGATGCGCTCCACGTAGCGGCGGATCTGGTCGTCGGCGGCGGCGTAGCCGAAACGCAGGTAGCGGTCGGTCATGTCCAGCGCCAGCAGGTGCGCGAGGATGCGCGGGCGATGGCGGTCGGACAGCGAGCGGATGGGCACCCAGCCGAACGGGCGCGGGCGCGCCGGCATCGGCGCCGGGAGCGTGTCCGGGCCGGTGAGGTCGGTGGCGTGCGGGTGTTGCGGAATCTCGGACGAGGTGTCGCCCATGACGGTGTCCCAGTGTTTACCCGAAAGACTGTACACGGATAGTCTTGGTCCTGCCGGCGATGATGCTGCACTGCAGCACGCTTTTTCCGGGGTTCGAACGGCCTTCCACCGGGCGTCGTGCCGCGCGGGGCAGCCTTTCCAGGGAGGCCAGTCTAGTCCGCTCTGCTCGTCGGTGCCCACTGGCTAGAAGATTTCCCGCATCTGTGCGATACTCATGGGCTTCCCGTTTTGCGGCGGGGTGAACGCACCTGAATTTCCCGGGTGCCAGAAGATGCCGGATTCGGTTCCGGTTCGAGAGGTTGCCATTCATGAGCAGCGCCGAGAACCACCAGAGTCGACCCGGAGCGTTCGAACAGCCGCGTTCAATCTCCAAAAGAGAACACTCATGAAGACCTTCACCGCCAAGCCGGCAGAAGTGGTGCACGAGTGGTTTGTGATCGACGCCACCGACAAGGTGCTCGGACGTGTTGCCAGTGAAGTGGCACTCCGACTGCGCGGCAAGCACAAGCCCATCTACACGCCCCACGTCGATACCGGCGATTTCATCGTCATCGTCAACGCCGACAAGATCCGCGTCACCGGCAACAAGGCCGAAGACAAGGTGTACTACCGTCATTCGGGCTACCCCGGCGGCATCTACGCGACGAAGTTCAAGGACATGCAGGCCAAGCACCCCGGCCGCGCCATCGAGAAGGCCGTCAAGGGCATGCTCCCGAAGGGTCCCCTGGGCTACGCGATGATCAAGAAGCTGAAGGTCTATGCCGGTGGCACGCACCCGCACACCGCCCAGCAGCCCAAAGCGCTGGAAATCTAAGGAGCCGCGATGATCGGTAATTGGAACTACGGCACGGGCCGTCGCAAGTCGTCCGTCGCGCGCGTCTTCATGAAGAAGGGCGAGGGCAAGATCACCGTCAACGGCAAGACCGTCGACGAGTATTTCGGCCGTCAAACCTCGATCATGGTCGTCAAGCAACCGCTGATGCTCACCAACAACGAACTCACGTTCGACGTGAAGGTGAACGTCCACGGTGGCGGCGAATCCGGCCAGGCCGGCGCGATCCGCCACGGCATCACCCGTGCGCTGATGGACTACGACATCGCGCTGAAGCCCGACCTCAGCCGCGCCGGCTTCGTCACGCGCGATGCGCGCGAAGTCGAACGGAAGAAGGTCGGCCTGCACGGCGCCCGCCGTCGCAAGCAGTTCAGCAAGCGCTAAACTGCGCTACCCGGAACGCGCTGGTCGCGTTCCAGGTCTTGCCTCCACAAGGGCCGCTCACCAGCGGCCCTTTGCGTTTTTGGCTCGCACTTGCAACCCCTTACCCCGGGTAAGTTTCATGCGCTGGAAGCTGCTTAGACGACGTCTGTCCACCCCCCGCGTCACGGTGCGACGCCACCTGCCGTGGCCGATCCGCTGGCTCAGCGGCGCGCTGGTGCTGGGGTTCTCGGCCGCGATCGCCCTGTGGGCCTTCGAGACGGGCAAGGATCTCGCGGGCCTCGACCGCAGCGCCAAGGCGGAGCTGGCGCAGTTGCGCGACGAGCAGGCCGGCCTCAGGGAAGAGCGCGACAAGGCCCAGGCGCTGGCCAACACGGCCGAGAGCCTGCTCAAGACCGAGAAGGCCGCCGAGGACCAGCTGGCCGCGCAGTTGCGCCAGAGCGAGGCCGACAAGCTGGCGCTGAAGGCCGATCTCGGCTTCTTCCAGCAACTCATCCCGCAGGGCGGCGGCGTGCCCGACGGCCTCAGCGTGCGCGGCTTCCAGGTGGAGACGGTGGCACCCGGACACGTCCGTTACCAACTGCTGGTGATGCAGGGCGGGCGGAACGCCGTACAGTTCAATGGTCGCTACGAGCTCACGCTCAGCGGCACGCTCGACGGCCAGCCCTGGACATCGTCGCCTTCCGGCGCTCTTCAGCCGCTGCAGGTGAAGCAATACGCACGGGTGGAGGGGATGGTCGATTGCCCATCCAGGGCCGTGGTAAAAAGCGCGCAGGTCAAGGTCACCGACGCAGGCGGCGCGGTACGCGCACTGCAGACGCTCAAGCTGTAGCCTGTCGGGCGGGGCACTTCGTACTCATAAAACGATCGTTTGGGCCGCGCGCACGAGGGTGCCGCGGAAGCATCAGGATTCGTCCGAGGAGAGTTTCAGCATGTGGTTCAACCGCAAGAAGCAGCCCGCCATCCGCAGCCTCATCGGCGAGGGCACCCAGGTGCACGGCGAACTGCGTTTCGATGCCGGCCTGCGCATCGACGGCGAGGTGCTGGGCGACGTCGTCGCCACCGATCCGTCCAGCCTGCTGGTCATCAGCGAGAACGCCCGCGTGCAGGGCAAGGTGATGGCCGGCCACGTGATCATCAACGGCCAGATCCAGGGCCCGGTGGTCGCCACCATGCTGCTCGAGCTGCAGCCCAAGGCGCGCATCGTCGGCGACGTGCACTACGAGGCCCTTGAAATGCACCAGGGCGCCACCATCGATGGGGTGATGAAGCACGTTTCGGGCGGCAATGTGGAGGCCGACCGACACGTGCTGAAGCTGGCGGCCGCCAATGAAGTCTGATTTCCGGCCGCCAATGACCACAGTCGCCCAGGTTCAGGGGCTTTTGTGGCCCAATAGAGCCTGAAACGCATTTGCAAGGATTCCCATGAGCGCCGTCGCCGAACTCTCCCCCGCCACCTCCGAGATCCCGGGCCCGCTGGTCTTCACCGACAGCGCCGCCGCCAAGGTCAAGGAACTGGTCGACGAGGAAGGCAATCCCGAGCTGAAGCTGCGCGTGTTCGTGCAGGGGGGCGGCTGCTCCGGCTTCCAGTACGGCTTCACGTTCGACGAGGCCGTGGCCGAGGACGACACGCAGATGAGCAAGAACGGCGTCACGCTGCTCATCGACGCCATGAGCCTGCAGTACCTGGCCGGCGCCGAGATCGACTACAAGGAAGACCTGCAGGGCGCCCAGTTCGTCATCAAGAACCCGAACGCCACCAGCACCTGCGGCTGCGGCTCGAGCTTCTCGGCCTGAGCGACTCCGCTCACCCAACGACGGCGCCCGCGGGCGCCGTTTGTCGTTTCTAGGGCCTGTTCACACTAAATGCGTGCCCGCGTGACCCCCAGAAAGCCTGCCTTCAAGGCGCGAGCGCGCCGACGTGGTGGCCCCACGGCAAGCGCTCGCAACGCGGAAGGCAGGCTTTCTGGGG
>Ga0210384_10000623_pt1 | contig 53639 bp, 44 predicted proteins | sample IncBWH2MmetaG_FD_160574 | JGI IMG/M metagenome (GOLD analysis project Ga0210384, IMG submission 160574) | Forest soil microbial communities from Barre Woods Harvard Forest LTER site, Petersham, Massachusetts, United States - Inc-BW-H-2-M | ecosystem: Environmental > Terrestrial > Soil >...
AGCATGGCGGCATCGTCGACCTCTTTGAACGGCGCTTCAGCGCGGATGGCGTGAAGCATCACAAGCCCTCGCGCCAGGCCTACGCCTATGTCGAGAAGGAGCTGGGCACCACCCCCTCGCAGATGTGCCTGATCGCTTGCCATACCTGGGACACGCTTGGCGCCGTGGCGGCCGGTTGGGAAGGGGCCCTGATCAAGCGGGTCGGCAATGACGTCCTTGGCGTAGGCCCACAGCCGCATATCGTCGGCAACGACCTCAACGATGTGGCCGATCAGGTCATCGCCCGTCATGTCAAGCGCGGCTGACCCGACTGCCGGCTGGAAGAATGCAGGCGGGGGCAACTGACACGACCCTGGATAAGGAACCGCGCCATGAATGATGTCAATTTGATCGGTCGACGTCCCCTTCTTGCCGAGATAGGAGCCACCGCGCTTGCCGGCCTCTTGAGTCCGACCTCGGCTCAGGCTCAGGCGCTCGACCGGGCGCCGAAGGTGCTGGTCTTCGACGTCGCCGAGAGCCTCCTGGATTTGCAGGCATTGCGGCCTCAATTCCAGCGGATGTTCGGCAATGGCGCGCTGGTCGACGAATGGTTCGGCGAAACCATTCTCTATTCGGAGTCGGCAACCCTCACCAACACGTTCACGCCCTTCGGCAAGCTTGGCGCCGGCGTGCTGCGCATGCTTGGCCGTATCCATAATGTCGAGATCAGCGACGCCGATGTCAGCGAGCTCGGCAAGGGCCTCGCGACGCTGCCGCCGCATCCGGACGTTCCCGACAGCCTGCGCAAGCTGAAGGCGGCGGGCTACCGCATGGTCACCCTGACGGACTCGCCGGTGGTGCCCGGCGCCGGAGCTTTGCAAGCGGCGGGCCTGGCTGATCTCTTCGAGCAGCAGTTCACCGCCGAGACGGTCCGCCGTTACAAGCCTGCCCGGGAGACCTATCAGATGGTCGCCCAGGCGACGGGTACCGGGCTTTCCGACCTCTGCATGATCGCCTCGCATCCCTGGGATCTCATCGGTGCGCGCACCGCCGGCTGCTCGGCGGCCCTGATCGAGCGCGCCGGCGTCGCGCCCCTGATCGTCAAGGGGCTGAAGCAGCCGCAGATCACGGCCCCCACGCTGACCGAGATCGCGACGCGTCTCGTCGAGCTGAAGCACGCCTGAGCCGCAGCCCCACAGGAGGCCATCATGTCAACCGTCCGCAACATTGTCTTTGACTGCAACGAGACGCTGCTCGATCTGACCACCGTCACGCCCATCTTCCAGCGCCTGTTCGGCGAGCCGCGGACTATGCGGCTCTGGTTTCAGGAGCTCATCACCTATTCGCAGGCGCTGACCATTGCCGATGTCTATGTGCCCTTCACCGACATCAGCAGCGCGGTGCTGGACAAGATCGCGTCGCCGCGCAAGGTCAAGATCACCGCGGATGACCGCAAGGAGTTGACCGACCGCTTCGCCACCATGCCGCCATACCCCGACGTTCCCGTCGGCTTGCGAAAATTGAAATCCGCGGGCTTTCACCTCTTCACTCTGACGGATAACACGGCCGCGATCTCGGGCCGGCAACTGACCCATGGTGGCATTGTCGATCTGTTCGATCGTCGCTTCAGTGTCGACGACACGGCGAAGCGGCACAAACCGGCGCCCGAGGCCTATGCCGAGGTCTCCAAGGCGCTCGGCGCGTCGGCCGGCGAGATGTGCATGATCGCCTGCCACACCTGGGACACGATCGGAGTCCAGGGCGCCGGGTAGGAAGCCGGGCTGATCAAGCGCGTCAACAATGACGTGCTGGAGACGGCCGCGCAGCCGCAATATATCGGCAAGGACCTCGTCGAAGTCGCCGACCAGATCATTGCGCGCCACGGCTCCGAGCGCGGATAATTGAAGCGGTGGCAAATCTCGACCGGCAGATTCGTTACTTCGCCCAGATCGCCGAGCTCAAATCGCTGTCGAAAGCCGCTGTCAGCCTGGACCTGGTAAGCCACTCTGTCCTAGTCAACCAGTCTCTCGAGGCCGCTGCGGGGAGGCGTCTCAGAGAACGGCCTGAAATGATTGGTGAACTTCACGCAGCAGCCCGCCCGCCTGTGGACCATTCGGTTGCGTCACAGTTTGGCTTGATGAATCATTCCAACCTGGTCCATAAGCGGCGTCCCCCGCAGCCGGTGGTTCGGTTGCTTCGGGGTGGTTCAGTGGGAGTTTTTGCGTGGCAAAGATCCATCAGCAGATTGCGCAAGAGCTTGGGGTCAGGGACGAGCAGGTCGAGGCTGCCGTCACGCTCCTCGACGGCGGCGCCACGGTTCCCTTCATTGCCCGCTATCGCAAGGAGCTGACCGGCGCTCTCGACGATGCGCAATTGCGCACGCTGGAGGAGCGGCTGACCTATTTGCGCGAGCTCGAGGAGCGCCGCACCGCCGTGCTCAATTCGATCCGCGAACAGGGCAAGCTCGATGCCGCGCTGGAAGCTGCGATCCTCGCCGCCGACACCAAGGGACGCCTCGAAGACATCTACGCGCCGTACAAGCCGAAGCGCCGCACCAAGGCGGAAATTGCCAAGGAAGCGGGGCTCGAGCCCTTGTCCGAGATGCTGCTCACGCAGTCGCAAAATGATCCGCAAGCCGTGGCGGCGACTTTCGTCGACGCTGAGAAGGGAGTGGCTGATGTCGCCGCCGCGCTCGAAGGCGCGCGCGCCATCCTGACCGAGCGTTTTGACGAGGACGCCGATCTGAAGGGCGCGCTGCGCGAGGAGATGTGGTCGCAGGGACGGATGGGGTCGACGGTTCGCAAGGGCAAGAAGACCGAAGGCGAAAAGTTCAAGGATTATTTCGACTTCAGCGAGCCGCTGCACAAATTGCCCTCGCACCGCATCCTCGCGCTGTTCCGCGGCGAGAAGGAGGAGATTCTCGATCTGCAGATGCAGCCGGAAGCGCAGCCGTCAGCGCCGGGCGTTTCCTCGTCCTACGAGCTGAAGATCATGAAACGCTTCGGCATTTCCCAGCAGGGGCGGCCTGGCGACAGCTGGCTCGCCGAGACCGTGCGTTGGGCCTGGCGCACCAAGATTCAGGTGCATCTCAATATCGATCTGCGCATGCGGCTGTGGACGGCAGCGGAGACCGAGGCGGTGCGCGTGTTTGCCTCGAACCTGCGCGATCTGTTGCTGGCGGCGCCGGCCGGCGCGCGGGTGACGATGGGACTCGACCCCGGCTATCGCACCGGCGTCAAGGTCGCCGTGGTCGATGCGACCGGCAAGGTCTTGGACACCACCGCGGTCTTTCCGCATGAGCCGCAACGGCGATGGGATGAGGCGCTGGCGATCCTCGGCAAGCTCGCGATCGCGCACCGCGTCGATCTCATTGCGATCGGCAATGGCACGGCTTCGCGCGAAACCGACAAGCTCGCCACTGAACTGGTGAAGCGCCTGCCGGATCTGAAGATGACCAAGATCGTCGTCTCCGAAGCCGGCGCATCCGTCTATTCGGCCTCCGCCTTTGCCTCCGAGGAGCTGCCGGAGCTCGACGTCACCATGCGCGGGGCGGTGTCGATTGCGCGGCGCCTGCAGGATCCGCTGGCCGAACTCGTCAAGATCGACCCCAAGGCGATCGGCGTCGGCCAATATCAGCACGATCTCGGTGAAACCCATCTGGCGCGCTCGCTCGATACCGTGGTCGAGGACTGCGTCAACGCGGTCGGCGTCGACGTCAATACGGCGTCCGCGCCGCTGCTGGCGCGCGTATCGGGCATCGGTCCGGGACTGGCGCAAGGCATCGTGCAGCATCGCGATGCGAACGGTGTGTTCAAATCGCGCAAGGCGCTGAAGGATGTGCCGCGATTGGGCGCCAAGGCGTTCGAGCAATGCGCCGGCTTCCTGCGCATCAATGGCGGCGATGATCCGCTCGATACGTCGGGCGTGCATCCGGAAGCCTATCCGGTGGTGCGGCGGATTCTGGCGGCAACCAAAAGCGACATCAAGGCGCTGATCGGCAACAGCGAGATCGTGCGTCAATTGAAGCCGAAGGCTTTCGTCGACGACACGTTCGGTCTTCCCACCGTAACGGACATCCTGCGCGAATTGGAAAAGCCGGGCCGCGATCCGCGTCCCGCCTTCAAGGCCGCCGTCTTCAAGGAGGGGGTTGAGGAGATCAAGGATCTCAAGGCCGGCATGATCCTGGAGGGGACCGTGACCAACGTTGCCGCCTTCGGCGCCTTCGTCGATATCGGCGTGCACCAGGATGGCCTGGTCCACATTTCGGCGATGTCGAAGACTTTCATCAAGGACCCGCGCGAGGTCGTCAAGCCGGGCGACATCGTCAAGGTCAAGGTGCTGGAGGTCGAGGTCGCCCGCAAGCGCATTGCACTGACACTGCGCCTGGACGACGAGGTCGGCGGCAAGAAGGAGACGAAGGGGTCGTCGCGCGACGATACCCGCGCTTCGGCGAAATCGTCGCCGCCGCGCAAGCCCGAGCCGCAATCCGGCGGCGGGGCGCTTGCCGATGCGCTGCGCCGGGCCGCCGAGAAGAATGAGCGCCCAAAGACGCGGCCATGAACGCACGCAGGCGGCGTAGCAGGCCGACGCTCGCGGCGTTCTTGCGCGCGCTCGGCTGATACACACAAATTCGTGAAAACTGTCGCGATGCCGGACGCGGGTGTCAAGCCCCGCGTCCGGGCAGCTCTTTTGCACTCGAAAGAAGCTGCGGCCTCGGCTACGTTTTCCGGGAGACCCGCGAACCGAAGGACCGGAACCTATGAAAGATGCCAGGAAATCGTTCGGTCGGATGGTGGGCATCTTGCTGGCGGGCGGGCTGGCGACCGTCGCCGTTTCCGCGGCCAACGCACAGGGGGGGCCTCCCGGGCCTCCGGCGGTCGGCGTCATGGAGGCGGTCAAGCGGCCGATCACCGAGTCGAACGAGTTCCTCGGGCGAATCGAAGCAACCAACCGTGTCAATGTTGTTGCGCGCGTCACGGCCTTTCTGGAGAAGCGCGACTTTGTCGACGGCGCGGAGGTGAAGACCGGCGATCTTCTTTACGAGCTGGAGCGCGGGCCGTTCGAGGCTGACCTCGCCTCGAAGAAAGCGCAGGTTGCTCAATTGCAGGCGACCCTCGTCAACGCCAAGCTGACCACCGATCGCGCAAGAACGCTGCTCGGCGGACCGGCCGGACAGCAGTCGACTTACGATGCCGCGCTCGCCAACCAGCAAAGTCTGGAGGCGCAGATTCAGGCCGCGCAGGCACAGGTCGACCTGTCACAGATCAATCTCGACTATACCTCGATCCGTTCTCCAATCGATGGCAAGATTGGCCGCACGGCGGTGACCGAAGGCAACGTGGTGACGCCAAGCTCTGGTACGCTGACCACCATCGTCAGCCAGGACCCGATGTATGTCACCTTTCCGGTGCCCGTGCGCGAGGGGCTCGTGTTGCGCGACCGTTATGCGACCCGTGGTGGCTTCAGGGCCGTAGTCATCAGGTTGCGGCTGACGGACGGCCGCATCTATGACCAGGTCGGCGAGTTGAATTTCCTCAACAACACCATCGCGCAGAATACCGACACCATCACGCTGCGCGGAACGATCCCCAATCCCGTCTTGAAGGCCCTGTCGGCAAACGGGACGGTGCGCGAACTCACCGACAATGAGTTCGTGACCGTCCTGCTGGAGGGCGTGGAGCCGGTCGAGGTGCTCGCGATCCCGCGCGCCGCGGTGCTGTCGGATCAGCAGGGCGAATATGTCTATGTCGTCGGCGCCGACAACAAGGCCGAGCAGCGGCGCATCCAACTCGGGCAATCGACGTCCACCGTAGCCGCGGTGACGAGCGGGCTGTCGGCGGGCGAAAAGGTGATTGTCGAAGGTCTGCAAAAGGTACGGCCCGGACAGGCGGTAGCGCCGGGGCCGGCAAGCGCGCTGATCCAATCGAGCATGAATGCCAACCCGGAGGAGGGTGCCCAGAAGAAGGATGGGATCGGCCCGAAGGCGGCGGGGACGACCCCATGATTTCATCCGTCTTCGTCGACCGTCCGCGCCTTGCGATCGTGATCGCATTCGTCATCACGATCGCTGGCGCGTTGGCGCTGCTGCAAATCCCGGTTGCGCAATTCCCCGATATCGTGCCGCCGCAGGTGACCGTCACCGCGACTTTTCCCGGCGCGTCTGCCGAAGTGGTGGAAACGAGCGTCGCCCAACCGCTCGAGGCCCAGGTCGTCGGCGTCGACAAGATGCTCTACATGAAGTCGACGAGCGGCAATGACGGCAGCTATACATTGACCGTCTCGTTTGCGCTCGGCAGCAATCCCGATATCAACACGGTCAACGTCAACAACCGGGTGCAGAGCGCGCTCGCGCAATTGCCGACGGAGGTGCAGGCGCAAGGCCTCGTCGTGCAGAAGAAATCTTCTGCCGTGCTGCAGTTCATCGTGCTCTACAGCAACAACGGCGCGCAGGACCCGCTGTTCATCACCAACTACGCCATCATCAATGTGCTGGATGCGATTTCCCGCACGCCCGGCGTCGGCCAGGCCACGCTGTTTGCCAAGCTGAACTACTCGATGCGGATCTGGTTCGACACGCAACGTCTGACCAGCCTCAATCTGGCGCCGTCCGATGTCATCGCGGCCATCCGCGCCCAGAGCGTGCAGGCGCCGGTCGGCCGCATCGGCGCCCGGCCGATCGGCGATGACCAACAATTCCAGTTCAACGTGCAGACCCAGGGCCGGCTCACGACCTCGACCCAATTTGGCAACATCGTGCTCCGCGCCAATCCTGATGGTTCGGTGCTGCGGATCAAGGATGTCGCCCGCGTCGAGATCGGCGCGCAGAACATGGACAGCGAGTCCCGGATCGACGGCGATCCCGGCGTGCCGATCGGCATCTACCTCGCCCCCGGCGCCAATGCGGTGACCACGGCAAAAGCTGTGCAAACCACGCTCACTAGATTGTCCGAGCGCTTCCCGCCGGGACTGACCTATACCGTGCACTACGATTCCACGACCTTCGTGTCCGATACGATCAAGGAAGTGCTGAAGACGCTGGGCGAAGCCTTCGTGCTGGTGGTGATCGTCGTGTTCCTGTTCCTCGGCAATCTGCGCGCCACCATCATTCCGGCGGTCGCCGTCCCGGTGAGCCTGATCGGTGCCTTCGCGGTGCTGCTGGCGCTCGGTTATTCGGCCAATACGGTCTCGCTGCTCGCAATGGTGCTCGCCATCGGCATCGTGGTCGATGACGCCATCGTGGTGGTCGAGAATGTCGAGCGCGTGATGGAGGAGGAGCCGGAGCTTTCGCCGGCCGATGCCACCAAGAAGGCGATGGCGCAAATCACAGCGCCCATCATCGCGATCTCGCTGGTGTTGTTGTCGGTGTTCGTTCCGATCGCCTTTATCCCCGGCATCTCGGGAACGCTGTTCCGCCAATTCGCCGTGACCATCAGCGCCGCGATGGTCATTTCGGCGCTGAACGCGCTGACATTGTCGCCCGCGCTCTGCGCGGTGTTCCTGCGCCATGGCGGACCGCGCCGCGGCATCATGGGGCGTGTGCTCGGCGGCATCGATTGGGTGCGCGATCGCTACGCCGGCGGGGTGCGGCGGCTATTGCGCGTGGCAGCGCTTTCGCTGGTTGCGGTCTTTGTCTTTGGCGGCGGCATCGCCGGAGTAGCGCGCCTGACGCCGACTGGCTTCCTGCCGGAAGAGGATCAGGGCGCGTTCTTCATCGCCGTGCAATTACCCGACGGCGCGTCGGTGGCGCGCACCAGCCAGGTGACCAAGCAGGTCGAGGATCTACTGAAGAAGGACCCGGCGATCGCCCACGTGCTCTCGATCATCGGCTTCTCGCTGCTCGACGGCGGCAACGAGCCGAATTCGGCGTTCATGGTCGCGCGCATGAAGCCGTTCGCGGATCGCACGGCGGCGACAGATTCGGTGCAGGCGGCGATTCGGCGGACGTTCGGCGCGGGGGCCCAGATCCGCCAGGCCAATGTCTTGCCGTTCAACCTGCCGCCGATCATCGGGCTTTCGACCTCCGGCGGCTTCGAATATCAGCTTGATGCGCTGGAAGGCCAGGACCCGGCGGCGCTCGGCAGCGTGGTGAGCGGCATGATCAACGCGGCCAACCGCGACCCGCGGCTGACGCGTGTGTTCTCGACGTTCACCGCGACCAATCCGTCGATCTATCTCGATATCGACCGCGCCAAGGCCCAGGCCCTCGGCCTGAACATGAGTGACGTGTTCACCGCGTTGCAGGCGACACTGGGCGGCGTCTATGTCAACAACTTCAATCTGTTTGGCCGCACCTGGCAGGTCAATGTGGAAGGTGAGGCCGCCAATCGCGGCGACATTCCCGACATCTGGCAGATCTATGTACGCAATGCGACCGGCGAGATGGTGCCGATCCGCTCCATCGCAAGCCTTCGGATCGTGACCGGGCCGCAGGTCATCACCCGCTACAACAACTACCGTTCGGTAACGATCAACGGCGGGCCCGCGGCCGGCGTGTCGTCGGGAACGGCGATCGCCGCAATGGAGGAGTTGTCCAAATCGACGCTGCCGGCCGGCTATTCCTTCGAATGGACCGGCACCGCCTATCAGGAGCAGGCGGCCGCGGGCCAGACCGGAATCGTCCTCGGGCTCGCGGTGTTGTTTGCTTATCTGTTCCTGGTGGCGCTCTATGAGAGCTGGACCATTCCCGTCCCGGTGTTGCTGGCGATCGCGGTCGGTGTGCTCGGCTCGTATCTTGCGATCAAGATCGCAGGCTTGAACCTCGACCTCTACGGCCAGATCGGACTCGTGGTGCTGATCGCGCTCGCCGCCAAGAACGGCATCCTCATCGTGGAATTCGCCAAGGAGCAACGCGAAGCCGGCATGCCGATCACGGATGCCGCGGTGCTGGGATCGCAAATGCGCTTCCGTGCCGTGATGATGACCTCGGTCGCCTTCATTCTCGGCCTGGTGCCGCTGGTGATCGCAACGGGTGCTGCCGAAATCAGCCGAAGAGCGGTGGGCACCGCCGTGTTCGGCGGCATGCTGGCCGCGAGCTCGATCGGCATCTTCCTGGTGCCGATGCTGTACGTCACCTTCCAGCGCTGGCGCGAAGCGGCGAAGAAGCGCTTCGGCGGAAAGCGCGAGGTGCCGCATTCTTCGACACCGGCGCAGCCGGAGTAGGGGCTCGCTTAAAAGCGGCCTGCGGATTTACGGCTGGATCGGCATGCCGGGCGCCCAGCTCAAGGCGAGGCGTTGTCCCACGACGATTTCGTCGCGCGACATCTTTGAGGCGACCGCGTCGCGAAATCTCGCATAGGCATCCCGCTCACGACCGCGCGAGCGGGCCGCGGCAAGGTCGAGCCATTTATAGGCCTGGATGAAGTCCTGATGGGTGCCGTGGCCCTTGTCGTACATCAGTCCGAGCTGCGCCTGGGCGAATGGGTTACCCTGAACGGCGCCGCGGCAATAGAGGTCGAAGGCCGCCTCATAGGCCTGCGGCACGCCGAAGCCGTGCTCATACATGAAGCCGAGCAGGCCCAGCGCCCGCGCATTTCCGCGCTCGGCGAGCGGCACGAGATCCTGCGCGGCGCGGATATAGTCGCCGCGGTCGAACGCCGCCGCGCCGCGGCTCAGCGCATCGGCGTGCGCCGGCGGTGCGCCGGTGACAGCTAGCACAACGATCGCGGCCGCAAGCAGACAGCGCTGCATGGCGCAGCGGAATGAAGCCGTGATGCCGGCCTTAGTGGAAGCTGGTCGTGACTGGGGCATTGGTCGTCGTTGTGGCAATGGTTCCGCGCAGTTTGGATCGAAGCTCTTCAGCGATGACATGCGCGTCCGAGCCGTCGCGGATGATCTGTGGCTGGATGAAGATGATCAGCTCGGTTCGCTGGGTGCTGTTGGACTGATGGCCGAACGCATCGCCGAGGCCTGGAATCTGGTCGATCACGGGGATCGTGTTGCGCCCGCCAGTTTGTTGCTCACTGATCAGGCCGGCGAGCAGCACGGTCTGGCCGTTCGCCACCGAGATCTGGCTCTTGACCCGACGCTCGGAGATGGTCGGCGTCAAATTGGGGGTGCTGGCCGTCGTTTGCGGCACGTTGCTGATCTCCTGCTCGATGTCGAGTCGCACCGTGCCGTTGACGGAAACGCGCGGAGAGACGCGCAGGATGATGCCAGTGTTGCGGTAGTCGATGGTGTTGACCACGGTGTTGCTCGTTGTCAGCACGGTGGCGCTGCCGGTCGAGATCGGCACGACGTCGCCGACCTGCAGTGTCGCAACCTGGTTGTTGACCACGACCAGAGAGGGGTTGGACAACACCTTCACGTTGGTGACGGCGTGGAGCGCATCGAGGACGAAGCTTGGTTGCGTCTCCGAACCCATGAGGAAGTTAAAGCCCGGAAAGGCGCGATTGATGAAGGCGTTCGAAACCGACCCGGTGATCGAGGCAAGCCCCGTATTGGGATCGACCGTGGTTGCCGGGGCTGATGTCGCCTGGGTGTTGAGGATCGATCCGGTATTCGGTCGTAGCCCAAGACCTTGGCTGGTGATGTAGGATTGCACGCCGTAGGAGAGCGTGTTGTTGAGCGTCACTTCGGCAATGGTCGCATTGATCGCGACCTGCAGCTGCGGCTGGTCGACCTGCAGCAGGGTCGACTCGATGATCCGGTAGTTGGCCTGATCGGCGTAGATCAAGAGCGAGTTGTTGGTGGCGTCCGGGGTGATCCTGACGTCCTGCAGCACGGGCTGGCCATTGCCTCCGGATGTCGTTGCCGCACCCTGACCGCTGTCGAGTGCGCCGGTGTTTTTGCCGCCGGCATTTGCGCCTTGCGAGCCGAGGCCGCCGGGAGTGGTTCCGGTGCCGCCGCGCGCGGCGAAGCCGCCCGCTGCCGAGGCGGGATTGTTGCCGTTGAGTGACAAGCGGTCGGCGCTCGAGGTCGTCGACGTGCCCGAGCCGGGCGCGACCTGGTTGTCGGCGCTGTCGAGCAGGCCGGACGCGCCGGAGCCGCCGAGGAACATGTCGGTCAGGACGCGCGCGATCTGGCGGGCATCGCCGTATTTCACGTGATAGACATGAACGCTGGTGCGCGCAGTGTCAGCGCGATCGAGCCGCTTGATCCATGTCGCGGCGTTGCGCAACATTTCTGGTCGCTTGCTCACCACCAGGATGGCGTTGAGACGGGCGACCGGCTCGAATTTGATCACGTTCTGGCTGAGACCATTCTCGCCGGAATCGACGATCTTCTCCAGCTCCGAGATGATCGGCGCCGGTGGGCCGCTCGAGATCGGGAAAATGCCGACCGACTGACCGCGCATCCAGTCGACGTCGAAGCTCAGTGCGGTGTCGACCGCGGTGCGGCGCTCGGCGCCGGTGCCCTGGATCAGCAGCATGTTGCGCGTGGTGTCCGCCCGCACGGTGCCGGCACGCGTGGCAAAACTGTCCATCAGTTTCAACAGCGTCTGCGCCGAGACATATTGCAATGGCACGACCGAGACGCCGAAGCCGGCCTCGGGATTGGCAGCGGCGGCATCGACCCGGCCGGCGCCGACGGCATCGCCGAGTGGCGTAAGGCGGTAGCCGGAAGCATCGTGCAGCAGCACGACGCCGCTTAGCCGCAACGCATTTTCCAGGACGAATATAATGTCTGACTTCGGCACCGGCCGGACCGAGACCAGGCTGACCGTGCCCTGCACCCTGGGATCGATGGTGTAGCCGACCTGCATGATGTCGCCGAGCACGACCTTGGCAACGGTCGCCACCGGCGTGTTCTCGAAATTCAGGTCGAAGCCGTTGCCGCTCGACGTGGGCTGCGGCCGGTCGTCGGAAACCGCCGTGACGTCAGTGCCTTCGTAGATCGCGGCAGTGCCGGCGCGATTGCTGCCGCCGGTCGCGCCCGCGACGCCCACTGGCTGCGGCTGGCGTGACGACAGATCGATCGATTTGACCTTGTCGGTGATGTCGAGATTGGAACCGTCGACGCTCTGGCCGACGGTCACCATGTTGCACGACGCCAGCAGAACCAGCGACGACAGCACAAAGACGACGGTGCCACTACGGCGGATGATTGGAGGATGGCCAAGCCTGCTGACGCATAACATAAGACTTCGCCAATCCAATGGTGTTCGCAGGTCGCTGTTAACGACCTGTTTTTGCCACACCCGCCCGGGCAGATAGTTAGCGATCGAACATGACAGAAATAAATTGGTTACATGATCGGCTGAACGTCAGTTGCGATGCGTTGATTTCAGAACACACTCGCTCGCATCTCCTTCCGAATATCGGCGGCTAAAATATTTTTGAGCGGGAGCTGCGCCGCGAGCTTCGTACAGCTGTCATACTTCAGGTCAATAACGTCGCGATGCTGGCACCCGCGCATCGCCGCTGACGGTCCGTGACGCGGCGGCCGGTTCAAAGCTTGCGCAACCGGAATGACGGATGGCCAGCGACTTGTCCTCGCAGTTCGTGGAATATCTCCGTCAGAGCAAGCATTTGACGGTGGCTGACGAGCGTGGCGATGGCGCCTCGCAAGGCGGCGCCGATCAGCGGCAGGCCAAGCTATGGGAACTGGCCGATTTGTCGGCCAGCGAGTTTGCCGAGGAAGCGGCACGGTTCCACGGTCTTGAGCGGGTGACATTGCAGGACATGATGTCTGCCGTGTCACTGGCTGCGTCATTCACACCGCGCTTCCTGCGTGAGACGCTGGTTTTTCCCTATTCCTCGCCGCAGGGCGGCACCGTGCTCGCGGTTGCCGACCCGACCGATCAATCGGCACAGCGCGCGGCACAGATCGTGCTTGGTGCGGATGTTGCGATCAAGGTCGCAACATCGGAGGACCTTGCGGTCGTCCTCGACCGCCGCCTGGACCAGCACGAGGCGGAAGCGAAGGATGCGTTGCCGGCGCAGCTCCGCGACGACGACATCGAGAGCCTGCGCGATCTCGCAAGCGGCGCGCCGGTGGTGCGGGCGGTCAATGATCTGCTTGAAAAAGCGGTCGAAATGCGCGCCAGCGATATTCATATCGAGCCGTTTCAAAATGGCCTCGTGGTGCGCATGCGCATCGACGGCCTGTTGCGGCAGGTCGCGGCGCCCGCCAATGTGCTGCCGCAGGCCGTGATTTCCCGTATCAAGATCGTCGCCAACCTCAACATCGCCGAACGACGTCTGCCGCAGGATGGTGCCGCGCGGCTGCGGGCCGGTCGCGCCGATATCGACATCCGCGTCGCGATCATGCCGATGCAGCACGGTGAATCGGCCGTCATCCGCATCCTGCCCAAGGATCGCGGACTCCTCGTCGTTGAGAAGCTTGGATTTTTGCCGCCTGACGAAACAAGACTGCGCCGGCTGCTGAAATTGCCGCATGGCATGATCGTCGTCACCGGCCCGACCGGCAGCGGCAAGACCACGACACTTGCGACAGTGCTGTCGATCCTCAACGAGCCGATCCGCAAGATACTGACCATCGAGGATCCCGTTGAATACGAGATCTCCGGCATCAACCAGGCGCAGGTCAAGCCCGCGATCGGGCTGACCTTCGCCGCAGCGCTGCGTTCCTTTGTCCGCCAGGACCCCGACGTGATCATGGTCGGCGAAGTCCGCGACTCCGAAACCGCCCATGTGGCGGTGCATGCCGCGCTGACCGGACATCTGGTGCTCACCACGCTGCATACCGAGACCGCCGCGGCCGCGGTGCCGCGGCTGCTCGATCTCGGCGTCGAGGGATATCTGCTGCGTTCCGTCCTGCGTGCCGTGGTGGCGCAGCGCCTGGTCCGTCAATTGTGCGAGCGGTGCAAGACGACACGCATCCTCACCGACGCGGATTTCAGCGAGGATCCCCGGCTCGATGCGTTCGGATTTCGCTCGGGCGAGGCAATCCACGAGCCCTGCGGCTGCGAACGTTGCAGCGGAACCGGCTATCGCGGCCGTCTCGGCGTCTTCGAGGTTCTGGAACTGACCAATGAGCTTCGCGAACTGATCGGCGAGAAGACCGATGGTCTGAAGATCGACGAATTGGCGATCCGCGGCGGCATGACCACCATGCTCGACGACGGCATCGCCAAATGCCGCGCGGGATTGACGTCGCCCGCCGAAATCCTTCGTGTCACAACCTTGCGGTGATCGCGTGCCGAATTTCCGCTATCGGGCCCTGACACAGAATGGCGAGATCGTGAACGGCACGATCTCAGCGCCGAATTCGAGCGAAGTCGCGCGACGCATCGAATATCTGCGGCTGTTGCCGATCGAGACCATCGAAGACAAGCGTTCGGCGTCCGGCTTCGGTGCCTACGGCCTGTTCGGCCGGCCGAGCGCTGGCGAGATCACGACGTTCACGCGGGACCTCGCGCTGTTGCTGAAGGCCGGCGCCCGGCTCGACGACGCGCTCGAGCTGCTTGCGGGCGATGCCGATGTCGGGCGGCTGCGTCCGGTGGTCGGCAAGCTTCGGGCCGCGCTGCTCACGGGCGAAAGCCTGGCGGATGCCATCGGCGGCCATCCGGCGCTGTTCCCGCCGATGTATGCCGCGCTGGTCCGCGTCGGTGAGGTCTCGGGCACGCTGGATCAGGTGCTGGAAATGTTAGGGGCGGAGCGGGCGCGATCGGAGCAGATGCGGCGCAAGCTCACAGATGCAATGCAATATCCGGCCTTCGTGCTGCTCGCCTCCGGCGGCGTCATGCTGTTCTTTATTCTGTTCGTGCTGCCGCAGTTCTCCTCGGTGCTGCAGGATTTCGGCACCAAGTCGTCGGATACGACGCTGAGCACCTTCATCAAGCTGAGTGAGTTTCTGCGCGCCAACGCGACGGCGGCGTTGCTGACGGCGGCCGCGACCATTGCAGGCGGCTGGTGGCTGTTGCGCCAGCCTGGCACGCGGGCCGCGATCATGAGCGGATTGTCGCGTTTGCCTGGAATCGGTGGCATCTTCCAGTTCTACCGCAGCAGTCTGTTCTGCCGGAATCTCGGCGTCCTGCTCGGCAGTGGCGTCAATCTTACGGCAACCTTGCGCATCCTCGTCGACATCATGGCTGTCACGGGAAACGAGCAAGGATGGAGTGCGGCGGCCGATCGCGTCCGCCACGGCGGCAAGCTCTCGGATGCGCTCGCGGTCGCCAATAGCCTGCCGCCGATGGCGGTGCGCATGCTGCGCCTTGGCGAGGAGACCGGACAGTTGCCGACACTCGCCGGCCGGGTCGCCGAATTCTATGAAGCCAAATTACAGCGCAGCCTCGACCGCATCGTCGGTATCGTCGGGCCGCTTGCCATCATCTCCATCAGCACGGTCGTCGGGGGCTTGATCGTGTCGGTCATGACAGCGCTGCTGTCGGTCACACAACTGGTCGGCTAGACCAAAGGTTGGTTCATCATGATATCGCTCAAGGCCATCGGCGTACATTTCATCTGCAGGCCACAGGGACGCCCCGAAGTCAGTGGCAAGCGGCTTGAAAGCCAGGCCGGCTTCACCCTCGTCGAAATGCTGGTCGTGATCACGATCATCGGCCTGATCATGGGGCTCATTGGTCCACGCGTCCTCAATTATCTCAGCGAATCCAAGGTCAAGGCCGCGCGGATTCAACTGCAGAGCTTTGTCACCGCGCTTGATCTGTTTTATCTCGACGCGGGCCGGTATCCCTCCAGCGCGGAAGGGTTGGGTGCGCTGGTGCGGCAGACTCCTGGCGTTGCCGCCTGGAATGGACCCTATTTGAAGGGCGGAAACGTTCCCAATGATCCCTGGAACCACGGTTACGTCTATCGCTCGCCGGGCGAGCACGGCCCTTATGACATCGTCTCCTACGGATCCGACGGCCAGGAGGGCGGCAGCGGCGTCGCCGCCGACATCTCGCTCGAAAACCTGTCCGCCAAAAATGAATGAGCAGGCCAAACAAGGGTTCACCTTGCTCGAGATGGTCTGCGTGCTCGCGATCATTGCGCTGCTTGCGGCCGTCCTGCTGCCGTTCATTCCGCACGAGACATCGCGCTCCCGCCTGCAGGCCTATGCCTTGCAGGCGGCGACGCTGTTGAAAGCGGACCGCGACGCCGCGATCCGCCGCCATATCAGCGTCGCCACACTGGTGGATGCGACCGGGCGCGCGATCCGTTCCGGCGCGTCGCCGGCCGCGATCCGCATTCCCGACGACGTGCATTTTGACGCGGTGCTGCCGCAGACGTGCCAGCGGCAGGCGGCATTGTCGACCATTCGCTTCTTCGCCAACGGCATGTCCTGCGGCGGCACCATCGCGCTGACGCGCTTCGATGCGGCCTATGAAGTCCGCGTCAACTGGCTGACCGGGAGGGTCGAGATTGTTTCCCGTGACATCGCCATCAACTGAGCGGCGCGACGCCGGCTTCACGATCCTTGAGGTGCTGGTCGCGCTGGCGCTGGTCGCCGTCGTGATCGTCGCCGTCGGATCGGTGATGGCCGGCAATGTACGTGGCGTACGCGCACTCGATCGGCACGTCGCCTTGACGCAGGCGACGCGCACGGCGATGGCTACCGCAATTCCGCCGCGCGATCAGCTAGCGCAGGGAACATCGTCCGGACAAACGGACGGCTACCGTTGGACCGTCGACGTCAGCCCGCTCGGGGGCGACTGGACGGTCTCCAATGCCGACGTCGCCTGGGTGCCCGAGCTCGTCAGGGTCCGCGTGAGGTCGCCGGGCGGCGCGATCTCGGACATTCGCACGGTACGCTTGATGAAGAGGCCATCGGAATGACTGACGTGGTGACCGATCGGCGCGCAAGAGTACGCGAAAGGGAAGGCGGCTTCACGCTGATTGAAGCGATCGTCGCGCTTGCGTTGATGGGTCTTGTGCTGTCGGCGCTGGCCAGCATCACCGCGCAATGGCTGCCGAACTGGAATCGCGGCGTAGGCCGGATCCAGCGCGATGAGGCGATCGGCACTGCGCTGCAACGTATCGCGGCTGACCTGGCCGCGGCAGAATACGTCCCCGCCAATCGCGACTCGCGCCGTCCGCTGTTCGATGGATCGGAACTCTCCATCACCTTTGTCCGCACGGCAATGGGGCCGAATATCGGGTCGGGCCTCGATATCGTGCATCTCGGCGAGACGACCGATCAAGGCGGGTTCGTCGCGGTGCGTTCGCGTGCGCGATTTGCGCCGCTGCCGGTCGGTTCCACATTGTCCGAGCAGCTGCACTTTGGCGATCCCGTGGTGCTGCTGCGCGCGCCGTTCCGGCTGTCCTTTGCCTATGCCGGACCGGATCGGGCCTGGAGAAGCAGCTGGCGCAACGCCGAGCGGTTGCCGGCCATGATCAAGCTGACCATCCGCGATGCGGCGAGCCAACGCGTTCTGTCGGTCTCGACCATCGCACCGATCCATGCCCAGGTGCCGAGCGATTGCACACGGCCCGACGGCAATTGCGATGACAAGGATGACAAGCCGAATGCGCCTGACGCCTCCGGCTTGACCCTTGCTGCGGGGCAGGGAGGCCGGCCATGAAGCGTATTTGCGCGCAGGAAGCGCAGCGCGGCTTCGTGATTGTCGCGGTGCTCTGGATTCTCATCGCGCTGTCGTCGCTGGCGGTGATCTTTGCGGTCTATCTGTCGGCGTCGGCGCGGGCGATGGCGATCGGCGATACCGACTTGCAGAACGAGGCGCTGGTATCGGCCGGCGTCGAGCTTGGCGCCTATCAGCTGATCCTGACCAGCGATGACAAACGTCCGGCGCAGGGAGCCTTTCATTTCCGCATGGACGACGCCAATGTCAGCGTCACCTTCACCTCCGAGGCGGCGCGTATCGACCTGAATTACGCCTCGAAGGACGTACTCGCCGCATTCTTCGCCGGACTTGGCGCCAACAAGGACGCCGCCAATGAAGGTGCGGAGCGCATCATCGGCTGGCGCACCCGGCCCGCGCCGGGCAGCAGCAATGAAGAGGAGGCGCGCTACGCGGCGTTGGGCTACGTGCCGCGACAGTCGTTATTTACCCATGTCAACGAACTGGCGTTGGTCGCCGGCTTGTCGCCGGCGCTGGTCGACCGCGCCTTGCCATTTGTGACGGTTTTCAACGGATCGTCGGACGTCGATGACAGCATCGCGGCGCCCGAGGTGATCGCGGCCTTCAAAAAGAACTCCAGTGGGAACAAGAATCCGTTCGGTGGCGGGATGGCTTCACCGAGCGGCTCGTTCGCCGATGCCGATCCGTCCACCCCGCCAACGAGCAACGTGCCGAAAGCGAAGAGCCCATGCTACCGCGTCGAGACGCTGATCAATTTTGCCAATGGCCGTCGCTCTGCTTCCGAAGTCGTGATCGTGCTCGGTGACAAGCGCGTGCCCTACCGCGTGCTGTCGTGGCAGGACGATGTCGAGCCGCAGGAAACGCGGCCCATTCGCCGGAGGTCCTGATGCCGCTGATATCGGACGCAAAGCAGTTCCTGGGGGCGTGGATCGATGCGGTGAGCCGCGCCGTCGACATGGTGGCCGGCCGCTTCGTGCGCGCGCAGCAAATCCGGCTCGTCGAAGGAGATGATGGCGCGTTCACGGCAAACGCGATTGCCGCGAAAAGTGGAGCTGGTTTGCCCGAGCTTTCCTTCCGCCTCGATGGCGGCAGCTCGCTGCCGGCGGAATGGAAGGCGGCGTTCCGGGGAGGGCGCGTTGAGGCGCAGCTGCAGCCGGCTCAGGTGATGACGCATCAGCTCGATTTTCCGAACAAGGCGGCCGATTTCCTCGATGGGATGATCCGGGCGCAGGTCGATCGCCTGACGCCGTGGTCCGCCGGTGATGCCGTGTTCGGCTGGAGCTCGCCTGTGCCCGCTGCGAACGACCGGATCGCGGTGACCTTTGCGGCGACGTCGAGGCGGAAGGTCGATCCCTTGCTCCAATTCGCCGAGACGGTCGATGCGGCGTCGGTTGCGATCTCAGCGCCGGTAGCCAATGCGTCCACGCCGGTGATGCTCATGGACCGGTCGTTGCGCAGTGTCATTGGAGCTGCGGCCAACGTGCCCCGCTTGCTGCGCGTCATCCTGTTGTCGAGCGCTCTTGCCGCGGCCGGCTCACTTATCGCCAATGCGTATCTCGGCGGCTCGCTGCAATCGGAGCTTGGCGACCTGCAGCAGCGCATCTCCCAGCGCCGCGCGGCGCTCCGTCTCGGCGCGGACGGCACCGCCTCGGGTCTCGGTCTGCTCGCCAAGCGCAAGCAGACGACGCCGGCGAGTATCATGGTGCTGGAGGCGATCTCGCGGGCATTGCCCGATTCTACTTATGTCACGGAGCTACGGATCGAGGGCGACAAGATCCAGGTCGTCGGGATGACCCAGGACGCTCCTTCGCTCATTCGGCTGATGGAGCAGTCGCCACAGTTCACCCGCGCCACCTTCTTTGCGCCGACCACGCATGCGGCGAATGAGCCCGGTGAACGCTTCCACATTGAAGCCCATATCACCGCTTATTTCGGATCCGGCACGTGAGCAGTTTGTCCGCACCAGCAAAGCTCGTGACTTCCTCGCCGCTTTTGGCGACGGTGGCCTATGTCGGCCTGGTCATCGTGCTGCTCTTCACCGTGGTGACGTCGATATCCGACCTCATCGACCAGCGCGGCGAGGTCGCGGCATCTGCCAACATGCTCGAACAGCTCGAGGGTCACCGCACGGGCGCCAAACGCAGTGTCCCCGGTGAGGCGATGCCATCTGGCTCGGCCTATCTCGAAGGCGCCACCGTCACGATTGCGGGCGCATCGCTGTTGCAGCGGGTGGCGAGCGCGGTTTCGAAATTCGGCGGCAACGTGCTGTCCACGCAGCTTGACGTGCAGAGCCCGTCGAGCAAGCCCGGGTTCCTCAGCATGGTCGCGAGCTGCGAGATCGAGCAGCCGCAGTTGCAGCAGCTGCTCTACGATCTCGAGGCCGGGATGCCCTTCTTGTTTGTCGACCAGTTGGTCATCCAAACCCCGACCACCGCATCCGGCTCACAACCCGGCAAGTTGCGGGTCCTTCTGGGAGTATCCGGGCAATGGCGAGGCGCCAAATGAGCCGCAGCCTTCAAATGAGCCGCAGTCTTGCCATCGTTTCCATCGGATTTGCGTTGTCGCTTCACACTGCTGCCGCGACGAGTCCCACGATCACGACCGACGCGCTTGATGCCGGGATCGCCGAGGAAACGCGGCTGGGCGGACCGGTTACATCCTCGTCCAGCGAGCCGGTGACATCCGTTCGGGTTGTCGCGCCGCCGTCGGCGCCGGAACAGCCACTGAGCGCCAACCCGCTGTGGGCGATTCCGCTCACGAAATTGTCGGGAACGCGCGATCGTCCGATCTTTTCACCGTCGCGCCGGCCGCCGCCTCCTGTCGTCGCAGCGGAACCGTCGCCCGCACCGCCGCCGTCGCCGCGGAAGAAGGAACTCGAGCCGCCGCCATTATCTTTGGTTGGAACCATCGCGAGCGACGAAGAGAGCTTTGGCATCTTTCTCGATCCGTCGACCAAGCAGGCGCTTCGGTTGAAACTCGGCGAAGATTATCAAGGCTGGAAGCTGCGTACCGTTCAGGGCCGCGAAGTGACGGTGGAAAAGGATCAACAGTCGACGGTGCTGACTTTGCCGGCGCCGAGTGCACAAGGAAATAATCAGGTGCTGCTCACACCCGTCAATGCTGACGGCTCATCGCCGCAAGCTGCGATGAGGCGGCGATGAAGCGTCGAAACGCGTATTGGAAGAAGAGCTTATCGAACCAACGAAATAGTTCCGCGCTCGTGTGAAAAATCCGCGCCGAAATGTCGCGAAGCGCTGTCATTCGCTTGTTAGAAACCTGCCAGATTTCCGCAACACCGCGCATGTAGCGTTTCCTCGTCAGACAAAAAGATTCGCTAGCGAGCGCAGTCGCAAAGAGTGAGCTGAAGCCAATGCTTGGCATCGGCGCGTTCTTGCGCGGCTGACGGCTGCGCATGGGCAGGACGGCGTTGCTTCGACGATATCAGACGATTTTGTGTGTCATCGTCGCGGCCTGTCTCGGGCTAGCAGCGAGTGGCGTGGTGGCCTTCCTCGGCGCGAAGGACTTGCCGGAAGCATCGCGCACGGAGCGAGACGTTTGCGCCCGGCCGGAAGCGGGCAGCGCGATCGCGGAACCAGCGGAATTGCGCAGTCACGACGGTGTCCTCGAAACCGATCTCAGCGTCCACGACGAGAAACTGCCGGATGGAGCCATCCGCTATTGCTATCTGACGCCGGACGGGAAGCCATCGCCGACCTTGCGCGTCAGGCCGGGCGACGAGCTCGTCATTCATTTCAAGAACGATCTCGTCGACCTCGATACGTCGACACCAGCGATCGACCGTGCGCTGGCCGGTGCGCCGATCTGCACGACAAGAAAGAGTGTCGATCCCTGCGCAAGCGGCGCGATGACGCCGGTTTCAACCAATCTGCACTTCCACGGGCTCACCGTGCCGCCGGTTTGCCATCAGGATGATGTGCTGAAAACATCGATCCAGCCCGACGACAATCCGTTTGAATACCGCCTGCGCATCCCGGATGACGCGCCGCCCGGCCTCTACTGGTATCACCCGCATCTTCACGGCTTCAGCAAGACCCAGGTGCTCGGCGGCGCTTCCGGCGCGCTCATCATCGAAGGCATCGAACGCGCCGATCCGTCGCTCGCTGGCCTGCCCGAGCGCGTGCTCGTGATCCGTGACCAGGATCTCGTCAATCCCAACGCGCCGCCATCCAAGTTCGAGCCTGCCATGTCGAAGAGCCAGCTCGACAATGACGGTGACGTCGCCAACTCCGGAACGGGCTTCGGCAAGCCGTCGAAGGACCTGTCCGTCAATTTCGTGCCGGTGCCATATCCGAACTATTCGCCGGCGACGATGACGATGAAGCCAGGCGAACGGCAGCTCTGGCGCGTGCTCAACGCCTCCGCGATCACTTATCTGAATCTCGCTCTTTTGGTCCGCCGTGTGCCGCAACAGATCGGCGTCGTCGGCATCGATGGCGTGCCGCTGAAGTTCGATGGCAGCCCGTCGCCGCCGGTGCAATGGGTCAATCATATCGGTCTGCCGCCAGGCTCTCGCGCCGAATTCATCGTCGAAGGACCGCCGGCAGGAGAGGGCGCGTTGTTGGTGACACGGGCCGTCGACACCGGGCCCGCCGGCGAGAATGACCCCAACCGTGCGCTGATGGCGGTCACGGCCGCGACAGATGCGAGCGAGCCGCAGGCCGCGTTGCCCACGCGTGCCGAGCCGCTGCCGCAGCCGATTCGGCCGTGGGTCGGTAACGTAGCGCCCGTGCGCGTGAGGAAGCTGTTCTTTTCGGAGCAGCCGGAAAATCCAAACGACCCCAACAGTCCCACGAAATTCTTTCTCTCCATCGACGGCGAGACGCCAAAGCCGTTCGATCCGCAATCGGACGTCCCGGACATTGTCGCGAAGCAGGGCGATGTCGAAGACTGGATCATCGAGAACCGCTCGATGGAGCTGCACGATTTCCACATCCACCAGCTTCACTTCCAGTTGCTCGACTGGTCCGGCATCACGGTCAACGAGCCGTTCCTGCGCGATACCGTGAACGTTCCCTACTACAACGGCCGGATGCTGAAATATCCGAGCGTGCGTCTGCGCATGGATTTTCGCGATCCCAACATCGTCGGCACCTTCGTCTACCACTGCCACGTCCTGGAGCATGAGGACGGCGGCATGATGGGACGGATCAGGGTCGAGCCCAGGAACGTGGTGCCCAAGAACATGCCGACGACGAGTTCTACGCTGCCCAACCAACCAAACAAAGGAGAGCTTTGATGCAAGGCAAGCACAAATCAAGGTGGCTGCAAGGTTGCCGCCTTACCCTCAGCGCGCTGGCGCTGGGTCAGTTCACTGCGGGCCCCGTCCTTGCGGACGACTTCGGCCAGCACGGTGGCGGCAGCCACGCCAGGACACCGATCAAGCACGTGATCGTCATCATCGGCGAGAACCGCAGCTTCGATCACGTGTTCGCCACCTATGTGCCGAACCGGCCCGGCGAGAGCGTCATGAACCTGCTCTCGCAGGGAATCATCAAGCTCGATCACGGCAACAACGCCGTTCCCGGACCGAACTTCGAGAAGGCGCACCAAGCGTCGGCCAAGGATACCGGCCCGAACGACGCGTTCCTGCTGAGCCCGCCGCAGCAGAATTTCCCCAACGACCAGTTGCCGGCCCCGCTGGTCGGCGGCGCATCGGCTCCCTACATTCCCAACCAGTGCGGCAGCTCGCCGATCACGACCTGCGAAGCGTCACTTGACCTGGCGCAGCAGTCCGAATCCGGCCTGCCTTCCGACTACTACCAGTTCCTCCTGACCGGAGGTCCCGGCCTCAAGTCGCAGACGCCGGACACGCGCATCACAAATGTCAATGCGCTGCGGGCGGGGCCATTTCAGCTGACCAATGACGGCGCGCTGCCCTACGATTCCTATGCGGCGAGCCCGGTGCACCGCTTCTACCAGATGTGGCAGCAGCTGAACTGCAACACCTCGGCCGCCAGCCGCGACAACCCGTCGGGCTGCAACGGCAACCTGTTCGCCTGGGTCGAAGTGACCGTCGGTGCCGGCACCAACGGCGCGGCGCAGCCCTCCAACTTCTCCACGGAATATTCGGCGAGCGCGACGACCACGGGCGAAGGTTCGACGGCGCTCGGCTTCTATAACGTGCAGAAGGGCGATGTGCCCTATTTCACGAGCCTGGTGCAGAAGTACGCGATGAGCGACAACTTCCACCAGTCCGTCAACGGCGGCACCGGTGCCAACCACATCATGTTCGGTCACGCCGACATGCTCTATTTCAGCGACAATTACGGCAACCCGACCGCCCCGCCGCAGGGCGCGCAGGTTTTCGGCGGCACGGCTGATGCCGGCACCGTCCATGAAATCGAGAATCCGAATCCCGCGGCGGGCACCAACAACTGGTACACCGAGGACGGCTACGGCGGCGGCGGCTTTGGCAGCGCGGTTTCCGGCGGCGGCTCCTACAGCAACTGCTCGGATTCGAACCAGCCCGGTGTCAAGCCGATCCTGGAGTATCTGAAGTCGGTGCGGATCAATTCGAACTGCGAGCCCGGCCACTACTATCTCTTGAACAACTACAACCCGGGCTATTTCGGCAACGGCAAGAACGCCTATGTCGACCACAATGTGAACAACACGCCGTTCACGATCCCGCCGTCGACGCGCAAGAGCATCGGCGACAGCCTGAACGAGAAGAACATCTCCTGGAAGTATTACGGCGATCAGTGGAACAACTACGTCAACGATCCGTACCAGCTCAACTACGGCACGCCCGGACCGCAAGCCGACGAATACTGCAACATCTGCAACCCGTTCCAGTACGACACGTCGATCATGTCGCACCCGGACCAGGTCGCAGCCCATATCCAGGACTCGTCGAACCTGTACTCGGATATCTCCAAGCACACGCTGCCTTCGGTCTCGATCGTCAAGCCGAGCGGCTACACCGACGGCCACCCGGCATCTTCCAAGCTTAACCTGTTCGAGGGCTTCACGAAGAAGATCGTCGACCAGGTCGAAGCCTCGGATTACGCCAACGACACGGCGATCTTCATCACCTTCGACGAAGGTGGCGGCTACTTCGACTCGGGCTATGTGCAGCCGCTTGACTACTTCGGCGACGGCACCCGTATCCCGCTGATCGTGATCTCGCCGTTCGTGAAGCAGGGCCACATCTCGCATGAATATGCCGATCACGTTTCGATCGTCAAATTTATCGAGCGGAACTGGGGCTTGCAGCCGATCACGAACCGCAGCCGTGATAACTACCCGAACCCGCTGACCGCACCGAACAACGCCTATGTTCCGGTCAACAGCCCGGCGCTCAGCGACCTGTTCGACTTCTTCGACTTCGATGACGGTGATCATGGCCACGGCCATGACGGTGACCACGATGGCAACTCCCACAACTGACGTCAGCCATCGCTGATATGATGAGCCCGCCGGCCAACAACCCGGCGGGCTTTTTGTTGGCGCCGATCAACACGGGGTGGGGCGCCGTTACTCGTCGGCCGGAGCGAGTGAGGCGCTAGATCAAACCGAACCATTGTTGCGCGGCGAGGGTCGACAGCAGACCCAGGGCGAGGAAAGGGCCGAACGGGAGCGAGGTCTGCCGGGTCAGGCTTTGCCCGGCGAGCTGCGCGCCGCCGATCGCAAGCAGCGCGGACAGCGCGGCAATCAAGAGCAGCATGGGAATGCCGGCAATACCGACCCATGGCGTGGCAGCCGCGAGAAACTTCACATCGCCGAGCCCCAGCCCCTGAATTTTTCGCAAAACGAAATAGAGCCGGCGAAACAGCCAAAAGATGGCTGCCACAGCGAATGCTTCCACGACGGCCTCGAGACCGGCCGTAACGCCGCCGTCGATGACGGCCTTCGCGAGGCCGAGGCCCGCCACTGCGATATTGAGTGCATCCGGAATGATGCCGCGGCGAAAATCGATCAACGCGAGACTGCCGCAAAGCAGGCACAGGGTAACGAATAATCCTGTAAACAGAAGTGGTTCCGTATCGACCATCCGTATCGACTATCCTTGGCCTCGCTGAAGATCGGCAAGATCGTCTCGCCACCGCCAGAATATGAAGATTGTTTGAAGAATTTATTTTGTCGCGAAAGCATGCGCACCTCGCGCGATTGTGTTTTCAACGAGGCCTATTCCGCGCGAATAATTTTTTTATTCACGGGACAGTCGACACACCAACCGAGCGCGTCACAAAACAGCATTACGAACCGGCAATATTCGCGCCATTAGCCGCAGTGTCGCGATCGACGCTGCTCGTCGCGTTTTGGGGGCGTTGATGCAGAAGACGGTAGCGCTGTGCCTTGTTGCGTTCGCACTTGCCACAGGCATGTGCCGGGCAACAGCTGCGCCGCTTGACGCCGCCGCCGAGCGCTATCGGCCCTACATGATCGAGGGCATAGGGTCGGCACTGACCGGCGCGCGGGAGTTGCGCGAACGCATCGCCGCTAACGATCTCGCCGGCGCAAAGAAGGCCTGGCTCTCGGCCCGCGCCGGTTGGGAACGGTCGGAAGTGTTCACCGCCGGCTTCGTTCCGGAGCTCGATGCGTTGATCGATGCCTGGCCGAACGCCGATAGCGGGTTCCACGCCATCGAGGCCAAACTGTTCGGCGCCGGAAAGACGGATGTCGATGATGATGCCGACGCACTGGTGAAGAACCTCGACGGTCTCAACGGTAAGCTGCGCGACATGCCGTTGACGCCGCAGGGCCTGCTCGACGGCACTGCGCGGCTCGCTTACGAGGTCGGCGAGAGCAAGGCTGACGGCGGCGAATCCCGAATCAGCGGAACGTCGCTCGACGACATGCGCAACAACGTGGCCGGCATCGAATTTGCCTATCGCACGATCTTTGCGGATGCACTCAAGGCGGCCGACGCGAAGCTCGATCAGTCGGTGACAGCGCGCATCGAGCAGCTCAAGACCATCGTCGCGGCGCCCGATCTGCCGCATGTCGATGTTCGCGCGCTGCGGCAGGCCAGCGAGGAGTTGCTGGTCGCGCTGCAGGCCGCCTCGGTCAAGCTGGGCTTGCATCAGCCGACGCTGGAGGCGCAATCGCGATGAGATTGGCTCGCTTTGCCGTCGCCGCGGTGACGCTCGGGCTCCTGATCGCAGCCTTGCACGATCGCGTCATGGCCTTTCCGGTCGAAGGTGATCAGACGGCCCTGCCGGCGAATACGGAACTGAACGAGGACGCGCTGACGCGGCCGCGCGAAGTATTCCGCTCCGAGCTCACCGGCCGCAAATCCTATCTGGTCAATCTCGGCAATCTGGCGTTCAGCTCGCCCTCGATCATGGGCGGTGTCGCGCGGCAAGCCAACGTCAGTTGCGGCACCTGCCACGTCAACGGCGCCGGCAATGCCAAGTTCTTCATGCCCAAGATGTCGACGCGGCCGGGCAATTTCGACACAACCGGGCCGCTGTTCAATCCGAAGGCGGACAACAGCTTGCTCGATCCGGTCCGCATTCCGAGCCTGCGCGGCGCGCGTTATCTCGCGCCCTATGGCGCCGACGGCCGTATGGCCTCGCTGCATGACTTCGTGCGCAACGTCATCGTCAACGAGTTTGCGGGCTCGGAGCCGTCGCCGGTGATTGTCGACGCCATCGTAGCCTATCTGCAGGACATCGATTTCCTGCCCAATCCAAGTCTCGGTCCGACCGGACAGCTGGTCGGCAAGGTCAGCGAATCGGAACGTCGCGGCGAGGCGCTGTTCGCAAAGCCGTTCCCGCATGATCCGGGCATGAGCTGCGCTGGATGCCATGTTCCCTCCGGTGCCTTCGTCGACCACAAGCAGCATGACGTCGGCTCGGGCGGCCTGTTCAAGACGCCGACCTTGCGCAATGCCGATTTCAATGCGCCGTATTTTCACGATGGCCGCTTCGACACCTACGACCAGGTGGTGGCGCATTTCGATTCGGTGTTCGCGCTGGGTTTGACCGCACAGGACAAGAAAGACCTGGTGGCCTATCTCACCGCTGTGGGCGACGGCATACTGCCCTACGAGCACGACGGAGCCGGCGCATCACTGAAGGAGATCAACGATTTCGCGACCGTGCTCGACACGGCCATTGCCGCCGGGGATAAGGACGTCGTTGCGCTGGCCGTCGACACCATCGGTGGCGAGCTGCGTGAACTGACGGAACAATATCCCGATCGCAAGAACACCAGCGTTTCTGGCGGCGAACAGCAGCGCAGCAACGCGCGTGCCGCGCTCAAGCAAGTGGTGTTGCTGCTGCGGCGGGTCGATATCGCAGTAGGCGAGGGCCGAACGGCCGATGCCGCCACCGACTACAGGAATTATCGTTATCTCATGGCCGCCGCCGTGCCGTCGTTGCTGGCAAGCGCCGAGCCGTGGTCGCTCTTTAATTCCAGCGTGCATGACCAGCACTACGGAGCGCTTCGTCAGGTCATGCAATCGAAGCACGTCTCGCAGTAGAGTCGAATCGCCGACGGTCCGTCTCTTCGCGCGGCGTCGCGAAGTCGAGTTCGGCTGGCTTCGCGCATGTGCGGATAGATCATCGACAAAATCGAATTCGATAGCGCGTCATCATGTGTTGAAAGCGCATTTGGATCGCGCGTGTCGCAGGAATCCTATTCCATCCACTGCGAAAAAAATCTTTTGGAATCGTTCTGGCTTCCGTGCCGCGTTTCATCGCGGCGATATGTCCGCGTCATGTTGGTGAACTACGTAGCGCGACACTAGCGCGAGAGTACTAACAACAAACCTTTTGGGGTCGACATGACGTTCAGCTTGAAGAAACACTGGCGAACTACCTCTGCACTGTGCTTCGCTTCCGTGATCGCGGTGACCACCGCAGCCTACGCCGCCAACCACGGCGGCTTCAGCGATTGGGACAAGCGTCCCCATCCGAACCATCACAATGGCAACGGCGGTAACAACGGCAACGACAACGGCAACGGTCACGACAAGGATCACGATTCGGGCGTGAAGACCGCGTCGCCGATCAAGCACGTGATCATCCTGATTGGCGAGAACCGCGGCCTCGACCACACCTTCGGTGTGTACAAGCCGAAGGGCAAGGGCGAGACCATCTCGAACCTGCTGTCGAAGGGCATCGTCAACGAGGACGGCACCCCGGGTCCGAACTTCGCCAAGGCGCAACAGTTCTCCGCCGCCGGCCAGCCTTCTTACTATGTCGGCGCGGGCGCAACGGCGAAGACGCCGTACAACCCGACCAACCTGATGCCGCAGCCCAACACCAACGGTGCGCCGCAGGCCCAGAGCGACACGGGCGGACCCTTCAAGACGATTGCCGAGGCAAGCGTCGAGAAGGATATGGATCCGAGCGATCTCGACATCCTCACGACCGGTGCCACTGGCCTGAAGACCGGTTCCCTCGATACCCGCGTTCCCGGTGCGGGCAGCCTCACCGGACCGTTCGTGCTGCAGGGTCCCAACATCAGCGATGACGATTACACCGGCGACACGACGCACCGCTTCTACCAGGATTGGCAGCAGGGGGATTGCAGCGCGTCGTCAGCGACGAAGAGCAACAATTCCGGCTGCTTGAACGATCTGTTCCCGTTCGTCATGGCGACCTACTCGACGAGCAATAAGAGCCTGGGCAACTCGATGGGATTCTACAACGCCGAGCAGGAGCAGGCTCCGATCCTGAAGATGTTGGCCGACCGCTTCACCCTGGGCGACAATTTCCATCAGTCGTTCCATGGCGGCACGGGCGCCAATCACTTCATGCTCGGCACTGGCGATGCCGCCTTCTGGAGCGACGGCAAGGGCAACGCGATCGCGCCGCCCGCGAGCCTGATCGCGAATCCGAATCCGGTGGCGGGCACCGTCAACCAGTACACGGTCGATGGCAATTTCAGCAATTGCGGCGACTTCTCCCAGCCGGGCGTTGGTGCTGTGGTCCGTTATCTGGAGTCGTTGCCTTACGCGGCGGAACCGAACTGCAAGCCGAACCACTACTACATGCTCAACAACACCAACCCGGGCTTCCTGCCGAACGGCGCGCTCTCGGGCGGCAACAACCTGCCGCCGTCGTCGGTCAGGACGATCGGTGACGAGTTGATCGAGAAGAACATTTCGTGGGCCTACTACGGCGGCGCATATAACGACGCCGTGGCGCTCTCGAATGTGGCGGTCGCCGCGAATCCGACCAGCCCGAATCTGGGCACGGCGGCGGGCACCGATCCGGCTCACGCGCTCGGCGTGGCTTACTGCCAGATCTGCAATCCGTTCCAGTACGCGACCTCGATCATGGGCAACCCGACGGTGCGGGCGGCGCATATCAAGGACACCGCTGACCTGATCACGGCGATCCAGAACAACGAGCTGCCTGCGGTGGCGTTCGGCAAGCCGGACGGCTTGCTCGACGGTCATCCGCAGAGCTCGAAGGTCGACTTGTTCGAAGCCTATGTCACCGACGTCCTCGGAGCGCTCGAAGCCAATCCGAAGCTGAAGGCGGAGACGGCCGTGTTCATCACCTGGGACGAGGCCGGCGGTTACTGGGATTCCGGTTACACCCAGTCGATCGACTTCTTCGGCGACGGACCGCGCATCCCGATCCTGATCCTGTCGCCCTATTCGACCGGCGGCAAGGTCTACCACAACTACGGTGACCACGTGTCGGTGCTGAAGTTCATCGAGCGTAACTGGGCCCTCAATCCGCTCACGAACCGCAGCCGCGACAACCTGCCGAACCCCTCGTTCTCAAAGAACAATCAGTATGTGCCGACCAACAGCCCGGCGCTTGCTGACCTGTTCGACGCGTTCGACTTCAACAAGGCCGTCGACATCTCCTACACGGAGTGATCGAGGACAGCGGGATCACAGCGTAACGTGATCCAACGAAACGGCGCCGATCGGACTGTGAAGTCCGGTCGGCGTCGCTACTTTCTTCCGTAGAGATGTTCGTGATGATCAAAGACGTGATGTTTGGCCGCCTGTGTCGGGCGGCGCGGCTTGGCGTTGTGGCATTGGGTATGCTGAGCGGCTCGGTTGCGGCGCAGGCGCAGCAATTCTCAGCCAATATTGTCAGGCAGCGCGGGGCGGCGGCTAGGCCGGCGGGCCGGCTCCGCGTCCTCGATGGCAAGGTCAGGATCGAAACCCCGGAACTTGCCGACGGCTTCTTTCTGGTCGATGCGACGAAGCCATCAGCCTATTTCGTGCGGCCCGCCGCGCGTATCTATATGGATGCCCGACAGTCAAGCGAGCTCACCCGGCTGTTCGTTCCCGTGGACCCGGATCAACCCTGCCGGCGATGGCAGGCCATGGCGCATCTCGCCGGGCGGGCGGATGAGGGCGACTGGCGTTGCGAGCAGACCGGTGAAGCGGAGATCGACGGCCGCCACGCGGTCATTTTTCATGCCGTGACTGGATCAGGAGAGCTTTTCGGCTGGATCGATCGGGCGCGAAAATTTCCGCTGCGGATCAAGACAACGGACGGCAGCATCATTGCGCTCGAGGAGATCAAGGACGAGCCGCAAGCCGCCACGCTGTTTGAGCCACCGTCGAATTTCCGAAAATTCAGTCCGGAAGCGCTGATCGAGCAGATCAAGCAAAGCGACGTCTGGGTCGCCGGCGAAAGGGACAAGACGGTTCCTTGAGCCAATTGGCGCAGGTGCGCGTCACAAATCGGCAAAGGAAGTCGACAATATTGCAAGCGCGTGACACGCGCTTCCCCGCGACATCGGAGATATACCTGTAATGGCGAAGACAGGCGTTTGGATGCTCGCCGCTGCGGTCGGCTGCATGATGATTGCTGGCCAGCGGCTGGCCGCGTTCCCGCTCGACGGCAGCCAGACGGTGCTGCCGGCCAGCACCGAGCTGAACGAGGATGCGCTGCTCAAGCCGCGCGAGGCGTTTCACAGCGAGTTCAACCGCGGCCACAAATCCTATCTGGTCAATCTCGGCGATCTCGCCTTCAATTCGCCTGATATCCTCGGCGGCGTGGCACGGCAGGCCGGCATGAGCTGCGGAACCTGCCACGTCAACGGCGCCAATAATGCGAAGTTCTACATGCCCAAGATGTCCGGACATCCCGGCACCTTTGACACCACAGGGCCGCTGTTCAATCCCAAGGCCGACAATCTGATCTTCGATCCGGTTCGCATCCCGAGCTTGCGCGGGGCGCGCTTTCTCAGCCCCTACGGCCATGACGGCCGCATCGCCTCGCTGCGGGATTTCGTTCACAACGTCATCGTCAATGAATTTGCCGGCCCCGAGCCGTCGCCGGCGATGCTCGATGCCATCCTCGCCTACATCCAGGACATCGATTTCCTGGCCAATCCGAATCTCGGACCGGGGGGGCGCCTGACGCCGGTCGCAATGGACAGCGAGAAGCGCGGCGAGGCGCTGTTCTTCAAGCCGTTTCCGCACAACGCCGAGCTCTCTTGCGCCACCTGTCATGTCCCGTCAGGCGCCTTCGTCGATCATCAGCAGCACGACATCGGCTCCGGCGGCCTGTTCAAGACGCCGACGCTGCTGAATGCCAACTACAACGCGCCTTATTTCCATGACGGCCGCTTCGACAGCTACGAACAGGTCGTGGCCTATTTCAACCACGGCTTCAATCTCGGGCTCTCGGAGGCCGATCAGCAGGATCTCGTGGCCTATCTGCAGGCGGCCGGCGCGGGTGCTGCGTCCAACGAAAACGAGGGCTATCTCGCGACCATGAAGGAGCTTAACGATTTCTCCAATGCGCTGGGAACCGCGATCGCGAACCACGACAAGGACGTGATTGCGCTCGCCGTCGACACCATCGGCGGCGAGCTGCGCGACCTGACGGAGCAATATCCCGATCACAAGGACACCAGCGTGTCCGCGGACAGCCTCGGCCAGCGCATGATCGCGCGCCAGGCCCTGAAAGAGCAGGTGATTACATTGCGGCGTATCGGCATGGCCGCCGCCGAGGATCGCTTCGAAGATGCGACCGCGGACTTTGGTATCTATCGCGAGCGGATGACGGTCGCGGTTCCGACCGCTTTGTACAATGCCGAGGATTGGTCGCTGTTCAATCGCGGTGTCCACGACGCCCATTATACGGCGCTCAGGCAGGCGCTCGCGTCACGGCAGAAGCGGCAATAAAAACCCGGCTCCCAAAAGAATACGTCCCCGGCTTTGAGGCCGGGGACGTCTTATTTAGACGAGTGGCTCTGGCTTAGTGTCCGAGAGTGGCCACGACCGAGCCGTTGTCCGGATTGAGGAACAGCCGGCGCGGATGATCCTCGGTGCGGTGGTCGAAATCGAACATGTTGTCGATCGGACCTGCGATGGTGTCGAAGGAAGCGCCGGCCTGCACGCGCTCGCCGTTCAGCCAGTTGTCCTCGATGAACCGCAGCACCGACGACTGATCCGTCAGCGTGTGGTCGACGAAGTTGCGCTTGGCAAAGGGCGAGATCACGAGCAGCGGCTGGCGGGTGCCGTAGCCGCAGCGACCCCAGACGGGCTGGCCAAAGGTGCCGTTGAGCGACTTGCTCGGCGTGTGCCGATCCTGCTCGAAGCCGTTGCTGCTGTTGCAGACGCCGGGTCCGTTGAGCACGTCGAGCGACGAGTTCGCCGACGGATTGACGATCGGCGGCATCTGGTGGTCGTACCAGCCGTCGGAGTCGTCATAGGCGATGATGATCGCCGTATCCGCCCATTCCGGGCTCTGCTGCACGGCATTGATCACGTTGACGACGAAGGTCTGCTCGTCAGTCGGATCGGAGTAGCCGGCATGGCCATCCTGGAAGGCGGGAGCCTTCAGGAAGCTGACCGAAGGCAGATTGTGAGCCTTGAGTGCAGCAAAGAAGTCGTTGGTGTCATATCCGTGGTTGGCCGGCTCCTTGGTCGTGGTGCCGGGGATGAAGCTGTGGCCGATCGCCGCGACCGAGCTCGGCCGCATATGCATCGCATTGGCGGTCGACGTATAGTACTGGAACCAGGCGTGATGCGGGATGTAGTCGAGTGAACCGGATCCAACCGTCGCGCCCGGCGCGGTCGCATCGGTTTGCCGCTGGCAATCGGTGCTGCCGTTGGCATTCTTGACGGTCAGGTCGAAGCCGCCCATGAACGAGCCCCAGGTGATGCCCTTGTCGTTGAGCATGTCACCGATGTTGCGGCCCGCCATGGTCACCTGGTCGGCGCCCGTGGAGCACTTGTCGCCAATCGGGTCGGCGTCACCAATCAGGGTGATATTGCCCGGGGTCTGGGAAGCATCACCGAAGGCCTCGTGGGTGGTGTGAAGCAACGTGCCGGTGCCGCTGAGGACGTTCTGCGTGGCCGAGAAGCCGTTGGTCTGACCCGAGATCAGGTTCAGCGCGCCCGGCGTCGAGGGACCGAACTGCGACGAATAGCTGTTGTCGTTCAGCGCGAAGTCCTGGGCGTAGTTCCACATGGCGGTGACGGTGTTGCCGTCGAAATATGCCATCACGAGACCCTTGTTGCCGATGCCGGCCGGCGGCGGACCCGCGGTGCCGGTGAAGGCCGGGAAGCCGTCCATGTTGGCGTTGTTGTAGGCCGCTTGCTCGGGCTGTTCGTTGTGGCCCTGGTCGGCGGTCAGAGCCTGTGCCGCCGTGAGGCGGAACGGGTTCGAAGCGTTGACGCCGTTCGATACGGCGGCATGAGGCGGTGTCGGGCTGACATTATTGGGAGCCGCCGGGTTGGTCGCGACGCTGTTGGGATTGTGGTTGATGAGATCGACGCCCTTCAGCGGGGAGAAGCCGTGGTTGACGTCCAGCGGGGTGTTCAGGTTGTTCACGACGGGCGTGAACGGCTTCGCATTGAACGGTGTTTCACCCTGCTTGTTCAGCGCGTGCGGATAAGTACCGAAATAGTGATCGAAGGAAATGTTTTCCTGGAAGATGACGATGACGTGCTTGATCGGGGTTGCGGTGCGCACCCCGTGATCGTGGTCACCGTCGTGATCGTGATCGTGATCGTGGTCGCGGTCATGGTCGTGATCGCGGCCGAAGTTGGAATCGCCGAAATGGCCGTGGTCGTCGTCCGCAGCCGCGCCCGCGCCCATCAGCGCAAGGGCGAGAACGGAAACAAGACCAAGAGATTTAGACAAGCGCATTGAAAGTTTCTCCCTCGTGGGTCCTTAAAAGACAAAGAGATGGGGATTGACGGGACGGTCGCCCCCGACCCGCGCCGACTGTTTCAGAGCCGCACTACAGCAGGACGAAAAAAATGTGACGCAGGATTGAATGGTGTGGAGAGCGCGGGCGAAGCGCGTCGGTACGACAGTGATCGTGTCCGGATTCTGGTCGCCACGTCCGCCTTGGCGCGGTGCCGCACGAAAAGTTTCAAGAATTTGTGGCCAATGGCTTGCCTGTCATAAAAGCTTTGTAAGCGTGTCGTGCGGGCTGAGCCCGGCCGGCCTTAGCCATGGCCCGTCTCGCACGAGACGGGCCACTTGATGTTCCCACGAGGTCAGAGCCCGTCTTGTATCCTACCGCGCTCTCGGGCCACCGTCGGGGTGAGCCGCATCGTAAGCAGCGCGATAGCCACGTGCAATCGACCGAACGCCTCGTCCGATGTCGTCATAAACATCGTCCGGCAGGTTCGCGAGCGACACGCGCAGCGACCATTCCGGTGCGTCGAAGCCGCCACCATTGAGGAGCACGATGCCATGGGCCTCGGCCAGGCGGAACGCAAGGTCGAGCGGGTGAACGTGCTTCTTCAGGTAGTCGACGGCCTCGTCGCCGATGTTCTTGCGGGCCCAGAACTCGAAATCGATGAGCGCGTAATAGGCATCGTAGCTGGGATTCGGGCTGAGCTTCTCCCGCAGGCCCAGGCCGTCGATCAGCGACCACAGTCGCTTGTTGACGATCTCCATGCAGGCGGCCTGATAGGCCTTCTTCTCGTCCAGCATCTCCGAAAGCGAGAACAGGCTCATCATCACCTGCTGCGGCAGCGACAGGCCGGCGGTGTGGTTCAACGCCACATCGCGGCTGTCGGCGACAATGCGGTCGATGAGCTTGAGCTTGCGCGGCTCCAGCGTCAGCGGGCCATACCGCTTGTCGAGCGCCTTGATCGCCGCATCGGGCAGCTTGGCGATCATCTTGTCGAAGATGTTGTCCTCGTGGATGGCGATCGCGCCGAGCCGCCATCCCGTGCAACCGAAATATTTCGAATAGGAATAGACGCCGATGGTGTTGTGCGGAATTTCGCCCAGCAGCGAGCGGAAGCTGTGCACGAAGGTGCCGTAAACGTCGTCGGTCAGGATCATCAGATCGGGGCGCTTGCTCTTGACCAGATTGGCGAGCTTGGCGACCGTCTCCTTGCTTAGCGCCATCCCCGGTGGATTGGACGGATTGACGACGAAGAAGGCCTTGATCTTCGGATCCTCCAGCTTCTTGATCTCCTCGTCGGTGAACTGGAATTTGTTTTCCTGCGGCGCCTTGATCTGGACGACCTTGAGGTCGTAATCCTCCAGATGCGTCATCTCGATGTAGGGCGTGAAGATCGGCGTCGCGAGCGCGATGGTGTCGCCGGGAACGAGCAGGCGGTTGGCCTTCAGCGACTTGAAGAGATAGCACATCGCCGCCGTGCCGCCCTCGACCGCATAGATGTCGAACTTGCCGGCCGGCCGCGGCTCGCCGCACACGGCCCACATCAGGTATTCATGCACGATCTTCTCGTTGTGCACCAGCATGCGGTCCGGCACCGGATAATTGTCGCCGATGATGGAATCGACAAGCTCGTGGACGAAGGCGTCCGGCTCGAAACCGAACTTCTCGACCGCAAACGGCACCATCTCTTTCAGGAAGTCGGCGCCCGGCATGTCCTGGTTCTTGGCGAGCCACTTCTCCAGCCGCGCCGCGATGCCGTTGGCCTGGGGCATGCCGCCGATGCCGGCCGGATGATCCATCACGCGCTTGCTCTCGGTGATGGCGAATTGCCCGAGCAGGAAAAAGCCTTCGCGCGGCGTCGTCGCGATCCAGTTCGGATTGCCACGTCCGGCGTTGAGGAACGCCGACTGCGTCCGCCTGGAGGTGGCCTTGGCGAGATTGATCAACTCGTCCTTGATCTCGAAGGGGCTCAGCGCCTCGAACTTCTTTAAGGTCAGGATATCGGCCATCTCATGCTCCCAAGCTGTGCACCCTGTTGATCAAAAGTAGATCGGGCTGCTCCAGCGGGCAGGCCTGATCCTTCCTTAACTTCGCGAGCATCGGGGAGGGCGCGCGTGGAGGCTTGATCTATCTCAAGGGGTCGACGCTTCGCGCGAGCATCGCACCGCAGAGCGATTGACATAGATCAACACGCCTGCCGCTGCGTCTCGCCTGATGCCGCCGATGCACGCCCAAGTCACGCCGGTGGCTCTGCGCCGCTATGTCGCGCTGTCGGGGCTGTAGCAGATGGGCGCCTTTGCCTTGGCAAAGCATGAATGGGTGAAGTCATGATCAACTGGTTCTTCCAGACGCTCCGCACATATCCGGAAATTGCGATCTTCCTTTCCCTGGCGCTCGGTTACTATTTCGGCTCGTTCACGTACAAGGGACTGGGCCTTGGCGCCGTAACCGCGACGCTGATTGCCGCCGTCATCATCGGCCAGATCGGGATCACGATCTCCGGGCCGCTGAAGCCGACCTTCTTCCTGATGTTCCTGTTCGCCATCGGCTACGGCGTCGGACCGCAATTCGTGCGCGGCATTGCGCAGGACGGTGTTCCGCAGGCGATATTTGCTGCCGTGGTGTGCGTGTTCTGCCTGGCCGCCGGCTATCTCGGCGCCAAGATCGCCGGTTACGACGTCGGATCGGCGGTCGGACTCTATGCCGGCTCGCAGACCATCTCGGCGTCGATGGGCCTTGCGACCGATGCCATCAACCGCCTGGGCCTGCCGCCGGACGAAGCCAAGAAGCTGCTCGACGGAATGCCTGTCGCGTACGCCGTGACCTACATCTTCGGCACGCTCGGCTCTGCGATCGTGCTCGCCCTGATCGGCCCGGCGCTGCTTGGCATCGATCTCGAAGCTGCATGCAAAAGGTATGAAGAAGAGCACGGCGGCAAGAAGCAGACGGGTGGGCCCGGTACCGCGTGGCACCAGTTCGAACTGCGCGCCTTTCGCGTTCGCGAGCGCGGACCGGTGGTCGGAAAGACGGTGCAGGAAGCCGAAGCCCTGATTCCCGAGCAGCGGGTGTTCATCCAGCGCATTCGACAGAATGGCCAGATCAAGGACGCGACCGCCGATACGGTCATTCATGCCGGCGACATCGTGGCGGTCGCAGGCCGGCGTGACGTGCTTGTCCAACTGATCGGTGAGCAGGCGGAGGAAGTCGACGACCGTGAGCTGTTGGCCGTGCCGATCGAAGGCGTCGATGTCTACGTCACCAGCAAGGACGTCGACAGCAAGACACTGGAGGAGCTGGCCAAGCGACCATCCGCGCGTGGCGTGTTCCTGCGCAAGATCACGAGGGGCGCGATCGCGGTCGAGATTCCGATCCTGCCGAACACCAAGATCAACCGGGGCGACATCGTCACGCTTGTCGGCCGCACGCCCGATGTCGCTGCCGCGACCAAGATGCTGGGCCGGCCAGATCGCGTGACCGATATTGCCGATGTCGCCTTCATCGGAGCGGCGATCGCGCTTGGCGCGCTGATCGGCGCGTTCGTCTACAAGATCGGCAGCGTGCCGCTTACACTGTCCACCTCCGGCGGCGCGCTGATCTCCGGCCTGTTCTTCGGTTGGCTGCGCTCCGTGCATCCGACATTCGGGCGGATTCCGTCACCCACCGTGTGGTTCATGAACTCGGTCGGCCTGAACGTGTTCATTGCGGTCGTCGGAATTTCCTCCGGTCCGGGATTCGTGGCTGGCTTGCAGAAACTCGGCTTCAGCCTGTTCCTGTGGGGTGTTGTCGTCACGACGGTACCGCTGATCCTGGCGATGTTCGTTGGCAAATACCTGTTCAAATTCCACGACGCGATCGTGCTCGGATGCTGTTCCGGTGCGCGGACGACGACCGCTTCGCTCGGCATGATCAATGACCGCGCCAAGAGCCAGATCCCGGGGCTCGGTTACACCGTCACCTACGCGGTGGGAAACACGCTGCTCACGATCTGGGGCATGGTGCTGGTCATGCTGTTGGCATAGCAGCGGCTCCGCCATGTTGACCTGGCTGGAGCAGTTTCTGGTCCGCTATCCGGAGCTCGCGCTGTTCCTGGTGATCGCCGCGGGCTACTGGATCGGAAGCTTTCGGATCGGCACGTTCAGCCTCGGCCCGGTCACCGGCGCGCTGTTCGCGGGCTTGCTGGTGGGCGACTTCGCGCATGTGCCGGTCTCCAGCATGACCAAGTCGTTCCTGTTCCTGCTGTTCCTGTTTGGGGTGGGCTACTCGGTCGGCCCACAATTCGCGCAAGCCATGAAGCGCGACGGCTTGAAGCCGATGCTGCTGGCCGTCGTGGTTTGCTTCACGGGGCTTGCAACGGCGATCGTGGTCGCCAGGGTGCTACAGCTCGACCCCGGCTTTGCCGCCGGCCTCTTGTCAGGCGCGCTCAGCCAGAGCGCCGCGATGGGCACCGCAACCGATGCCGTCAATGGATTGGCCATCTCGGAAGAGCAGCGCGCGCTGTTCGTCTCGCACATCGCGGTGGCCGATGCGGTGTGCTACATCTTCGGCTATGCGGGCGTGATCCTGTTCGTTACCCAGATCGCTCCCGCGCTCCTCAAGATTGATCTGCGCACGGAAGCGCTCAAGCTTGAGCAGGCATTGGGAATGAGCCGGGCCAGGCCGGGGCTCGCCTCCGCATGGCGCAAGTTCGAACTGCGGGCCTATCGGCTGGACGAACAGTCGCCGCTCGTCGGCCTGAGCGTCGCGGCCGCGGAGGCGCGCATGCCGGAGCAGCGCCTGTTCATTCACCGGCTCCGCCGCGGAGATCGCGTCCTTGAAGCGGCATCCGAAATGCGTCTCGCCGCTGGCGACATCCTTGCGATTTCAGGTCCCCGTCAGATCATCGTGGAATTGATCGGATCGCGAGCCGAGGAAGTGGAGGACAGGGAGCTCCTCGACATTCCGCTGATTGCTGCGGACCTGTTCCTGATCAATCGGAAGCTCGCCGGGCTGACACTGGAAGACGCCTCGCACGAGAGCTGGGCGCGCGGTCTCTATTTGCGCTCGCTGCGTCGTGGCGATCAGGAAATTCCTGTCGCGGCCGGCGTCATCCTGCAGCGTGGCGATCTCTTGCGCGTCGTCGGCCCGGAAGACGTCGTGCAGAACGCCGCCAAAAGCATTGGTGTCATCGTGGCGCCCAGCACCAGCATCGACTTCATCGTGCTGGGGCTTGCGATCTTCTTCGGCGGCCTCGCTGGCGTTCTCCTGAGTTTTTCGGTCGGCGGTATCAACATCTCGCTCAGCACGAGCGTCGGCACACTGCTCGCCGGGCTTCTGGTCGGCTATCTCCGCACGCGTCTGCCGCATTTCGGACGGATCCCCGACGGCGCCATCAGTCTGATGACGTCCCTTGGATTGGCGGCCTTCGTCGGGCTCACCGGGATTCATGCCGGGCCGATTTTCCTCTCGGCGATACGGGAGTCGGGCATCGGTCTGCTGCTGGGAGGAATGTTGGTGACGCTCCTGCCGCAGATCGTCGGCTTCTGCTTCGGCCATTTCGTGTTGCGCATGAACCCGATCCTGCTGCTCGGTGGCCTGACCGGCGCGCAGACCGTGACGGCGGCGATGGCCGCGCTTCAGGAACGCTCGGGAAGTGCTGTGCCGGTGCTGGGTTATACGCCGGCCTATCCGGTCGCGAATATCCTGCTGACGACCTGGGGCTCGGTCATGGTCGTCGTCCTTGCAAGCTGAACATGGACCCGTGGCTTCCACGGCAGCTATGTCTGCCTTCAAGAGGCTCGCCGCAGCCTCTATCGCAGCTCGCTGCTTGGACTTCGCCAGCTACGTTGATCTGGATCAAGTCTGTAGGCGCAGAGCGAGGTCCGATAAGCCCCACATGCGACAGAGCGACGTCATGGACGGAAGCAAGACACAAGTGCAAGCTTCGCGGCCAGATCGGTCCGGCGAAGAGGTGATCCAGATCGCCATTCGTCTCGGCTTGCTCGCATTCCTGATCTACTGGTCGTTCATTCTGCTGCGTCCGTTCATCCCGATCCTGGTCTGGAGCGTGGTGCTGTCGGTGGCGCTGTATCCGGTCTATGACTGGCTGTCGGCGCATCTCGGCCATCGGCCGCGGACGGCCGCGGTCATCACCACCATCGTAGTCTTTGCGGTCTTCCTCGGACCCGCAACCTGGCTCGGCCTTGGCCTCGTCGACGGCCTGCGCAGCATTTCCGATCAACTGACATCGGGCGATGTTGGAATCCCTTCACCCCCGGATGGTATCCGCGACTGGCCGGTGATCGGCGCGCCGCTGTATAACATCTGGGAAATGGCGTCGGAAAACCTGGACGGTGCCGTCCGTCAGATCGCGCCCCATCTAAAACCACTGGCCGGGCCGGTCCTGGCGATCGCCGGCAGCGCCGGCAGCGGAACGCTCAAATTCATCGCTTCGGTGCTGATCGCAGGATTCCTGCTTCCGTCCGGGCCAAAACATGTTGCGGCCGTGAGAAATGTGCTCGCCAGGATCGTTCCACAACGGAGCGCGGATTTCCTGGCGCTGACGGGAGCCACGATCCGCACGGTGGCGCAGGGGGTGATCGGGATTGCCGTGCTGCAATCGCTGCTCGCCGGCGTCGGGCTGAAGATTGCCGGCGTGCCCCATGCCAGCGTACTCGCCTTTGCCGTGCTCGTGCTCGGCATCGTGCAGATCGGATCGGCGCCGATCCTCATTCCCGCGATCATCTGGATCTGGACGGTCAAGGATGTCGGCTCGGCCGTGCTGATCACGATCTACCTGGTGCTGGTCGGCATTTCCGACAATGTGCTCAAGCCGCTCCTGATGGGCCGCGGCCTGTCGACGCCGGTGCTCGTGATCTTCATCGGCGTCCTCGGCGGAACGCTCGCGCACGGCATTGTCGGCCTTTTTGTCGGACCGATCGTCCTGGCGGTCGCCTGGGAGCTGATGATGGCGTGGGTCAGCGAGGACGGCACTGTCAGCGCTCAGGCGCCCCATCCAGCCAGTCAGGAATAGCCGAAGAGGAAATCACGCGCTTCGGCGTCTCGGGATTGATCGTTCCGGCCACGAGCGTCTTGTCCCCGGCCTCGAATTTTGCCCGCGCAAAGCTCTTTGCCTCGTGCTCGCTGGCAAAGGTCTTCGTCGTACGGCGGACTCGGTCGCCGGACACATCTCCGCTCGCGACATAAGAGACGTACCAAGTCATTTGCAAAACGCCATTTGCAAAACGCTGTCCACGAACACCGGCTCCGCGGCGGGCGATGCCATCCAATAGCCTCAGCTCAACGCCCGAACCATTGATTCAGATCAACGGACTGTGACGGCAGGACGCGTCGAGTGACAAAGAGGGACGCTGTCATCAACAGGAGGGGAAGCCATGATCAGATGGATCGTTGTGGTGTTGGCTTTGGCTTTTGTGTCGTCGGCTCTGGCGATGCCGCGTGCTCCGCTGTATGCGCCAACCGACATATTCATCAAGGTGCGTAACGCCTGCGGGCCTGGATTGCACATGGTGAATGGCGTTTGCATCCGAACTCCCGCTCGCCGCGCCGCGAGCAGGTGTGCCAGGGGAGTAACCTGCTGATATTCAGCCGGTGCTTGTTCGTCTTCTAGAGGTCCAGCTCGGCGAGCTTTTGCCGGTCCAGCAGCACTATTTGCCGCTGCGTCTGGCCGAGGAAGCCGAGAATGCCCCTGTCGTGAAGCATCGAAAGCGCGCGCGAAACCGTCTCCAGCGTAAGCCCGAGATAATCGGCGATATCGCGGCGGCACATCGGCAGCGCCATGATGCCGGCAGCCGTCAGACGGCGATCCATCTCCAGCAGGAACGCCGCCACCCGCTCCAGCGAGGTCTTGCGTCCGAGCAGCAGCATGTGGTTCTCGGCATGCTGGAGACTGGTGGCCGTCATGTTGAGGAGATCGCGCGCCACCATCGTGTCGGTCTCGGCGATGTGCGCCAAACTGACGCGCCTGGCCAGGCGTACCGTGGTGTCGACAACGGCTTCAGCCGTAAAGCGGTGCGCTTCGCGATTCTCCAGGCCGAAGATGTCGCCGGCCAGATGAAACGCATTGATCTGGCGGCGGCCGTCCGACAGAAGCTTGTAGCTTCTGACTGCGCCGTCGATCACCTGGTAGACGAACTCAGCGGGCTCCGCTTCCCCGAAAATCTCGGCACCACGATTATATTTGAATTCGCTTAAAAGCACCTCGGCCTGGGCGAGGGCAGCCAGTTCTCCTAGAAATCGCGGACGACCGGCGGAATTGACGTTGAGATTGACGAACATGGACGATCTCCCCGTATTACGGGCCATATCTGGCAGTGTTCTTGACGTGAATCGCCGGCGCCCAGCGCCGCCGCCTCACTCCTCCGGCTGCGACTCCTACGACGTCACGCGGCGGGCGAACACTTGACTCGGGGGACATTGTCTCCGCGGACATTGTCCAAAAGGACAGGTCCAGCCTGCGCCGTTGTGCACTATCGCGTGCATACTTAGGCGGTTACACTCGCGTATTAGTTTGCTGTGAATACAGTCCCAGTCGTGGTCATTTTCATGCGTATCGGTGGGCTGATTTTTTTTCTTTCGTTGCTGCTCGCGCCGGCGGAGTTGTCGGCAGCCGACGCGCGGCCGCGCTCGATTCTTTATCTCGATCAATCGGACTTACGCGGGTTTTTCTACTATCAGATCTTTGCGGCTTTCCGCGCGCTGGTCAACGCGGACGGCGAGGCGCAGACGACGATGTATGCCGAAAATCTTGATCTCGGCCGGTTCAAGGGCGATGCCTACAAGGAGACTTTGCGGCAACTCCTCAAGGATAAATATCGAGACAAGCCGATCGGGCTGGTCGTGGCCGTCGGTAGCGACACGATCGAGCTTGTGCTGAAGTGGCGAGCCGAACTATGGCCCAATGTGCCGGTCGTTTTCACGATGGTTGAAAAATCCGACTTCCACCGATTGAAGCCTCCCTCGGATGTGACCGGCATCACCGCTCAGTTGAAACTCGCGGATGCGGTGGCGGCGGCTCGCGCGGTCGTGCCTAACCTTGAAAGTGTCGTCCTGGTCGGCGGCTCGTGGGAAACCCAGGTCATCTTTCGCAACTGGAAGAATGATATCGGAGCAGCTACGCCAGGCCTCCAGGTCATCAACTTGGTCGGTCTCACCGTAGATGAGACGCGTAGCCGCATCGCAAACCTGCCCGATCGAAGTGCGGTGATTTTTTCTGCCACCTATTCGGACCGCGACGGGAGTTTCTATCCTCCGCCCGCAGCGCTGTCCCGCATTGCCGAGGTGGCGAACCGGCCGATCATCGTTGCGGCCGAAACATTGATCGCTTCCGGCGGCGTCGGCGGTTACATGCTGTTACCGGGCGCGCTGGGGACGGAAGCCGCGCATCTCGCGCTTCGCATTCTCGACGGAGAAGCGGCGAAGGATATTCCCGCCACGCCGAGCAAAGCCGTACGACCGGTTTTCAACTGGACGCAGATGCAGCGCTGGGGTGTTAGCGAGTCCCGTCTGCCGGCCGAAAGCGACGTCCGCTTCCGCGAGCCTCCTTTCTGGGAGGTCTACCGTCTGCAAACCATCGTGGTTGCCGCGATCATCCTGATCCAGGCCGCGCTGATTTCCATTCTGCTGCATGAGCGCAAGAGACGGAACGACGCCGAGAAGGAGGCGCGCACCCGCATGGCGGAGCTTGCCCATGTCAATCGGCAGGCGACCGCCGGTGAATTGTCGTCGTCGATTGCCCATGAGCTCAACCAGCCGCTCGGCGCGATCCTGACCAATGCCGAGACGGCGGAGCTGATGCTGCAGTCGCCGTCGCCCGATCTTGTCGAACTGAAGGAAATACTGGCCGACATCCGCCGGGACGATCAGCGCGCGAGCCAGGTGTTGCAGCGCCTGCGCGGCTTTCTCAAGCGGGCGCCGTTCGAGGTCAGGGACATCGACCTCAATGACATCATGCGCGAGACGTTCGGCTTCCTTGCGGTGCAGGCGTCGAGCCGAAATGTCGCGCTCTATCTTCAGCCTGCGGCGGGCGAGCTCCGCGTCAAGGGCGATCCGGTCCAGCTCCAGCAGGTGATCCTCAACCTCGTGGTCAACAGCATGGAGGCGATGTCGGCAATACCATACGGACGTGCGGTGATCGGCCGCACCGAACTGAACGGTGGATCATCCGCGATCATTTCGATCTCGGACTCCGGACCGGGTATACCTGCAGAAAAACTGGCCGACGTTTTTGATCCTTTCTTCACGACAAAGCGGCAAGGCATGGGAATCGGGCTGTCCATCGCCCGCACCATTGTCCAAGCTCACAAGGGACGCATCTGGGCGGAGAACCAGCCGGAAGGCGGCGCGGTCTTCCACCTCTCGATGCCATTGGCACTGCACTAGGGGGCTGATTCAGGGAGGCGGACTTGCTGGGTACCGTTCACATTGTCGACGATGATGAGTCTTTCCGGACTGCGATCAAGCGACGTCTGAAGAAGGCTGGCTATGAGGTTGCGACCTATCACTCGGCCCAACAATTTCTGGCATGCCTTCCCGACGAGAACGATCGGGGCTGTATCCTTCTGGACGTCCGCATTCCGGAATTGAGCGGACCCGAGTTGCAGGAGAAGCTAGGCAAGCTCGGCTCGACCTTGCCGATCGTCTTTCTCTCCGGCTATGCCGACGTTTCAACGACGGTAAAGACCATCAAGGCCGGCGCGGAAGATTTTCTGACCAAGCCTGTTTCCTCGGAGCAGTTGCTTGGTGCGATCGAGAAGGCGATGACGCATCAGGAGGCCGCTCGTGGCTTGAAGCAGAAGCTGGACGTGCTGCGCGCCCAGCTCGGTACATTGACGCCGCGCGAGCGCCAGGTGTTCGATCGGGTCGTGCAGGGCAAGATCAACAAGCAGATCGCGCAGCAACTGGGTGCGACCGAGCGCACCATCAAGGCCCATCGCCATCGCGTCATGGAGAAGATGAGGGTCCAATCGCTGGCCGAACTCGTCTCCATCGCCGCGCGCCTCGGCATCGGGATCGCGAACCGCGACGAATCTGCTGCAGGTTGAGCTCATTCTTTGTGCATATTGTCCCAAGGGACAATTGGAATGCAGTGGGCGGCGTCCTACTCATAACGACCATCCAGGCAGTTAAATTGGAACCGAGCGATCCGATCGCTTTGGTATGACGGATGTCCTATGGGCGGCGGCCCAGTGATTGATATCCGTCGGCACAAGGACCGGCGCAATTGTCAAAACAGAAACTCGTGTTTGTGGTCGACGATGACCCCAACATGCTCAGGGGAGTGAAGCGGCTCCTGAAGGAGCATGGCTATGACAGCATGCTGTTTCCGTCAGCCGATGCGTTCCAGAAGCACGGCGACTTCGACGGAGCCGTCTGCGTCGTTCTCGATATCAATCTCAGCGATGAATCCGGTATCGAGGTGCGCCATCGCCTGAAGGCGGCCGGCATCGGCCTGCCTGTCATCTACATCACCGGCAAGGACAATGACGCGACGCGGATGGCGGCGATCGAATCCGGCTGCATTGCCTATCTGACCAAGCCGTTTGCGGCAAAGTCGCTCATGGAGCCGATCGAGCGGGTGTCGGCCGGATATGTTTAGGGGTTGTGGCGCTTCATTCGTCGATGTCCTGCTGAAACGTCTGCACCGGCGCGCCTTTGCGAACGGCGGCAAATTGGCTGAGCGGGATCTCGGTCGTAATCGATTGCACGCTGGAATCGACGACTTGGATCGATAACTTTTGGCCTTTCTCCATCTCGCGGACTAGCTGCGGATCGGCTGGATTGCCGGCGATGCAGGTGTTGGTCATGCACCAGACATAGGGGATCTGATAGGGCTTGCCTTGATCTACCGTCAGCTTGGTGCCGGCCTGCAAGTACATACCGACCGGCACGAAAAGCTGCAGCCGCGCCTTGTTGTCGCCTTCGCGCTCGATCAGGTCCGCGCGTACCGCCGTCTGGCCGGTATCCCAGGTACCGCTGATGGTAGTCCGGCATACCATGTTGGTGCCGGGTGTCTTGAAACAGAATTTTTGCCAGTCGCCGTATTTGATCTGGCGGACCAGTCCGCGCTGGCCGCGGGCCGCCACCTCAGGCTCGTACGTGCCGGACTGCGGGGCCTGCTGGGCGATGGCTGGGGAGGATGGCAACAGAAGCGATCCAACGACCACGGCAAGGGCAGGGAAGGATCGCTTGGCACGATGGTGACGCATTTTCCTCTCCTAACGATGCTTGTCCAGGAATTGACTGACAAGCGGTGACCATTGCGGGATCGCATCGGGGGAATCGATAAAGAAATGTCCGTCGCTGCCGAATGGCGGCATCAAATGATATTCGGCGTTGCCGCCGGCACCGGTATAGGCGGCATGCATCCGCCGGGAGAGATCCGGCCCGAAGAACGTATCGTTCTCGATATAGATCCACAGCATCGGGGTTCGCGCAGACTGACCGAACGCGGCGGTGGCTTCGACGAGCTTATCCGGCGCACAATTGTTGTTCGGTTTGCCGCCGACGCGCCCGCCGCGACCGGCGGCGAAGGTGATGATCGCCTTCACCGAGGGCAGGTTCTGGCTCGAAAGCGCGATCGCGCCCCAGCCGCCGGCGGACTGTCCGATCACGATGGTGCTGTCCGGAACCGCATATTTCTGTCCGATCATGTAGTCGATGATCCATTTGTCGAGCAGGGCAGCAGCCATGCCCGCATCCTGGAAATTGGGATTCTCGCAGGCGCCGATCTTCGAGTAGAACACGGGAAACAGCCCCAGCTCGGAGGCCTCCAGGGCCATTGCACCGTATCCGGGACCGGTAGGTGCCACCACCAGGTAGCCGCGGCGCGCAAACCAGATGGCGGCGTCGCGAAATTCCACCAGCGGAAAGAAGCCGCGTTCGCGGGCGTTCAACGACACGCCATGGTTCATCACCGCCAGCGGAAACGGGCCGTTTCCGACCGGACGAACCACGTAAGCGACCGTTGGATGAATGAGAGGCAGCGCCCAAACCTCTTCCTGGATTGGCAGCAGCGTACGATTATCTGCGCTTCGACAGGGTTCGGGCGCAGCCAGCGCGGCAATGAGAAAGAGCAACAGGAAAATTGATCGAAGCATGGCGAACGGTCCAATCGAGGTCCACAAGATCGCTCAGTCTGCCTTGAAAGGCTTTCGCAGGGCTGCGGGTGGGCAGTTGATCTAGATCAAGACTTGCTTCTCGCCGCGCTGCCAACGCTGCCGCCACCAAGAGCTCAGTCGGGAGGCGGTTATGGCGCAGCAGGCTCAGGAACGGCGGATCGATCAGTTTTTCTCCGGCCCCGGTGCACGCGCGGACGAATGGCGCGGCCTGGTCGAAGCCGCGAAAGCCTGGAAGGACGGATCAGGCGGATCAGGTGACCGCGCCGCCTTCGAGGCACGGCTGTCCGAGTTGGCAATCACTGAAGAATATCACGCCTATCCCGGCCCGCGTTTGATGGCGGCGCTGAAGGACAGAGCGGCGGCAAATGATGCGGCCGGCGTACTCGCGCTCGCGATGCGGATTACGCAATCGCTGCAGACGCGATCGTTTCGCCAGCACGCAGGCGACTGGGATGTGCATGCGGACGCCAATACCGATATGCCGGATTTGCTGCCGCCCGGGCTTGGCGAGACGAGAACACGCCGGCCGTATTTTGAAACCCTGGTTGTCACTGGCATTCCCGCGACCGGTTGGCCGGAGCTGGCGGCAGAGTGGCGCAAGCTTCGTCGTCCGTCCGATGCCTTCGTCCACGAGCCGGTGTTCGTTGGAAATTTTGAAGACGCATTCTGCGCGGCGATGCTCAATCCCGATCTCTGTGCCGTCATCGTCAATGAGGGCTTTGCCCAGCGCTCGCGGCATGACGCGCCGGTGTTGCGCGCCCTGATGGCCTCGATGGATCAGAAGGAGACGTCGGATTCCGCACTGGCGCTGGCGAAGACCTTGAAGCGGATCCGTCCCGAGCTCGACATCTACCTGGTCTCGAACCGCAAGGTGGAAGAGTTGGCCGGCAATCCCGAAGCCAATGTTGCCCGCCGCATCTTCTACTCGGTGGAAGAGTTGCTCGAATTGCATCTTGCCATCCTCGAAGGCGTGCAGGACCGCTACGAGACGCCGTTCTTCGACAATCTCAAGAAATACGCCCAGCGTCCGATCGGTACCTTCCATGCGCTGCCGATCGCGCGTGGCAAGTCGGTCTTCAAGTCGGACTGGATCCGCGACATGGGCGAGTTCTACGGCCTGAACCTGTTCCTCGCCGAAAGCAGCGCGACAACAGGCGGCCTCGACAGTCTCCTCGAGCCCACAGGCAACATCAAGAAGGCGCAGGAGAAGGCCGCGCGGGCCTTCGGCGCCGATCAGGTCTTCTTCGTCACCAACGGCACCTCGACCTCCAACAAGATGGCGGTACAAGCGCTGCTGTCGCCGGGCGACATCGTCATCGTCGACCGCAACTGCCACAAGTCGCATCACTACGGCATGGTGCTGTCGGGCGCGCAGCCGCTTTATGTCGAAGCCTTCCCGATGACGGAATATTCGATGTACGGCGCAGTCCCGCTCAAGACCATCAAGCAGGCGCTGTTGAACTTGCGGGCGGAGAACCGCCTCAACCGCGTCAAGATGCTCGATCTCACCAACTGCACCTTCGACGGCCACATCTACAACACCCGCCGGGTGATGGAGGAGTGTCTGGCGATCAAGCCCGACCTGATCTTCCTCTGGGACGAAGCCTGGTTCGGCTTTGCCCGCTTCTCGCCGTTCCTGCGTCCACGCACCGCGATGGGCGCGGCGAACGACATCGAAGCCTGGATGCATGATCCCAAGTCGATCGAGATTTACGAGAAGCACCGCGCCGCGCTCGGCGACAACCCGTCCGATGAGACGCTGCTGAATGCCAGGTTGCTGCCCGACCCCAGACAGATTCGCCTCCGCGTGTACCAGACCAACTCCACGCACAAATCGATGTCGGCGATCCGGCAGGGCTCGATGCTGTTCGTCAAGGATGTCGACTTCCACACCGTCGAGGCACAGTTCAAGGAGGCGGTGTTCACGCATGCATCCACCAGCCCGAACCAGCAGCTCATCGCCAGCCTCGACGTCGCGCGGCGGCAGATGGAGCTGGAAGGTTACGGCCTCGTCGCCAACGCCATCGAGATCGCCTTTGCGATCCGAAAAGCCGTGGCGGCAAATCCCTTGATCTCGAAATATTTCAGCGTGCTCGGCGCCGACAAGATGGTGCCGGCGGAATATCGCTCCAGCGGGTTCACCGACTACCTCGCGCAGGGCGTCAATTGGGGGCAGGTCCTGCAGAGCCTGAAGGAGGACGAGTTCTGCCTCGATCCGACACGGCTGACGCTGGTCTGCGGGACGGCTGCCTTCGACGGTACGCAGTTCAAGGGTCTTTTGGCCACGCGGTACGGCATCCAGGTCAACAAGACCTCGCGCAATTCCGTGCTGATCCAGTCCAACATCAACAACACCCGCAGCGATGTCGCTCATCTGATCCGCGTGCTCGCCGAGATTTCCAGCGAGATCGAGCGTGACCTCGCCCAGGGCGGCGTCAATGCCATCAAGGCGTTCGACGCGCGGGTCAAGAGCCTGATGACCGATGTGCCCGACTTGCCGAATTTCTCGCACTTCCATGACGGCTTCCGCGGCGATGCCGGCGATAAGACCAATGAGGGCAACATCCGTAGCGGCTTCTTTGCCGCCTATGACGCGGCCGGCTGCGAATATCTCCGCCTCAACGATGCCGAGATCGATCGCCGCCTGAAGAGCGGGCCCGATCTGGTCTCCGCCAGCTTCGTCATTCCGTACCCGCCGGGCTTCCCGATCATGGTGCCGGGGCAAGTCATCACCCAGGAGACGATCGACTTTATGCGCAAGCTCGATGTGAAAGAGATCCATGGCTACAATGCCGTGCAAGGGCTGAAGCTCGTGCGTCCGGAGGCGCTTGCGAAATTCGGCGATCGCCGGCCGCCGGCGTCCCAGTTTCGACCAGCCGCCGAGTGAGGCCGGTCGCATGAGGAAGCATCGCTCTTGCTGGGCTGCCGTGATGGTACTGGCCGCCTCGATCGGCCTTGCCAGCCCGTCGCAAGCGATCACGGGGACCGTGCGCGTCACCATGGCCAAGGCCGGGCTTGTCGTCGGTGCCGGCGGCGGCAAGGGGACACTCACCTTTCGCCACCGCAACTATCCGTTCACCGTGCAGGGATTGAGCCTCGGCCTTACAGCGGGGGCTTCGCTCACGAAATATGTCGGCCGCGCCGACTATATCAATGAGCTCTCGGACTTCTCCGGCAGCTACAGCGTGGTCGGTGGAGGTGCCGCGGTGGTTGGAGGCGTCGGCGTTGTGCAGCTCAAGAACGACAAGGGCGTGATGATCACCTTGCAGGGCCCGAAAGGCGGTCTCGAGGTGTCGGCCAACATCACTCGCGTGGTGATCAAACTCGACGAGTCCCATTCTACGCCAGACTAACAGTTTCGGAGAACACCGATGAAGCATATGGTTCGAGTCCTTGCCGTCGCCTTGCTCGCTTTATTCGCCTGTAGCGCCGCTTCGCCGTCGCGGGCAGACAACGGGACCGTTCGCGTGGTCTTCACCAAGGGAGGCTTCATCGTCGGTGTCGGCGGCGGGGAGGGCGTGCTCTACTTCCACGGCAATCGCTATCCCTTCACCGTCTCCGGCATGAGCGTGGGCTTCACCATCGGCGCCTCGACGACCCGGATGGCCGGGCACGCGCTGAATCTGCGCAACCCCAGCGACATCCAGGGCAGCTATAGCGTGATCGGCGCGGGCGGGGCACTCGCGGCGGGTGCCGGCGGCGTGTCGCTGCAGAACAACCAGACCGGCGTCGTCCTGCAACTGGCCGGTGGCAAGGTTGGTGTCGAACTGTCAGCGGCGGTCGGTGGGGTAACGATCGCGCTCAAATGACCGCCGCCTAATATCGCGCCGCGACGAGCTTCATCCCGCGCAGGCTCCTCTGGTCGTTGTAGCGGCCCTTGTCGGACCGCTCCGGCAGCTGGACCTTCTCGCGGGAGACTTTCTTGTGGGGAATCGTCTTCAGGATGTGCGCGATGCAATTCAGCCGCGCCCGCCGCTTGTCGTCGGAACGGATGACGTTCCACGGCGCGTGCTTTGAGTCGGTCGCCTTGAACATCATGTCGCGGGCGCGAGAATAATCGTACCAGCGTCGGAAGGACTCGGTGTCCATCGGGCTCAGCTTCCATTGCCGCATGGGATCGTCGATCCGGGCGAGAAAACGCCGTTCCTGCTCCTCCATCCCGACCTCGAGCCAGATCTTGATCAGGATGATGCCGGCATCGACGACGTATTTCTCGATCTGGGGGCAGAGCTGCAGGAAACGCTTGTGTTCGGTGGGGTCGACAAAGCCCATGACATATTCGACGCCGGCGCGGTTGTACCAGCTGCGGTCGAAGATCACGATCTCGCCGCCGGCGGGGAAGTGCTGCATGTAGCGCTGCAGGAACATCTGGGACTTTTCCCGGTCGGACGGCGCGGGCAGGGCGACGACGCGGAAGACGCGCGGGCTGACCTTCTCCGCGATCGCCTTGATGGTGCCGCCCTTGCCGGCGGCATCGCGGCCCTCGAACAGGACGATGACCCTGAGCTTCTCCTGCTTCACCCATTCCTGCAGGTGGCAAAGCCCGACCTGGAGCTTACGCAGCTCCTTTTCATAGGCCTTCCGCTTCATCTTCGGTGATGCATTGGCGTCAGCCGTCATCAATCCCCCCAGGCGATTACAATGCTGATATCACCGGGCATGCCGCCCGGAAAATCGACGATCTGATATTTGATGCGATAGCCGCGCGGCTTCAGGTAATCCGACCAGAGCTGGAAGATCTCCAGCGGAATGCCCCGAAGCGTCCTCTCCCAACCCGGCTCCTGCTGGTTGATGGCGCGGCCATGGTCGGTGCAGACGGAGTTGGGGAAGCGGTAGACCTGCACCTCGCTGAGACCATTCCGCACCGCGCGCTGGATCACCGTGGAGGCGAGCTTTACCTTTTCGTCCTCGGAAAGGCCGGACGGCTTGCTCAGCCGCTCGATCAATGCACGCTTCTCCGCCTCGGCAGCCGCAAGTCGTTGCGCGTGCTCTTCCGCCTTTCCCGCCTCCTGCTTGGAGGCCTGTTTCTGGATTTCCTGCGCGGTCGGCAGCAGTTCGTCGATATTCAAGGGCATGGCGGCTCCTTTCTGACGAAGCCATTCACCATTCTACCCGGCGAGGCTAAGGCGGCTTCGGCCGGCCATCCTTTGATCCAGATCAAGCTTGGCTTGCCCTGAGGTCGCAATCTCCGGGCTCGCGATCAGCCGACAAGCTATCTGGCGGAGAGGAGCCCGCATTGACCGATCAGCTTCATCCGATGACGCCGCATCACCTGCCGTTCTACATCGCCAAGCCCGGCGAGACCGATGTGCTGATGATCGTGATGGGTATCTTCCTCATTCTGGCGGTCCTTGGCGTCGGCAACATCTATCTGCGTCTGCACTCGCTGCCGGAACGAATGGCCCACAAGTCGCAAAAACTGCAGTTCGAGCTCGTCGCCGTCCTCGGCTTGATCTCGCTTTTCACCCACATTCACATCTTCTGGATCGCGGGTCTGCTGCTGGCGTTGATCGATCTGCCGGACTTCAGCACGCCGCTCACACGTATCGCCGGCTCGGTCGAGAAAATTGCGGACAACGAGAGCCCTCCAGCCGAACCGCCTGCTGAAGAACCAGCGGTCGCGCAAGCGGCCGAGACGACAGAGCGCGCCGCACCGGCTGTTGCAAAGCCGGTGCCTGCGTCCGCCAAGGAGGCGCGTGGCCATGTTTGAGCTGATGCTCTGCTCCTTGTTCACCTTGGTGCCGGACTATCTCTATCGCCGCTATGTCCAGGGCAAGCGGATCGGCAAGGAGATCACGCTGTTCTCGATGTGGTACGAGCTGCGTTGGGGCATCACCGGCTGCGTGATGCTGACCGTGCTGCTCATCACCACGATTTTCTATTACCACCCATCAACGACATCGGCGGCGCTGTTCTTCCGCACCGTGCCGATCGTGCCGGAAGGCTCGGGACGGGTTGCTGAAGTCAAGGTCGATTTCAGTGCGCCGGTCAAGAAGGGCGACGTGCTGTTCACGCTCGACAGCTCGAAGCAGCAGGCCGCGTTCGAAACA
>Ga0210384_10000624_pt1 | contig 53628 bp, 35 predicted proteins | sample IncBWH2MmetaG_FD_160574 | JGI IMG/M metagenome (GOLD analysis project Ga0210384, IMG submission 160574) | Forest soil microbial communities from Barre Woods Harvard Forest LTER site, Petersham, Massachusetts, United States - Inc-BW-H-2-M | ecosystem: Environmental > Terrestrial > Soil >...
CATTTGGGGCGCGCTCTGGCTCGCGGATTACGTGGGCGCGTTCCTGAGTGCCGGCGGCGACGCAATCTACTATTTCCACTATCTGCCGCTCGGCGTTCACCGAGGCTGCAATAATTCGCTCGGAACCTTCGGATTATTCTCGACGGATGCGAATCTGGTGCCGCAGCAGCCGCTCTCTCAATTTTTTGCCAGCCAACTCATCAACCTCGAATGGGTGCAGCCTGGGGATGGCGAACATCGCTTGTACCCTGCAGCCAGCGACATCCAAGACCCCGCCAATCACACTCTCGTAACCGCCTATGCAGCGTTGCGTCCTGATGGGAAGTGGTCGCTACTCGTAGTGAATAAAGACCAGGAGAACCCCCACACTGTTCGCATCGCATTTCACAACGCGAAGGACGACAGCGATGCGACGTTCTCCGGCGACGTGGAATCAATTACTTTTGGCAGCACGCAATATCAGTGGCATCCCGACCTCAAGAACGGCACTGCCGATCCCGACGGCCCTCCTGCGCGCTCAAAAATCGCCGCCTTGCCCGACACCAGGTTCGAGCTTCCTAAAGCTTCCATTACAGTTCTTCGAGGCACAATTTCACCTCTTAGAAACTGATTAGCATCCCCGTTTCGCGCAGAGTTGTGACCTTCCAATGCGTTTGTTAAGCTAGAGCAACCGCTGTTGGCGCGGAGAGGTGTCTGAGCGGTTGAAAGAGCTCGCCTCGAAAGCGAGTGTAGGGGAAACTCTACCGTGGGTTCGAATCCCACCCTCTCCGCCATGTACCGGGCGGTACATGGCTCCGCCACGCACCATCGGGTGCATAGTTTCGCCAGGCGACTGGTAACTCCTCATTCTGTTGTCCGTCGTAGCCATCTCCACGGCACCTTAAATTCTGGCATTGAGTGTTTTTGCATTCGTGATGAATTTCGAGCACAATAGAAGTTCGCATTATCAGAATCTTTTTTCAGGTTGATTGTGGACTACTCGCACTCCCATTTCCCCTCATCCGCCGCCCTCGACTGGGCACATCCGCTTGTTCGAGACTGGTTCGCGAAGAAGTTCGGCACGCCCACGGAGCCCCAGGAACAAGGCTGGCCCCACATTCTCGCGGAGGAGTGCACGCTCATCTGCGCTCCAACTGGCTCAGGGAAGACCCTGGCTGCTTTCCTTGCCTGCATAGATCGCCTAGTGCGGAAAGCGGTCACCGGAGAATTGGATGACAAGACTGAAGTCTTATACGTTTCTCCCTTGAAGGCGCTTGGCAACGACGTGCAAAAAAATCTCGAAGAGCCCTTGGGCGAGATTCTACTGCTGGCCCGTGAGCGCGGATATCTGATGCCGGAAATTCGCACCGCTGTGCGCACCGGCGACACCCTGATGCATGAACGCCGCGCGATGCTGAAGCGACCTCCGCATATTCTGGTGACCACTCCCGAATCGCTCTACATTCTGCTGACGGCCGGTAAGAGTCGCGAAATTCTGCGCTCAGTTACGACGGTGATAGTGGATGAGATCCACGCTATTGCCGACGACAAGCGGGGCGCGCACCTCGCTCTTTCTCTCGAACGTCTGGACGCTCTCATTGGATATAAGCCGACTCGCATCGGATTATCCGCAACCCAAAGGCCCATCGAACTGATCGCACAGTTTCTCGCCGGAAGCAGCCAGCCCGAACCTTCGATCGTGGAAGTCGCTCAACGCCGCGATCTTGACCTTGCCGTCGAAGTCCCTTCCAGCGAGCTCGGTCCAGTAGCTTCAAATGAAATGTGGGACGAGATTTATTCCCGCATCGCAGAGCTGGTTCAACAACATCGTTCCACGCTCATCTTTGTCAATACCAGGCGCCTTGCTGAGCGTGTGGCACATCATCTCGCGGCCTTGCTTGGGCCAGACGCTGTTGTATCGCACCACGGCAGCTTGTCGCGCCAGAGGCGCCTCGCTGTTGAAGGAAAGCTGAAGTCCGGCGAGTTGCGAGCATTGGTCGCCACCGCATCCCTCGAGTTGGGTATCGATATCGGCACGGTCGATCTGGTCTGCCAGATTGGCTCGCCGCGCGCAATAGCGGTCGCTGTCCAGCGCTTCGGACGTTCAGGCCATTGGCGAGGCGCCATCCCGAAGGGACGATTATTTGCCACCACGCGCGACGAATTGTTGGAATGCGCGGCGCTGATTCGTTCCATTCGTCAGGGCGAATTAGATCGCATCATGATTCCCGAATGTCCACTCGACATTCTCGCGCAGCAAATGGTCGCTTCCTGCGCCGCGGAAGAATGGCGCGAAGATGATTTATTCGCACTCGTGCGCCGCGCGTATCCCTATCGCAATTTGGATCGAAAGGATTTTGATGAAGTCGTTGAAATGCTTTCGAATGGTATTTCCGCCCGGAGGGGCCGCTACGGCGCGTACCTGCACCGTGATCAGGTAAACGGCCGCTTGCGAGGGCGGCGCGGCAGCCGGCTCGCGGCAATCACTAGCGGCGGCGCGATACCAGATAATTCTCTCTACACCGTGATTGCGGAACCTGAACACACTGTCGTTGGCACCGTTGACGAAGACTTCGCCGTCGAGAGTCTGCGTGGCGATATCATCCTGCTGGGAAATACTTCCTGGCGCATTCGTCGTGTACAGTCCGGGTCCGTCCTGGTCGAAGACGCAAATGGAGCCCCTCCGAACGTGCCATTCTGGCGCGGCGAGGCGCCCTCGCGCACGGCTGAGCTTTCCCAGCAGGTCGCTCATGTGCGGGAAATGATCAGTTCCATGACCGAGGGCGTCGCGGCGGGTCTTGGCCGTGGCAGCTCTTCACAAACGACATCTGCCATCGATTGGCTAAAACTAGAATGCGGGCTCGAGCAGTCCGGCGCCGAGCAGGTTGTCGAATATATTCTCGCCGGTCGTGCGATCTTGCGAGCCGTCCCCACGCAACAGACCATCGTCGCGGAGCGATTCTTCGATGAAAGTGGCGGCATGCAACTGGTGATCCACGCTCCACTCGGCGGGCGCATCAATAAGGCCTGGGGACTCTCTCTACGAAAGCGTTTCTGCCGCTCGTTTAATTTTGAATTGCAGGCTGCCGCCACAGACAACGGTTTGAATATTTCTCTCGGCGAACAGCACAGCTTTCCTCTGGCCGACGTCTTCAATTTTCTTCGATCCGCCACGGTTGAACAGCTCCTTGAGCAAGCTGTGCTGGATTCCCCAATCTTCGCAACGCGTTGGCGCTGGACCGCGGGCCGCGCTCTTGCCCTTCTGCGATTTGTGGCCGGGAAAAAAGTCGCTCCACAAATTCAACGCATGCGCTCCGACGATCTTCTCGCGGCCGTTTTCCCGGAGGCTCTCGCATGTCAGGAGAATCTTCCGGGCGACATTACGATTCCCGATCACCCTCTCGTCCGTGAAACCATGAAAGACGCGCTCACGGAAGCTATGGACATCGAGGGCCTGAAAAATGTCCTCGATGCGATGGCCTCTGGCCGTATCCGCTGCGTGGCAGTGGACACTCCTGTCCCTTCTCAGTTTTCGCACGAAATTCTGAATGCGAATCCCTACGCTTACCTGGACGATGCCCCGCTCGAAGAACGCCGCGCTCGCGCCGTGGAAATGCGTCGTATGTTGCCCGAAGCGTTGCTTTCTGAAATTGGCCGCCTGGACCCTGCTGCAATCACCAAAGCGCGCGAAGACGCATGGCCCGATGTGCGCGATGCCGATGAACTCCACGACTTATTGCAAACTCTAATCGCCCTTCCAGCGCCTGGTGATTTGGACGGGGTCGTGCATCCCGATTTCCCGAATGAATTCACCTCCCGGATTGAGAACCTCCGTAACAAATCGGCTCCCAATTGGACTGCATATTTCGCTGAACTCGCTTCCACTCACAGGGCTGCTCGCGCTCGAGTCGATGCCCGTACCTATTGGCTTGCTGCAGAAAGGGCCCCGGCATTCGCCGCACTCTTTCCTTCCACTCAGCTCGATTCACAACTCTCACCACTCGGATTTAAAATTCCGTCTCGAGAGGATGCTCTTCTATCCCTCATCACTGGATGGATGGCCCATCTCGGGCCGGTCACTTCTTCTGCGCTGAGCAACTTCTTGGGTGTTCCCCTCGCGGATGTCGAAAGCACCTTCCTGCGGCTTGAGGCGAGCGGCTCCATCCTGCGCGGCCGCTTCACACCCACCTCGCAAGATGAGGTCGAATGGTGCGAACGACGCTTGCTTGCTCGCATCCACCGGCTCACAATTGGCGCCCTTCGCAGTGAGATTCAACCCTCCACGGCAGCTCAATTTATGCGCTGGCTTTTACGCTGGCAACATCTTGCGCCGGGCACTCAGGTCCACGGGGAGCGCGGCACCCTAGAAGTCCTGCAGCAACTTCAAGGCTTTGAAGCTCCGGCAAATTCCTGGGAACGGCAGATCCTCGCCAGAAGGATCGGCAACTACGATCCGGCTGTTTTAGATCGGCTGTGTCTGACAGGTGCTGTAGGATGGGGGCGGCTTTCCCCTCACGCCGCCACTTTTGAAGATCAAAACAGCATCAATCGCCGTGTTGTCCCCACAAGTGTTGCACCTCTCGCTTTCTTCATTCGCGAGGATGCTGAATGGATGATTTCTCAACACGCCGATGCGGGCTTGCATGAACCTCAAGGCCTCAGCCCCGCGGCGCACGATACGCTGAACTACATCCGGCAGCGCGGAGCTTCTTTCTTTTCGGATCTCGTTCGCGGAACCGGAAGGCTGAAATCCGAAGTGGAAACAGCGCTGTGGGAACTCGTTACCGCCGGCATGATCACCGCCGATGACTTCGACAATCTCCGCGCTCTAATTGATCCCAAGCGCCGCTCAGGGCAGGGCCGCGGCCACAGCTCCCGACCGCGTCACAGCGTCGGTCGCTGGTCGTTGTTGTATGCCAGTGAAAATCCTGACAGAGCAAAAACAATCGAAGCGACGTGCTGGATGCTCCTCCGACGGTATGGTGTGGTGTTCCGCGAGCTGATCACACGAGAAGCAATTGTTCCTCGTTGGCGAGAGCTTTTGATCGCGTTTCGTCGTCTCGAAGACCGAGGGGAAGTGCGGGGCGGGCGTTTCGTTTCCGGTTTTCTAGGAGAACAGTTTGCGTCGCCTGTGGCGCTTGAATCCCTTCGTGCCACGCGCAAGCTCGACTCCACAGGCGAGACCGTTGCCGTCTCTGCCGCCGACCCGCTGAATCTCGTCGGGATCATCTTGCCGGGTGATCGTGTCTCGTCCGTTTCTGGAAAAATTCTGGAGCTTCGAGATGGCGTCGTAGTGGACGAAGATCTTGCGAGCGATGGACTCATAAACTCTGTCGCAGTTTGAATGTCTCAATGCAGCTTGTGTATTTTCGAAACTGAGGCACCGCTTCAATCCATCTCGAATGTGACATACATCAACCTGCCGTCACGTTCAATTTGCAATGCTCCGGACCCGCTGGCGGGAATCGCGCTCAGCGCGGCTCGCAGTCCTTCGAGCGTCTCGATGGGCCTTCCATTCACGGCGTGAATCACGTCTCCTGGGTGCAGGTCCGCGTCAGCTCCGTTGGCGTCCGCCGATGACGCGGCTACAATCACTCCCGAAGGGATGCGCAAATCCTCCAGATCCTCCGCGAGTTTAGTGTCAATCTCGATGCCGAAGATTCCCAGCTTCGCCACCAGCGATTTTTCAGGGTCCACCAGATCAGCCAGGTGGTCAGCATCGCTCTTTTGTTCCGTGACGGTAATCTCCACCATTTTCTCCTCCGCGCCGCGCAGGACTTGGGCTCTCACGATTGTGCCGGTCGGCTTCGTCGAAATAATCATGTCAGCGATAGGTACGCTTCCGATACCGCGCCCATCAATCGCCAACAAAATATCCTGAATTTTCATGCCGGCTTTTTCTGCCGGGGCGCCAGGAAGTACATCGGAAACAATCACTCCTTCCTGCTTTTTTAGGCGGAGTGCGGACGCCAGATCGGGAGTGATTTCCTGCAATTGCACGCCGATGATGCTGCGATGGACGCGGCCGAATTTCCGCAACTGCTCGTACACAAATTGGACCGCGCTGCTTGGTATCGCAAATCCCAGTCCCTGACTTCCTCCGGACTCCGTCAAGATAAAAGTATTGATGCCCACCAGTTGCCCGTGCGCGTCTACCAACGGACCGCCACTGTTGCCCGGATTGATTGGTGCATCGGTCTGAATATACACGTTCGGAGAATCCGGGTCTGGCTGACGTGCGACGGCGCTCACCACTCCCATAGTCACCGTGTTCTCGAGGCCTTCCGGATTTCCAAATGCGAGTACAAGCTGGCCTTTTCTTAGCTTGGTGTAATCGGCGAAGGGAAGCGTGGGCAATCCTTTCGCTTCGATCTTGAGGACCGCGAGGTCCATTGACGGCGCGATGCCAATAATTTTGGCGGTAAGTGGCGGAAGGTGTTCTCCGCTTCCCAGGCTCGTGCGCAACTGCGATTCAGAGGCGCTGCGGGGCGTGATGACCACGCGCACGCGCTGCGCACCTTTTACCACGTGCGCGTTTGTAATTATGTAGCCGTCGGAGTCCAGAATTACGCCTGAGCCCAGGCTGCGTTGCCGGCCGATCTGGCTGGCCTCTCCTTTATTCTTATCTTCAAGCGGTCCGTACCCGGTCACGAGAACTTGCACGATTGCGGGTGACACGCGCGCCGTCAATTCATCCAGCGATTGGCTGAATTGCTCGAGCAATTTTCGCCGGTCGCTCTGTGGCTGCGTTTGCGCGCTCATGGAACTGGCGGCCAAGAAAACACCTGTCAACACTCCGCAGACGCCCTGACGCCGTAAGATAGTTTTAAATCCGCAATGCATCTGTGAGATTCCTTTCGCGTTTCTCGCAATCATGGGAGCCTCAGTCGCGAAAACGAGTGCCCCGCGATATTCAGTTGCGAGTTTAATCAAAATGGGCGAGTGGCGCGAGAGAACTCTTGCATCCGAATCAAATCCTCTTCACCATGCATCACGATTGCCCGTATCTTGCCGTAGGGGTAACATCGCATCGAGAAGAGCATGATGAGCAGAGCGAACGTGTCTGCTTTGGAGAGCTTGAAAATATATGCCGGTGACTGACGCTCCAAACGCTCACCCGGGCATTGGTGATACGGCCCCCGATTTTGTGTATCGCGACGGAGCGAAGAACGAGCGGCGTCTTTCGGAATTGTGGGCCGAAACTCCAGCGGTAATCGTGTGGCTGCGCCATTTTGGGTGACCGTTCTGCATGGAATCCCTCACGCAGTTGCGTGAGAAGTTGCCGGAATTCGAAAAGTTGAATGTGCTGCTGGGATGCATTGTGCAAGGCACGGCCGCAGAGGCGGCCGAAGTCTGCGGGCAGTACGGCATGACCAAAAAATGTATCCCAGATCCAGAGAAAGTGAGCTACAGAAGAATGGGGCTGGATCGAACGACGCTTGGCGCCATGGTGTTTGCTTCTGATGAATTAAAAGCCCGGCGGATGGAGAATCGCGCTGCCGGTTATTCAGTGAGCATCAAAAAGGCGTTTATGCCGCATTGCGACATTTTATTGCTCCCAGGCGTCGCGCTAGTCGCGCGCAGTGGAAAGATTTTGTGGCTCCATCGCGGCACACATCCTGGAGATTTGCCTTCAGCAGATGAACTGTTGGAACGCGCCCGTCAGAATCTTTAGGACTCACCTTCCAGATAGACTTCTCAAAGCAGTTCCTCAAATGAATGATCTATCCCTACGCGACACCGAGTTGCATTCAATGCGTACTCGCATGCTGGTGGTGAGGTGAATTCTGATAGTGTTCCGCCAGCAGGTCTTCGCCCCAGTCGCCGTTAAAATCGCGCCACACGCAGTGAATGTGATTGGCATTATTCTGTGTGTTGTCGTACTCGATCAGAAACGTGCTGCCCTGCACGCGGTAATAATGCCCCTCGCCTTTCTCGAGGCCACCCATCCACGCGAACTTAATTTTATCGAAGCCCGCCTGCCGGATTTTGTCGAGTCGCTGGCGTGCCTGCGCACGCGGTTGCGCGCTGAGGTACTCTTCGATCAGCGCGAGCAATGTGCCCTGTTGGTCTTTGCTGAGCTTTGCGTAAGCGATCCCTCTGTCTTCCTGGATGCCCGCCTTGCGCTGGTTTGAAGTTACTATCTCACCGGGCGCGGAGGCGCTTAATACAGCCTCGGCGCGTTGCTCTGCGGCGAGAGATTTCACCAGCGAGCGCCCCAGGTCTTCCTCAGCACTGAGCACGCGTGTGCCTTTCATCGGCCCTTCGCGCACTTCTGCCGGGTTCGCCCCAAAAAACTGTGGGCTGCTGCCGATTGACTTGCCATTCAGAATGGTCCAGTTCTGCGAGCAGTGATGTCCTTCATAGCGCCACCCCCACGCGCCGCTCTCGGACGGCTCTCCGAAGAAAGTAAAAAAATACAAATCGGGATCGCGCGTCGGACCCTTGCCCTGCTCCAGTTCGCGCAGAACATCCTCCAGTTTGCGGATTGTTTCTGCTTTGGTATAACCCTTTTCGCTCAGGCCCGCGTGCAGCAACTCCAGCGCTGCCTTTCGCTGCGTCGCGTTTAATTCTCTCAGCGGAATGCCTTTCCGGGAGACTGGGGTGTAAAACCAGCGGAATCTTTCCTCGGAGTTGAACGGGTACACCGTCTTTGACTTCTGCGCCGAGTCCAGCGTGGCCAAAAACGTACGCCCGGCGTCCAGCATGGAGAAAGCACTGGGCGCGGTTTGCGCCGCGGTTGCCGCGGCGAGGCCTGGGAGAACTATCAACGTCAGAAGGAGATGTTTCATCACGTCGCCTCTCAATCGCCTTAAAGCAAGTAAATAATCAGCCGCGCTTTGAGGCGCGAAACCGATTGCGATGCTGATGGGGCTTTAGAGTACACCCGCGACAGTTTTCCGCGCACCCCCCCTGTCTGTGCGCAGCTAAAATCGCCTCTGACAATGTTCATCAGCAAAATGTGTCTCAGCGCCTCGATGCGAAAAATTCCTGCAATATTGCGACGGATTCATCGGCGAGAATACCAGAAGTCACCTCGACGCGATGGTTCAGTTGCGGATGGTCGAGGATTGAGAAGCAGGAGCGGACCGCTCCGCCTTTGGCATCGTCGGCGCCATAGACAAGGTGGCCGATTCGCGCCTGGATCATCGCACCCGCGCACATGGAGCAGGGTTCAACAGTGACGTAGAGAGTGGCGTCGAGCAGGCGGTAATTCTTCAATTCGCGGGTGGCGGCACGAAGTGCCACGATTTCCGCATGCGCTGTGGGATCGCAGTCAGTGATGGTGCGATTCCCGGCGCGGGCGATGATGCAGCCGTTGTGGACAATGATGGCCCCGATGGGAACTTCGCCGCGCACGGCCGCAGCACGAGCTTCTTCAAGTGCGGCTTCCATGAAGGTGATGTCCGGATGGGGGATCTCAACCATCGTGTAGCGAGGATAACATGGGGTGGAAACTTGATTAGCCTCAATTGGTCGCGGCATCACGGCAAAATGGCGCGCCGGAGTGACTTGACAGGATGATGGAGGGAAGTCAAACTGGGTCGCGATGAAAGAAATATTGAAGCGCGTATTTTTAGTGGACCTGCTCAAGGGGATGTGGCTGACGTTTCGTTACCAGGCCCCGAAAAATATTTACACCGAGCAGTACCCCCAGGAGCGTCCCATGGTGGCCGAGCGCTACCGCGGTGCTCCCCGGTTGAATATCAATCCGGAGACGGGCGAATCGCTTTGCATATCCTGCAATTTGTGCGCGCTGGCTTGCCCGGAAAATCTGATCGTGGTGGGTTGGCTGCGCGACGACGCCACGCGGCGCAAAGTGCTCACCACGTTCACCTACGACACTTCGCGGTGCATGTTCTGCGGACTCTGCGAGGATGCTTGCCCCACCGACTGCCTGGAATTGACTCAGGATTTCGAGATGGCCAGTTACAGCAGGGAAGGCGCCATTTGGGACCGTCACCGGCTGGAAGTGGGGCCCACGCCAACGCATTACACCCGATAGAAGTGGGAGCTCGGGTGCTTTCTCTCCGGACAGCCTGCTTCAGTTGTGTTTTGCCCTTCTTGTGCGCGCGTTATAAGATTGCCCGCGCAAATTATTTTCAGAGATTATCATTCAACGTGACCAATGGAACTTCGTAAAGACCCCATTACAAGAAGCTGGGTAGTGGTCGGGCATCCCGAACGGGACAAAGTGCGAGAGGATCCGTGTCCCCTTTGCCCGGAGAACCGCGTGGAGACGGATGTGCTCTTGGACCTGCCGCGGCAGGGGCCCTGGCAAGTCCGCGTGTACCCGCATATGCGGCCGCTCTACCGCATCGAAGGCGATCCGGCGAGAAGCGCAGATGGGATTTACGATCGCATGGCTTCAATCGGGGCGCATGAAATTATTGTCGAGACGCCGGAGCACACCCGGTCTCTCGCGCAATTGACCGACGAGCAGATTGAGCAGGTCCTGGAAGCTTATGCGAACCGCATTGCGGACTTGAAACGCGACGCCCGGTTCAAGTATGTAGCCGTCTTCAAAAATCAAGGGCCGCAATCGGGGGAGGAATGGCCGCACGCCCACTCCCAGGTGACCGCGACTACTTTTGTGCCGCGACGGATCCTGTACGAGCTGCGGTCGGCCAGGGAATGGTACAGGGAGAGGGAGCGCTGTGTTTTCTGCGACATCTTGCGGCAGGAAGAACGGCAGAAGAAACGTATCGTTGATAACGTGGGGGACTACTACGCCTTCTGTCCCTTCGCTTCTCGCGTCCCGTACGAAGTATGGGTGATGCCCCGGACGCATAACCATTTATTTGAGGCGCCTCCGCCCGCGGAAACTAGAAGACACCTGGCCACTTTGCTGGGGCGCACCCTCCGGCGCCTGCTACAAGTTTCTGGCGCGTACCACATGGTCGTGCACACCGCTCCAAACACGCTGCAAACGAAGGGCGAGTTGAGCGACTACTGGCGTACCATTGCGGGCGATTACCACTGGCACATAGAAATTCTTCCTATCGTTGAAACCAGAAGCAAGTCCTACAGCATTAAGGAAGTCTACTTCAACGGCATGCTGCCTGAAGAAGCAGCGGAAAAGTTGCGGCAGATTGATCCGGGCAAGTGATGACTTCCTGCAAGCGCGGGCAAATGAGGACAGGGTCTGAGCGCGGGGGAATTATCTTCCGTCTGCTCTTCTTCATTTTCTTTTTAGCGCTGCTCGGTGTGCTGTACCTGGTGCGCCATCCCGTCTTGCGGTTGGCGGGCGGATTTTTAATTGTCGACGACGAGCCGCGCGCCTCTGACGCGATCCTGGTGCTTGGGGACGACTACGATGCCGATGCAGCCGCGCGCGCCGCCGAGCTGTTCAAGGCAGGATGGGCCCCGCGGATCGTGGCGAGTGGAGGATATATCCGGCCTTACGCCACGGAGGCCGACTTGACACAGCGCGACTTGATGGATCGCGGGGTTCCGGGAACCGGAATCGTTCGATACGCATATCACACGGCCGGTACACGCGAAGAGTTTCGGGAGCTGGGAGGGTTTCTGGGCTCGCACGGATGGAAGAAAATACTGGTTGTGACGGCTAACTACCGCACCAGGCGTATCCGCTATGTGCTCGAACGGTCGCTTCCCGAGGGTTATGAATTGCGCATGGTGCCGGCACGCGACCGCGATTATGATCCAAATGATTGGTGGAGCCACCGGGCAAGCGCCAAGAATTTCCTTCGCGAGACGGCGGGATTTTTTGTGACCTTATGGGAGATGCATCGCGATAGCACCAAGGATTCAGAATTCCTTGCAGTGCAGTGAGCCCCGGGAAGTCTCCTCAGCACCTTCCGCACAATTGCGAACAGGTCTCCAGGGGCCGCGCGCCTACCCGTGCCTGATTGTCCGCCCGGGCCCTGGAGTGGGTTTACACAGCCATGCGACTGTAATATAGTTCGGCAACCGTACTAGGACGCCTGCACCCTGCCCAGGGGTTACCGGAGCATCCTGGGGGAGGAATTTCGATGTGGTCTAAATCCGCAGAGGGTAAGGAGTCTCCGCAGGCTCCTCAAGTAACCGCACCTGACCCAATAAGTCCAAAACAGACTCCACTTGGTGGGTTTGCTGCTCCCGCTGTTGCCGCCATTCCGACCACGCCGCAAGCTCCGGGTGCCGCCTCAACGATTTCCGGAGGGCTGCGAATTCATGGAGAGATCACCGGAAACGCCGATCTTTGCATTGACGGCGAGGCCCAGGGAAGCATTCGCATGGCGCAATCAAAGGTGACAGTGGGCCGCCAGGGAACTGTGCAGGCGGATATCGAAGCTCGCGAAATCGTAATTGAAGGAACGGTTCACGGGAATTTGAAAGCCAGTGAAAGCATCCGGCTGGGTACCGGCAGCAAGGTGCAGGGTAGCTTGATGACTCCGCGCGTGGCTATTGAAGACGGCGCGAGACTTCGCGGGAAAGTGGAAACCACAAGAGTGGGTGAATTGAAGCGCAGCGCGGCCGCGGGACAGGCGAAATCCGCAGAAGCTGCTCCCACCACGTCTGTGACTGCCACAAAAGAGTAGGTCGCAATATGAATTGGATGGCGAAACCGCGGTTCGGGGGCACAGCGACAGCCACTGCCATGCCGGTGGCGAAGCCCGGTCATGCTGCTGGAGCGGCTGCCTCGGCTGCCAACATTCGCGTATCGAACGGTCTCAAGGAATTCATGTGGCTGATCAGCGACGTGCGCAACGGCCGCATTTTGGACTTGGGCCAGGTGTCGCAAGCCACCCTGACATTCTTCATCGAAAAAGGTTACCGCGTTTCAACCGAGGACTTTCTACGATCGTGGAAGGAATTTCTGTCCGGCGAGGAAGAACGGATGCGGTCGGCTCCCGTGGGCGAAGGGACCGAGAAAATTTCTCAAGCGATTCTGGCGGATAAATTTCTGGAATCTTCGTTGCAGTACCCAGAAGAGAGTTTTCACGGCGTTCTTGCTTGGGACTTGTTCGATTATTTCGACTCCGAACTGATGCCCCGGGTAATGCAACGGCTATACTCGCTGCTGCATCCGGCGGGCTCGGTCTTGGCTCTGTTTCACAGCCGCCCCGCTGAACGATTCCACCGTTATCGAGTGGCGGACGCGCAAACCATCGAATTGCTTCCGGCGCCGACACTCGCCGTACACGCTCGCGTGTTCCGGAATCGCGAGATCTTGGACCTGTTTGGGAAGTTCCGGTCGTCGAAAACATTCGTGGGCCGGGATCAATTGCGTGAGGGACTCTTCCTGAAGTAACTCTGGTTCTCATTCATTCCTGTAAGATCAATTCTTCAACTCAGAGCGCGGCTGATTTTGCCGAATTTTTCTCTTGCATTCCATTTTCGGGAGAGGTAAAAGCGGAATTGAAGTAGCTAGCGCACGGAGGGAGACATGACTCCACCGGGCCTAGAATTTTGACACCATTTACACACCGCTCTTGCGGTGCGCGCCACCGGCCATGCTATTCGGCATTACCGGGGCAAATGGAATGAGCTAAACGGGGAGCTGCCAGGCTCCCCGTTTTGCATTTCATGCGTGTATATTCTCCCCCGCAAATCCGCGTCGGTAAATTGCTTGTTGGGTTCTCGTGCGCCCCACCCGGGCTATGCGCTTTTTGCAGGTGAGCCGGGCTTGCCAAATCGCGATTTCATAGCTTGATAAATAGCAGGCAACAAGGAAAGGAAAATCACGACGGCGATCACATAGTGCATATGTTTATCGATGTTGGGAACGGTGCTGCCGAGAGTATAGCCCAGAAGGATCATGCCCCAAACCCACAAAAATCCACCGAGCAGGTCGAAGGCCAGATAGCGCGGGTAACTCATCCCCGCGGCGCCGGCCACTGGCGGGCAAAAGGTCCGGATGATCGGAATGAACCGCGCAATAATGATTGTCTTGCCGCCGTAGCGTTCATAAAAATCCCGCGCCCGCTGCAGATGTCGCTTCTTGAAAAAACGCGAGTCTTCGCGACGATAGAGGTTCTGTCCCGCTTTCCTCCCGATGAAATAGCCAAGCTGATCTCCGGCAATTGCGCAGACCGTGACGAAAGCAAGCAACTGAGCTATTTTCAGATGACCCGCAGCCGCAAAAACGCCCGCAGTCACCAGTAGCGAATCGCCCGGCAGGAAAAAGCCAACGAACATTCCCGTCTCGATGAACACAATAATGCAGACCAGTGTCGTGCCGCCCCATTCGACCAGCGATTTCAGTCCGTTGGGGTCGTAAAGTTGTCCAAGAAAGTGTTTCAGAAATTCGATCATTGGAGGTGAGTTCTTCTTTCCGCAGCGGGTTCACGCCATACTTCACTTCGCTGCTTACAATAGCAGAAATTGAGAATTGCGGCCGTAATGCGGACCTCAGGGATGCTCGAGAGTCAACGAGCGATGATTTCCGCATAAATGCTGAATCCCCGACACGCGACTGAGATGCGATGTCATCATATCCTTCTTCTAATCAATGGCATACGGTCCCACTAGTACTACACGCCCAGTGAAATTAGCCCCCTGTACCATTTGCGAGCACAGACCCCAATCCGATAATTGAGTTGTTCGAGCATGGAATTCTGAGGAGGGGGCGACGATGCAAGGTGGCTACGAGGTTTGGATGGGGCAACCAGTCATTCTCCGCGTGGCAGCGGGCGATCTCCGTGTGCCTTTACGGGGGCGGCTACTTTCCGAAACCAAAGAAGTGGTCCGGCTGCGAATCGCTAATAGCTGGGATGTGGACATCTTCAAGTCCATGGTGCTCGGTGTGGAGCACGACAATCCGGTTTTCGTCATTAACTAAGGGGAAGGCATGAGCGCACTGGCTAACAGAGGATGGGAATCAACCGACGACAGCACAGTGGGCACGCTGCCTTTTCCTGAGAGTACAGAGGAGACGGCATTGCGGGAGCGGATGCTGATTTTGCGCGACACAGTTCTTGTCTTGGCACTGCAACTGGTTTTTCGGGCAACCCTGGCTTTGCGGCGCTGGAATTACTAGCCGCCGAACAACCCGATAGATTTCTTCGGCCCAACCCCCCTCACCACCCCCAACCCCGGGCCTGTGCCCCCAACAGGCCCGGGGATTTTTCTTCATGGGTGATTTTCAGTTCGAATATTCTTCGCTGAATTCGGCACCGTCGGCCCTTCGGAATATCACGGAAAAAAACTGACCTTGCGCCGCACCAAATGGCGCGGCCCTGTGTTACAAATGGCATGGGGGTAAAGAAATCACATGGGATATGCTGCACACTCGATGTAACATTCCCTTGGCGGTCACGCCAAATTTCAGGAGCCTACTCGATGAGGATTGCGAGCGTCGGAAGCGCGTTTCCGAAACACTATTACAAACAAGAAATAGTTGTGGAGGCGCTGAAAAAGCAATGGCGCAAGAGCCTGCCCAATGCCGACATCTTGGATCGCCTGGACGAAAGCATGAAAGTGGAGGGGCGCTACGCTGTCGAGTCCATTGAATTTTACGAAAATATGCAGACCTGGGGTGAGGCGAACAATACCTGGATCAAGCATGCCTTGGACCTGGGAGAAAAATCATTATGCCGCGCGCTTCAAAAAGCTGGCCTCGAGCCCAGAGATCTCAGCGCGATTTTCGTCACCTCAGTCACCGGGATTGCGGCGCCCTCGCTTGATGCCCGGCTCGTGAATCGCATGGGCCTTTCTCCGAATATCAAGCGCATCCCCATATTTGGCCTCGGCTGTGTTGCCGGCGCCGCCGGGATTTCGCGCGCCGCCGATTACGTACGCGCCTACCCGGGTGAGGCTGCAGCGTTATTGTCGGTGGAACTCTGTTCTCTTACGCTGCAGAAGGAAGACCTTTCGATGGCCCACCTGATATCGGCGCTGCTCTTTGGCGATGGCGCAGCTGCGGCAGTTGTGGTGGGTTCAGACGTAGATTGCGACGGCCCCGAAATTCTGGCGACGAAATCCATCTTCTATCCCAACTCCGAGCGCGTCATGGGCTGGGATATCTCCGAGAAGGGATTTCGCATCGTATTATCGCCGGAAGTTCCGGACACGGTAATCAAGCACCTCGGCGGGGACGTGGATGAGTTCCTCGGTGAGCAGGGCTTGACGCGCGGTGATATCAAGAGCTGGATCATGCACACGGGGGGACCCAAAGTTCTTGAGGCTACGGCGATCGCGCTGGGGCTTTCAGAAAAAGACCTGGCTGCTTCCTGGAATTGCCTCAAGAAAGTTGGAAACATTTCCTCCACCTCGGTGCTGCTGGTGCTGGAGGATGTTTACTCCCATCGGCGGCCTGCTCCCGGTGGGTTGAGCATTCTTGCGGCGATGGGGCCGGGATTCTGCTCAGAACTAGTGCTCTTGAAATGGTAGGAGTCCGGGAAATGAGGATTGATGGGCGCGGACGTTTTGGTGGTTGGTGCGGGGCCGGCCGGGTTGGCCACCGCAATTGCGGCAAGCTTGCAGGGACTCCGGGCAATCGTGGTCGATTCGCGGCACCCGCCAATTGATAAGACTTGCGGCGAAGGACTCCTCCCGGAAGCAGTCAGCGCACTGAACAGCCTGGGGATTCAGCTCAATTCACCGCAGGCATTCCCACTTAAAGGAATTCGATTTTCTGACCAGGAATCCTCTGCCTGCGCAAGCCTGTCCGGCGGAACTGCGTTTGCCTTGCGGCGGACGGCGCTGAATCAACTATTGATCGAACGCGCGGCACAACTGGGCGTGGAATTCTTGTGGGGCGCGCGAATTACCAGCTTCGATTCGCGCGTCGTGAATATCGCCCACACTCGGCATACCTATCGGTGGCTGGTCGGTGCCGACGGACGGGATTCTGTCGTGCGCAAATGGGCGGGGCTGCACCGACCCACCGCCCGCCGTGTGAGATTCGGTTTTCGCAAGCACTATTCAGTCACACCCTGGGCTGATCTTGTCGAGGTGCACTGGGGAAATCGCTTCCAGATCTTTGCCACCCCTACCGGGCCCGAAGAAGTCTGCGTGTGTCTGTTGACCAGTGATCCCCGCATACGCATTGAACAGGCGCTTCCACATTTCCCCGCACTGGCGCGGCATCTACACGGTGCGGCGGCATTGACAACCGAGCACGGCGCCGTGACTGCTCTGGAACCCGCACGAGCCGTGGCGCGTGGCAACATCGCTTTGGTCGGCGACGCCTCCGGCACGGTCGATGGCATCGCAGGAGTGGGCTTGAGCCTTGCGTTTCAACAAGCCATTTCTCTCGGTGAAGCCCTGGCGCGCGAAGACCTGAATTATTACCAGGCCGCGCATCGGCGCATCGCCAGAATGCCTGCCCGCATGAACAGGCTGCTGCTCTTGATGAACCACAGCGCGTGGATACGCCGGAAAGCGTTGCGATTATTTGCGAAATCCCCTCGGATGTTCAGCGCGCTCATGTCCCTGCATACGGGCCAAGGCGGAACAGAGCAGATCCGGGCCAGGCATCTCCTGGACCTGGGATGGCGGGTGTTATGGGCCTAGCCGTGCGAGCAGGATCGCGAATGTTGAAATACTCGTTTCTTCGCGGGTCCCTGCTCTTCCTTTTAATTTTCCCAACTGCAGGATTAATTCCTCCCGTCCGAGCACAGGACACCGTGGTGCGCTTGGATCCCTCGCAGACAAAAGTGGAATTTTCAGTTGGCTCCACGCTCCACACCGTTCATGGCACTTTCCAACTGAAGAGCGGCGAGTTGCGCTTTGATCCAGCGACCGGAAAAGCCAGTGGGGCCATCGTAGTGGCGGCGACCAGCGGCGACAGCGCCAATGATGGCCGCAATAAAAAGATGCACGAAAAGGTCCTGGAGAGTGAGAAATTCCCGGAAATCATTTTCACTCCAACCCAAGTGCAGGGGAAGATGGCACCGCAGGGGAACTCGGAATTGAAGGTCGTCGGCACTTTTCGGCTGCATGGGCAGGAGCATGACTTGACGATGCCGGTCTCGGTTGAGTCGAGTGCCGGCCAGTATGTCCGCGCCAACGCTCATTTTGAAGTGCCCTACATCAAATGGGGACTGAAAAGTCCTAGCAATTTTATGCTCAAGGTGGACGACACGGTAGATGTAGAGATTCATGCTACTGCGTTGATCACTTCCGAAATCGCGCATAATTAAAGAATGTCAAGAGCGTCTTGGAACCCCACACGTCGCTAGGCGGAATGATTCTGATGATGGAGAGCTCAAAAGGAAGATTTTATGGGAACGGAGATGGAAGTGCCGATGCTTAAATTTCGTTTACCGGTCGAATTAATCCCTGCGCCAATTTCCAAAGTAATTTGCGCGGCCGCGCTGGCGCTTGCGTTTGCAGGAAGCACAAATGCACAGGCGCCCCCCGGACCTATCGGCGGCGCGCCGGATACCAGCCAGCCTCCGGCGCGGGTCTCCTCAAGAGTCAGAGGCCGGGACGCCAGCAAGGGCGCGCTCGCGGGAGATTGGAAATTGAACAGAAACCTGAGCGATGACCCACGGCAGAAAATGGAGAAGGCTACAGAAAGCTCGCGCGGACAAGTTGGCGTTAACGGCCCCTGGGGAGGCCCGGGAGGTGGCAGTCGCCGCCCTTCTGGACCCGGGAGTGGGAGCTCGCGCGCAGCAAGGCAATTCGCAGATTTGATGGAAGACTACGCTCTCCTTTCCATCACTCAGACGGCAACCACCGTTAGAGTCACCTCAGATGGCGGGCGATTATTGGCATATTATTCGGGCAACGACCAGGCGAGTACGAAACCGGACTCCGAGGGAAATTCCAAGTCCGCGGATACCCAGGGCAGCCCGCATGAGAATCCGCAAGGAAGCTCGAAACCAGCGGATACCAATGGATCGAAGGCCTCATCATCGCGCATGGTGGGAGATCAACTTGTGGTGGTCTCCACAAGAGACGGCGTGAAGACCACACGTACTTACGCAGTTTCGGACGACGGCAGCCAGCTCAGTTTAACTACCAGAGTCGAAGGGGGCCACCTGAAGAGCCCGGTCACGATTCTGTTTGTTTATGATCCACTCGGAGCAGGTGACGATGACGATACGCCGTAATTAGAAGCGATTAGCCCGGCCACTTGTGGCGCGTTGCTCAATTCATGCAGTCGTGCCAACACCATTGACTACTCATTCTCGCTCCGGGCCCACAAGCTCCCTTTCCCGATTCCCTCCTTGCTCCTTCGAGACTCTGAACAAGGCACGCGAAAAAATTCACGGCAACGCCAATCACGAAGGAAACGTCAAACAACTGTTCCGGTTAAAAATGAAATTCTAGTTTGATAATGGAGTACCGGGCTACACACGCATGGGACCCGCCGCATGGATTCTTGTATTTCTTCTGGCCGCCGGCGCGGCTCATGGCCAGGACACTGCCATTTCTCCTGCGCAGGTCAAACAACAACAAAACAATGAGGAACAGGCAGCCGCGCCAGCGCCGATCGCTGTCATCGCCGTAAGTGGCGCTGTCCGTACCTCCGAAGGCAACGGCGTCCCGGGGGCTACCGTCCGCATCACAAATTTGGAGACCAACAAGAGTTGGGTCAGCTGGACCGACGAAGCGGGCAAGTTTCTGCTTCCCGGGCTTCCGGCGGGTCGCTATCGTTTGGAGATCAGCCAGCTTGGATTTGTTAGCACCGCGCAAGCGCTCCTAATCGCAGGGCCGCCTGCCCCAGTTCTCACGATTTCATTACGCGTCGCTACTCTGGCGGAATTGAACTCTCCCACCGAAGGCCCCTTGGACGAGAAAATTGAACGCAAGGCTCTCAATGAAACCACCGCGTCCGGGTCACGCCCGAGAAACGGTCCTTCACGCGCCCAGGGCCCTCAGGGCGGGGGAACGTCCACAACGATTGGCGGCGGGCCAGAACATGGAGGCAGACAGGGACAAGTCCCTGCGGGCGTCACCAATGCGGTGCGTCAGGGCTTGGGCGGATTTCAGCAGACCGACTTGACCGGCGAATCGAGCGGCCAAGGCGAAGAAGCAGTGGCCCAGCAAAATGGCGCCAGTAGCGCGGCCATGCCTCCAATTGCGCTCTCATCAGGCGGTGGCGCAAGCTCCGACGCCTTCCTCTTGCAGGGCACAGTCGGCCAGGCTCTCTCTCCATCCGGTCCTGGTGGCGCCGGATTTGGCGGGCCGGGAGGTTTCGGCGGCCCGGGCACGGGAGGAGGGCCAGGCAACTTTGTTCCCGGTGATCCCGGAGCAGCAGGCGGCCCAGGTGGTAATCCAGGTGGTCGAGGCGGCGGGTTCGGGGGCGGAGGTCAGGGATTTGGCGGTGGCCCCGGGGGCGGCGGCAGAGAGGGCGCTGCCGGAGGCAGGCTCGCGCGCCAGTCGGTCAACCGGATTCGCTTCAGTTTCTTTGACCGCTACGAAAATTCCGCCTTTGATGCCAGGCCCTATTCGATTACCGGAGCAGTAAGGCCGAAAGTTTCCCACTACGATGAACGCGTTGGCGGCAGCCTTGGCGGACCCCTAAAGATTCCACACCTGTATGACGGGAAGGACAAGACATTCTTCTTTGTGAACTATCAGCATGAGATCGCGCAGACTGGCGTAAATACTTTTTCAACTGTGCCGACCAGGGAAGAGCGCGCGGGAATTTTCTGCAAGGTTTTCCCCGGGTTGCAGCTTTTTAATCCATTCTCGAATCTATCCGGGCCACGCACGCTCTTGAATCCTGCGAATCCCTGCCAGATTCCGCAGTTTCTCCCGAGCCCGCCGAGCGCCCCCAACACGCCGTCGCTCGATAGCGCCGCACAGGGTTTGCTGAATTTCATCCCCCTGCCGAATCTATCAGGGACAGTGCAGAATTTCCTGCTGCAAGCTACCACGCCCCTGAACACCGACACTGTAAATCTCCATGTGCTTCACACCATCAATTCGAAATTCAGCCTCAGCGGAACTTACAACTTGAATTCCGTGCGACAGCAAGTCCTGGGTAATTTTCCAGGTATCGCGGGAAATCAATCTACGCTGAATCAGGGTGCCGATTTTGGGCTAACCCAGACATGGTCTCCGAAGTTGGTACAGGATACCCACGTGAACTGGAGCCGCAGCCGCGTTCAAATCTTAAGCAAGAATTCATTTACGAACGATATCGCTGGAAACCTTGGCATCAACGGCGTCTCTGCAAACCCCATGGACTTCGGTATTCCGGCACTGAGCCTCTCGAGCTTTTCGGGGCCCAGCGATCCAATTCCCTCATTGGTTCGAAACCAGACTTTTCGATTCACTGACACCCTTACAAATACGCGCAACAAGCACACTCTAAAATTCGGCGGCGAAATCCGGCGTATCCAATTGAATTCCCAATCCAGCCCTGTCCCGCGGGGAAATTTCAGCTTTACCGGGTTAATGACCAGCCAACTCGATGCCAACGGCCAGCCTCTGCCGGGAAATGCGACCGGAAACGACCTCGCCGATTTTCTGCTCGGCCTGCCCTACAGCACCCGCGCTCAATTTGGCCCCAACCTCTATTTTCGGAGCTGGGATTTCATCGCATACGCGCAGGATGATTTCCGTGTGAGCAAGCGTTTCACATTTGACTATGGAGTTCGCTACGAGGCCGTGACGCCGCCCATCGAGCTGAATAATCAGATCGCAAATCTGGACTTGAGCGCGGCCATTTCGGCGGTCAACGTGGTGACCCCGGGAACGAATGCGAATTTCTTCAATGGAACATATCCGCGCGCGCTGGTCCACGGTGATTATGGAAACTGGGCTCCGCGTATCGGGTTTGCCTGGCAGCCATTTGACATCAAGCCAAAAACTGTCGTGCGTGGCGGCTATTCGATTTTTTACAACGTCTCGGCATACAACACGCTCGCGCAGCAATACCTCGCTTATGAGCCTCCCTTTGCAACCTCGCAAAAGGTGATCACCTCAGCGGCGCAGGTCCTGACCCTCGAGAATGGGTTTCCGCTCGCGCCGCAGTCACTCACACAGATTTCCTGCACCCCGGCAACTCCTTGCTTCAACACCGGCTCGGTATCTCCATTTTATAAAGATGGCTACGCGCAGATCTGGACTTTGGGAACGGAAACCTCATTCACGCAAAACTGGATTCTGGATTTGACCTACACGGGCACGAAAGGAACTAATCTAGATCTGCTGCGAGCGCCCAATCGCGCGCCGCTAGGAACCCCGCCCACCGAGACGCAACAGAAATTGCAAATCCCGGGCGCCACAAGTTTCTATTTCGATCAATCGGGCGCAAATTCAATTTACAACGCGTTGCAGGTCAGGCTGGTGCACCGGTTCACGAAGGGCCTCATGATGCAGGCGGTTTATACTTTCGCGAAGTCGCTGGACAATGCCAGTTCCATCGGCGGCGGTGCGCCGGTGGTGGTGCAGCAGGACGGGAATTTTGCCGCCGAGCGCGGTCTTTCTTCATTTGACATACGGCATCAGTTTCGACTTTTCTCGATGTACGAACTGCCGTTCGGAGAACACCACCGTTTCGGAACGCACGGATGGGCGTTGCACGCGTTTGGAAATTGGCGGCTGCTGAACATTGTGACCTGGCACACCGGGACGCCTTTCACGGCGCTCCTCGGCGGGGCTGCGTCGGACAACGGAACCGGCGCGAGTTTTTCCTTGCGTCCGAATCAGCTCATTGACGCCAACCTCGGAATCTGCGGAGGGTCGCCTCTCGGGTACTTCAATACTGCAGTGTTCGCGCAGCCGCCTCCCACACAGTATGGCGACGAGCGGCGCGGATCGATTGAAGGGCCGTGCTCGTTCAACTGGAATGTCTCCTTGGCCAAAGGATTCCGGTTCGGTCCGCAGGAACGACATCGTATCGATATTCGCTGGGAAGTACAGAATTTGACGAATACCCCAAGTTTCAACGGGCTGGGAACCGTGCTCGGTTCCACACTCTTCGGGCGCGTTACGAGCGCGGCTTCCATGCGCACCATGGACGCGCAGATTCGATTTAATTTCTGATGAGTATGCTCATGAAAAACGGCACAAAAGATATTCTCCTCATTCTTATCTCGGCTGGTCTGGCCTTCGCTCCCGTGTGGGCGCAGGAACAACAGAAGCCTGCTCCGCAGTCGCGATCTGCCGAAAGCACTCAGACCGGCCCGATTCGCGCCTCTTCTGATGTAGTTCGAATTGATGTGGAGGTCACCGACAAGTCGGGAAAACCAATCAAGGGCCTCACGGCGGACCAGTTCACGGTCACGGACGACGGCAAGCCGCAGAAGATCTCGAGTTTCTCTTATTCCGACATTGAGAAGATCGAAACAGCCGGTGAAGCGGATGCGAAGCCGGTGGTGGTGCCTGTAGATGCCCCAGTTGACAGCACGGGCACAGCAGATTCATTCACCGAGCAGACTCGCGACCGCCGCTTGATGGTGCTCTTTTTCGATTTGACCTCCATGCAAACGGACGACATTCAGCGCGCCCGCGACGCCGCGGAAAAATTCATCAAGAAACAGATGGCCCCGGCGGATTTGGTATCCATCGTGACTTTCAGCGTGCGGGTTTCAGTGCTCGTGAATTTCACAAACGACCGCGCGATGCTCGAGAAGGGAATCGCGCGGCTGATTCCCGGGGCCCTCTCGTCACTGGGCGATCCACTGGCCGCAGCGGCGCAAAACGGAGAAGCCGATGTGCAGGACTACACCGGCGCGGCATACACCGCGGATGAGACGGAATTCAATGTCTTCAACACGGATCAGAAACTTGCGGCGGTCGAAGGCTTGGCAAATATCCTGGCCGCAATCCCCGGTCGCAAATCAGTGATTGAATTCACTGGCGGAATCACTCAGACCGGTGAAGAAAATCGAACGGCATTGCGAGCAGCAACGGATGCTGCGAATCGCGCGGATGTTTCGATCTACTCGATCGATGCCCGCGGCTTATTTGCAACCGCGCCGGGAGGCGACGTGACCACGAATGCCGCCACAGGCACATCCATGTTCTCTGGCGCTTCCGTATTTCATCAAACTGACCAGCGCGAGGGCACGCGCGACACGCTCGCAACGCTTTCTTCCGACACCGGCGGCAAGGCATTTTTCGATCTCGGGGATTTGAGCGATGCATTTCCAAAAATTCAGCAGGACAATGCCGGCTACTATCTTGTCGGATATTATTTGCCCGCGGGAATTAAGCGGGACGGCCGGTGGCGGACCATTCATGTGAAAGTGAACGCGCCGGGTGCGCACGTGCGCTACCGCACCGGCTACTATGCTCCGCGGGATTTTCAACACATGCAGAAGGAGAACCGCGAAGAGCAGTTGGCCGAGGCCATGCGCTCCGAGAGACCTGCAGTGGATTTGCCGATCGCGGTTGAGACCGGCACATTCCGCCTGAGTGATCAGGAAACCTATGTTCCTATCGCTGCGAAAATTTCTTCAAGCGCGCTCGAGTGGGCGGAAAAACACGGCCGCCACGAAGCGGCATTCGATTTCGCGGCAGAAGTTCGAACCTACGCAAACGGACAGGCGGTTGCGGAATTGCGCGACACGATTCAGGTGCATCTGGATTCGCAGCGTTTCCAGCAGGTGAGCCAGTCGAGCGTGCTCTATCAGGGCGGTGTGGTGCTCGCGCCGGGAAAATACCGTCTGAAATTTCTCGCGCGTGAAAATGAATCGGGGCGAATCGGAACATTCGAACAGGACGTCATGGTTCCACAAACGGATCCGAATCACTTGCGGATGAGTTCTGTGCTGCTTTCGAGCCAGCTCGTGCGCGTCGAGAAATCAACAGAAGTGGAAACAAGAGGGCAGGGAACAAAAGCCAAACTGGTGAATTCTCCGCTGGATGTGGGCGGCGAAAGAATAATCCCAAGCGTCACGCGATTTTTCACACGGGGACAGACACTCTACGTTTTTTTTCAGGCGTACTTTCCGGAAAAAATCGAAAAGTCCGAAAAATTCGACCCCGGCAGTTTGCGCGCGGGCCTGATATTTTTCCGCAGCGGGTTGCAGATGAACGCCACGCCGCTGCTCGCGCCCGCAGAAGTGAATCCGAAAACACGTGTGGCATCGTTTCGGATCAGTTTGCCATTGGCCAAACTCTCTGCGGGACGTTACACCGTGCAGGCCGTTGTGGTGGGTACGGGATCGCAGCAGTCCGCGTTTGGGCGAGCTTACTTCGCAGTGCAACAGCCCGCGGCTGCGCCTGCGGAATCTGCGCCAGCGAGCAACGTGCCCGGCAGCGCAGCAGAAGCAAAACCTCCCTCTCAATAAAGATTTGTTTTCATGGAGTGCGCTGCTTTGGCGAGGCGTTCCTTGAACGAGACGACGAAAGGCTCGAGCCAATTCGTGGCCAGGAACCAGGTGAACCAAACGATGATGCGAACGTCGGACATCGCGCTGAATACTCCTGCTGATGAAACACTTCAGCGCGCAATAAGTTTCGTTTCTAGAAAAATCACAGCGTGAGATTTTTTCGGTGTGCGGCTAATTTCCGGCGCGGTGAGAAAAATGGCGCGTTCAAAAAAAGCCAGGGGCCCCGAAATGATCGGGGCCCTGGGTATGAATGATGAGTGCACCTGGGATAAAAAATCAATGTGGGTGGCCACCGGAATGAGAAGAGCTGCCGCCGCTGGTGTGAGAACTACCGCCACCGCCGCTGCTATGTGAGCCGCCGCCGGAATTTCCGCGCGGAGCAGAGTAGCTCGGCGCGGCGCTGGGCCTCGGGACACTGCGCTGTGCGGGGCTGGGCGGGGCGTTGGGCCTCGGGGCACTGCGTTGCGCGGGGCTGGGCGGTGCGCCGGGATAGCCACCGGGTCCATTCGAGTACGGGCCGCGCTGAGCGTTTGGGTAGCCGCCACGAGACGCATTCGGATAGCCGCCGCGTGGTTGCACGATCGGCCTGTTCATTGTGAGTGGGGGCCGGCCGTACGCGCCCGGGTATGCGCCGCGAGAGGAGGGCGACGGCGGTTGATACTGCCGAGCCGACTGTGTGGGCGCTGTCGGCGATACGTTATGTGATGGAGGCGGAGAGAAATGTTGCCAGCCGCTCCGCGGGCTTTGGGCATTCGGCGCAGTCGCCTGGTTGTGCTGCGTTGACGGTGCAGCGGTGTTTGCGCCAGCCGACGAGCGCTGCGGCGGAGCGAATGTTGGCTGACGACTCGGAGCCGTGGAACGCGCGCCCACTGCTGTATTAGTGCGCGCTCCCGAATTTCCGCCGGACGCGCGCGCGGTGTTGTTAGTAGCAGCGGTGGCAGAATTTCTGGACGCTGTTGGCGAATAGAATCGCTGCGAACTAGTGGAAGCGCTCTTGACTGAGGAGGCACCGGGCGCTTTGTTTGTCGGGCTGAAGCTTTCGCGCGACGGCGTGACCGGCAATTTGCCGGTCATCATGCTGGCCTGTTTGAAGGAAGCCTCGCTGAGCGCAGGCTGATGGCTCGGAACGGCTTCGCGCCCAAACTTGTTGCCCTCCATTGCGGAGATTCCGGAACGGACACGCTGGTCCCGCTGCGCTTCGTTAAGATTTGAGAATTGATGGACGCGGTTGTTCTGAAGCGGCGCCCATCCACGGTTGTAACGATTGTTGATGATCGTGGTGTCGTGAATGTTGTTTACGACGTCCACGCGGTCGCCGCCACGGCCCCACCAGGGGTGGAACCGATCGCACGGGCCGATAGGCAGCCAGCCAACGCGGCCGAATCCCCCACCAAATCCAAAACCAACTCCGACGCCCCAGCCGCCTCCGCCCCAACCAAAGAATGAAACATAAGCGGGCGCCCAAACGGGATAATAAGCGGGATACACGGCTACAGGCCCGGGCCACCAGACCCAATTTCCGCCATAAACGAACCAGCGACCATAGTGGTAAGGGGCCCAACCCCAAGGTTCGTAGGAAACCCAGGTCCAGCCATAGTACGGCTGATAAACCCAACGGCCGGTGCGATAGGGCGCCCAGCCAGGGTCCTGCCTAGGAGTCCATACCTGACCGTAATCGGGAACTTCACTCCAGACACCGTGGCCATCAAGATCTTCGGTGCCGGTGTAGTAGGGATTTGTTTTGTGCCAGCTATCCGCGTTACGGATTGTACGGTTGCGAGAAATGTTCCAATCGTCCCAATCATCGCGGCCGGGAGCGCGATCCACGCGGTATTGCGGGCTATCGCTGCCGCTGATGGTGATCAGCTGTCCGCGCTCGACGCGAGTGCTGCCCTGGGAGGTAGAGATTTCCGCGGAGCCTCTGCGGACGATGACTTGAGTTTCATCGTCGGAATTTACGAGAATGCGAAATTCACCTTCGCCATCCAGAGGACGGATCGAGGCGTTAGGAGTATCGATCTCCGAGCGTGCTTCACTGCCCCGCGCAACGTTGTAGGTGACCAAACCCTGACCAACTTGGATTTGAATTTGTGAGCGAGAGAGAGACGTGATTCTGGCGGTCGCTCGATCAGACATGCGGAGAATGTCCGCAAAATCGAGCTCGAGTTCCGCGCGGGATTTTTCGCCAACGGAAACGCGGTCGTCTTGGGCGATAGGCGTGTTGACAGTGACGGCGACCCAATCACCATTGTCGCCGTGTTGAGTGGAGACGTCGCCCTCGACAAGGCTGACTCGCGCGACGCCCGGCTGATTTTCCGATGGAGCCTGAGAATCGTCCTGCACGTCCTGGGGTTGCTGATCCCCATAAGGCTGTTGCTGGAAATCCGGGGCTACTTGGACGTCTTGATTGGGACGTACTTCTTGCGCGTGCGCAGCGCCTGCGAACGCCAGAAAGAGAGCTGCGATCAAAGCTAGTAAATTCTTTTTCATTGGCCGCCTCCCGGGGGTCTTGCCACCGGGGAAATTAATTCCAGCCTGTGTAATGCAGGGGGCGTGCCAAAGTGGGAGCCTGGGAAGATATTCACGTAACTGCTTGTGTGTCAATATGTTGGAGTCAATCACCGGCTGCAGACTTGCGTTTGGAGGGAGGTGATAAGCGGTTGATTCCAAGCGGCGGTGGTGGATTTCAGCCAGTTGAGCCGTGATTCGTGAATCGTGAGTTGTGGGTGGTGACGTACAACTTGCGAAGCACTGTCTTGGCGTGCGGGGCGGTGAATTGGATGAGCTTGAGGAAAAATCAGGGGATGAAAAAAGCGGTCCCTTCGACCGCCGCACAGCGGCAATCTGAGGGCAAGAAAGTTGGCTATTAGATTTTACGATCTGCTTTTGATCTGAATGGTTTGCAAGGATTTCTAATTTCGCGGGTTGGCTATTAGAAAGTGGCTGAATCGCCCGGCTGGTTGGTGTCAGGAAGCAGCGCCGGGAGGATTCGATTACTTTCACGATACTATTATATCATGGGTTAACAGGGGGATGCAAGAGAAATCTTGGAGGTCAATTTGCGATTGGCGCGTTTATGAGGCGATGGTATCCGGCTTGATATTCTGGTTGAGCCGCAGCACGTTCAGGGGGTCGTACTTTTTCTTGATTTCGCCCAGTCGAGCGTAGTTTGGGCCGTAGGCGGCCTTTACAAGGGCATCGCTCGTTTCGCCGAGTTGGTTCGCGTACACACCGCGTGCGAGCGGTTGCAAATTGTCGCGCAGAGACTTGACCCATTCCACAGCGCTAGCCTTCTCTGCTGGAGCACCCCAGCGGCCCATGATATCCACCTCGTAACCCGGCTGCCGCAAAGGGAACGCGGTTTCACTGGGTGCCACACGCGAAATGGCGCCGTAAAGCGGCACAATGAAGACCCTGGTGTTTGGTGGTGCATCCTTGGTTGCCGTTGTTATCATCGCAATGGCTGCAGCGCTGAGTTCCGAAAGAAACAGGTTTGTTTGGAAATGCGCGATGGGGGCCGCGGGATTGATTGTCCCCTGGGTCTCCAGATAGGACGCAACCCGAACAGTGTCCTCCACGGGTTTGAAAGCACGCAACGGCCTGAGCAATTCATTCCCTTGACGCGGATGCCCACAATGGCAGACCAGCATCAGGAATCGCGTACCCTGTTCGGATGGCAACAGCCCGCCGACAACGGTCATTTCATCTGGCGCCGCCCCGACGAACTTCACAAAGGCCTGCAACAGCTCCGGAATCTTGCCAGCCGAATACAGTAGAGTACCCGCGAGAACGTCTGTTAAGGGATGGAGCCGATACTCGAGCGCGATGACCACGCCGAAGTTGCCTCCACCGCCCCGAATCGCCCAGAAAAGATCTTGATTGGAGTTCTGGCTGGCTTCGACTTGCCTCCCGTCGACGGTCACAACCTGCGCCGATATGAGGTTGTCGCACGCAGCGCCGTACTTCGACTGCAAGAGTCCCTCTCCCCCTCCGAGCGTCAGGCCGGCAATTCCTACACCCGGGCAACCACCAGACGGTGTGGCCAGGCCGAAGCGCTGCGTGGCGGTGTCCAGATGGCGTACCAGCGCGCCGGCCTCTGCCCGGGCCAGGCGCTTGCCTGCGTTGACTTCGACGAGATTCATACTGGAGAGATCGATGACCAAGCCGCCATCGCACACGCTGAATCCGGCTCGGTTATGGCCTCCGCCACGCACTGCCAGTGGCAAATTCTGGTTCTGGGCAAATTCGAGCGCCCGCGCGACGTCGGGCGCACCGACACAGCGAACGATTAGCGCCGGACGCCGATCGAATGCACGGTTGAAGATCAGGCGCGACGATTCATAGTCGGGGGCTTCAGGCGTGATTACACGCCCGGATATCTGGGAAGAAAGTTTGCGGATCGCGGCCGCGTCGAGGGAGGCCGCGTTCTGTTGGCCTGCTTCAAAGAGTCGCCGCGCTCCAGCAAGCGCCTCAATTGGGCGGCCGTGAAGCGCCGCTGCGGCAAGCGCCGTTTGCTGGATGAACTCTCTTCGAGTGGTGAGTGGCATGCTTCTACGACTCCTTCTCGGGGGGATCGGGGACGCCGATTTTGGAGAGGCGGTAGCGGAGGGCGTTGCGGGAAAGGCCGAGGGCGCGGGCAGCCTGGCTTTTGTTGCCGTTGGCGCGGCGCAGGGCTTCACGGATGGCTTCATCTTCCCATTGATCGAGGGTCATGCCGTCGGGCAATGCGGCGGGTGAGCCGGCGACGGAGCGAGCGGGTGCGGAATCGAGATGGATGTCGGCCGCGTCGAGCATGGAGCCGGAGGAGAGCGTGACGCCGCGCTCGAGAATGTTTTCCAGCTCGCGGACATTTCCGGGCCAGTGAAAATCCATCAGAAGTTTCATGGCGGCGGGAGTGAGGCCGCGAACCGGCTTTCCGGAGTCACGCGCAAATTTTTCGAGGAAGAAATTCGCCAGCGCGGGAATGTCTTCCTTGTGATCGCGGAGCGGCGGGATGTCGATGGCGACGACGTTGAGGCGGTAGTAGAGATCTTCGCGGAAGGTGCCGTCTTCGAGGGCGGCGCGGAGATCACGGTTGGTGGCGGCGATTAAGCGGACGTCCACTTTCAAGGTTTTGGTGCCGCCGAGTCGCTCGAATTCGCGTTCCTGGAGGACGCGCAGAAGTTTTACCTGGATGGCGGGGGGAACATCACCGATTTCGTCGAGGAAGAGCGTGCCTTTGTCGGCCAGCTCGAATTTTCCGGGCTTGCTGGTGGTGGCGCCGGAGAAGGCGCCCTTTTCATAGCCGAAGAGTTCGCTTTCGAGCAAATTCTCGGGGATGGCCGTGCTGTTGATTTTGATGAACGGACCGGAAGCACGGTTGGAATGCTGATGGATGGCGCGCGCGATGAGATCTTTTCCGACGCCGCTTTCGCCGCCAAGAAGAACCGTGGAATTCGTGGGGGCGACGCGTTCGACGAGGGCGAGAACAGCCTGCATTTTTTCGCCGCGCGCAACGATGTTGTCGTAATGGTAGCGCTGGCCGAGGGCCTCGCGCAGGGTGCGATTTTCTTCGCGGATATTTCGTGAGTCGAGCTCCTTGCGAATTATGAGGACCAGTTCCGCGAGCGAGAAGGGCTTCAGAACGTAATCGCTGGCGCCGACTTTCATGGCTTCGACGGCGGATTCGACGGTGCCGTAAGCGGTCATGATGATGACGGGGATGGCGGCATTGGCGCGTTTTACGGATTGCAGGAATTCCAGGCCGGTCATGCCGGGAAGTTTGAAGTCCGTGACGACCAGGTCGAAGTGATCTTTTTGGAAAAGCTGGAGGCCGGTTTCAGCGTCGGGTGCAGTGGTGGCGCGGAAGCCTTCATCGGCGAGCTGGAGCTCGAGGAGGCGGCGCATTTTGCCTTCGTCTTCGACGATCAGGATGGAGGGTTTTTGTGGGGGCATACTCTTTGGATGAATGATGCTACATCAAGATGGCGGATAGTGCATGGGGGATGGTGAGGGAAAGATGAACACTGAGGGGACACAGATAAACACGGATAAGGCGGAGCGTAGGGGGTTAGAGGCGGGTGCGGGAAGAGAAAATCGAAGGCGAAGAGAGATTCTTCGACTGCGTGGCCGGCCGTACCTGAGAGGCGGGACGGAAGAAAGGCGACCGGCCACTCCGCTCAGAAGGACAGCGGTTTGGTGAAAAAAAACATCAAGAATGGCGAACCCCACTCATGTGTCAGGGCTAATTGGCAGGAAGACGTGGAATTTTGCGCCGGGGGTGGAATCGAGTTCGAGACGGATCGAGCCGCGGTGGTCGTCCACGATTTTTGCGACGATGGCCAGGCCCAGGCCCACGCCGTCTTTTTTCGATGTGAAAAATGGATTGAAGATTTGTTCGCGTAAAGCGGGAGGGACTCCCGGGCCGGTGTCTTCAATTTCGACAGCGACGCCTGACGCACCGGAGGAAATTTCGGCGTTGATGGAGATGCACAATTTTCCAGGCTGGCCATCCATGGCCTGAAAAGCGTTGAGAATCAGGTTGACGAAAATCTGCTCGCAGAGCTGGCTATCGGCGCGGATGTCCGGAAGATCGCTGGCGTAGCGGCGCTCGAGTTGTACCTGGGCAGCGGGCATCTGGGCGCGAACGGCGTCGAGCGCACGATCCACAACCTCGGAAACTTGCAGCGGCTGAAGGTCGAGCTGTGATGGGCGTGCAAAATCAAGAAAGCGGGCGACCAGGGAATTGAGGCGGATTACTTCGGTGGAGATGTAGCCAGCCAGTTCGCTCGCCAGCGGATTCGTGTTGGCAACTTTTTGTGTGAGCATTTCCGCAGAGCCGCGGATGACGCCGAGGGGGTTGCGGATTTCATGGGCCAGGCCGGCAGAGAGTTGTCCGAGGGCCGCGAGACGCTCGGCACGGCGAGCTTCGGCCTCGGCGCGGCGCAACTGACGATTGGTCTCTTCGAGAGTTTCGGAGAGAGCCTGATAGCGTTCGACCTGGCGGCGGTTTTCCACGGCGAAGCGGTTGACGAGAATTGCGGCGATGAAGAAGAAGAGGATGCGGATGACGAGGTCGGTGGTTCCTTCCGGAGTGAGTTCGTACTCCTCCAGCGCGGGGATGAGCAGAGAGCAATAGCCGAGGGAGGCGAGAGCGGTCCAGAAGAGGCTGGCAATGGGACCGAAATAAATTGCGGCGGTGACGATGGGAAGATAAAAAATCGGGTAGTAGCTGCTGTTGATTCCGGCGCCGCCGGTGTGAGCGAGCAGGAGAGTGGAAAGCAGGATTTTTATGATGACGCTGTAATAGCGGCCGCGGCGAGGTTGCCAGGCGATGAGGCTGCCTTCGAGCAGTTGGAAGATGCCGATGGCGAGGAGCGTGAGCTGCTTGTGGATTTCCTCGATGGGAGGAAGGACCGCGAGGCCTGCGAGAAAGGCCAGCCAGAGAAAATCGATCCAGCTAATGGCTGAGCGTTCACGGTCGAGCATGGGTGAGCGGAGCTCCGAGGGTCAATCTAGCATGAATTTGCGGGAGGGAAGGCAGGAGCGGGACGGAGGAAAGGTGAACGGCCACTCCGCTCGGAATGGCAGCGGCCGAAATTGCCGGGAGATTGAAGTTCAGCGCAAGAACTTTTCGGCGCCGAAGACGAGGCCGAGAGTGAGGAAGGCGATGGCCACTTCGCCAAGGGCCCCGACTACGAAGGGGCGAAGTCCCTGTTTGCGCATTTCGGAGATGTCGGTGCGCAGGCCGACGCCGGCGAAGGTGAGAAGAAATGCCCAGCGCGAAAGATTGGCGAGGCTGGTTAGCTGGTCTTTGCTGAAGATGTGGGCGGTGGCGACGGCGGAGATGAGCAGAAAACCGAGCACAAATTTCGGGAACTTGGCCCAGAGGAATGCAGCCTTGTTGCCGACACCTTCGGTTCCTTCCTTGCGCGCCCAGTGGAGCGCGTAACCGAGAACAACAAAACCGATCATGGCGTTGCGTGCTGTTTTCGCGAGGACGGCCACTTTTGCGGCGGCGTCGGAGTACAAGGCGCCAGCAGCGGTGACTTCGGCGGTGTTGTCGATGCCGAGGCCGGCCCACAGGCCGTAAGCGCGATCGCTCATGCCGAGCCAGTGGCCGACGAGAGGAAAAATGAAAAGGGCGATGGCGCCGAGCGCCAGGATGGCGGCGATGGCGAAGGAGGAGTCTTCGTCGTCGGCGTCGATTGCGCCTTTCGTGGCGATGATGGCGGAGACGCCGCAAATCGAAGAGCCGACTGCGAGGAGCGAGGTGAGTTTGGGCTTGAGGCCGAAGGCGCGGCCGAGCGCGGTCATGAAGAGCAAGGAGACAGCGATTTCGACGGCTACCAGGATGAGGCTGATGCCACCGAGTTTCAGAACATCGCCGAGAAGGAAGCGCGAGCCGAGCAGGACGATGCCGGCCTTGAGCCAGAATTCGTAAGTGGCCAGGCCGGGCTTGAATGCGGCGGGGACGCCGGTGGTGTTGGCGATGAGCAGGCCAATCACAATGGCCCAGAGGACGTATTCGATGTTGGGAAGCGTGAGATGGTGGGCTTTGCCGTAGGCGGCGAAGGAACGCTCGAGAAACTTTCCAGCGTACCCAACGGCGGCGAGCAAGAGCAGGCCGGGAAGAATTTCAGCGATGCGTTTGAAGAAGCTGAGCGGGCGTGATTGCGAGAGCGCGATTGAACTGGCCATGCGATGAATCCTCCTGAGCGAATCTTTTGCGTGATGCGCGAGCTACCACGGGATGTGCTTGATCCAGCCAGCCCAAACCAGTAGGGAGAGGACCAGTGCAAGTGCTACTGCCCAGGCGTCCAGAGAAATTCCGGGCGCGGGCGGCGTTTCTTTTTTGATGCGGGATACATTTTGCTGCGTCATGGAAGTATTCTCCTTTCGTGAGCATCAGCGGTTGAGTGCGCAAGCGAGGCCGCGCCGATGGCCTGGAGCGGGGAAGTCAGATGCTCGTCGGGCGTGAGCAAGTGAGGAGTGGCATTTATGCGTTGCGCGGCGCGATCGAGCGAAGAGCCGATCAAAAGGATTGCCGGAGCATCGGTGCGCGGGACGGTGTGGAGACCAGCAAGCGTAGTGCAGCATTGGCGCTGCTGCGGCGTGGATGCGCGGGAAACGAGAACCGCTGGAGTCGCCGGAGGAAGTCCGGCATCGAGGAGTTCCTGCGCAAAGCCGGACAGGTGATGGCCGGGCATATAGATGACCAGAGTAGTGTCTTCGCGGGCGAGACTTTTCCAGTCTGATCTTGCTGCATGGGTATTTTCCTGCGCGCGATGGCCGCTGACGATAACGATGCGCGAGGATTTGCGGCGGTCCGTGAGCGAGACGTGCAGAGAGGCTGCGGCGGCTACAGCGGCTGTGATTCCGGGGACGACCTCGAAAGGGATGCCGGCAGCCTCGAGCGCGTCAAGTTCTTCCGCGAGGCGGCCAAAAATTCCCGGGTCGCCACTCTTCAGGCGAACGACGCGCATGCCATGGCGGGCCGCGGCGATCATCATGTGATTTATTTCCGGCTGAGTGGTTTTTTTCACACCGCAGCGCTTGCCGACGTTTACGACCATGGCTTGCGGGCCAGCGAGCGAGAGAATCGGCGGGGCAACAAGATCGTCGTGGAGAATCAGATCGGCGGAGCGGAGGAGCGCGTGGGCTTTGACGGTGAGGAGTTCGGGATCGCCGGGCCCTGCACCGACCAGGAAGACTTTTGTATCGATGGACGTGATTTTTTCTAGCATGCGTTCACTCCTGCGCTCCGGATTTCGATTCGGATAAATGCAGATGGCGCGTGGCTGAGGAGGGGCCGACCGCCGGCATATGGCAATTCTCCGCCTCACAGACTTCCGAGAAGGCGAGGCGGTGAAGGAGACGCTTGCGCTCATCCGATGGCGGATGATTGGCCATGATCTCGCGGCGGGCGTCTCCGACCAGTTGCAGCCAGTCCGCGATGCAATCGTCCAAGATTTCGTCAATTTCCTTGCGAAATCTCTGCGCCACGGCGGGGCTTTCACCGGATGTGGAGATGGCGATCTGCAGATCTCCGCGACGGACAACGGCGGAAAAATAAAAGTCGCAGTGCGGAGGATCGTCTACAGAGTTGCAGAGAATTCCGAGGCGCTGGGACTCGAGGAAAACAGCGCGATTGACGGCGCTGTCGGAGGTAGCAGCGATGACGAGGAAAGCGTTGGCGAGGTCTTTCGCGTGAAATTTACGGGGCAGCCAGCGGATTTTTCGCGCGGCGGCCAGTTGTGTTACTTCGGGGATCGCTGCGGGCGCGACAACGGTGACGAGCGCGCCGGTTTCGAGCAGCGCCGCGATTTTCGAAGCCGCGACGGTGCCGGCGCCTACGACCAGGCAGGGGCGATTTGCGAGTTTGACGAAGACCGGTAATAAGCTCGGAGGCATATTCAATCACCGACTCCATGGGGAACGGGGCCCGGCGACGGATCGCGGACGACGGCTGCAATGGAGCAGCCCGCGAGTTGTGCGCGGAGTGCGTCGTCGGAAAAGCGCGCGAAATAGGCGCGGAGATTTTCGTTCTTACCGCGATTGGCGAGATAGGCGCGAAGCAGGCGCTCGATCGCGGCGGGTACTTCTCCAGCAGTGCAACGGAAGCCGATGGGACGCGCGATGCGCTGAAATTCGCCGACTGAGCCACCGAGGCAGAAGTAATACGCGTCTACCAGTTCGCCGTGCTGTTTAATCTTCTTACCTTCGAGGCCGATGTCGGCAATCCAGTGCTGACCGCAAGCGTTGGGGCAGCCTGCTACATGGAGTTTCAGAGGCTGGTCAAAACCAGGGACGCGGTCCTCGAGATCTTCGACTACCCAGCGGGCGAAACTTTTTGTTTCCGTGATGGCAAGCTTGCAGAATTCCGAGCCGGTGCAGGCGATGGCGCCGCGCCAGAAGGGTGATGCGGCGACTCGCAGCCCCACCGCATCGAGCTCGCAGGCGAGGGCTTCCACATTGCACCCCGGCACATTGATGATCAGCAAATTCTGCATATTCGTGGTGCGGAGTTCGCCGGAAGCAAAGTGGTCCGCGAGATCAGCGGCGGCGCGCATCTGCTCCGGGGTGATACGTCCGCGCAGGACCGCAGCGCCAACATAGAAGCGGTCGGATTGTTTTTGCGCGTGAATTCCGACGTGATCGCGGTAGCCGTCGCGCGGGGGAAACTCCGCGGCAGCAGGTTCGAGCGTGAAGCCCAGGCGGCTGTTCAATTCCCAGAGGAAGCGATCGGCAGTCCATTGATGTTGAGTGAAGAGATGTTTCAGGCGGGCACGCTCGCGATTTTCGCGCAGGACATCCTGGTCGCGAAACAACTCGGCGATGCTGCGAATTACGGAGAGAACCTGGTCCCTGCGGATAAAAGCATCGAGTCGTATGGCAAGGTGCGGGTCGGCGGAGAGCCCCCCGCCAACGCGGACCGAGAATCCAAATTCTTTCTGTCCGCGGTGCAGGCGCTCAATGGCGGTGAGGCCGATGTCGTTGATTTCCGGGTAAGAGCACCAGACAGGACAGCCGGTGATAGAGACCTTAAATTTGCGCGGGAGATTGTGGAAATCATTGTTGCCGGAGAGCAGGCGCGAGGCTTCGAGGGCCAATGGGGAGGCATCGGTGATTTCATCCGCGGCAACGCCGGCGAGAGGGCAACCAGTGATGTTGCGAGCCACGTCACCGCAGGCGCCTTTAGGGCCGAGCCCTTCCGCAGCGAGCGCCTCCATGACTATCGGAATTGATTCAATGGTCAGCCAATGAAGCTGGATGTTCTGGCGAACAGTGAAGTCGGCGGTGGAGCGGGCAAACCTCGAGGATACGGAAGCGATGGTTCGGAGTTGACTCGAGCGCAGCAGGCCATTGGGCAGGGCGATGCGCATCATAAAATAGTCGGTGGACTTACCTTCGCCGCCGTGACCACCGATCGCGCCGGCTCCGTCGCCCTGAGTGTAGATGCCCCACCATTTAAAATAGAGGTTGGCCCATTCGGGGAGAACCGAAGCGCGGCCTGCGCGTGCGAAGGCTTTGATTTCCTCGAACGCCTCCCAGGGATTTTTCGAGCGCTTCAGCCGCTCGACTTTCTGGGCTTTGGTTTCATTCGCACTGTGAGCGTCTGACACGGTTCCCATGAAAAGTCCCCTGAAAATAAAAAACCCGCCTGCCAGCTTCTTGTGCTGGAGAGCGGGTTGCTTAGATCCGATTTGGGCTTTGCTAAGTTATTCGGATTGCACACCCACGCCAGCCGTGGCCATGACAACAACAGCAGCACGGCGAACAAATCTTGGCGCAGGTGCAATGATTCATAAAGGAATCCTACCTCGCACTTCCATGCCCGTCAACCAAATGTGATGCCGATGAGGCTCAAAAGATTCAGCGAAGAGTCGCCGATATAGTCACTGGGGGCACGCAAGGTCGGCTAGCCGGGCAGGCTGCAGGGAGAGGCAGGTATTTGGACGAGCCCCTCGCTCTGTTAGAATGCCGCGCAGTTGTCCCAACCACGGCGGAAGCCATGTATCCGTGTGGCTTGCTCACACGTCTATAATTCGAAGCGCGAAGAGCGAAAGTTCGAGGGAAGAATGGCCGCACCGAATGCGATAAAACCCGGCGAATCAGGAGTTTCACCGGAGAAGGACTCCCGCCAGCAAACTAAGCCAGCCAAGCGGCTTCCGTGGTTCTGGATAATTCTCGGAGTGGCGCTAATCGCTGGACTATTCGCATGGAATCGCGCTCGAGCCCGGTCGCAGGCAGCGGCTAGCGCCCAAGCGAGTAGCACACCGCCGGTTGTTTCCGTCGGGGTGACTCCTGTAGAAAAGAAAGACGTCCCATATTTCATCACCGGTCTTGGGTCCGTGACGGCATTCAATACAGTAACCGTGCGAAGCCGAGTGGATGGCCAATTGATGAGGGTTCATTTCACGGAAGGGCAGTTCGTGCATCAAGGCGAGCTCTTGGCCGAAATAGATCCCCGGCCATTCCAGGTGGCTCTGGACCAGGCGGAGGGTCAACTGGCGAAAGACGTAGCCGCGCAGAATGATGCGAAAACCAATTTGAGCCGCTTTCAGTTGCTATGGCAAGAAGGCGTAATAGCGCGCCAGCAGCTGGATTCGCAGCAGGCAACCGTGGGGCAATTTGACGGGGCGATCCAGTCGGACAAAGCGCTGATCAACAATCAAAAGCTCCAACTGGTGTACAGCCGGATCGTTGCACCCATCACCGGCCGTGTGGGCCTGAGACTTGTGGATGCGGGCAATATGGTGCACGCAACGGACCCGAACGGAATGCTGGTGATCACGCAGGTGCAGCCGATTGCGGTGATCTTTACGCTGCCGGAGGACAACCTGCCGGAAGTGTCCGCGCAGATGAAGAAGGGTGCGCAATTAACCGTGGAAGCCTACAGCCGCGATGACAAGACAAAACTCGCGGACGGCAAATTGCTGACGATCGATAACCAGATTGACCAGACCACCGGAACGGTGAAACTGAAATCACAGTTTCCAAATCCAGATTTATCGCTATGGCCGAACCAGTTTGTAAATATTCGATTGTTCCTGAGCACAAGGAAGGATGCCACGGTGATTCCAGCGGCCGCGATTCAGCGCGGCGCGCAGGGAACGTTCGTGTATGTGGTGAAGACGGATAACAAAGCTGAAGTTCGAGCGATTCAAGTGGATTTCATCGAAGGGAATCTGGCGGTGATTCGCCAAGGCCTGACTCCGGGCGAGCAGGTGGTAGTTGACGGTCAAGACAAGCTGCAAGCCGGAACGGCCGTTTCGTTTAAGCCAGCCGCCGTAAATACAACCCCCCCAAGCGCCCCACCGGCAACTCCCCCGGCGAGCCCTCCTTCCGGCCCCACACAGGGCAAGAAGCAGTGAGCCCATCGAAACCATTCATACTCCGGCCAGTGGCGACATCGCTGCTGATGGTGGGAATCATGCTTGCCGGAGGAGTGGCTTATACGCAATTGCCGGTGTCGGCGCTGCCGCAGGTGGACTATCCGACGATTCAGGTGCTGACTTTCTACCCGGGCGCGAGTCCTGCGGTGATGGCGTCAGCGGTGACTACGCCGCTTGAGCGGCAGTTCGGGCAAGTGCCCGGGCTGAACCAGATGACCTCCACAAGCTCGTTTGGCGGCTCGGTGATTACACTGCAATTCGATTTGAATTTGAACATCGATATTGCGGAGCAGGAAGTGCAGGCGGCGATCAATGCCGCGTCCACTTATTTGCCTCGCGATTTACCGAATCCCCCGATCTACAGCAAGGTGAACCCGGCAGACTCGCCGGTGCTCACACTAGCGCTGACGTCCGACACGCTTCCGCTTCAAAAGGTGGAAGACCTGGCGGACACCAACCTGGCGCAGAAAATCTCGCAACTTCCTGGAGTGGGCCTGGTGACGATCAGCGGGGGGCAGAAACCAGCCGTGCGCGTCCGTGCAAATCCGACGGTGCTGGCTTCTTACGGCTTGAGTCTGGAGGATCTGCGAACGGCGCTGGGGCAAGCGAATGTGGACCAGGCGAAAGGAAATCTCGATGGTTCGCGACAGTCGTTCACTATCAGCGCGAATGATCAGCTTACTACGAGCGACCAGTACCGTTCGGTGATCATCGCCTATCGGAATGGCAGCCCTGTTCGATTGTCGGATGTGGCGGAAGTGCTGGACGGGGCCGAAAATAATTTGCAAGCGGCGTGGATGAACACCACGCCCGCGGTGATTCTGAATATTCAGCGGCAGCCCGGGACGAACATTATTGGCGTGGTGGACCGAGTCAACGCCCTGCTCCCGCGGCTACAGGCTTCGCTGCCTTCCTCCGTACGCGTAACGACACTCACAGACCGAACGACTACAATTCGCGCCTCCGTGAAAGACATTCAATTCGAGCTGATGCTGACGATTGCGCTGGTGGTGATGGTGATGTTCCTGTTCCTGCGGAGCTTCGCGGCGACGATCATTCCGAGCGTGGCGGTGCCGCTTTCGATCGTGGGAACTTTCGGAGTGATGTACCTGCTGGGGTACAGTCTGGACAACCTCTCCTTAATGGCGCTGACCATCTCGACAGGATTCGTGGTGGATGACGCCATCGTAATGATTGAAAACATCGCGCGGTACATCGAGCAGGGACACCCGCCATTGGAAGCGGCGCTGCTGGGGGCGGAGCAGATCGGGTTCACGATCGTTTCGCTGACGGTATCGCTGATCGCGGTGCTGATCCCGCTGCTGTTCATGGGCGACATTGTGGGACGGCTGTTTCGGGAGTTTGCGGTTACGTTGGGCGTGACAATTCTAGTTTCGGCATTCGTTTCGCTGACGCTGACGCCCATGATGTGCGCCCGGCTGTTGAAGCATGAGGAGGCCTCAAAGCAGAGCCGGTTCTATCGCGCCTCCGAAAGATTTTTCGAGCGCCTGATTGAATCCTACGGCAGAGGGTTGCAATTTGTGTTGAGGCACCAGACGGCGACGCTCCTGGTGACGCTGGGAACACTGGTCCTGACGATTTTGCTGTACTACTACGTGCCCAAGGGATTTTTCCCGGTGCAGGATACGGGCGTAATTCTGGGCGTCTCGGAAGCGCCGCAGACGATTTCGTTTTCCGCCATGGCGGAACGGCAGCAGGAGCTGTCGAAAATAATTCTAAAGGATAAGGCGGTGCAGAGCCTGTCGTCGTTTATCGGCGTGGACGGAACGAACATGACGCCGAACAGCGGACGCATCCAGATAAATTTGAAGCCTCTGGACGTGCGGAAGGAAGCTGCGACGGACGTGATCCGACGGATCCAACCGCAATTGACGCAAGTGGAAGGAATCACGCTGTTCATGCAGCCGGTGCAGGACCTGACGGTAGAGGACCGGGTTAGCCGCACACAATATCAATATTCGATTGAAGACGCGGATGGCAATGAGCTGGGGCAGTGGGCGCCGCGCCTGGTGGAAAAACTGAAGTCGCTATCGCAATTGCGCGACGTGGCTACGGACCAGCAGGATCAAGGCTTGGAAGCCAGCCTGGTAATTGATCGTGATACCGCCGCGCGGCTGGGCGTGCTGCCGCAGGGAATCGACGACACGCTCTACGACGCGTTTGGACAGCGGCAGGTGTCAACGATCTTCACGCAATTGAACCAATACCATGTGGTTCTGCAAGTAGACCCGAGCTTTCAGCAAAATCCGGATGCACTGAAGAATATCTACGTGAAGTCGTCGAGCGGGACGCAGGTGCCATTGAGCGCGTTCACCCATTTCGAGCAGAAGACCACGGCGCTGGCAGTGAACCATCAGGGACAATTTCCCGTTGTGACGCTTTCGTTCAATCTGGCACCGGGAGTGTCGCTGGGTGAGGCGGTGAATGCAATCAAGCAAGCGGAAAAAGACATCAATTTGCCGGTCAGCATTAACGCGAGCTTCCAGGGAACGGCGCAGGCTTTTCAGGCGTCTCTCGCGAATGAGCCGGTGCTGATTCTGGCGGCGCTGGTGACGGTTTACATCGTGCTGGGGATTCTTTACGAAAGCTACATTCATCCAGTAACGATACTTTCGACGCTGCCCTCGGCGGGCGTGGGAGCAATTCTGGCGCTGTTGATTTGCGGCACGGACTTGAGCGTGATCGCCTTGATCGGGATTATCCTGCTGATCGGCATCGTAAAGAAAAACGCGATTATGATGATCGACTTCGCGCTGGAGGCTGAGCGCACGGAAGGACGCAAGCCGGAGGACGCAATTTACCAAGCATGCCTGCTGCGCTTTCGCCCAATCATGATGACGACCATGGCGGCGCTGCTGGGCGGTTTGCCACTGGCGTTGGGCAGCGGCACCGGGGCGGAATTGAGGCGGCCGCTGGGAATCAGTATCGTCGGCGGGTTGCTGGTGAGCCAGCTTCTTACATTGTTCACCACGCCAGTGGTCTATCTGTGGTTCGACCGGCTGGCGACGCGGCTCTCGCGGTACCGCATTGGTAATGAGGTTGAGCCGCAAGCGGCGGGCGACTGACGGGCGTCTGGCTTCGACGAACGACCATGAATATTTCGCGGCCATTTATAAATCGTCCGATCGGGACATCGTTGTTGACTGCAGCGGTGATCATGGCCGGTCTGATTGCTTACCGCTTCCTTCCAGTGGCGCCCCTGCCGCAAGTGGAATTTCCGACCATTCAAGTTCAGGCCGGGCTGCCGGGCGCAAGCCCTGAGACGATGGCATCTGCGGTAGCGACGCCGCTGGAGCGGCAGTTCGGACGGATTGCCGGCGTGACCCAGATGACATCTTCGAGCTTGCTGGGCTCGACGACTGTGGTGCTGCAATTTGATTTGACGCGCAACATTGACGCGGCCGCTCGCGATGTGCAGGCGGCAATCAACGCGGCAGCGGGGCAACTGCCGGCAAATCTTCCGAGCGCGCCCACCTATCGCAAGAGCAATCCAGCGGATGCACCCATCATGATTCTGGCGGTCAGCTCGGAGATTTTGCCGCTGAGCCGGTTGTATGACGTTTCCGATTCGGTGATCGCGCAGAAACTTTCGCAAATTGCGGGAGTCGGCCAGGTGGTTGTGGGTGGCAGCTCGCGGCCTGGCGTGCGGCTGGACGTGAATCCGACGACGCTGGCGAATTATGGCATCGGCCTGGAAGACGTGCGCACGGCTATGGCCCAGGTGAATGCGAACACGCCGAAGGGATATCTCGCTGACGGACTGAGCCGCTGGACATTGACTGACAACGATCAATTGTTCAAGGCGGATCAGTATCGTCCACTGATTATCAGCTATCGAAATGGTTCGCCGGTGCGGCTGTCGGACGTGGCAAATGTGTACGATGCCGTGGAAGACATTCACACTGCGGGACTCGCGAATGGCAAGCCGGCAGTAGTGATCATAGTGTGGAGACAACCGGGCGCGAACATCGTGGGGACCGTTGACCGCGTGCGGGCGGCGCTACCGCAACTGCAAGCCTCCATTCCGGCGGCCGCGGCATTGAGCGTGGCATCCGACCGCACGACGACCATTCGCGCGTCGGTGGCCGACATTCAAATCACGCTGATCATTACCGTTGCGCTGGTGATCCTGGTGATATTCGCGTTTCTGCGGAATGTGTGGGCCACGGTGATTCCCGCGGTTTCAGTTCCTGTTTCATTGATCGGGACGTTCGGCGTTATGTACCTGATGGGCTACTCGGTGGACAATTTATCGCTGATGGCGGTGACCATCGCGACAGGATTCGTGGTGGACGATGCCATCGTGGTGATCGAGAACATTACGCGCTATCTCGAGGCCGGCCTTTCTCCGATGGTGGCGACGCTGAAAGGGTCGGCAGAAATCGGGTTCACTGTCCTTTCCATGAGTGTGTCGCTGATTGCGGTGTTCATCCCGATTTTGATGATGGCTGGAATTGTGGGGCGATTATTTCGCGAATTCGCTGTCACTTTGAGCATTACGATTGTCATATCGCTGCTGGTTTCGTTGACGACCACGCCGATGATGTGCGCGAAGTTCCTGAAGCCGCACCGAAAGGAAGAGCAGAGCCGGTTTTATCTTGCCAGCGAGCGCGCATTTGATGGGTTGCTGCATGCGTATGACCGCGGACTGCAGCGGGTGTTGCGTCACCAGCCGTTAACTCTGGCAATCATGATCGTCACGGTGTGCGTGAATATTTATCTGTTTATCATTATTCCCAAGGGTTTTTTCCCACAGCAGGATACCGGCGTGATCGGCGGATCCATTCAAGCGGCGCAGGACATTTCGTTTGAAGCCATGGCGGCAAAACAGAAGCAGTTCAGCGATATTGTGTTGACCGATCCGGCCGTGGACACCCTGGTGGCCTTTGTCGGCGGCAGCGGTGGAACTGTGAATACGGGCCGGATGTTTATCACATTGAAGCCTCGGTCGGCCCGGCCGGGTGTGACGGCGGACGCTGTGATCGCGCGGCTGAGGCGGAAATTGACTGTGGTGCCCGGCGCAAATCTATATTTGCAGGCGCAACAGGACATTCGCGTCGGCGGGCGTTCGAGCAATTCGCAATATCAGTTCACCCTGGATAGCGGCAATCTGGCGGACTTGAATGATTGGGCGCCACGCCTGATGCAGAAGCTGAGAGGATTGCCGCAATTGCGCGACGTGGCCACCGACCAACAGGACAAGGGTTTGGAAGCGAATCTGGTGATTGACCGCGACACTGCTTCGCGGCTGGGGATTACGCCGCAGATGATTGACAACACGCTTTACGACGCGTTCGGACAGCGGCAGGTATCCACGATTTACGCACAACTCAACCAATATCACGCGGTGATGCAGGTGGACAACCGGTTCCAGCGCAATCCGGATGCATTGAAGGATATGTATGTGAAATCAACGGGCGGCACGCAAGTCCCGTTGAGCGCCTTCACTCATTATGAGCCGAAAACCACATTGCTGGCCGTCAATCACCAGGGACAATTTCCTGCGGTGACATTATCGTTTAATCTGGCACAGGGCGTGGCGTTGGGAGATGCTGTGACTGCGATCAACAAAGTGGAGCGCGACATCGGTCTCCCCAGCACGATTCACGCGAGCTTTCAGGGGACCGCGCAGGCTTTTCAGGATTCGTTGGCCAATGAATGGGTCCTGATTCTGGCGGCGCTTGCGGCGGTGTATATCGTTCTCGGGATGCTGTACGAAAGTTACATTCATCCTATAACAATTCTTTCCACGCTCCCGTCGGCGGGAGTGGGAGCGATTCTGGCGCTTCTGCTATTTCATCTTGACCTGAGCGTAATCGCGCTGATCGGGATCATCCTGCTGATTGGCATCGTGAAGAAGAATGCAATCATGATGATCGACTTCGCGCTCGACGCGGAACGCAAGGAAGGGAAAAGCCCCGAGGATTCGATTTATCAAGCCTGCCTGCTGCGATTTCGGCCCATCATGATGACCACCATGGCAGCGCTCTTAGGCGCGCTGCCGCTCGCTTTGGGAACCGGCACAGGGTCTGAGCTTCGGCGACCGTTGGGCATCAGCATCGCGGGAGGGCTAATCGTCAGCCAGATGCTGACACTCTTCACCACTCCAGTCGTTTACCTTTACATGGATCGCCTGCGCCTGTACTTCGCCCGCCGAAAGCACGAACCCGGGTCGCGCGAGCGCACGCCGGAGCTGCGCCCGTCGCCGTCTTAGTTCTCAGGAGAAACGGCCGCGAGCGGGCAAACATGAAATCGGAATCGGTGACGGTTGATGTAATCCAAATCTCCTGAATCGTCGCGGGGCAAGCTCACGAAACGAACGACGGAAAGGGAGGGCAAGTGACAAAGATTCGCGCCCTAGCATCATGCGCGGGGATGTTTGCAATTCTCCTTGGATGCTCGCCAGCGTTCGCTTGGGGATGCAAAGGACACCAGATCGTCGCTTTGATCGCCGAAAATCATTTGAACCCGAATACTCGTGTGATCGTGAAGGAAATTCTGGATGCCGCGCCGATTGATTCCACACTCAATCGCTACTGCGGTGAAAGCGGGCTCGATGCTTTCGCTGATTCATCGACCTGGGCCGATGATGAGCGCTCGATCCGGCCGGAGACCGCTCCGTGGCATTATCTCGACATACCGCGTGGGTCGGCGAAGTCTGACGTCGCGACATTTTGCGCTGCCGAGGGGTGCGTGACGAAAGCAATTGAAGCGCAACTTGAGATCTTGCGCGATCCGACCGCGAGCGCGCAGGCTCGAGGCGACGCCCTCCGTTTTTTGATTCATTTTGTCGGCGATATGCACCAGCCGTTGCACTTGACAACTAATAACGATCGCGGAGGGAATTGCGTTCCCATCTCGTTCTTTGAGCTGGAGCCAAGTCTGACGAATCCTCAGAAGGAGGATTATCGCCCAAACCTGCACAGTGTCTGGGACACCGACATCATCGAGCGCTTTTCGCACGGCCAGACACAGCAGCAGACGGCAGATTCGCTGGAGAAAAAGTACCAGGCGCAGAGGGTTGCCTGGCAATCAGCGGGCATTCGCGTGGGGAGCTGGGCCTGGGAGAGCCACCAACTCGCGGAAGCGACGGCCTATCGGAAGTTGCCAATAAAGATCAGCATCGAGGAGCCACAACGGGTGGCAACGTGCGCGGATGATAATCACATTTCAACGCGAATGCTAGCGCTGCATGAACGAGTAGACGAGAAATACCAGGCGGCCGCAGCGCTTGTCGCCGAGCAACAGCTCGTCAAAGCGGGCGTTCGCTTGGCGATGCTGCTGAACAACCTGTGGCCCTCGACAAAGTGACAAGGGCGAGGCCGCTTTCAGTCCCACCCGTTAATGCGATCTCCCCTCAGAAGTTCCAGATGAACGCGCCCTGCAGGATGCGCGGACCGTTCAATTCGCTCACCGAATTCAGCGCTCCAAACCCGGATTGCGGAACCAGGAAACATGTCTGGGTGAGCGCGCCATTGCCGCAATTCGTGCCGAAGGGCTGATATTGCGTCGAGTTCACACCGCCACCATTCTGAACAAAATAATTCGGATGATTGAACAAGTTGAAGACCTGAACCTTCAGAGTAATGGTGTGCCTTTCGCTGATATGCAAGGCACGCGCCAGGCCCAGGTCAATTTCGTTGATCCATGGCCCATAGAAAGAATTAAAGCCCTGTGTGGGGCTTGGAGATCCGCCGCCGTTGATTCCAGCAGCGGTATTTCCCGTGCCCTGGTTGAAATTCGTGCTGTTGATGTTGTCGCCATTAGGGAGGGGGAAAGGATTGGTACTGCAATTTGAGCTGTCCACCCCCGTGCAGGTTCCTCCCAGGACAGCCGTGTAGGGACGTCCGGAATTGAATCCCATTACTGTGCTGATGGTCCAATTCGACAGCAGGGTCTTGGTCACCCCGTCACTCAAATGAGAGGCATCGGGAGAATAGACAGTAGCAATGGAGAGGCGATGCCGTTGATCGAGCAAAGAGGGGCCGTGCGTGTCGCGAAAATCAAATTGGTTATTAAAATCAGCGCCGTTCGAGAGGATGGCTTTGGAAAAGGTGTAGGCTAACTGTGCAGAAAGCCCTCGAGTCATGCGCCGCTGCAATTGAAAGTAAAAGGAATTGTAATTATTTACCCCGGGACTGATCAGGGCATTGATCTGATTAAAGTTGGTGGTCAACCTCGTGTCAGTGAGGAGGGCCGAGTCCAATGTCGGCCCGGTGAAACCGGCCCCGGGGCAGTGGGCCGCGTCCGCGGGCGCTCCAGGGACACCCACGCCAGCAGGACAAACAACGTACGTAGTTGTTCCAGCGGGCAATGGGTTCAGGTTTAAGTCAAACGCAGAAGAGGAGGCCAGGTGGACTGCGTGTGTCCACATTGATCCGATGGCCACCGTAGTGTTCGCCATTATCTCCCGCTGAATTTCCAAGTTCGATTCCAGAATGTATGGCACTTTGAAGTTGGGACTTACAAGGCTGAGATTTGAGCTGCCCGCAAATGCCCCGTTGTTCACGGGCAAGATATTGGGGAACGTTGGGGTCTGCTGGTTTGGAGGTTTTGTGTTGTCAAAGGGAGGACTCGCGCTGGACTGTCGCGAAGGTAGGCCGTTGGAGATGACCGAATTCTCATAGTTGATGGCGTTGAAAATCTCGTAAAACATGCCGAACCCTCCACGAATCACCGTCTTACTGAACGGCTGGTAGGCAAACCCAAGACGAGGAGCAAGTCTTTGGTATTGGTTGGGAAATTGTCCCGTCAGTGGAAATGCGGGGTTCCCCTGAGGCTGGGGATAGACCTGGAAATCCTCGCGAAGGCCGAGGTCCAGCGTCAGATTGCTCCGCAGCCTGAACTTATCCTGGGCGTAAAAGGCATAGTAAGGGACCGTAAATGGAAACGTCGGATTGCCCGCACTTTGATTGAAAAATCCCCAGTTGCCGAGGGCAAAATCCGAAAGACTGAAGAAGCCGTAACTGCCGAGAAAAGTGCCCGGGAAAAAGTCGGTAATGTGAGTCCGGTTGTAATCGAAGCCGAACTTAAAGCTGTGACGGCCGTGATTCCATGCGATCTGTTCGCCGATGGCCCATTGCATCTCTTTGGTTTCCGCGATGGCGAATGATGGGTTCCCCAAGGTGAAAAAGCCGTTAGGAAACAACAGGACCTGAGGCGTGTTCGCCGGAAGCAGTCCCGACTGCGTGGCAATCTGATCGTCTCGCACGAAGGTCACATGCAGATCGTTCAGCAAGTCGCCGTTAAACGTGTGCGTCCAATGAACTGTGGCATGGTGGTCGTGAACGAAGTTGTTCGGCAGCGATTGCACACTTTCTGAAGAGACAGGATTGGAAGTGAATTCTCCGCCTGGGGAATCAAAGCGGCTGTAGTTGTACACAAATGCCACGTGGTCACTGGCTGTTGGCTGCCAATCCATCTTTGGGAAGACGGTGTAATTATTCCTGCGGCGCGAACGCTGCCCTTGCGAGTTGTTGAAAAGGTTCAGAATGTTCGAGACATTCTGGAGATAAACGGGCTCGTCTACTGCAAAATTGGGATCGCAGGACATCGCAGGCGGGACGGGCGGGCACGGATGCGGTACTCCTGTCGTAAAATTTACCGGAACGGGGAACATCCCGTTGGGCGCAGGCAGGGGTGGCGCTGGAGTCTCTGTGACGCCGAAGTCAGTCTCGGTCAGACCTCGATAGCCGGAGTTAATCACGGAAATCGGATTGCTTTGATTCTGCTGCTCATAATCCACAAAGAATCAGGCCTTTTGGTGCACGATGGCACCGCCAACATTTCCTCCCATTTGATGCAGGATATTCAACGGCTTGGGCAATCCATTCCCTCGGTCCACGGCGTCATTGGCTCCTGTCGCGGAGTTCCGATGGTAGTAGAACGCCTGGCCGTGGAGCACATCGGTTCCGGACTTGGTAACGGTGTTGATGAATCCAGTTCCAGCGCCGCCATATTCGGCCGAGTACGGACTGACGGCCACCTGAAACTCCTGAATCGTGGATTCTCCAAATACGTACGGCACGCGCGTCCGCCCTCGCGCCTCGCCGAAGTAGTTGCTGGTCGCATTGGCTCCGTCCACTGTGAACGAATTCGATCCATTGCCATTCGCGTAGCCTGAATCCGCCCCGCCTTGCTGGCCGCCGATGCTGACCAGGCCGAAATCGCCGTCCGGATTTACATTGGGCGCCAGCAACACAAAATCGGTATAGCGGCGCCCGCTCAGCGGCAAGTCGTCAATTAGTTTCTGATCCACGACAGTGCTGATGCTCGACTCTGTGGTCCGCAAGAGTGGCACTGAGGCTGTAACCGTGACAGAGTCCGACAAGGAGCCAACCTGAAGGGATATATCTTGTTCAGTGTTCTGGCCGACCTGAACAATGACGTTCTTCACTTCAGCAACTTTGAATCCAGCATGGCTGACAGTCACGGTGTAGGGACCCACACGCAGGGAGGTGAAATTGTAAATGCCCGACCCATTGGTTTTGCCATTTTGAGGTACGCCTGTTTCTTCGCTCTTAGCGGTCACACTCGCTCCCGAAACCACCCCGCCGGAAGTATCGGTCACACGTCCTGAGATGGATCCGTTAGAAATCGCGTTCTGACTCCAACTGACAGGGCAAAAGGCACAGGCAAGAATAGAGAGAAAGGCTCCAAAGATAGCTTTCCTCATTTTGCGACCCCCAATGAGAGTTTTTCGATGACCGAAGTGGGTCAGTACTATGGACGTGCCATTGTTCTAGGATGTTTATTGCCGCGGCGTGTTCAAGGCTCCTACATAGCACCGATCCCACTCGATGAATTTGAAAGCACTTCTATACTTTCTTTGTGGTCCTGTCAACTCGCGATTCGAGCTTCAAAATCTGACGGCACTTACTTCCTCGATGCCCCCCGAACTAACAAGTAATTCTTTTAAAGCTTTTCATCCAGACAATTTTCTTGTGTGTGTGTGGTATTGCCGAGTCGTGAACGGACTAAAACCAGTCCTCAAGAAACATTATCGAAGTGACTAGCGCATTCCACGGATAAGATTGCGCCGCTAATTGAGAGGAGCATCCATGGGAGCCAGCATGCATAGCCGCGGAGAGGTTACGATGCGATTGATGTCCATCTTTTCGGTTCTGGGTTTCGCCGAAGGAACGAGGATTTGGCTGGGGCAATCCTCCAGGCGGCTCTGCAGACGCCAGTCACAGTCATGATCTATCGTTGATGACCGCGCGAGGAGGGCATTGATGACCAACAAAAAAGTGGCGCGCCCGAGAGGAGTCGAACCTCCGACCTTCTGGTTCGTAGCCAGACGCTCTATCCAGCTGAGCTACGGGCGCACCGCGAATGCGTTAGCAGTAAGAATAGATTACGACACGGCGCGTCGGACTGCAACTAGCTCCGACGGAGTACGGAGCAGATCAGCGCCAGCTTCACGTTTACTCAGAACAGAAATTTTAAGCCTGCCTGCATAATGCGTGGGTCTCGCGCCCCTGTCACCAATCCAAACTGATTGGAGCCAAAGACTCCGCCGGGGTTCATGAACTGGGTGTGGTTCCAGATGTTGAACGCCTCGAATCGAAATTCCAGGCTCTTGGATTCCGTAATTCTCGTGTTCTTCAACAGCGCCATATCCCAGTTGTTCAAGCCCGGTCCGTGGAAGAAACGCCGCGGCGAGTTTCCAATTTGTCCAAGCGGCTCGAAGCAAAATACCCCCCCGGGAGCTGGGCAAATTGTGGGGTCGTTGGGAACAATATTATTGAAGTACGGCTGTCCGGAACGAGGATTCTTGTTGATGAACAGGGGCTGGCCCGGCACATACTGTGGCAGATCAATCGGTGCTGAGGTGTTTTGTGTCCCGGTCAAGGAATTATCATCGGACTCCGAAATACTCACGGGAAGTCCTTTCGCGAATGTGGTGAACCCGGATATTGCCCAGCCGCTGGCGAGCCGGCCTGTCCATCCTGAGGTAGCGTGGAATGCGCGATCGAACGGCAGCTTGACCTCGTAACTTGCGACAAAATTATGCGGGACATCAAACGCGCAGAGAGACAAACTCTGCCTGGGGTTGAAGGGATTGATGCCCTCGATCAACCCGGAGGCGTTGTCAATGCACTTGCTGTAGGTATAGCCGAAAAGAAAAGTGGCCAGGCTACTGGTGTGTCGGACGCTAGCCTGAAGGGAATTGAAGGAGGACTGGGCGATGGTAGCCTCAAACGGATTGTTGTTGAATGCCTGGACGCCATTCTGAGGAGGAAGGACGGTGTAAGTGCCATTGACCATGCATTGGGCAGGAGCATGGGTGCCGCAGGTTGATTGAGGGACGAGCTCCACGGCCGGGATCGCTGCTGAGGGGTAATCCACGCCGGGTGGAAGCGTGTAAATGTTTGCTTCGCCGAATTGGCCGCAGGGGCTGCCTGAGGACAAGGCGCCGTCAGCAATCAACTGAAGGCAAAGCTGCTGGTTGCCCGGATTTGCTTCGATTGAGGTGAGCAGCTTGTGGGATTGCGTCCCGACATAGCTTACGGTCAATAAGGTGCTGGTGCCAAACTGGCGCTGCACGGAGAATTCATAGTTTTCAGCATAGGGAACCTTGTTGGAGTGCTCATAAGCAAGAGAACTCGATATGGGCAGCACTCCGCCGGGACATGCGGGCGGGTTCGGAACCCAGCAGAAGGTAGTATCGGGGTTCTTCGCGCTCACACCCTTGGGCGGAAACGCAAATGGGAAGCGTTGGGCAGCAGTACCAGTGCCACGGTCGGTGAAGGGCTGCTCCAAAAAAGTCCCACTGGTAGCAAAGAACAAACCGAAAGGTGGATCCCCGACTTCTTGAAATTGAGTAAGGTCTTCCAGGGATGTATAGAACAGTCCGTACCCCGCGCGAATGCTGGTTTTGCCGGGGCCGCCGGTTAACTTGGCCAGGAATCCGGAATCCATACCGGGCGAATAGGCGATACCGATCCGCGGTGAAAAATTATCATACTTGGTTGGTGCAAGAGTCTTCGGTACACCGGGGTCACCGGGAACGACCCACCCAGTGGGAGCGCCCGGAAACAAAACAGATTGCTCGCCGGGGATGAGAGTTTCGATCTTGCCTCCGGCGTCGTACCATGGCTGGATCATTTCCCAGCGAAGACCGTAGTTGAAAGTGAGATTCGGCGTTACTCTCCAACTGTCCTGCGCATAGAGGCCAATGTACTTGGAACGGGAATCGAGGAATTGCCGAGTAGCCTGGATGAAGCCGGAAGGAGCGCCAATCAAAAAATCAGCGAAGTCGGAACCCGTTTCCGAGCCGTCAAAAGTGAACACGCCGTTTTCACCGAAGAGGTTCCGTTCATTGATCTGGTCGTAGTGGAATTGCCCGCCAAATTTGATGCTGTGTCTGCCGATGATTTTCGAGAAGTTATCCTGCCACTGAAAAGTATTGTTGAATGCGTTGGGCGTATCCTGGGGCACGCCGATGTTAGTTCCGTTCAGCGCCCCTGTGAATGCAAGTGCTGGGACCCCTCCGAATTGGGGAGCGATGGGGGCGATGCCGCCATTGAAGGTGAATCCCGAACCCATGGGAGGAACAAAGCCCAGACCCTGAAGAGTAATGGGATTCCCATTGGCCTGCAGCCCACCCTCCGGATTTAGAAAATGTCCAGCGCTGCGCAAGTAGCTAAATCGAAATTCATTCACTGCGGTAGACCCGAATGACTTGGTATCACTGAGCACGACGACCTGGCTACGGCTCCTGCTCAGCGCACTGTATGCGCCGATGGTAGGGCTAGCGACGGTTGCTCCTGCGCTCGGAAAAGGGTCATGGACGGTGGCATCGTCCCCGTGCCAATAAGCAGACAGCATCCCGTAGCGGGTATTAGCATCGGCGCGGAATCCGAGTTTGTCGTCGCGCTGCCTGCGCTCAAACGCAGAGGTGGAATAGTTGAACCCAGCTCCATTCGCATTGGCCGATGGAATTAGTCCCAGGTTGACGATGCCTCGTGCGGCAGGGGACCAGGCGGTCATGGGGATCATTTGCGTGGGAAACACACATCCCGTGTTCGGATCTGTCGAAGCGCAGCCAGGAAAGAAATACGGCTCGGTGGGGATCACAGTTTGTCCGGGCAGTCTGGCCATAAGAGTATTCGCCATGGCCTGACCTCCCACCGCCCCAGCTAAGGTTCCCGCGACACCGTCAGTAAGATCGCCAGTAAGGTTTGGAGCAGAGGGAACAGATGCTGTTTGGGTGGGCCCATCAATCCTGCGGGTTCCCTGATAATCTGCAAAGAAGAAAACTTTGTCCTTCTTGATTGGACCGCCCACCGTCCCGCCAAACTGATTTTGGATCAATTTGCCGATGTCGCCGGTGAAAAAGTTGCGGGCGTCAAGGACCGTGTTGCGGAGGAATTCGAACGCGCTGCCGTGGAAACTGTTGGTGCCGGACTTGGTGACCACGTTGATCTGGCCGCCACTGTAATTTCCGTATTCGGCGTCGAAGTTATTGGTGATGATTCGAAACTCTTCAATAGAATCGAGATTGGGGATCACCGCGGTCCCGTTGTTCTTGCCTTCCTGAACGTTGGCGCCGTTGA
>Ga0210384_10000625_pt1 | contig 53611 bp, 49 predicted proteins | sample IncBWH2MmetaG_FD_160574 | JGI IMG/M metagenome (GOLD analysis project Ga0210384, IMG submission 160574) | Forest soil microbial communities from Barre Woods Harvard Forest LTER site, Petersham, Massachusetts, United States - Inc-BW-H-2-M | ecosystem: Environmental > Terrestrial > Soil >...
CAACACCTTCAAGGCCACCGCTAAACCCGTCCTGATCGGCACGGCCGTAGTGGGTGCCACGACCATGATTTTCTCCATCATCATGGCTCTCACGCACGGCATCACAGAAAACGTGGACAAGCTTTCGCTGCTCCATGCGCCGTTCTTCCTTGGACTGGTCACCGGTGGCGCCATGATTTACTGGTTCACCGGCGCTTCCACGCAGGCCGTCACCACCGGTGCCTATCGAGCGGTCGAATTCATCAAAGCCAATATCAAACTCGAAGGTTCCACCAAGGCGTCCGTCGAGGACAGCAAGAAAGTGGTCGAGATTTGTACGGTCTACGCGCAGAAGGGTATGCTGAACATTTTTATCGCCATATTCTTCGCCACGCTGTCATTCGCCTTCGTCGAACCATTCTTTTTCGTCGGCTACCTGATTTCCATCGCCATCTTCGGCCTCTACCAGGCCATCTTCATGGCCGATGCGGGCGCCGCCTGGGACAACGCAAAGAAGATCGTCGAGGTCGAGATGAAGCAAAAAGGTACGCCGCTCCACGACGCCACAGTAGTCGGCGACACGGTCGGCGATCCATTCAAGGACACCTCTTCGGTCGCGCTGAATCCCGTAATCAAGTTCACCACGCTCTTCGGCCTCCTAGCCGTCGAGCTAGCCGTAAAACTCACCTCCGAGACCGGTGGCAACCTGACTCACGCCCTAGCCGCCGGCTTTTTCGCCGTCTCCTTCTTCTTCGTCTATCGCAGCTTCTACGGAATGCGCATCAAACAATCGGACTAGCCCCCGCGTTTCTCCGCCTGGTTTACTGGTGTGTGTTCGAGTCTTTGCTGCTTCTCGCCAGCCAGAAGAATTTGTGGATCAGCGCTGTGTACATCCCCGCATTGATTAGGACTTCGACGGCGGAAGAACCGGTGCCGTAAAGCTCCCCCCCGTGTACACTCCCGATCGGGTAATAAGCAATCGTTCCCAGAACTATGAACAACGGGGAACAACGAAGCACAAACACCAGCTCATGAAATAGCACGGCGATCGTAGGCCCCAACCAGTAGGCCTTCTCCCAAGTCATCTTGTTTCCCCTGCCTATTCCACGATTCGATTCTGAAACTAGAAACGCCCCAATCTTCAGGACATGCATTTAACTGGCAAATTCCATGATGCGTCCCCAGCCATCTCATCTTGCGCCGACCCACTTGATCCTGGCGGGGATAATGAACCATTTATAGATTGTTCTTATTAATAACAGGTAATTGGGGGATTTCGCGAATTCAAACTCCATGCCTCGGCCGCGCCCTGCGCCGGGTGCTCCGGGGCTGCAGCTACTACAAATCCGGTGTGACGGCAGAAAGGAGAAGGCCGGGCGTAATCCTACTCGCGGGTCGAGTAAAGTAGAAATGGCCGTAACTGGCTCAAAACAAACGACCGGCACTGTTACGAATCGCGGCTATTACCGGGGGATTACGCGAGCAGCCACACTTGAAAGCAATCGCCGCGGCCTCCCCCCATGGCAAGGAATCCGGGCTCCAGCTAGACCTTGATGAGCCCCAGGAACTGGTTCGGGTCATTCGCATAACCCGGGAAAACGCGCTTCAAATCGCGGCTCCCCACGTGCCTGGTCAGAATCTCGCCGAGCACGATTCGATAGTCCGTGGTCACGGCCAGGTCCCGCCCCTGGTAGAGCTGCCCTTCGCTCATTCCCGGCCAGCGCGAATAGACCCGCCCGCCCCTCACGGCGCCGCCCATCACGAACATGCAATTTGCGTGGCCGTGGTCCGTCCCGTGGTTGCCGTTCTCGTGCGCTGTGCGCCCGAATTCAGACATGCTGACGAACACCACATCGCCCATCCGATCGCCCATGTCCTGATGAAACGCTGCGACTCCTTGCCCCAGGTCACGCAGCAGATTCGCCAGTTGGCCCTGGACGCCGCCTTCGTTCACATGATGGTCCCAGCCGCCGCTATCGAGAAACGCCACCTCGAGGCCAACGTCCGCCTTGAACAGCTCGGCTATTTCCATCAGGCTCTGGCCGAAGCGGCCCTTGGGATATTCCGCGCCATTTTCCGGCTGATACGTATCGGGATTGATTTTCTTGAGCTGGTCAATCGCTTCGAAAGTCTCTGCGCCAACGCCGCGCAACACGTGGTCGACCGTCTGTGCATACATGGTCTCGAACCCGCCTTCGACGGTTTGTTGCGGGCCGTTCATCTTGAATTGTCTGAGATCGGAAATCGCGACGGCGGGAGCAGCCCCCTGCAACGTACGTGGAAGATACGGCCCGAACGCTACTGCCCGAAAAGGCGCAGTATTTGCTTCCGGCATACCTTGCAGTGCGCGATTCAGCCAGCCGTTATCAGTGGCCTTCAGTCCCGGCGTTCCGGACTCCATGAAGTCCTGCGCGTCGAAATGGGAGCGTGTGGGATCGGGCGAGCCAACCGCCTGCACGATGGCAAGCTGGCGTCTTTGATATAACGGCATCAGCGATTGAAGGCTTGGATGCAGTCCAAAAAATCCATCGAGATCGATTGCTGCGTCTGTACCGCCCTGGCGTGGCGCAGGTATCGCAATCGTTGGCCGCATCTGGTAGTAACTGTGCTCGCCGAACGGAACCACCACATTTAGGCCGTCCATCGCGCCGCGCTGAAACAACACCACCATTTTCTTTTTGTTCGGCGCGGTCGTTGCAGCCACCGCGCGCTGCAGGAACGACGGAAGCGAAGCCATTCCCAGCATGGCGATCCCGCCGCTCTTCAGAAAATATCTTCGCGAGATTTTCATTTGCATACTCCGAACCTACAAAATCTTACCGCCGCTGAAATTCCGGCGCGCCCAACACCAGGCCGGCAACCAGGCCTTCATTGACTCGCTTCACCGGATCGTCCAGTTGCGCCTGCAGTATCTGCGGATCGCTCGAGCGGGCTTCGAGTGTCTGCCTCGTTGAGGGCGACACCTGTCCGCCGAGAAAAACATCAATCGAGCGCCCCAACGCGGAATTCGCGTCGTGCAAAGCATCTGCACCAAGCAGGGTTTTCAAATCCACTTTGGTCCCAGCCATTCTGTCGCCTGCAAACGCCAGCGCAAAATTCAGCCGGTTCAGCAGTGCCCCCGTGTTCACCCAAGTTTCCGCTATATCCGAATAACCGGTCGGCGGCTGGCAAAGATAGAGCGGCTCGCCCATACGTCCAACCCACTGCACGAGCGGCAGCGAAACAGCCAGATCTGCATCAAGAGCGCGCGCCGTGCTGGCCACCAGCTCAAACGGTGTTTTCACTTTTGCGCGGTACGCTTGTTTCGACCAGAACTCCGGCGAGTAGAACATCGTCTTAAGCAGGCTGCGAATATCACCCTGCGTCGCCGCATAATTTTCCGCCATGCGGTCAACCAGGCTTTGCGGCGGATTATCGGAAACGAAGTGACGAGCCAGTTCACGAGAAAGAAAAATTCCCGTGCTGGGATGATTGGCCAGAAATTTCAGCGCTTCTTCGCCGTCTCTCTCCCCGCCGTAGCCAAACCTACGGCCCATCACTGTCTCAGTACCCTTCACGTGTATGCGCTCATCGAAGTGAAATTCCGGGTCCTTGCGCGGCTCGTGAACTGTCCAGCCGGTCAGGCACTCGGCCATGGCGATCACGTCCTGCTGTGTATAACCGGCATCCACTCCCAGAGTATGCAGCTCCATCACTTCGCGCCCGTAATTTTCGTTCAGCCCGCGGTCTTCTTTTTTCGCCGGAGCGCCATTTGGCTGGAGGGCGTTTGACGGCGCGGGAAACGTGCGTGGAGGCGGTGGCGCGCCTCCGCCGAATGCTCCCTTATAGCGCGCGCGCCGCTGCGCAATTTCCTGTTGCATGCGCTGGAACGCCACAGGATCCGCGCTCAACCAGTTATCGAGATAGAAAAGCATCGCCGGACTTTTTGCCGTGGCGATAAGCAGATCTTGAAACTTCCCCATCGTGTGCGGGCGAATCGTTTCGCGCTCATAGGAGGTGAGCAGCCACTTCTCCGCGCCTTTATTCGCGAACACGTTGAAGTGGTTGAACCAGAAATCTTCCATTACCGCTTCAAGTTGGCGCTGGCTGTACACCGCGCGGTCCAGCTTGGCCATCGAGAGTTCTGCGATAATTCGGTCCGGGCCCACCACTTTTGCCAGCTGGTACTGCGCCCTGTCCAGCTTATCGTTGCCGGTTTTTTTCACCTGCTCTATGGCATCGCGCCGCTTTTCCTGCCTTTGGTCCTTGAACTCGGCCTTGGCGATTCCTTCTTTCTTTACCGATTGATTGGGAGGCGGAAATTCGTCGAGCAGCTTGGTCGACGACATCATTATCGTGGGATACTTTTCCAAGCGCGCTTCGAGCGAGGAATCGTCAATCGAGTCGGGATGCAGTTGCTGCTCTACCCATTTCTCAAGTCCCAATTGGCGGATGCGGCCAACGTCGCCTGGCCGCGGCCCGTACCCGAGCCGATTGAGTGCGTGAAGCGTTGCCTCATCCGCGCTCAGCTCCCTGATCGGAAGTTTGCCTATGAACTTCTTGTCGACGGCGGTTGAATCGGATTGGCGCGACGTCTGGTCAGCGCCACGATTGCCGGCACCTGCATCAGGGGCGGCGAGCAAGATGATAGAGCCAGGAATCGCAGCTATCGTGGCGCCGAGAAAACAGACGCCGGCGAAGCCCAGTCCGCAACGGATCTTCCGCGACTTGCCTGGTCTCGTTCGTTTGGCCTTGCTGCGCGCGATTTGCACGTACACAAATCCCCTCCTGACCCGCCACAATTTATGTTAACCCTGCAGGAGTTTGAAAGTTGCGTGCTGACGCTTAGAAGTACATGCGAGAGGGAGATTACAGAGGTTCAGGCGACAATTCTGGTTAGCGCGCGGCGCGGAACCCGTCGAGTGTCCAGCAATCCTGGGCTTCATCATGGCGCAGGACGTAGAAATTGCCGTCATTGGCCCGTACGCGGAAATACCTGGCATCTGGCGAGTACCATCGGCCATCGAGGTCGTCCACCTTGAACTCGCGTCCGCGAAGGACAAAGCGAACAGGCCGCTCGTCCGCGCGATGCCCTGCATAGCACTCCACACGTATCTCGCTCACTGACCCTCCCCCGCGTCGGCACGTGTCGGTGGACTCAGATCGCCCAACACCTCACGCGACGGGATGGTGGCGTTTTCCTCTTCTTCTCTGGCTTCGGCGTTGTATGCGGCTCCGATCAACACCACGAGCGCGGTCACATACATCCACAACAGCAAACCGATGGCCGCCGCCAAACCGCCATAAACTACATCGTACGGCATTTTCCGCACATAGAATCCGAACACGATGTCCACAATCCACCAGAGCCCCGTCGCCAGCGCCGCTCCTGGGAGGACTTGTATGTACCCTCTGTGCCCCGGCCGTCCGATGCGATAGATGAGAACAAGCACGGCCATTCCGAGCATCAGCACAATGACGCCGTACACCAAAAATCCGACATTGCGGATGACGACCGACATCCCGAACTGGCGGATTAACCAGCCGCGCGCCTGCTTTCCAAATACCGTAAGGATGACCACCAGAAGCGACGGGGCGAGCGTGAGGCAAAGCAGGATCAGCGCGCGCAAATGAAGCCGCCAATACCCGGGCCGCAGAATGTCGCCCTCGATCTGGCGGAATCCCTCGATGTAGCCGACCATCACTTGGGAACCGGCAATTAACGTCCCGCCAAGTCCGAGCGAAATCCATCTCCAGGGATGCAAGCCGCGGCGCACAAAATATTGCAGCACCACCGTCTCACTCCCCGGCGGAAGAATCAGCCGTAAACGGTCCGGCAGTTCTCTCATAGCAGTGGGAAAATAACTGGTGATGCTGAACAAGCCGAGAATCAAAAGCAGCATTGGGAAAAATGCGAGGAACATGTTAAAGGCGATGGCCTGACTGAGCGTAATGCAACCCGGGAGGACACGGCCCACCCCGCGAAAGAAGTGTTTCAGCATACGCTCCATCGGTCGTCCGCGGGATTATACGGGAACTGCGGCAATGCGCACGCCTTCTTTCTGCGCGCGGGAAGGATTCGTTTGCTGCAGACGGCATACGGTATGCCTAGAAGGAGACGTTATGGGGCGGGCGCCGCCTCACTACTGGGTCAATCGAAATGCGACGTGCCGCAAAGTGAAATAGGAAGGTCGACTCCCGGGGATTGGAAAATGAGCCTCTGGCACAGGATCGCTGTCGAGCACATGCCGTAGCGGAAACGAATCATAGATAAAGCTGAAAACCCCCTAATGATGTGGAGTGAACTCCCTCTCGAGTTGGAGCGGGCTTCTGAAGGACAAGTGCCAAACGACGAACCTATTCGCGGGATTTACAAATACGCGCTTTGGAGCGTTGCAAGGTTGCGGTCGAACCATGCAAGTACGGATATTGCCTGCTGTTGTTGCATGCACGTTTCACAAGAGCATCCCACTCGATAAAAGAGTTAGCGCGGATTTGCATCGGTGGCTAACATCCGGCGATCTCGCGAGACTCGAATCGGTCTTTCGTTACCATTTATCCGAGGATGAATTTCAGGCTCCCCGCGCAACACTTGACTCCGATAGATTGAAGCCCACTCGTCAGCCGAAAGCTCGGCGGCGCTCAAGGTGACCGATGTAAGAAATCTGCTATCTGCCTTGACGGTTTCAAAAGTGATACCACGTCATCTTTCCGCATCCTTTATTCGTGTGTACTTTTCCGGTGCGCTTGCCGCACTGACCGCTCGGGGGTAAACTGGTCGCCAAAAGTTGCGTGGGAGGTGCGTGATGGCTCGCTCGGTCCGCTGCGGACTCATCCAGACCCATTGCGAATGGTCGCCGGAAAAATACTCGATTCGCGACATCAGCAAGAACATGCTCGAGAAACACGAAAAACTAATTGAGCATGCTGCCAAGAAGAGAACCCAGATTCTGTGCCTGCAAGAACTTTTCAACGGGCCCTACTTCTGCGCCGAACAACAGGTGCGTTGGCACGAATTGACCGAGCCCGTTCCTGACGGACCAACCGTCGAGCGCATGAAAAAGTTAGCGAAAAAGTACGGTATGGCCATGGTCGTACCGCTTTACGAGCGGGAGATGACCGGCCTTTTCTACAACACTGCTGCTGTGATTGATGCCGATGGAAAATATCTGGGGAAGTACCGCAAGCACCATATTCCCCAAGTTGCACCGGGCTTTTGGGAAAAGTTTTATTTTACCCCGGGAAACACAGGCTACATTACGTTCCAGACACAATTCGCGCGCATCGGCGTTTACATTTGCTACGACCGGCATTTCCCCGAAGGCGCGCGTGTCCTAGGCCTGAATGGCGCTGAAATCGTGTTCAATCCCTCGGCCACCGTCGCGGGGCTCAGCGAATATCTTTGGGAGCTGGAACAGCCGGCACATGCCGTTGCGAACGGCTATTTTGTTGGTGCCATCAATCGCGTGGGTAAAGAGGCTCCCTGGAACATCGGTGAATTTTATGGCAAAAGCTATTTCTGCAGCCCTCGCGGAAAGATTGTCGCCCAGGCCAGTCGCGACAAGGACGAAGTCCTCGTCGCCGACTTGGACCTGGTGGAAATTGAGCAGGTGCGCGCCACCTGGCAGTTCTATCGCGACCGCCGACCGGAGTCCTATGGCGAAATCGCGCGCACGCAAACAACCGGACGCGTTGCTGATGCAGCAAATTGAGCGCAATCGAAGCTCGAAAAAAATTCGATATCCAGAAGGATTGAAGAAATGACGACAACACCGAAGATGACCGAAACCCGAAGCGAAGAGGTGGCCCGCAAGCACAAGGAATTTATTTGGCCGGCGGTCACAAACTACTTTCAAAACCCGCTGGTTGCGGACCATGCCTCGATGCAGTACCTGTGGGACATCGAGGGGAACAAGTATCTCGACTTTTTTGGCGGCATCGTCACGATCGGCGTGGGACACTGCAATCCGAAAGTCACGGCAAAAATCAAAGCGCAAGTGGACAAGCTGCAGCACACTTCCACTCTGTTCCCCAACGAGCACATCGTCGCGCTCGCTGAAAAACTGGCCGAGATAACTCCGGGGAAATTGCAGAAGAGCTTCTTTACCAGCTCTGGCACCGAGGCCAACGAAGCGGCACTGTTGCTCGCGCGCATGGTGGGGCCGAGTTACGACGTGGTCGCGCTGCGCCACGCCTATGCCGGCGGTTCGAGTCTGGCAAAGTCCGTGACGGCGCAAGCGCCATGGCGCAAGGCGGGCGTCATCAGCGTGGGGATTTCACATGCTGTGAATCCGTATTGCTACCGTTGCCCGCTGCATTTGAAATATCCCGAATGCGGAGTGGCCTGCGCGAATGACGTTGAAAATCTGATTCAGACCGGCACCAGTGGCTCGATTGCTGGTTTTATCGCCGAGCCGATTCAGGGCGTCGGCGGTTTCATCACTCCTCCCCCCGAATATTTCAAGATCGTTTATCGCATCGTGAAGAATTATGGCGGCCTCTTCATCGCGGACGAAGTACAGACCGGCTGGGGCCGCACCGGCAAGAAATGGTGGGGTATCGAGCAGTGGGAGGTGACGCCGGATATCATTACATCGGCAAAAAGCATGGGCAACGGAGTCCCGGTGGGGTTGACAATCACGACCGCTGAGCTCGCGGATAAATTCCAGGGCTTGACGATCTCGACTTTTGGAGGAAATCCCGTCACGTCTGTGGCGGCCCGCGCGGTGATCGAAGTGATCGAAGAAGAGAACCTGCGTGAAAACACGTTTGTCGTCGGCGGCTATTTCCGGAAGAAACTCGAAGAGCTGCAGCAGAAATATGCGCTCATCGGTGATGTCCGTGGCATGGGAATGATGCAGGCGCTCGAACTCGTCAAGGACCACCAGACGAAACAGCCCGCCCCCCAAGAGACAAATCTGGTGCTCGAGGGCGCGCGCCGCAACGGTCTGCTGGTCGGCAAAGGCGGCTTGTACGGCAACACTATACGCATGGCCCCGCCGATGAATATCTCCAAGGCTGATGTGGACGAGGGGATTCGCTTGCTGGACAAAACATTCAGCGAAGTACGCATCTAATTCTTGGGGGGAAGAACAAATCATGGCGACGGCAATTCTAACTGGGCAGCTTTGCAGGAATTACATCAACGGGCAGTGGGTGGAATCGAAATCGCCGAGAATTGTCGAGCGGCGTAACCCAGCGAACACGGACGAGGTGGTGGCGCGAATTCTGCTATCGACGCGCGAGGAGATGAAGGAAGCAATCGTCGCAGCAAAGGCGGCCTTCCCCGCCTGGCGGGAGACGCCCGCGCCGAACCGCGGCAAAATTCTGTTCAACGCCACGCGCATCATGCAGGAGCAGAAGGACGAGCTGGCTCGGCTGCTGACGCGCGAGGAAGGCAAAGCGCTGAAAGACTCGCTTGGCGAGGTGCAGCGTGCGATCAATATCACGGAATTCATGGCCGGGGAGGCTCGTCGGCTGAATGGTGAAACGCTGACCAGCGAATTACCGAAGAACTTTGCGTACACGATTCGCCAGCCGCTTGGCGTTGTGGGCGCGATAACGCCCTGGAATTTTCCGGTTGCCATCCCGGTGTGGAAAATCGCGCCGGCCCTGGTCTGTGGGAACACGGTGGTCTTCAAGCCGGCGACGCTCACGCCACTCACGGCGATGAAGATCGTCGAAATCTTCGAGCAGGCTGGGCTACCTCCTGGTGTGCTGAATTTGATCATGGGTTCTGGCAAAGATGCCGGTGACGAGCTTGTCACTAACATTCACGTCCACGGACTTTCTTTCACCGGTTCGAACGAAGTCGGGTGTGCGCTTTACGCTTCGGGCGCGCAACGGCTGAAGAAAATCCAGTGCGAAATGGGTGGGAAGAATCCGGTCGTGGTTCTTGCCGACGCGGATTTGCAGCTCGCCATGGAATCTACCTTGGCGGGGGCATTCGCATCTACCGGCCAGCGGTGCACGGCTACAAGCCGAGTGGTGATTGAGGAGAAAATCGCGGACAAGTTTATCGGAATGCTGGTGGAGCGCACAAAGAAGTATGTAGTCGGCGACGGCTTGGCACCGGGCGTCGAAATGGGGCCGTCCGTGGATGAAAACCAGATGAACACGGTGCTGAAATACATCGAGATTGGAAAGAAAGAAGCGGAGCTGCTCTGCGGAGGCGAACGGTTGGGCGGACCGAAATACGATCAAGGCTGGTTCATTTCGCCCACCATTTTCGATCAGGTGCGCTGGGACAGCCAGCTCGCGCAGGAAGAAATCTTCGGGCCGGTGCTGAGCGTGATCCGCGTGAAGAATTTCGACGAGGCACTGCAGGTGGCGAATTCGGTGCGATACGGACTTTCGAGTTCCATCTACTCGACCGATTCGAACAAAATTTTCGAGTTTGTGGATAAGATCGAGACCGGCATGACACACGTCAATTCGCCCACGGTCGGCGGCGAAGCACACGTGCCGTTTGGTGGTGCCAAAGACTCAAGCGTGGGGCCGCGCGAAGTGGGTCACGCCGCCATCGATTTTTACACCGACACGAAGATTGTTTACATCGACTACACCGGCCGCAAGCGCGAATCGAGCATCTACTAACCCCGATCCGCGTGCAGCGCTTTTGTTACATTGGCGGCGCGATGCGAAATTCGTCCTTTCCGTCCAATGACCCGGGGTAGCCCTCATTCAGTTTTTCGGGCGAGTTCTTCTCGATCATCGCACACCCGCCAACCTGTGGCACAATTACAAGAGGAGGCTCTTACGGCGGGACTCTTCGATCGCGAAATCTATTTGGACATTGAAACGCTGCGGCTATCGCACGAAGTGGAGGGTGGCTGGTCAAACGTTCGCGCGTTCGGAGTGGCTGTGGCAGTGACTTGGGACAAAGACCACAAATTCCGCCGCTGGTTCGAGCAGGACGTGGAAAAGCTGGTTGCTGAGCTTGAACTCTTCACGCACGTGGTCACCTTCAACGGGAACCGCTTCGATCTCGAAGTGCTGCGCGCGTATGCTCCAATTCACAAGCTGCAGGAACGCTCGTTTGACGTCCACGAAGTGCTGTTCAAACAGCTCGGGCATCGCATCAAACTCGAACGGCTCGCCAAAGACACGCTGGGCACGGCGAAGAGCGGCGACGGGATGAAAGCAGTGGAATGGTGGCGCGCCGGCCAGAAGGACCGCGTGGCTGAATATTGCGAACAGGACGTCGCCATCCTGCGAGATGTGGTAGAGCACGGCCGCGCGAAGGGTTACGTGATGATCTCCTCGCGCCAAGTGCGCGTGAACTGGGATTGATTTGCAGACTCACATCCATGTCTACCACTAATTTGCTGCGGTGGACTACGCACGGCGCCATTCTGTTTTTCTGCGTGATCGCTCTTGCTTACGCGAACAGGCTGGCCGCAGCCGGCGATGGCGATCGCATCCACTGGAAGCAACTCACTAATTCCCAAGTAAAGTTAGACGGAAAGGCGCCACTCAGTTGGAACATCTATCAGCCTGATAAGTCGCACAAAAAAAGCAATGTGGTGTTGGTTCTGCTGGGGCACCGCTACCTGGCCGTTGATTTCAAGCTCAAAGTCGTCTATCAGGTGCCCCAGACGGATTTGGTGCCCCAGGGAAATGATTTCGACAGCGGAGATCTATTCAAGCAGGACCGCGTAGTGCCGTCTGACATGTGGACTGTTAGAGACGTTGGGCCCGCCGAGATGATCAGATTTAGGTTAAGGGATTACGGCCGCGAGGTAGAGCTTCTCTTGCGCCATACTCCCGACCTTCGCGCATTCTACTAAGGCCCCTATACGCGCGGCGCGCTCGAGCCAGTCGCACCACTGGTTTTTTGTTTCCAGGACATGGGTGGCAATCCGTTGTGAATTTGCTCCATGGTGATGCAAGCATCTACCGGGCACACCAGCGCGCAGAGATTACATCCAACACATTCATTCTCGATAATTCTCGGGACGTGCACTTCCATTCCATTTGAATTGCGCTTGCCGTCGCGATTTTTTGAAGAGGCGCGCTCGATGCACTGGTGCGCACCGTCTTCACAGGCGACGTAGCATAGCTGGCATCCGATGCACAGTTCGGTGTGAATTTTTGCGATGATCTTGTAATTTAAATCGAGGTCGCCCCAATCCATCACGTTGGGCACGGCGCGCCCACGGAAATCTTCGATAGTGCGGTAGTTGTGATCGTCCATGTAGGCGTTCAAGCCGTCGGCCATGTCTTCGACGATGCGAAAACCATAGTGCATAGCCGCGGTACAAACTTGCACCACCGATGCCCCGAGCGCGATATGTTCTGCTGCATCGAGCCAATTGCCGATACCGCCGATGCCAACGATCGGTACCTTCACTTTTTTCGCCACGCTCGAAACCAGGTGCAGAGCAATTGGCTTCACGGCCGGGCCGCAGTATCCCCCGTGTGACGATTTTCCGGCGACGTTGGGCCGCGGCGCGAAAGTTTCCAGGTCCACGCCCATCAGCGAATTGATTGTGTTGATCAGGCTGACGGCATCGGCGCCGCCTCTTTCGGCAGCGAGTGCGATGTGCGTGACGTCCGTCACATTGGGCGTGAGTTTCGATATCACCGGAGTTTTCGCGGCTTCCTTGGCCCAAGACGTGATCATCTCCGTGTATTCGGGCACCTGGCCTACGGCAGCGCCCATGCCGCGCTCGCTCATTCCATGCGGGCAGCCGAAATTCAGTTCGAGCGCATCGGAACCGGCATCTTCCGCGCGATGCACAATCTCGTGCCAAGCGTCGCGCTTCGATTCCACCATCAGCGATGCGATCACCAGATGTTTCGGGTAGCGCTTCTTCACTTCGGCAATCTCGCGGAGATTTGTTTCGATGGGACGGTCGCTGATCAGCTCGATGTTGTTCAGGCCCATCATCTTCACGCCGTTTAAATCAACGGCGCCGTAGCGTGATGAAGTGTTTTGGATGGGTTCGCCGATTGTTTTCCACACCGCGCCACCCCAACCGGCATCGAACGCGCGCATCACCTGGCCGCCGGTGTTCGTCGGCGGCCCAGACGCGAGCCAGAACGGATTGGGGGACTCGATGCCGCAAAATCTAACTTTCAGGTTAGCCATACATCACCTCTTGATTTCGTTCTTCACCGGCGCCGCGTCATTGATCCCGCGCCAGAGCAGCCAGATGACAACTGCGATCATCCCTAGCCAGCCACAAAAGCGGACAAAACCCGAGATTTGGACATCGTGGTCGAGGACTCCGAACTTGCCGAAAAGATAGTTCCAGTCGTGAATTACGTACTCGGCGTCGCCGATCGTCAGGAGCGGTAACTCCTGCGCCCGCGCGTCGGCCATGTACGTTGAGATCGGGAGAAATTGCTCGAACATGAAGAACAAGCAAAACCCCACCCCCTGCGCCTGGCGATGAAACAGAAAATAGGACGCGAGAAGAACTGGAACGAGTAATTGCAGAAATGTCCCGCCCAAGACGCTCAGGAATTCTCCGAAAAATCGAAACAGGAGATGGCCACCCTCATGAATGGGCACAAATACTCCGTCCATCAGCAGAAGGATCCCCTGCCCGCGCGCTGCCTGGTATAGAAATAGAGAATAAATGAGGAGCCAAGTTACGAGTGCCGCTTTCGGGATCGGGTCCCAATCTTCTTCAAGCGCTTCGAGAAACGGCAGCCGCTCGGTCCATGATTCCGGCAAGCGCACGGCCGGTTAGTAATCCCCGCGCGGCGAACCGAGCGAAACGTCCAGGCTCTGTGCCGCAGCCATGCCTTCGGCGACTGCATCCACTACTTCTTTGCCGCCGTTGGTGCAGTCGCCGCCTGCAAAATATTTCGGATTGCCAGTCACGTGCCGTTCATTGACAGCGACCGTGCCGTTTGCGCGAATCTCGATGCCGGAAATCGCGCGGAACAAATCCGTGACGGGCTTCTGGCCGACGGCTCGGACCACCATGTCCACTTCGAGCTTGAATTCGGTGCCTGGAATGGGCACGATTTCACTGCGACCGCGAGCCCCGACGGATTCCGCTTGCGTGTGCACGCATTCGATACCGGAAACTTTTCCACTCTCACCGAGAATGCGGACCGACTGCGTGTGCCAGTGGAAAATCACGCCATCGAGTTTTGCCAGCTCGTACTCGTAGCGAAACGCGGGCATTTCTCTCTCGCCGCGGCGGTAAATCAAGTGGACGAATTCGGCGCCTAAGCGCTTCGCGGCGGTGACAACATCAATGGCCGTATTTCCGGCGCCGATACAAGCTACGCGCCGGCCGACCTCGACCTCCTGGAACGGTCGTACTTTCGTTGCTTCGATGAATTCGATGGCGCCGAAAACACCTTCGAGATCCTGGCCGGGCAATTCGACTTCCCACGTTTCACCCAGCCCAACGCCGATGAAGATCGCGTCGAATTCTTTTTCGAGCTGCGCGAACGTGACGTCACGACCGACTTCCGTTCCTTGGCGAAATTGGACATCGAGCCCGCGAACCATTTCCACCTCGCGCAACGAATCCGTGGCGCGCAACTTGTAAGCGGCAATTCCATAGGTGTTCAGACCGCCGGGCAATTCGTTGCGGTCTAAGATCGTGACGCGATACCCGAGTTTAGCGAGCTCAGCGGCGCAGGCAAGCGAAGCGGGACCGCCGCCAATGCAAGCGACGCGCTTTCCATTTGATGCGCCGGCGTGGAAAGGTTGAATCTTTCGATCGAGCACATAGTCGACGGCGTGACGCTGCAAGCGCCCGATTTCGATGGGCTTCACACCTTTTTCTTCCATCACGCAAGCGCCTTCGCAGAGTACCTCTGTGGGACAGACCCGGCCGCAGCTCTGGCCGAGTATATTGGCTTCGAGAATCACCCTCGCCGAACCGCGCAGATTGCCGGTAAAGATTTTCTTGATGAAAGCGGGGACGTCAATGTGTGTGGGACAGGCTGCTGTGCAGGGCGCATCGAAGCAGTAAAGGCAGCGCGCGGCCTCGACAGCGGCCTGTTGCGGGGACATCGGCGGCACGATTTCAGCGAAGTTCTTCTCGTATTGTTCAGTAGTAAGCTTCGGTGCGGGTTCTCTCAGCGTCATATGAGCAGCTGTGCGGCTCGCGTCGCCCAGGAAAGACGCCATTCTAGCACCGTGAATCCGGGGCAACGCCAATCCAATTGTCGGTGGGGTTGAGAAATAAGCAACTTCCACCAGTCATGGAATCGATCAGAGCTTGTCGAACGAGCCGCGTGCCAAACCAAGCAGAACCAGTGTAAGCTACAACGCTTCGTGGCAATATCGATGTGAGACTGAGGAGGGCCCTTATCTATGCGCTTCGATACCGTGATCCGCAACGGCACGGTAGTCACGGCAACCGATAGCTACCTTGCCGACGTCGCCATCCTCGGCGGCCGGATTGCCGCGATCGGCGCGGGCCTTCCGATTGAAAATTGCGGCAATGTGATTGATGCCACCGATCGGTACGTGATGCCCGGCGGAATCGATGTTCACACACACCTGGACATGCCATTTGGCGGGACTACGAGCGCGGACGATTTCGAAACTGGAACAATCGCGGCGGCATTCGGTGGCACGACGACGCTGATCGATTTTGCAATTCAGTACAAGGGTCAGACGCTCCATCAGGCATTCGACACATGGATGAAAAAAGCCAGCGGCAAGGCGGTGACGGACTACTCCTTCCACTGCATCATCACGGAGCTGGCGGATGCGCAGCTCCAGGAAATGAAGGCACTGGTGCACGAGGGGGTGCCGACGTTCAAGCTGTTCATGGCCTATCCGGGCGTCTTCATGCTCGACGACGCTTCGATTTTCCGCGCCATGAACGCCGCGGCGAACAGCGGTGGAATGATCTGCATGCACGCCGAAAATGGCGGAGCGATTGACGTGATCGTGCAGCGCGCATTAGCAGAGGGAAAGCGTGCGCCGAAGTATCACGCCCTCACGCGTCCGACCACGGCCGAAGCGGAAGCCACGTCTCGCTCCATTGCGCTCGCGGAAATGGCCGGCTCACCTGTATACATCGTCCATCTCTCGTGCAACGACGCGCTTGAGAAAGTCCGTGAAGCGCGCGATCGCGGCTTGCCCGTTTACGCGGAAACCTGCCCGCAATATCTCTATCTCTCGCTCGAAAATATGGATGCTCCCGGCTTCGAGGGCGCGAAATATGTGTTCACGCCGCCGTTGCGTGAGAAATGGCACCAGGAAAAACTGTGGCAGGGATTGGCGAAGGACGACTTACAAGTGGTTTCGACCGATCACTGCCCTTTCTGCTACAAGGAACAAAAGGAACTGGGCAAGGACGACTTCACCAAAATTCCAAACGGCGGTCCCGGGATCGAGCACCGTCTAAGCCTGGTGTACACGGGCGGCGTACACGACAAACGCTTTTCTCCCAACCGATTCGTGCAGCTCATTTCCACTGCGCCTGCGAAATTGTTCGGGCTCTATCCGCGAAAAGGCACGGTGGCTATTGGGTCGGATGCGGACCTTCTAGTGTTCGATCCGAACGAGGAACAGACCATCAGCGCGAAAACCCACCACATGCGTGTGGACTATTCCATGTTTGAGGGCATTCGTGTGAAAGGCGTGCCAAAGGTGGTTCTCTTACGCGGGCGGACAATCATTGAAAACGGAAAGTTTGTCGGCAAGCCCGGGGCGGGAGAATTCCTGAAGCGCGAGAATCCTGCCAAAGTCTGAACGAGCGGCTATGGCCGCGACACCCCGGCGACCCAGGGAATCCCCACCAGGCCTTCCTTCACTCTTACGTCCGCCAGGTCGCCCGTGCTGAAGCGGTCATAGTCGCCGAGATCTACAGGAATGCGCTCGAAGCGGTTCCCTGCGCGCCACGAACCGACGATCAAGCGCCGGTTACCCACCGGCCCATGCATTGCAAATTTTCCAACCACGCGCACTCTTTCGATTCGCGTCAAGCTGTTGTCGAGCGCGCCGTTGGCAAGCAGCAGAGTGGCAAGTAACCATGGCAGGGGGACGAGGCCGTAGTATACGCGCTTCAACGCCTCGACCTCGGCATGGCGCAGGGCGCGGCGCTCGACCCAAATGGCAACACCGAGCGTGAGAAAAAACATGACACCGATGAAGATCAAAATTCCATCCAGCTCGAGGGCGGGGTAGCGGCCGCTGGCGACCACGAATGCCAGTGCTCCGAGCAGAAAAACCGCCGTATGATTCAGCAGTCTGCGGCGCAGAGAAAATTCTGCGGCGGAGGAGCCAAGCCCGCAGACAGCGCAGATGTCCGCATCGCGCTCGGCGCCACAATTCAGGCAGTGCGTCATCGGTCCTGCTGTTCCCCCAAACTAACAGATGCTAAGCACAGCAATCCGGTGTGTCAAATCAGACGTACAGGCCCATCCGAAATTATTAGACACCGGAAACGCTGAAATGGCTGACGTATAATCGGGGAATGACGCTACAAGGTTTTTTCCTCAAGCAAAAAGAAGCTATTCGCGCTCGCAGCCAGGAAGTTTTTGCGCTGCTTCGACCTGAGAACATGGACTGGAAGCCCGAGAAAGGTGCGCTCAGCATTGGCGATATGCTGAGGCATCTATGGGTGTCGGAAGAGGGCGTGCGGCGATGCGCGCTCGACGGAAACTTTGCCTATTACGAAACGCGGATTCCCGAGGGACTCCGCGCGGTGATGGGGACCCCCGAATCGCTAGGTCACGAGTTGAAGAATATAGATCGCGTGCACCGGGAAACTATCGCAATCGTTGCCCAGCGCCCTGCAGAATTCTTTGATGAGGAGCGCGCCAGTCCCGCCCTGGGATTCCGCCGAAAAGTTGCTGTGATTTTGTTCGGTATGAATGAGCACGAGGTTCACCATCGGGCTCAACTGATGACCTATCTGCGCCTGCTCGGCACCCCGGTTCCTGAGCCATTCAGGAAACCAAAATGATCAGTTGAACGCGGCACCGCTACCGCAGCTCGCGGACGCTTGTGGGCGGGCTGTCGAGGCAAACCATGTTCTCATCGCGACCGTTCGAGAGTAGTTCACAATCAATCCCTTGCGCGCTGCGAATCGCTTCAGTGGAAGTGGCCCCGGCAGCGGTAGCGCAATGCATCGCGCCTTTGAATGTCATGCACACCTCAAATTTGAGGTGGGTCTGCTGGAACGATGCGTAGAGCAACACAGCGATCAAGACGAGCCCGCCCAGCACCATGATCCATCGCATGGGATTTGACTTCTTCGGCATTTGCATCTAGACCGTGATTCCCTCGGGTGCTACCGCCCGCTCCGAGGCTCACTCCCGGAGCGGCGCGCCAGCTCCTGACTGATATATTTTCGCAAGTGAGGGGCGGGAGCCTCAAGTGTCAGAACGTCCTTCAAATCCCTCAATGTCAGATTCGGTAAAATAGCGCGCACCACAGGGGCTGGCGTGTGCACGTTTCGCACCAGCGCCACACGCACATTGTACTTGCACGACCATTTTGGATCTCTTGCAATCGCCGCGACCACGCGGTCTGGCACCTCTGGCTTTGCCAAAACCTTAAGCACTTGGCTCTCAGTGAGAGATGCGTTCGCAAGCGCAAGCTTTACCCCCTGTGAATGGCCCTCCGCAAGCAGCGCGCCAGCGACACGGGCAGAGCCGCGGCGAGCTAGCGTCAATTTATGCCCCACCGGCATTTGTGGTACTCGCGTGATGATGATTTCATCCGCTACGCGTCGAATTTCTGCGGGCGTTGAAGGTAGCAGACTCAAGCGCACGAGGTCGAACAGATACAAATGCCGCAAAACCGCAATGGAAAATCTTCGCGGTGTGTGCGGATGCCGTGCAAGGCGCAGGCGGATTTCCTCGCGCGATGTCCACTTTCCTTCTGTTGCCACGGCGGTCAGGACGGTGGCAGAGAGATCGAGACGTTCGAGCATCTGGCAAATGTGCGGCTCCTCAACACGGGGATCTTTGAGTAGCGCGAGCAGAGTGTGTTCGTCTCCATCGCGGAGGAGCGCCATCAATTCATCTGCCGAGACAGCTCGCCCTAGCGCGCGGCGCGACAGGATTTCATCCGGCATGAGCCTTTCGCCGTCCCAGACGAATCGCGAGTTGAGCCGCCGCTTCCGCGGGCTTTTCCTGCAAGATGACGACGTGAGCATGAGGCGCAACACGCTGGAGTCCTGTATCTATCGCTGCATCGAAAAACTTACTGCGCCCAAGCGCTCCGCCGGCCTTCGCGATGTGCACGTCGCGGTCAGTCATTTTCAGTTTTTTTAGGACACTCGAAGCGAGTTCGGCTAACGATTCCGCCGCGCTCGATAGGATTTCGCGCGACACTGGATCGCCAGCGTCGCCCAATTTCGCGACGAGAGGGAATATGCGCGGGAAGACGTCGTCCGGATTCTTCACCACCCAATCGAGTACGCGATTCCAGTCGTTGCAGCCGAGCCAAGCGAGCACTTGTTCTGAGAGTACAGTCTTCTCTGCCCTCCCCTCTTCCGCTCGCACTACGGCAGCCAGTGCTCGCCGGCCAATGTCGAACGCGCTTCCCTCGTCGCTGAACCACGGGCCGCGCCCGCCGGCGCGAGCGATCACTCCGTCGGCGTCGCGCCCGTAAGCACCCGAGCCCGTGCCAACAACAAGGATGATTCCCTCGCCGTCGCCCACGGCGGCCTGAAGCGTGATGGCGAGGTCGGTGGTGACACTTACAGACGCGTTCGGAAATCCGGCTTGAAGAAACGTGGCGATACGTTTCGCAACTGAGTCACGGCCAGCGCCGCCGATGCCCGCACATATTCCGAGAATATCGTCGGCCTTGACGTGTTGGCGTTCCAACACCACGTCGGCAGCGTCGCTCAGCGTGAACCATGCCTTCGCATATCCCGCACGTAGCGGGTTCGAGGGACCTGCGGTGGCGCGAGCGAGCTGAGCGCCCGACGCGTCCACCAAAATGCAGTCCGTCTTCGTGCCGCCGCCGTCAAAACCGAGGTAGTAGCCCACGACCGCGCCCAGCTGTTCTTTTGGCATTCCTTTTTACCTTGCTTGACAGTGTTCAGAGTTGGCAGTTAGCATCCCGCGACTCGCCTTGCGCGGCGCAATGCAAATCAACCCAATTGATCTCGCCATCGTCGTGCTCTATCTTGCGGGCATCACGCTCTTCGGTGCTCGCTTTCGCCGCGGGCAGAAAACTCTCCGTGACTACTTTCTCGGAGGCCGGACCGCGCCTTGGTGGGCACTGGCGCTTTCCATTGTTGCGACGGAAACCTCGACGCTCACAATTATCTCGACGCCCGGAATTGCGTTTGGCGGAAACCTCGGCTTCCTGCAACTCACGCTGGGCTACTTGGTAGCGCGCATAATACTTTGTGTCGTGTTGATCCCGCAATACTTCCAGTGCGAATTCTACACAGCTTACCAGCTTCTGGAGAAGCGATTTGGCGGGCGCATGAAATCGGCCGCCGCGGTCATATTTCTGGGCACGCGAGCGCTGGCGGAGGGAGTGCGTATATCGGCCATCGGCAAGGTAGTGAGTGTGGCGTTCGGCACCGGTGAGCGACTCTCCATTCTTATCGTGGCCTTGCTCACGCTTTTTTACACTTTCGAAGGTGGGATGCGCGCGGTCATTTGGACTGACGTGATCCAGTTCTCGCTGTACCTGACTGGTTCGATCGCGGCGTTTCTTTTGTTGCTGCACAAGATTCCCGGCGGATGGATGGAAGTCACACACGTAGCGGCTGCCGCAGGAGGGAAGCTGCGCGTCTTTGATTTCACCTTTTCGCTCACGCGGAGCTACACGTTTTGGTCGGGTGTGCTGGGCGGAACTTTCCTGACCATGGCTAGCCATGGAACGGACCAGACGATGGTGCAACGATTACTCGCGGCACGCAACGAGCGCGACAGTAAGAAAGCGCTGCTCGCGAGCGGCGTAATCGTCTTCTTGCAATTCGCACTGTTTCTGGTGATTGGCGTGATGCTGTTCGTGTACGCGCTGCACTACTCGCTGCTTGTGCCCGGCGGCGACCCTGACCGCATTTTTCTGCAATTCATTGTGCACCACATGCCCGTGGGACTCACAGGTCTGGTGCTCGCTTCGATCTTTGCAATCGCGATGTCGAACGCAAGCGGCTCGTTGAACTCGCTGGCATCCTCCAGCATCATAGACTTGGGCGCGCAGGGTGCGGATACGGCAAATCCTCTCCGTCGTTCGCGGCGAATGACGCTGGTTTGGGGCGCGGTGCTGGCGGGACTCGGCTTGATCCACTGGGGTCCCGTGCTGGTCGCGGGACTTACCGTTACATCCGTTACGTATGGCGGGCTACTTGGCGTGTTCCTTCTAGGGACGTGGAATCGGCGCGCCACCGAGAAAGGAGCCCTGGTCGGACTTGTAGCAGGGCTCGTGTCACTGGTAGGGATAATGATGTGCACTCCGCTCGCGTGGACTTGGTATGTCCTGGTGGGAACATGCATAACGTTTGTTGTCGGGTCGTTAACGAGCGCAGCTGGTGGCTCTTCAACGAATCCCTCTGTAGCCGAATATCGTTCGCTGAAGAGCTGAGAGAAACGGAGCAGGATTATCGCCACTTCTGCTAAGCCACAAGTACGCCTCGACCTGGTTCGCGGCCTGGGACTGTGGGCGGCGTCTGCAATCGTTGTCGGTACGATGATCGGCACAGGAATCTTCCTGAAGCCGAGCGAGATGGCTGCCGTCGGCGGCTCGGTGACCATTGTTTATGCCGCATGGATCGCCGGCGGGCTCCTCACACTCTTTGGCGCGCTCTCATTCGCGGAACTGGGCGCGGCGTTGCCCAAGGCAGGAGGGCAATACGCCTATCTGCGCAAGGGGCTCGGCCCGGTGTGGGGTTTTCTTTTCGGTTGGATGCATTCGACGGTCGGCGAATCGAGCTCCGCAGCTTCCATTGCCGCTGGGTTTGCACGATTCACAAGCTTTTTGATTCCTGCGTTGACTCTCCCTGTTTTCACATGGCATCTGACCAGTCCCATCTCTGGCAAGCCATACGATTTCATTTTGACATGGGCGCAACCAACAGCCGTGGGAGCGATCGCGCTCTTGACATTCGTCAATTATCTCGGCGTGCGCGTGGGCGGAGGCGTGCAGGTGGGGCTCACGCTCTTGAAAATCGCGGCGGTCCTCGCAATCGTTGCAGCCGGATTTTGGTTTGGGCATGGGAGCACGGATCACTTCCATCCGTTCTGGCCCATGAATGCAGGCGCAGGAGCCGTGACAAGTTTTCTTGCGGCGCTCGCAGCTTGCCTCTGGGCTTACGACGGTTGGGAGGATTTGAATCGAGTCGGCTCCGAGATCCAGAATCCCCAACGCAATATTCCCCTAGCGCTAATTGGCGGGACGTTGCTCGTGGTAAGCATGTATCTTCTCTTCAGCACGGTTTGCTTTTACGTGTTGCCGTTCGCGCAGGTCGCCCGGTCAGAACACGTGGCGTCCGATGTTGTCGCAGGTTTTGCGGGGCGCGGCGCAGCTTTCTGGATCACGCTGGCGATGATCGTGTCATCGCTTGGCACGCTCAATTCCTCGCTTCTCAGCGGCGCGCGTGTGCCCTACGCCATGGCACGTGACGGGCTGTATTTTCGAGTCACTGGTATCGTACATCCGAAGTTTCGCACGCCAGGAGGTGCGCTTATTTTTCAGGGAGTTCTGGCTAGCTTAATGGCGCTCACAGGCACGTTCGAAGAGCTGACTTCGCTATTCGTCTTCGCGGCGTGGATTTTCTACGCGATGTCGGTGATTGCTATGTTTCGCATGCGGCGCACAGACCCTGAAATGCTGCGGCCCTACCGCACGTGGGGTTATCCGATCGTCCCTGCAATCTTCGTGCTGGGAGCATTGGCGCTCACCATTAGCATCTGGGTCGTGCGCCCGGTGCGATCTTCGATCGGCCTCGCGATGATCCTCTCCGGCCTGATTTTTTACCGCTACTGGCGCAGGCACGCGCAGCCGTCAGAAATGGAATAGGCTCGTTGGATTTGTGTCATCGAGAGCCGTAGGATGACCAAGTCCGCTGCGAAAGCCGTTGAAACGCCCCCACTGGAAAACCCGCGGGAAACAGTTCCGGATGAAATAGGTGTGCGGAAATTTCGACGCCAGTGGTAAGCCGCGGCCCAGGCCGCGAGAAATAGCTGCTCGCGTCTACCGCAAAAATTCGCTGTTCCTGCACGGCAGCTAGTTCGCTCCAGATTTCAGGCAGGCGCATGGATTCGAATTCAGTCACGGCCCGGGCGGCGTTGTAGCCGCACGGCATCACCAGGATAATCTCGGCTCTCGTTTGCGCAATATCTTCGGCGCTCGCCCGGAAAGATGGCTCGCCCGCGCGCCCCAGCACATCCTCTCCTCCGGCCTTCGCAACCATCTCCGGCACCCAGTGGCCGGCAATGTAAAATGGGTCGAGCCATTCGAGGCAGACAACGCGTGGGCGCGTCACCGCGTTGCGCGCAACCGCATTGATTTCTGCCACACGCGCGGCAAGTCGCCCCGCCAGCGCCTGAGCATCATGGGATTTTGCCGTGGATGCGCCGACCCGGCAAATGTCGCCCCAAACATCTGCAAGCGAGTGCGGAGTTAGCGTCACCACCTCAGGCTGTTTCGTGAGCCGCGAGAGCGCCACAGCAAGGTCATCGGGCGAGGCGGCGCACACGTGACAAAGATCTTGTGTGACGATTAAGTCCGGGGCAAGCGATGCGAGAAGGTCGGCGTCCACAGCGTATATTCCCTGGCCGCGCGCTACGAGCTCATTTACCCGACGGTCAATCTCAGCGGGCTGAGCATGCGGGTCCACGCGCGGCCGAATCAGCGCGGGCTTTTTTGCTGCTTCAGGCGGGAAATCGCATTCATGCGTTACTCCGACGACGGAGTCACCGAGTCCGAGCGCATAGAGAATTTCCGTTGCCGACGGCAGTAACGAGCAAATTTGCATCAGGCCCCTTTTCCGAATCCATACCGCGGCTAGAATCCTAGGCCGTCACCATTGCATCCGTCCCGGGGATCAGATCGGCAAACACAAACCCATCGCGCTCCATGATTTCAGCCAATGTGACAGAAATGGCGTTGCGAAACATCGGCCCAGCGCACGCGAAAGAATGGAATTCTCCATTCTCACCACAGGGATCGACGCTCGGTGGTAGCGCGGCAAGAAGGCCGGCATCAAATCGACGCCCCGCGAATTCCCGGCCGATTTTGCGGGGGTCAATACAACTGAGATAGGCGGAGAGACCGCCCGCAAGCATTTCTTCGGCCAGGCGCCGGGTGTCACGCCTCCAGAGAGGAAAGACAGGTGTCATCCCACAACTCGACAGCTGCTTTTCACGGTACGCCCGAATGTCTTCCAGAAACAGATCGCCGTAGATTACGTGCGAGACTCCTTCCTCTTTGGCGCGGAGCATCGCCTCGCCCATGGCCTGTTCATAGGCATCGTTGCGGCATAACAATGGGATCATCACTTTTACAAGCGGCAGCTCTGCCGCGGCAGCTTGCAATTCGAGCAAGCTTTCGCGGACGGCATGCATGGCCACGCGTTGATGGTCGCTATTCAGCGTAGTCAGCAGTGCCACAATTTCGAAATCGCCGCGCCGGCGGACAGTGTGGAGCGCCCATGCGCTGTCTTTGCCGGTGCTCCAGGCAAGCCACGCTTTGGGGCATGAGGATGGCGACGGTGAACTCATGGGCCTCAGTCGCGTCAATGATAGAGCAGATATTTCATGCGAACAGCACGAAATTTCTCAAGATCGCCGGACCATCTGGCAATTATGCTTGCGGGGTCGTCGCCACGCTCGAGTTGCTCAATAGTGGCGTGTGAGCCCAACAATTCGATAATTCTTTCCACATGGAATTGCTGTGGGTAAAGGCGGTGCAGCGCAGCAACGATCTCTAGGCCCAAGCGCATAGATGCGAGCTCGTCCCGATTCGTGATAATTATCGAAACGCCTTGACAATACTGCCCTTTGTACAGGCCGTCGTCCGGCGTAAACAGCTTCGTTTGGAATCGCACATCCGGGGCCGCCCGGCGATTCAATTCCGCTGTCAGTTGTGGCGCCTGAATCCAAGGCGCGCCGAAGAGTTCGAAGGGTGTATCCGTCCCGCGACCCACTGAAACGCCGCCAGCTTGCAATATCTCGATTCCGGGATAGAGAGACGCAGCGTTGAGTGTGCGCAAGTTGGGGGACGGCGGAATCCAGCGTAGGCCGGTCTGGTCGTATGGTTTGGTTCGACGCCAGTCCTTCATTGCGACCACGTGGAGGTCAGCGCCGATATTGTTTTCGGCATTAAACATTTGCACCAGCTCGCCAAGGGTCATGGCATATCGCACCGGCATCGGGAAATATCCCGTGAACGAGAGCCGATCTATGTCAAGCATGGGCCCCTCGATCACTTCACCGCCAAGGGGATTCGGACGGTCGAGCACTAAGAATTCGATGTGATGCTTCGCGGCTTCTTCCATGCAGTACGCCAAGGTCGAGATATAGGTGTAAAAACGCACGCCCGCGTCCTGCATGTCGAACACAAGCAGATCGATACCTTTGAGCATTGCATCCGTGGGCCGCCGCGTCTCGCCGTACAGGCTATAAATCGGCAGACCGGTCGCGCTATCAGCTGTATTCGCCACCAGCGCGTCGGCTTGTCCCACAATTCCATGCTCCGGGCTGAACAGCGCAACTAGCTGTACGTTTCCCGCATGAGCCAACACGTCAATCGTGCGTCGCCCCTTTGAATCCACTCCCGTCTGATTCGTAATCAGTCCCACACGCTTGCCACGGAGCGGCGCAAAATTCTCCTGTTCCAGAACATCAACACCCAGTTTTGTGCGCTCGCTTTGACTGTGAGATGATTTTGCTTGTGGCGCCTGCACTTCTCGACGCGACGCCACGCAACAAATCGCGCAGAAACCAAACCAATGCAACATGAGGGAACGGAAACGAAACACGCGCGGGGACATTCGATTGTGCCTCATGAAACCGTGTGCTATATACAGCCGCGGCATGCAGGCGTCAACACGGAACGCCCGGGTAACATGCAATGCGTAAACTTGGGCTTTCGGTACTCTTGCTGCTTCTCCTCATGACATCCTCCGGCCGCGCTCAGAAGAAATCTTCCGCGAAAGCCCAACCCCCCGCCGCCAGCGCACCTAGCTCTGCGTGGGTGGAAGCGACGCTCAAGAAAATGACTCCGCGCGAGAAGTTGGGGCAGATGCTGATGATTTATTACTTCGGCGTCTTCACGGCCACCGAAAGCGCTGAGTTTAAGGAGCTCCTTCGCCAGGTGGAGCAAAATCACGTCGGGGGCTTGATTACCGGGACGATTCGTGGGCCGCTGGGAATCGAGCGCGGACAGGTGTATCCAACTGCTGTCCTTACCAATGAATTGCAAAGCCACGCGAGGATTCCTCTGCTGGTCGGCTCGGATTTCGAAACTGGGACTAGCATGCGCCTGGACGAGGGAACATCCTTTCCTTCATCCATGGCCATCGCAGCAACGGGCGATCCAAAACTTGCGTACACGGCCGGAAAAATCACGGCGCTCGAAGCGCGTGCAGCTGGCGTTCACTGGATTTTTGCGCCGGACGCAGATGTGAACGACAATCCAGATAATCCCATCATCAACATCCGCTCGTTCGGTGAACACCCCAATCGAGTCGCAGAATTTGTAAGCCAATTTCTCCGCGGCGTGGAGGAAAACGGCGCTCTCGCCACCGCAAAGCATTTTCCTGGCCATGGGGACGTCACCGCGGACTCACACTTGACGCCCGCCACAGTTCCCGGCAGTAGAGATGACCTCGAGCGGAGAGAGCTGGTTCCCTTTCGCGCGGCGATTACGGCAGGCGTCAGCTCGATTATGCCGGGACATCTGATAGTCCCAGCTCTCGAACCGGACACGACAATCCCCGCGACCCTTTCGCCCAGAATTCTTACTGGCGTGCTGCGCGGCGAAATGAAATTCAGGGGTTTGATCGTCACCGACGCAATGGATATGGGCGGCGTGATGTCGCTTTACCCTCAAGGTGAAGCGGCCGTGCGTGCCGTTGAGGCGGGGGCCGACGTGATTCTCCAGCCGCTGATCCCTGATGCGGCGCTCGCGGGACTGGAGCGCGCCGTGAATTCCGGGCGCATCGCGATGGAGCGCATTGATGCCTCGGTTCGCCGCATTCTGGGGGCAAAAGCGCGGCTCGGCCTGGACAAGAACCGCTTGGTGGACATTCCAGCCCTGAGCGAGAATTTCGGACGGCCCGAATTCGGAATGCTAGCTCAATCTATTGCCGACCGCGGCGTGACCCTGCTGCGCGATTTGCAGCAATTCGTACCCCTCGACGCAACACGGCCGCAGCGAGTGCTTCTGATCTCCCTTTCCGCGGACCCGGATCCTTATCCGGGGGACGCGGTCGAATCGGAAATGCGCTGGCGCGTCGATTCCCTGAGAATGTTGCGTGCTGATACGCAATTTGTAAACGTGGGCGCGCTCAAGCTGCCAGCGCCTGAAACTTACGATGTGGCTATTGTCGCTTTGTTCGTTCGCGTTGCAGACCGCAAAGGAAACGTCGGCCTGCCAGACGATCAGCGCGCATTCGTAAACCAAATTCTTGCGACGGGCAAACCGGCTGCGGTGATCACTTTTGGAAGCCCCTATCTCATCGAGCGCTTCCCGAATGCAAAAACCTGGCTCGCCGAATTCAGCACCAACGACGTATCGCAACGCGCTGCCGTGCGCGCGCTGTTCGGGCAGTCCGCAATTGGCGGACAAATTCCTGTCACCGTCCCCGGGACCGCGAAGCGAGGAGACGGCCTGCGCGTGGCAGCGAATCCGATGAAGCTCGAGCCGGCTCCTGCGGCTATGACGAGCCGCTTGGAGCCTTCATTCGACCTGCTCGATCGCGCAGTAGCAGATGGAGTATTCCCCGGTGGCGTCCTTGCCGTCGCGCTGAACGACCAATTGGTTGTGCATCCATTCGGAAAGATGACGCGAGATGCCAAAGCGGGCGCGGTCACTGCAGACACAGTCTACGACCTCGCATCGCTCACGAAGCCGATCGTCACCACCACCTCTCTGATGTTATTGGTCCAGCAGAAACGGCTCGACCTGGATGCCCCTGTTGCACGTTATCTGCCGGAATTTCTCGCCGCTGCAAAATCGGATCCCGATTCCGCATGGCGGGCACACGTGAGCGTTCGAATGCTGCTGCTGCATGATTCCGGCCTACCGGCGCATCGCGAGTTCTACAGGAAAGTGAAGACCCGCGATGCGCTCCTCGCACTCGTGCTCGCCGAACCGCTCGTTCACGAGCCCGGAAAACAGGTGGAGTATTCCGATCTCGGCTTCATCCTGCTCGGCGAAATTATCGTGCGCGTCACGGGCAGCTCTCTCGACCGTTACGCGAGGCAAAACATTCTCACGCCGCTTGGACTGGAGAATTCCCTATTCAACCCGTCGCCGAAACTGCGTGCCAAAATTGCACCCACCGAAGACGACAAGACATTCCGCAAGCGTCTGATCTGGGGCGAAGTGCACGATCAGAATGCCTCGGTGATGGACGGCGTGGCCGGGCATGCCGGACTATTTTCCACGGCCGGAGATGTCGCTGCCTTCGCGCAAATGATTTTGAATGGCGGAATCTACGCCCACCACCGCGTTGTTTCCCGTGCAACGATTGACCTGTTTACCGCGCGGCAGACTATCGGCAATTCCGCCCGGACCCTCGGTTGGGACGTCCCTACCGATCCTGCCGCGACGGGACGATTCTTCTCGCCGCACAGTTTCGGCCACTATGGTTACACCGGCACATCACTTTGGATTGATGTGGAACGAGGGCTATCCATCATTCTGCTGACGAATCGCGTAAACCCCACAGTTGAAAACATCAAAATCCGCCAGGTGCGCCCCGCTCTTCATGATTCAGTTTTCGAGGCTCTGGGCTTGAGAAATCAGCACGTCGCCGCTCGATAACTCCCTCAGCACATGGGGCGACGGAATCTCTCGTCGCACAGATTCGAAGGCGTCCCTCCCGGTATAATGAAAATGGGGACAGGGGCGCATGTTGAAACCCTCGAAGACCGAACAGCGAAATCCTCGTTCGTGCGGGCTCGACGCTAAGAGCACGATTGAAATTCTGCGCATTCTGAACCGCGAAGACGCGCGCGTCGCGTCGGCCGTGCTCCGAGAGCTGCCGAGGATCGCGCGCGCTGTGGATGCCATCGTCAAGAGCATTCGTCGCGGCGGAAAAGTGGTATATGCCGGCTCGGGAACCAGTGGGCGGCTCGCGGTGCTCGACGTAGCGGAATGCCCGCCGACGTTCGGCACGCCGCCACAAATGGTGCAGGCAATTATTGCCGGCGGCAAGCGTGCGCTGCGTTACGCGGTGGAAGGCGCGGAAGATTCTGCCGACAAAGGTGCGCGAGATCTGGTGGCCACAAGAATCAAGCGCGGTGATGTGGTCGTGGGCATCGCAGCTAGCGGCGCGACGCCGTACGTTCTCGGCGCGATTGGACTAGCGAAGCGGCACGGCGCTATCACAGTCGGGATCACATCGAATCCGCGTTCGCTGCTCGCGCGACAAGCGAGCATCGCGATTGCGCCGGATACGGGCCCGGAGGCCATCGCGGGCTCGACCCGGATGAAGGCCGGCACCGCGCAGAAAATGGTGCTGAACCTGCTCTCCACCGCTTCGATGGTGCGGCTCGGCAGGATCTATGGGAACTGGATGATCTATGTGGCGCTCACAAATCAGAAGTTACGCCGGCGCGGCGAGAGGATTCTCGAAGAGGCTGCGGGTGCAAGCACGTCTGCCGCGAGACACGCGTTGCGGCAGTCTGGACACAATTTACCAGTGGCTTTGATCATGCTGATGACGGGCTGCGATAGGGGAGAGGCGCAGCAATGCCTGGCAAGATCACGAGGCAATGTTCGAGAAGCGCTGAAGGCAATGAAAATGCAACGAGTGAGCACAGGGCGGCGCGGGAAATAATATGGATCGTTTTAAAATTGAAGGCGGACGAAGACTGGAGGGCACTGTTCAGATCAGCGGCGCGAAAAACGCCGCGCTGCCCTGTATGGCGGCGGCATTGCTGACCAGCGAAACCGTGCACCTTCAGAATATTCCGCATGTACGAGACATCATCACCATGGCCAAGCTGCTGGCTTACATGCGGTGCCGCGTGGAAAGTCCCGATATTCCGCCGAGCGAATTCATAATCCAGGCAGAAAAAGTATCGTTGCGCGAGGCGCCTTACGAGCTGGTGAAAACGATGCGCGCCTCCGTGCTGACGCTCGGTCCGCTACTCGCGCGGTTCGGCTATGCACGTGTCTCGCTGCCCGGGGGATGCGCGATCGGCGCCCGGCCCATTGATATTCACATTCAAGCGCTCGAAAAGCTCGGCGCGGAAATCGCCGTGGAGCATGGTTACGTGGAAGCACGCGTGAAAAGGTTGCGCGGCGCGCAATTCCGTTTTCCAAAAATCACCGTGACCGGGACGGAGAATATCCTGACTGCCGCCGTTCTGGCAGAAGGTGAAACCGTCCTCGAAAACTCCGCGCTCGAGCCGGAAGTCACCGACCTGGTCGAACTGCTGATCAAGATGGGCGCGAAGATCGAGGGCGCCGGCACTTCCACGCTGCACATACAGGGGGTCGAGCGATTGCATGGAGCGACTCACGCCGTGATTCCAGACCGTATCGAGGCCGGCACGTTCCTGGTAGCTGGTGCGATCACTGGCGGTGAACTGCTTCTGAAGAATTGCAACGCCGGACATCTGGGCGCCGTCACCGATAAGCTGAGAGAATGCGGAATTGAAATCCGCTGCGAAGGAAATAGTTCGCTTCGGGTTCGTGCAGCCGGAAAGCTGGAGGCCGCCGATGTAACCACGGAAGAATATCCCGGTTTCGCCACGGACATGCAGGCCCAATTCATGGCGCTGGCAACCCAGGCGCATGGTGTCTCGCATGTCCGCGAAACTATCTTCGAAAATCGTTATCTCCACGCGAGTGAAATGTCGCGCATGGGCGCCAACATTGCAGTGGACGGTAACCTGGCCATCGTCATTGGGCCCACGCCTTTGAGTGGTGCGCCGGTGACCGCTTCCGACTTGCGAGCGAGCGCGTCACTGGTGCTGGCGGGCTTGGTAGCCAACAACACCACCATCATTGACCGCGTTTATCACATTGACCGCGGCTACGAACGTATCGAAGAAAAGCTCCGCGGCATCGGCGCGCGCATCGAGCGCATCGCTTAGCCACCGCAAAATAAAAAGGGGAGACGATGTCTCGTCTCTCCCCTTCCTGCCTTCGTGTAGCTGGACTTGCGCCTAACCTCTCTCCGACTACTGCGGGGTACTGGCGGCCTCAGCCTTCTGTTGCTTGTCGCGAAGAACAGCCTTGCGGCTCAAGCGGATTTTATTCCCCTCTATGGCCAGCACTTTCACCAGAATCTGGTCGCCTTCCTTCAATTCATCCCGTACCGAGCGAATGCGCGCTTCTGCAATTTCGCTGATGTGCAAGAGGCCGTCTGTCCCCGGGAAAATCTCGACGAACGCGCCGAAATCCGCGATGCGCACCACTTTGCCAAGATAGGTTTTCCCGATTTCAGCAGTGGCAGTCACATCTCGGATCATTTTCAGTGCGTCTTCAGCGGCGGGGCCATTGTTGGCAAACACGTGAACTTTGCCGTCGTCCATCACGTCGATTTTCACGCCCGTGACCTCGATGATGGAGCGGATCTTCTTTCCTCCCGGTCCGATTAAATCGCGGATCTTGTCGGTGGGAATGCTGAGCATGTACAAGTGAGGCGCATAGGTGGAAATTTCGGTACGGCCGCTGGAAATTGTGCGCTCCATGATATCGAGTATTTCAAGCCTCGCCTTACGGGCCTGAGCCAGCGCCTCGCGCATCATCGGAATACTCACGCCCCCTACTTTGATATCCATCTGCAGCGCCGTGATTCCCTGCCGCGTGCCAGCCACTTTAAAATCCATGTCGCCGTAGTGATCTTCGGCGCCGGCGATGTCCGTCAAGATGGCGTATTTATCGCCCTCAACCACCAACCCCATCGCAATTCCGGCGCAGGCGGACTTCAACGGCACGCCCGCGTCCATCAAAGCCAGCGAGCCGCCACAAACCGTGGCCATGGATGACGAGCCGTTCGATTCCAGGATGTCCGAAACCACGCGCATCGCGTATGGAAATTCCTCTTCCGACGGGAGCAGATTGAACAACGCACGTTCTGCCAGAGCGCCGTGTCCAATTTCCCGCCGGCCGGGGCCGCGAAGGAATTTCACTTCGCCCACGGAAAATGGCGGGAAATTGTAGTGCAGCATGAAGCGCTTAAAGGCCTCCTCTTCAAAGAGAAGGTCCAGGCGCTGCTTGTCTTCTTTGGTACCTAATGTGGTGGTGGCCAGCGCTTGCGTTTCACCACGCGTGAAAAGAGCCGAACCATGAGCGCGCGGCAGCACGCCCACTTCGCAGGTGATCTGGCGGATCTGGTCAAACGCGCGTCCATCGGGACGCCGGTGGCGCAGCAGCATGTCGTCGCGGAAAATCCTCTCGCGGAGCCGCTCAAATGCGCGGTAAGCGAGTTTGCGGCGCTCCTCGTTTTCTTCCGGTATTGCTGCAAGGATTTCCGCCTTGATTCCATCCACCAGTCCGTAACTTTCACTCTTCGGGTGCTTGGCAGTGTCCAGCGCGCCGCGAAGCCGCTCGCCGAATTTCTGTGTGATCTCCTTGTATAACGCTTCGTCAAATGCCGGCGGCTTCACATCCACTTTTACAGGATTTACGTGGTCATGCAGTTCGCGAATCACCGCGACTATCTTTCGAATCTCGGCGTGCGCGAATTCCAGCGCGTCAGACATGCTGTCTTCTGAAACCTCCATCGCCCCAGATTCCACCATCACAATCGCTTGATCCGAACCGGCGACAATGATGTTCAACTGACTGGTCTTCTGCTGAGCAACTGTGGGGTTGACAACCAAGCTGCCATCCAGCATTCCAACTCGCACGCATGCGATCGGCGTAACAAACGGAATCTTTGAGATATACAGCGCCGCAGACGCGGCGGTGACAGCGATCACGTCTGGATCATTCTCGCTGTCCGCAGAAAGCACCATGGCCACGATTTGTGTCTCCGTGGACCAGCCTTCGGGAAACAACGGCCGCAACGGGCGGTCCGTCAGTCGAGAAGTCAAAATTTCGCGCTCCGAAGGCCGCCCTTCGCGCTTGAAAAAACCGCCGGGGATTTTCCCGGCTGAATACGTGTATTCACGGTAGTCCACTGTGAGAGGCAGGAAATCCTTTTCGGTGGATTTGTTGTCCATGCAGGCGGTAGCCAGCACCACCGTATCGCCATAACGCGCCAACACGGCGCCGTGCGCCTGCCGCGCAATCTTTCCTGTTTCAAGCGTTAGTTTTCTTCCGCCCAGGACCAAGCTTACTTGTTCAAACATTACGTCACATCCTTTGCGCCCCGGTTCGCCGGGTGCGTCATTTCAGTTGCGAAAGACACGTCTCGATCAGATTGTCGAAGAGGAAGCAAACGAAGGATACAGAGCGGGAAACCACTAAGTGGACGATTGCCTCATGCTCGGCTGAGCCGGCCCGCATGTCGCCCGACAACTTTGGTTTGTGCGGTGGAAAAGCACGCGGCCCGACAGGCCGTTCGGGCAATCCGCGCTACTTTCGCAAGCTGAGTCGTTCCACAATCTCGCGATACCGATCCGGGTCGCGGCGATTCAGATAGTCCAACAGCCGGCGACGCTTGTTGACCATCATGATCAACCCGCGCCTCGAGGCGTGATCCTTTGCGTGGGACTTTAGGTGGGTGGTGAGGTAGTTGATGCGCTCGCTCAACAACGCAATCTGCACTTCCGGTGATCCCGTATCTTTGGGATGCGTCCGGAATTGCTCGATAACTTCAATCTTGGCTTCCATCAACTCGCCCCTCCCACTCTGAGACGTCGTGCCCTGCTCTTCTCTGTTTGTCTGCTCTTCAACGATAAAAATGCTAGCACAGAGCCTAGCGGACGCAAAGGTATTTTAAAGAGACTACGCGGAGACTCGGGGGCCTCAATTCTCTTTGTTCGATGGTAGCTTGCCAGCAAGAGCGCCTCGAATATCCAATCCACCATGCTCCGAATGCGGATGCCGCAAGCCGGTGTTACGCGTGTAAAGCTACCCCGCCGTCGCGTTCAAGGCGTTGCCGCGCGCTCCGAGCAGCATCCTCGGCCGGCACCACATCGGGTCGTTCACGACAACTAAATTGACCAACTGCCAGGCCAGCGGAAGCTCCGCAAATCCAAAGTCGAACTTCGGGTGAGTGATCGCGGAAGGCGCCTACTTTGCGCTTTGATCTTCCAGAAAATACAGCGGACTGGCGACAATCAATCCGTAAGTTCCTGCGGCCCAGTAGACCAGCCGCACAAACTTGGATTGCGGCTCGATAGCCTTCATGACCTTTGTGAATTCACCAATGCCAAAAACTCATCACGCGTCTGCTTCTGGTCTCGGAATGCCCCCAACATCGCACTGGTCATTGCCGCCGAATGTTGCTTCTCGACGCCGCGCATCACCATGCACAGGTGTCGCGCTTCGATAATCACCCCCACGCCCTCGGGGCTGAGCTGCTCTCGAATGGCCTTCGCGATCTGACTCGTCAGCCGCTCCTGAATTTGGAGCCGCCGCGCGTACATGTTCACCAATCGCGCGATCTTGCTCAGGCCCACTACTTTCTTGTTCGGGATATAGGCTACATGGCACTTCCCGAAAAACGGAAGCAGGTGGTGCTCGCACAGGCTGTACACTTCAATGTCTTTCACCACCACCATTTCGTCGTAGCACACGCTGAACATCGCGCCATTCAGCAGTTTGTCCGGGTCCTGACGGTAACCGCTGGTGAGATATCGCAACGCCTTCTCGAATCGCTCTGGGGTTCGCCGCAGCCCCTCGCGGTTGGGATCTTCTCCCAGCAGCAACAGCATCCGGCGCACCAGATCGGCAATGCTCTCCGATCCGGCTGTCTCGGGAATCAAGATTTCCGTGGCTTCACTCATGGCTCGCTCCTCGCGGTGCACACTAGCTTTATCACTCGCCGTACTCGAAACTGTTTTTCAGCGTCTCTTCAATCCGCACACCTTTCAGCTGCGCCGATGGATATTTCTTAAGCCGCTTGTAAATTTCCCGGCAGACGTTTTCAGTGGTCGGCACCATCGTCTGAAACGCAGGAACCTCTTCGTTCAGGTATTTGTGGTCGAACTGTTCAATCACTTCGCGGTGCACAAAAGGATCAAGGTCACCCAGGCTGGTGATCATCCCCGTTGCTTCATCCACCGGGCCGGTCATGGTCACTTCCACGATGTAATTGTGGCCGTGCCCATACGGATTGTTGCACTTGCCATACATGCGGTGGTTTTCTTCTTCGCTCAATCGCGGGCTGTGCAGCCTGTGCGATGCAGCAAAATTATAACGCCGCGTGAGTGAAATCTTCATGCGCGCCGTCCAGTCACTTCAGTGTCAGCAGTGCAATCCGCGAACAGATCCGGCGACTCGTAGAGCCGTACGCGGTCGAGCTTCCCGCTTGTAATCCTCGGCTCGAGGAGTTGCCAAATCGCGGCTGCGATGTTCTCGCAAGTAGGAATTTTTCCTGCAAGCTCAGGTACCTCATAATTCAAGTGCCGGTGGTCCAAGCGCTCCATGATTTCGCGTTGGAGGATGTCTTTGAGTTCCTTCAAATCGAGGACCATGCCAGTCGTCGGATCCGGTTCGCCGGAGATCGTTACTTCCAACACGTAGTTGTGCCCGTGACCAAGCGGATTATTGCATTTTCCAAAGACGCGCCGATTCTCCTCCACCGACAAGTTCGGATTGTGGTAAAAGTGCGCCGCGGAGAATTCGACTTTGCGCGTGATCCGTATCATGGCGTCCTAACCGAGTACTCCCTGCCCTTCCACACTACCGTTCCTCGCGTGTTTTTCCACCATGACGCACCGAGCGCTGCAGAGTAGAGGCACATGCCAGCCGCGTAATATTTGATGAAAGAGACCTGGTAGAGATTCTGGTACAGATCAACAGCATAGCGTAGGTGCGCTCCCACGAAGACGGCAATCAACATCGCTGGGAGCATCCAGGCAGAAGCTTGGTTCTTCACGAAGACGGCTCCCAACAGCGCTATGACGAGAGCTACGGCCAGCCGACTAGTGGTTTCCTTGACGATCACGCTCGGCCTTCCGCCCATGAGCGGATACAGGTTTTTTGTCCACCCTTCCCACATGGCGTGAAAACTTCGGTACATGCGCGTGCGAACCACACCTATAGGCGCCGTGAAGTAAATCCTGTAGCGAGCTTGCTTCACTCTCCGCGCTAACGCCACATCCTCCAGCACCTCGCCGGCCACTGACGCATGTCCTCCCACCGACCAGTACACGTCACGCAGGATCATCAGGTATTGCCCGTTGGCAGCAGCATCGGGTTGGTCAGGATTATTCACACGCGCAAAAGAATATCTTGCCGCCAAGCGGCAATACACGTAAGGAATCAACGCACGCTCCCAAAATGTCCCCATCTCCTGCTCGGGAGAATAAGAAACCAGCGCCGCATCATGATCCACCGCATCCGCGACCGCGCGACGCGTGGAACCGGGATAGTGGTATGTGTCGGCGTCAGTGAACAGCAGCCAATCGCCCCGCGCCCCGGCTGCGCCAATCGAAACGGCATAATTCTTGCCCACCCAGCCGTCGGGCAAATTACCAGTGCTCAGGACTTTCAGCTTCGGAATTCGCGCAGCAAGGTCCGCCAGTATGGCGCTTGTTCGGTCAGTGGATTGGTCGTTGACGACGATCACCTCCCCGACCTCTGCCTGCACCGCCATCGATTCGACCGCGCGCGCGATCGAAGCTTCCTCATTTCTGGCGGGAATGATGGCGGATACCAAGATTGTTTGGGCTCACTCCCGGGGAAGGCCGCTCAAGAGCACGAATTCGACTAGCCAGGAAGCATGTATTATAGTTTGCTTGGGTGCACGATTGATACGGAAACTCAAAGCGGGCTTGGTTGTCGCCTTCCTTGTGGGCCTGCTCGTCCTTTTTGCTCACCCGGACTACCGCCAGGGCGAGCCCAGCCTGCGCGGGCGCACGCCGAAAGATTTCGAACTCACGCTCGATGGGAAACCCGCTCACTTGTCCGACCTTCGTGGCAAAGTTGTGCTGGTAAATTTCTGGGCCACGTGGTGCCCGCCGTGCGTGGATGAGGCTCCCTCGCTTAATGCGCTACAACATCGCATCACGCCGCGCGGCGGGACGGTGGTCGGCGTGAGCGTGGATGAAGACCAGACCGCCTACGAGGAATTCTTGAAGACCTATGGAATCAGCTTCCCCACCCACCTTGACCCCGGCAAAGGCCAGCTCGCGAAGGACTTTGGCACCACAATGTATCCGGAAACCTACGTCATCGGCCGCAACGGCCTCTTCGACCGCAAAATCGTCGGCCCGCAGGATTGGTCCAGCCCCGAAATGACAACCTACCTCAATTCCCTTCTGCAAGAAAAATAGCGCTGGCCTAGGAAGCTAGCGTCTGGCAGGAATCTGTCGGCCCCACTGTCACAATCTGTCCAATGCGGTGTCGAGCTTGGCAAATTTGCTCTCTCGGTTCTAATATACCACTAGGGGGTATATGGTGATGGGCAGCGCACCACGGCACGAGAATAGAAAGCCATCATGTGGTTGTGAGACGCACGCCCGCGGCAGGAAATCTGTCGCGGTGAGTCCGGAAATCAATTCGGCCAATCTAAAAAGATTGCGCCGCATCGAAGGCCAGGTACGCGGCCTGCAACGCATGGTCAGCGAAAGCCGCTACTGCGCCGACATTTTGATGCAGATATCTTCCGTCCAGGAGGCGCTGCGAGCTGTCGGGCAGGCGCTGATGCACAATCACCTGCGCCACTGTGCAACGGAAGCCATCCGCAAAGGCAGCCGCGCACAGGCCGAAGCTATGTACGACGAGTTGCTGCACTTGATTTACAAGCACGCGCGCTAAGGGAACAAATTATGACTGAGAAAAGAATACAACGTGATCCAGTCTGTGGCATGACGGTTGACCCCGCGCGCTCGAAGGCCAGCATCGAGCGCTCTGGCACCACGTATTATTTCTGCAGCGCCGGTTGCGCCGGCCGTTTCCACGCTGCGCCGGAGAAATTCCTGAACGTCGTGTCACCTACAGGATCAGACGCCCCCGGCAATGCTGCGATGATCTATGGAGCAGCATGCGAGCCGCCCGCTTCCCGCCCAGACGCGCCCGGCACCGAGTACACCTGCCCGATGCATCCGAAAGTTGTGCGTCCAGGGCCCGGCGCATGCCCCATTTGCGGTATGGCGCTCGAGCCGCGCACCGCCCTGGCCGACGAAGGCGAGAACCACGAGCTCACCTCGATGACGCACCGCTTCTGGCTTAGCGTCGCACTCACGATTCCAGTCCTGGTGCTCGGCATGTCCGACTTGATCCCCGGCCGCCCTGAGCGGCAATTTCTCTCCATGCGCAATGCCGGGTGGATCGAACTCTTGCTTGCGACGCCCGTCGTCCTCTGGGGCGGATGGCCATTCTTCGAGCGCGGTTGGGCATCGCTCGTGAATCGCAGCCTCAACATGTTCACGCTGATCGCGCTCGGCACCGGAACCGCCTACCTCTACAGCCTTGCCGCCGTGCTCTTTCCCAATATTTTCCCGCCCTCGTTCCAACAAATGCCCGGCAAAGTGCCGGTATACTTCGAAGCCGCGGCAGCCATTACCACGCTCGTCCTACTGGGCCAGGTCCTCGAATTACGCGCGCGCAGCCACACCTCCGCAGCAATCCGCGCGCTGCTGCAGTTTTCGCCCAAATCCGCGCGCCTGGTCCGCGTCGATGGCACGGAAATCGATGTCCCCATCGAGCACGTTCAGCCAGGCGATCTTCTGCGCGTCCGCCCCGGTGAGAGAGTTCCCGTAGATGGAATCGTGGTGGATGGCAGAAGCTCCGTGGACGAGTCCCTGCTCACCGGCGAACCCCTCCCGATCGAGAAAGTCCCTGGCAGCCGCGTGATTGGCGGCACCGTAAACGCCATGGGGGCACTCACAGTCAGAGCCGAGCGCGTAGGTGCCGAGAGTGTGCTCGCGCAAATCGTGCGCATGGTCAGCGAAGCCCAACGCAGCCGCGCACCCGTGCATCAGCTCGCCGACCGCGTGTCCGCCCACTTCGTACCTGCGGTCGTTCTGTCCGCCATCTTCACGTTCGCGATCTGGAGTACATACGGCCCGGCGCCGAAAATGGCCCACGCGCTGCTCAATGCCGTCGCGGTCCTGATTATCGCTTGTCCCTGCGCTCTGGGCCTAGCCACGCCCATGGCCATCATTGTTGGCGCGGGCCGTGGCGCGCTCGCTGGAATTCTAATCAAGAACGCAGAAGCGCTCGAGACGCTCGAAGAAGTCGATGTCCTCATCTCAGACAAGACCGGCACGTTGACGGAAGGAAAACCGCGCGTCACCCATGTCCTTCCCAGTCCGGATGAATTCAAGGCTCATGTCCTCTTTGTCGCCGCAACCCTTGAACGTCCCAGCGAACATCCTCTCGCGGGCGCGATTCTGGCTGCAGCGGAAGAATTCGACATCGCTCCGGAAGTAGTCGCTGAATTCCATTACCAGACGGGCAAAGGTGTGACAGGCCTCGTCGGCACAAAACGCTCCGCGCTAGGAAATCGGGCGCTTTTCTCTGATCTAGGCGTGCCCCTCGGGCCGCTCGATGAGCAGGCGCGAGAGCTTGAGGCGGCCGGTGGAACCGTGGTGTTCATTGCATGCGATGGAAAAGCGATTGGCCTCATCGCTGTCACTGATCCCATCAAAGCCAGTACTCCAGACGCAATCGAGCGCTTGCGGCGCGACGGAATCCGTATCTTTATGGTCACAGGCGATAGCCAGGCGACCGCTGACTGGGTCGCGAGCGAACTAGGAATCGTGGACGTCCACGCGGCAGCGCTGCCTGGTCAGAAAATAGAAATCGTGAAGCGGCTGCAATCCGAAGGTCATGTGGTCGCCATGGCAGGCGATGGCGTGAACGATGCGCCGGCCCTCACACTGGCCAACGTCGGCATCGCCATGTCCACCGGCACTGATGTGGCCATGGAAAGCGCCGGGATCACACTGCTCAGTGGCGATTTGCGCGGCATCGTGCGGGCTCGAATTCTCAGCCGCGCCACCATGCGTAATATCCGCCAGAATCTCTTCTTGGCATTTGCCTATAACGCGCTGGGCATCCCCATCGCTGCTGGCGTGCTCTATCCATTTTTCGGTTTACTCCTCAGCCCCATCATCGCCAGTGCGGCTATGACGGTCAGCTCCGTTTCCGTCATTGCCAACGCACTGCGCCTCCGCCATCTCGAACTCTGAGGCCGCCCGCGAATGCTATAATTTAGCCCATGACGATGATGACCATGACCTTCGAACTCCAGGACCGCTTAAAGCCCGAGCACTTCCGCGCTCTCGGCGAATTTGCAAACACCTACGGCATCCACAAATTCCGTTACGATGAGGAATCTAATCAACTCTCAGTGGATTATGACGCCTCGCGCCTCCGCGAAACCGTCGTCGAGCACGTCCTCAGGCAAGCAAGAATCCCCGTAATGCGCAAACTAGAACTGGCTAACAAGTAGCAATCCGCACCCGAAGGCAATCAGATCCTCTGCCACCGCAACGGCTCCATCTGGCAATTTCAAATATTGCACCTTAGCATGCCGCACCGAATAGCCAGCAAGTGCACCGGCCACTCCGCCAATTGCGCCAATCGCTGCTCCCAGTGCAACAGTTGTTCCACCGGCCACGGAGAAAGCCGCGCCGCACGACGTGCCGGTCAGAACGAGCGCCAGGAGTGGCCCTGCCGACGTTCTGTTCGGTGTCGCGGGCAGCAGGTCCGCTAGCAGTTCACCGGGCGCAAATATGGCAACAATGGCAACTGCTGTGGTCGGAGTCAGGAATGACAATCTCCTTCCATGCAGATCCAGCAACTCAAAGGGCGCACGCCTGGCTACCATTGCGGGAGCTATCATTGAGCGTAGCCCTGCAATGGCGCCAATGCCAAACTCCAAAAGATTCACAGTTGTGGGGCTCATGCAGGGGGGTTAACAGCCGGAATATATCGGGGGCAGTAGTGGCGATACCAATCTGCAAAGACAGTCAAGCTTAGACTCGGAGATTCGTGCGCAGAGAAAAAGAGGGGGCCCCGGCTTGGGATCCAAGGCCCCCAAAGGTCGCGTTCCTTTGATTCGGCCTAGGCGTGGCCGAATCATGGGGTCATCCATCCTAGCTTCCCTCTCAGAGGCAGGTGGGAACGACCCGATACATCCTGCAAGTAGGCCCCTTCCTCCCCACTCACGGGACGATGCGGATCGTGTAGGAACGCGACCCACCCCCTCGCCTATGCAAGTCTATTGCCCATTCTTGCCGCCGCTTCAGATCTTCTCTCCCTGATTTATCAATGGCTTATGCTGTTTCATTTTGCCGTCTCGCTCGTTGCAAAATCCGAATCGGGAATCACGTCCCGCTTCGGCCCCGCCGCATTCTTCTCCGCGCACACTTTCTGCGCACATCTTCCCTCTCGTATTGTTCCCAGCTTCTCTCTGCCTCATAATGTTCTCGGGATTTTTCACGTCATGAATAAACCATTCTTGGCGACTCTTGCTGTTATGGTTGGTCTCTCCGGCCTCGTCATCGGAAACGTCGCCGCGCGCGCCAACCGTATCAAGGCGGCTTGGACTCCTGCCCGTGTGCATGCACAAGGATCTGCAATTTCTCGACCGACAAATAGCGTGGCTCCCTCGGACGGGTCCAAGGTAATTCGTTTCGTAAGAAACCCACAGCCTGCGCCTCCATTCCTGCTGGAAGACCTCGACGGGAATGTGATCTCGACCGCAGCATGGCAGGGGAAAGTGGTGCTGGTGAATTTTTGGGCCACGTGGTGCCCGCCTTGTCGTGAGGAAATTCCCCTCCTCATCGAGCTGGCGGAAAAGTACAAAAACGAGCTGTTGGTCATTGGTATTTCGGTGGACGATGACCCGCCGAGTGAGGTGCGGAGATTCGCGCGCATGGCCGGAATCAACTACCCGATCGTCATGCGAAGCCGCGAGCTGATGGCCGAGTACGGTGGGATACCCGCGCTGCCGACCTCCTTCCTCATCAATAAGGAAGGGGGTGTGGTACAGAAACATGAGGGATTGTTCTCACCGGATTTGTACGAGACGGAAATTCGCGCGCTCATCGGATTGCAGGTAGATGCAACTGTCACAACCTTCGAAGACACCGGCCAGATTTTCCTGACGAATGCTGCCCGTGCCACCGAACTCCCAGGAGTGGATTTTTCCGGGCTGACCCCGGAGCAGAAAAAGGTCGCGCTGAAACGCATGAATACTCAAATCTGCGATTGCGGCTGCCGCCTGACGATCGCTCAATGCCGAATCAACGACAGGGCTTGTCCCGTCAGCGGGGGGCTAGCCGAAAGAATTGTGAAGGAGATCACTGCCACCGCGCCTGCAATGCTTCGCTCGCCCGGTTCGTCACAGCCGTCTTCAAACCAGTAGCGACCAGCTCTGCTTCAAACCAATTCACCACCGGCAGAAGAAAGGGAAAGTTCGATTCGCTCTGAGATGGCCGAGTTGCATTCAGCAGGCGCGGCGGCAATTGTCGTTCTAGTGGTGCTCGATCGCTTCGTGGATCTCGCCCAGGGCTTCATCCACCCTCTTGATGGCCTTATCGCGGTGCCCCCCATACTCTCCAGGTGCACCTGCCAAGACCGCCTTGGCGTCCCGGAGCAATTTCTCTGCTCGGCGCATATCCTCAAACCCTTCGTGACGCTCCTGTGGCGCTGGGACCGTCGCCCGGGCCGTGCCGCTTGACGTCGAAAAACTCAAACTGAAAATCAAAACCACCAGCGCGCCAATCAACATGCACCAATTCATGCGATTCTTCTTCATGGACGTTCCTCCTCAGTGGGTTTTTGATCTGGGTACCGAATAGCCTGGGGGCCGCAGAAACTGGTATGGGTTGGCTTGATCTAATCCCACAAAGCCCACCCAGGCCGATCCTGCGAGGCAGTCGGATTTTAACTCTTTGCGTCGGTTAACAGGGAAAATTATTGAGACACATCAGAAATCAAGACGTTCAACAGAAGATTCCTACGTCTAATGCGCAACAGGGAGTTGACGTAGATTGATTCGTTGGGTAGTCTCGCGCAGCCGATTGGGAGGGACTCAAGAGTATGGACAGTGGGAAAAACAGTACTTATAGTATTTCGCGACGTGATTTTGCGCGAAGCGCTGCTTTGGTCGCGGCCACGGCTGCATGCCTGCCAGTGGATTTACTGGCAACGCCTGGCCTATCCCCCCCTCCGCCAATGCAGCAGGCGGACGATAAGCTGTCTCCCGAAAGTCAGGCTGAAGTGGATGCCAAAGTCCAGGCGGTCTTCAGCAAGTACGGCAATCGTCTTTCAGAGGCGCAGAAGGCCGATGTTCGCCGCCTCCTGACCGAAGGTCAAAAAGGACTCGACGCCATGCGTAAATTTCCGCTCGACAATGCTGACCAGCCGGGCAACGTCATGAAAATTTATCCCGACGCCACCGCCGCGCGCGGCACCGATACCCGCTCAGGAAGGAAAATTCATGCTAGGTGAAGAAACTCTCTACATGCCCGTTCGCGAACTGGGAAAGCGCATCCGCTCTAAACAAATTTCTCCGATCGAACTTACCGAAAGCTACATGGCTCGAAGCGAGCGTCTGGGTCCAAAGCTCAATGCATACGTAACCATCACACGCGAACTCGCCCTCCAACAGGCTCGCGCTGCGGAAAAGGAAATCGCCGCGGGCAAATATCGCGGCCCGCTTCACGGCATCCCCTACGCTGCAAAAGATCTCCTGGCCGTGAAGGGCTATCCGACTACCTGGGGAGCGAAGCCCTACGCCAACCAAGTCTTCGATTACGACGCCACGACAATCGAGCGCCTGAATGATGCGGGCGCAATTTTGATCGGAAAAGCAGCCATGATCGAACTGGCTGGCGGCATGAACTACCGATTTGCTTCAGCGTCCCTCACTGGCGCCGCAAAGAATCCCTGGAATGAGGGCTGCTGGACCTGTGGTTCATCGAGCGGCTCCGCCGCAATTGTGTCAGCAGCGCTCGCCGCATTCGCCATTGGCACGGAGACCTGGGGCTCGATCATCTGTCCATCCGCCTACTGCGGAATTTCCGGTTTGCGGCCCACATTCGGACGAGTGAGCCGTTACGGTGCGATGGCGCTCGCCTATTCCCAAGATAAAATAGGTCCTATGGGTCGTACCGCGGATGATTGCGCGCTGATACTTTCTGCTATCGCCGGTCACGATCCTCTCGACCGCAGTTCTCTTCCGCCCGCTGAAGCTCTGTTTCCATACTCGGGGCCGGAATCCACGCCCCTGAAAATTGGCGTTCTTACCAACGCCTGGGAAAAGCCCGACCCGGAAATCAAGGCAGCAGTGGACGCGGCAATCGGGGTGCTCAAGCAGCACGGCGCCAGTGTTGCCGACACTCAGCTCCCCGAAGGGCCCGTCGAACTCGCCGCCGGCCTGATTGTCGGCGTCGAGGGTGCCGCTGCGTTCCGTTCGCTGATTGAATCCGGCAAAGTAGCCCAACTTGCGGATCCTCTGGGACAAATCAACGGCTACGTAGCCGAACAGCTTTCCGCCTCGGACTACATGAGCGCGCAGCAAATCCGCGGCATCTTCCAGAAGAAAGCAGACGCCCTCTTTGACGATTGCGACGTCCTGGCCGCTGCCTCGCTCCCCATCGCGGCGACCACGCTTGAAACAAATCTCGAAACCGATCTCACGTTTTCGGACCCGCTCGGCGGTCTGGGTAACCTCTGTGGCCTCCCCGCAGTAAGCGTTCCTTGTGGGTTCACCTCGAAGAATCTGCCAATTGGCATCCAGTTCGTCGCCCGCGTCAGGAACGATCGCGCAGTCGTTGCCGCCGCGTCCCTATTCCAACGCAACACCGATTGGCACACCCGCCACCCCCCTCTCACCTAGCGCCGCTAGCTAAAGCAGTTCACTCAGAATGCCAAATTGCTGAATCCCGAGCTGTCAGATAGAATCCCCATTTGAGTCACCCTCCACATTCGATGTCACTCCTGGAAGCCTTAAACGAGCGCCAGCGCGAAGCTGTCCTCGCGACCGAGGGTGCCGTGCTTGTCCTCGCCGGCGCCGGGACCGGCAAGACGCGTGTAATCACGTATCGCATGGCCCATCTCATCGAATCCGGCGTGCCCGCCAGCGCAATCCTCGCCGTCACCTTCACCAATAAAGCCGCCGACTTGATGAAAGGACGCATCAGCGACCTGCTGCGCGCCACCGGCCACAGCGCTGCCGATGTCTGGGTCTCCACATTTCATTCATTCTGTGCCCGCTTGCTGCGCCGCGAAGCAGTCCACGCAGGTCTGCCGCGCGATTTTACCCTCTACGACGACGACGACCAAGCCGCCGCCGTCAAACGCACTCTCGCGCAGCTCGATCTGGCCATCGAAGACTACCCCCCGCGAATCGTCCGCGCGCAGATCAGCCACGCTAAAAATCACGGCATCACGTCCGATCAGATGGAAGCGGACGCCGCAAGAATGCGTGATAAATCGCGCCAGATGGTCGCAAGGATCTTTCGGGCTTACGACGGAATGCTGCGCCAGGCCAGCGCGCTCGATTTCGATGACCTGCTCCTGCGCGCCGTTGAGCTGCTGCGGGAGCACAAAGGCGTTCGCGAAGCCTGGACCGCGAGATTCCAATATCTGATGGTGGACGAATTCCAAGACACCAATCGCGCGCAAGAGGAGCTTGTGCGACTTCTCGCAGGCACACGCAGAAATGTCTGCATTGTCGGCGATGAAGATCAATCCATCTACGGCTGGCGCGGGGCCCGCGCCGGAAACCTGAAGCGCTTTACTGAGGATTTTCCCGGTGCAAGAATCATTCGCCTCGAGGAAAACTATCGCTCCACGCAAACCATCCTCGACGCAGCTGCAGCCGTCGTCCGCAACAATTCCGATCGCCTTGGAAAAACATTGCAGGCGACACTGGGCGCAGGCAAGCCTCTGCGCTTTTTCGAGGCCCAGGACGCCCCCGCCGAAGCGGAATTTATTTCCGGAGAACTTTCATCACTCGTGCGCAACGATCCTCATGCGCGCATCGCAGTTCTTTACCGCACTGGGGCGCAATCACGATCCTTCGAAGAAGTCCTGCGCCGTCTCGGAATTCGATACCGCGTCGTTGGTGGTTTCAGTTTCTACGAGCGCGCAGAAGTACGCAACACGCTCGCCTACGTCCGCCTGCTTTTCCATCCTGAGGACAATATCGCCCTTCTCCGCGTTCTGAATGTCCCCCCGCGCGGCATTGGCTCCGCGACAGTCGCCGCACTCGAAACGCGCGCCAAGGAGACCGGCAAACCGCTCTGGGACGTCATTCGCGTTAAAGATTTCGCGACCGGAAGGAAATCCAGCGGCGCTTTGCATGCATTCAGCGACCTGATCGAAAATCTACGAAAAGAATGCAAGGACCTCACCCCCGCGCTGTTGATCGAGCGTGTGCTCGACCGCACCGGCTATCTCGGCTGGGTCGAGCAGCAGGACAATCTCGAGCATTCCTCACGCGCAGAAAATTTGCGAGAGCTTGCCAACGCAATGGCCGAGGTCACCGAACAAGGCCAAACGCTCGAAGACTTGCTCGATCGAGCAGCCCTGGTCAGCGATACCGATGAATACGATGAAACAATTCCCGTTTCGCTTATGACTCTGCACAGCGCCAAGGGCCTCGAATTCGACGCTGTTTTTCTCGCCGGCCTCGAAGAAGGACTCCTCCCGCACAGCCGCGCGCTTGGTACGAATTCGGAGATCGAAGAGGAGCGCCGCCTCTTTTACGTCGGCATGACGCGCGCCCAACAGCACCTCGTGCTGACCCGCGCAATCTACCGCCGGAGTTACGGCGAAGAACGTCTGCGCGCTTCCTCCGCCTCTCGTTTCCTCGCGGAAATTCCTGGCGATCTAGTCGAGGCCGCCGCAGGCTCGCTCGCCGAGCCCGGTGAAAGGCGCCGCTATGAGCCGGACCCCGAGTTCTCAGAGGGCTATACCTATCGCGCGCGGCGTTCAGCCTCCGCGCAGCCCAAAGGCCCGACACGCCGCACTCCTTACGGCCGCGGACAATCCAGCCGCTCTGCGTCCTCGGGCGCATCGAAGGACCCCCTGATTGGCACGCGCGTGCGACACCCGAAATATGGCATCGGAACAATTCTCGAGGTCGAGGGCGAGGGCGAGGACCGCAAATTGACTGTCAGCTTCCAGGACTACGGCGCCAAGAAGCTCCTCGAACGCTACGCAAATCTCGAGCTAGCGTAGCAACTGCGGATGCGTTAAGGTTGCGCGGGATTGCGTCGCAAGGTAAAGTTTTTTTTTCGCATTGGGAAGGTGCTGATTGGCTGCTCAGCTTTTCCGTACAAAAAGTATCGACAAATTGATCACCGATTCGGAGAACCCCGAGAAGCGCCTGAAGAAAACTCTCGGCCCGCTGAGCCTCACCTCCCTCGGCATTGGCGCCGTGATCGGTTCCGGGATCTTCACCGTGATCGGCACGGCCATCGCGGGACAGAAACTCCAGTTCAAATCTGTCCTCAACGCGCCTTTGCTCGAATATCTCATCTACCACTCGGCGTCGTTCGGCAGACCTGGCGCCGGCCCTGCCATTGCCCTCTCCTTCGTGCTCGTCGCCATCGTCTGCGCCTTCGCTGCCCTCTGCTATGCGGAACTTGCCGCGATGATTCCCATCGCCGGCAGCGCCTACACCTACACTTACGCCACCATGGGTGAACTGATCGCCTGGATTATCGGCTGGGACTTGATTCTCGAGTACGCCGTCTCCAACATGGCCGTCAGCGTGGGATTTTCCGCGCATATTGTCGACCTACTCGACTGGTTCGGTATCAACCCCAGCCTGCGCTGGATCACTCCTGCTTATCTCCCCGCTGGCCTCGCCGATTTGCAAGGCAACCCTCTCTACACCCCCGGATGGCATTTCGGCTTCAATTGGCCAGCATTCATCATCGTCATGCTGCTCACGGTGATTCTCGTACGCGGCATTCGCGAGTCGGCCGAGGCAAACAACGTTATGGTGATGCTAAAAATCTTAGCTATCCTCATATTCATCGGCTTTGCCGCGCGCCTGATCCACCCTGCTAATTGGCACCCCTTTGCGCCAAATGGCTGGCCCGGAATTCTCACAGGCGGCTCGATAGTTTTTTTCACCTACATTGGTTTTGATTCCGTCTCCACTGCTGCTGAAGAATGCAGAAATCCGAAACGCGATTTGCCGATTGGCATCATATCCACGCTCGTAATTTGCACCGTGCTTTACATCGCCGTCGTCGTTGTCCTCACCGGACTTGTTCCCTGGCAGACGCTGCTCGACGACGCCGCTCCCATCGTCAACACCATGAAGAAGCTTCACTTTGGCACCGTCCGCCTTATCGTTCTCCTCGGCGCCTTAATGGGAATGATTTCCTCGCTTCTGGTTTTCCAGCTCGGGCAAGCGCGCGTTTGGTTTGCCATGTCGCGCGACGGATTGCTACCCAATATCTTCAGCCGCGTGCACAAAACTTACCGCACCCCAGATTTTTCCACGTGGGTCGCGGGATTTCTCGTCGGTATTCCGGCGGGCCTGCTGGATATCGGTACCCTCGCGGACCTTTCGAATATCGGCACACTGTTTGCTTTCGCACTGGTGGCCGGCGGCGTCCTTATTCTCCGCTATCGAGAACCGGACCGCCCCCGCGCATTCCGTGCGCCGGGCGGTGCATTGGCTCCGGTGATCACGATTCTCACCTGTCTGCTCTTGATGGCCGGCCTGCCCATCACCAACTGGATTCGCTTCGTCGTTTGGTTGATCATCGGTCTGTTCGTTTACTATTTCTATGGGCGGCGGCACAGCGAACTCGCAGCGGAGAATTCGGCCGCGCCACACGCCGGAGGAGAAAAGCGCTGATGCGCTTCCGGTTTTTTATCGGACTGGCGCTCGTGCTCTTGCTCGTTTTCGTCGCGCTCTCTTCCTCTCTCGGTTGGGGCGACAACGCCGAGCGCCTCGTCACCAACAAGGCCGTGGACACCTTACCCGACGACATGCATTCCTTTTTTCAGGCCAATCGCCAATTTCTCGTCCAGCACGTCACGGACCCCGATGAAGCGCAGTCCAAAAATCTCACCGAGCAGCACAATGAATTTATCCAACTGGATCATTATGGTCCGTTCCCTTTCACTGCACTCCCACGCCTCTATACCGCGGCCGTATCAAAATACACCAGGCGCACTCTGGAGACCTACGGCGTGCTTCCATGGGAAATCGGGCTCTACAGTAAACGGCTCACTGATGCGTTCCGCGATCATGAGTGGAATGAGGCGAGGTCTTCCGCGGCAACTCTGGCGCATTACGTCGCGGCTGCTCACGACCCGTTCAACACCACTACCAATTTTGACGGAAGATTATCTGGTCAGCCGGGAGTAAACAGCCGCTTCGGCACGGGCCTTGTGGACCGCTACCAACTTTTCTTTTTTGTCCGGCCCAACGAAGCCACTTTCATTCACGATCCCACCGATCACGCCTTCGAAATGACGTTGAGCGCGCATTCCTGGCTGGAGAATATTCTCCTCGCCGATCTCCGCGCCCACTCGGGACTTTCCGGCTACACCGATGAATATTACGATCGCTTCTACTCACAGGCCGGAGCCGTTCTGGTCCGCGAACTCTCGGACGCCTCGACCGATGTGGGCTCCTATTGGATGACCGCCTGGATCAACGCTGGGCGACCACCCTTGCCGTCCCAATAATCTGACGTGACCACCACAATCAACCGCGAACCGACCGTCGTTGACGCGCTCCCCAAAGCAGAATTGCACCTGCATCTCGAAGGTTCGATCCGCCCCGATACTGCCGTCGAATTGGCCGCGCGTCATGGTGTGAAGCTCAAGTGTGAAGACGTCCTGGCGCGCTACAACTACTCCGATTTCGCCGGCTTTCTCGAGACTTTCAAGTGGGTTACCTCCTATCTCCAACAGCCCGATGACTACGCGCTCGTAACCCGCCACCTCGCCGAAGAGCTACTTCGCCAAAATGTCTGCTACGCCGAAGTCACCATTTCGGGCGGCGTCATGCTGCGGCGCACGCAAAACGTGGAAGCGAATCTCATCGCCATCAGCGAGACCGCAAAAAGTGTCCCGTTCGCCCGCCTGCGTATGGCGTGGATTCTCGACGCAACTCGCCAATTCGGTCCCGACGCTGCCGTGGAGGTAGCTCGCACTGCCGCGCAACTTCAACGCCTCGGCGTCGTTGCGTTTGGAATGGGCGGCGATGAGCTTGCTGGCCCAACAGTAAATTTCCGCCCGGCTTTTGACCTTGCACGCAACGAGGGGCTCCACCTCGTCTGTCACGCCGGGGAGGTCGGTGGCCCTGAGTTGATTCGCGAATCCATCGATTTGCTGAATGCCGAGCGCATCGGCCACGGCATTGCCGCGATGCGCGATCCAGCGCTTATGGGCTTCCTTGCTGCCCGCCGCATCCCCCTCGAGAATTGTCCCAGCAGTAATATCTGCACCGGCGCACTCGCCAAGCAAGCAGGTAGGCCCGATGCCTCGCTGCGGGATCATCCATTGGCGAAATTTATCAAGCAGGGTATGACCGTCACTCTCTCAACCGATGATCCGGCCATGTTCCACACCGACCTGCTCACGGAATATTCCGTGGCCGCCTCCCTTGGCCTCTCCAGCCAACAACTCGTTCAGTTGGCCGAGCAAAGCCTCAGCGCCTCCTTTCTTCCCCCGGACGACAAGCGCCGCATGCTCGACGATTTTCGCGCCGCGGCAAAAACCCTCCTGCTATAATTCCTCGCGTTATTCGGCGGCTCGATGTTGACTGCCTTGTGTAGCGATAGCCTTGAGGCTGGCCCACGGTCTTGGATTTTGGTCTCCTGTAGCTTAAGCTTGCCGTGAGCTGGCCAAATGGGTCCCGTCGCGACCGCGATCGTCGGGACTGAGCGGAGGCCTTTTCGATCGCCGAGGGAAAGAAAATGAAAGCTCACGTCTGGGTCATGCTCAAATCAACTGTCCTCGATCCCCAGGGGCAGACCATCCAGCGCGCCCTGGCCTCGCAGGGCTACGCCAAGGTTCAAGACGTCCGCCAGGGCAAATTCTTCGTCCTGAATCTCGACGACCTATCCCGCGACGAAGCCAAATCTCAAGTCGAGCGCATCGCCAAAGACGTGCTCACAAATCCCACCATCGAGGAATTCCGCTTCGAAATCCTTGATTAGATATCCGCATCGTTTGCCCTCCTGTGAATTTCACGAACCAGCCTTTACCGATTTTCGTGGAGTGTTCGGAAGGTCAAATGAACGCCAGGCCGAAATCCTCGAGTGGTATCATCCCCTGACCAGGAGGTTGGGTCCTGCCAGAGTCTGCTTCAAAAAGGCCCGCCTCATCTCGTAAAGAGATTTCCCAAAGAACTTGATGCGATTGCCCTACCGGTCACGGTCTTGCTCAAATTACTCTGCGTGGTTCTTACATCCATGCCTTTCGGGATTGCTCTGGAGGCAGGCCTGGGTTAAACGCTCTGCCGGAGCACATCATTGGAGGCGTACTTCTCCTCGTCACAGTTGTGGCGTCGATCCCAGGAGTTGTGGTTGCAGCCAGCCGGCATGATCGCAAGGCCGTATGGACGTCTATTCCAGGCCTGCTTTGGTCCGCAGCGGACTCTCAGGAAATAAGTTGGCAAGTCGGAGCACCTCCCTCGACCGACATCTCTTTTGCGGTGTCCAAGTTATTTAGATCCCGGGACAAGTGTCGGGAGTCACAATGTTTCTACGGGTTGCTCTTCGCTGCTCCACTCATATGCTCGATTGCATATTCTCTGAGGGCTTGGGTCACCCTAGGATTCATCCCTTCAATCAGCTCAGCCGCTTGGTCACCTTACTCCTCGCAACTTTCAAATAGCACACTTGAAATACGATGTGCCCACATAATCGGCTCCGCTCCTCATCCGATTTCCACAGCCGAGTACCGCTGCGCTCGACGTTTCCTCGTGCGATGCTAACTCGGAGAATTTCATTCTGACACGCAGCAACCGACCAGCGAGGCGGCAAGAAGACTCCCACAGGAAGGAGTCAAACAATAGGCTTATCGAAACATTCGCCGATTTAATATTCTGATTGACGTTTTAAAAATCAGCAACTCCTCTGTTTTCCGACCGCAACAAAAACGAACTCTCTGGAATTTGCGCTTTGGTGTTCCCGCCAGGATTCGAGTCTGGAATCCGCAATTCAAATCCGTTCTTCACCACGCGCCACTCGCGAATCACATTTCACGACACACGATTCACGCCTCTTCCCTCTGTGTTACCCTAGTACCAGACTGGCGCCCGCTATCCCGCGGCAAAGCCGAATCAAGGAGCAAACTGACGTGTGCGGAATCGTAGGTTACATTGGCCCAAAACGAGTCGTTCCGCTGATCCTCGACGGCCTACGCCGGCTCGAATATCGCGGCTATGATTCCGCGGGTATCGCTGTCGTCGGCGAAAACGGAAAAATGGAAATTCGCCGCGCCTCGGGAAAGTTGCGCAATCTCGAAGAATCGATCCGCATAACACCTTTGGATGGAGTGTATGGCGTCGGCCACACGCGCTGGGCCACTCACGGCCGCCCCACCGAGGAAAACGCGCATCCGCACCGCGATTGCACTGGAGAAATCGTCGTCGTCCATAACGGCATCATCGAAAATTACCTGGAGCTGAAGCATCAGCTCATTGAAGAGGGCCACAAGTTCATCACCGAGACGGACACTGAGGTGATTGCCCACCTCATTGAGAAATTCTCAAAAAATCTCTCGCTGGAAGAAGCGGTACTCAAAACCGTCAAAATTCTAAGCGGCGCATATGCGCTGGTGGCTGTGTCAACTCGCGATCCGCAAAAAATTGTCGCCGCGCGCATGGGTCCACCCGTCGTGATTGGACTGGGCCATAACGAATTTTTTGTCGCTAGCGATATTCCCGCGATTCTGATGCACACCCGCGAAGCCTTCTTCCTCGGCGATGGAGAGATTGCAATTCTCTCCCCGCAAGGCGTTCGCCTGATTGATTTCGAAAGCCGCTCACTCAAGCCCCCGGTCCAGCACATAACCTGGGACCCCATTATGGCCGAAAAGGGCGGCTTCAAGCATTTCATGCAGAAGGAAATCTTCGAGCAGCCACGCGCAGTCCGCGACACGCTGCTCGGCCGAATTTCTCAGGAGACCGGAAAAGTTTTCCTGGATGAGATGGACATCACCGAGGAGGAATTCCACAATTTCCGCGAAGTCAAAATCGTCGCTTGCGGCACCAGCTGGCACGCCGCGCTCGCTGGAAAATTCATGATCGAGCGTCTGGCACAAATTCCCGTGGAAGTGGACTACGGCAGCGAATTCCGATACCGCGATCCCATCCTCGACAAGAACACACTGGTGATTGCAATCAGTCAGTCGGGCGAAACAGCAGACACTCTCGCAGCCCAACGCGAAGCGCGTGCCAAGGGTTCGAAGATTCTCGCCATCTGCAACGTCGTCGGATCGATGTTAACACGGGAAGCCAACGGCACCATCTACACGCACGCCGGCCCCGAAATCGGCGTC